>Ga0070731_10003984_pt1 | contig 12989 bp, 12 predicted proteins | sample Coa_R1_2_FD_66448 | JGI IMG/M metagenome (GOLD analysis project Ga0070731, IMG submission 66448) | Surface soil microbial communities from Centralia Pennsylvania, which are recovering from an underground coalmine fire - Coalmine... | ecosystem: Environmental > Terrestrial > Soil > Unclassified ... | reverse complement strand
AGCTATCTGAAGATTCGCGACCGCTTGTCCTATGCCTTCGCGCTGGTCGCGGCCGCGGCGGCGCTGCAGCTCGATGGCGACACGATCAAGGAGGCGCGATTGGCGCTTGGCGGCGTGGCGCACAAGCCGTGGCGAGTCACCGGCGCCGAAACGGCGCTGCGCGGGCAGACCGCCAATCGCGCCGCCTTTGCTCACGCAGCAGAGATCGTGCTGCGCGACGCCAAGGCCTTCACGCATAATGCCTTCAAGATCGACCTGGCGCGCCGGACCATCGTCCGCGCTTTGACTCAAGCCGCGCAGGGCACGCCGCAAATCCAATCCAATAAGAAAATCCGGTAACGCCATGACTCAGTATATCGGCACTGCCACGTCCCGCGTCGACGGTTACGCCAAGGTCACCGGCACGGCAAAATATGCCGGCGAATTCAGCGCCGACAATCTCGCCTACGCCGCCGTCGTCGCGTCGACGATCGCCAAAGGCCGCATCGCGCGCATCGATGCGAGCGAAGCGCTGCGCGTCGCCGGCGTGCTCGACGTGCTGACGCATGAAAATCGGCCGCGCATGGCGGCGGCGGCGCAGGCTTACAAGGACGATGTGGGGCCGGAACAGGGCTCGCCGTTCCGTCCGCTCTTTGACGGCAAGGTCATGTTTTCGGGACAGCCGATCGCGCTGGTTGTGGCGGAAGAGTGGGAAATAGCGCGGTTCGCCGCCACTCTGGTGCGGGTCGAATATAAGAAGGAGGCGTTCGCGACCGACCTGCATGCGCAGCGCAACAAGGCCGTTGTCGTCGACAAGCCGGAGAAGGCTCGCGGCAATGCCGACAAAGCCTTCGCGGCGGCGCAGGTGCGCCACGAGGCGGAATATTTCATCCCGATCGAGCATCACAATCCGATGGAATTGTACGCATCGACCGTCATATGGAATGGCGGCGGCAAGCTCACGGTCCACGACAAGACGCAGGGCGTGCAGAACGTGCAGCGCTATCTGTGCAGCGTTTTCAAGATGAAGCCGGACGACGTCCGCGTGATGTCGCCGTATATGGGTGGCGGTTTCGGCTCCGGGCTTCGCCCGCAATATCAGGTGGCGCTTGCCGTCCTGGCGGCGCGCGCGCTGCAGCGCTCGGTGCGGCTGGTTTTGACCCGCCAGCAAATGTACGCGCTGGGCTACCGCCCGGCCACGATCGAGCGCCTCGCGCTCGGTGCCGCCGCGGATGGGACGCTCGACGCCGTTATTCACGAAGCCACCGCGGTGACCTCGCAATACGAGGATTTTTCCCGCAACGACACCGCATGGTCGGGCCAGCTCTACAAGAGCCCGCATGCCAAATATTTGCACAAATTGGCGCGGCTCGATCTGCCGACCCCCTCCGACATGCGCGCGCCGGGTGCCGCAACCGGCGTCTACGCACTCGAATGCGCGATGGACGAGCTCGCCGTTGCGCTGAAAATCGATCCGCTCGAACTGCGGCTGCGCTGCTATTCGGAGCGCGACCAGCACACCAACGCCCCCTACAGCAGCAAGCAACTGCGCGAATGCTATCGGCAGGCCGCGGCGGCGTTCGGCTGGGACAAGCGCAAGCCGGAGCCGCGCTCGATGCGCGACGGCAGCGAACTCGTCGGCTGGGGCATGGCGACCGGCGTCTGGGAAGCGCTGCAGATGGAAACCGCCGCCCGCATCGTGCTGACGGAGAACGGCCACGCCGAGGTCGCTTGTGCTTTCTCCGACATCGGCACCGGCACCTACACCATCATGGCGCAGGTCACCGCAGACATGCTCGGTCTGCCGCTCGACAATGTCACGGTGAAGCTCGCCGACTCGACGCTGCCACAAGCTCCCGTCGAGGGCGGCTCATGGACGGCGGCGTCGGTGTCGCATGCGATTGCAAAAACGGCGGCGGAGGTTCGCAAGGAGCTGTTGCGCCTGGCCAAAAAGATGCCGAATTCCCCGCTTGCGGCCGCAAAGCTCGAAGACACCGCGCTGGTGGACGGCAAGATCGTGAGCAAGAAAGACGGCGGGGCGGTATTGCTCGCCGACGCGATGCGTCATGGCCATATTGACCGCATCGCACGGGAAAGCACGAACACCTTCGACGACTCGGACTCGCATGCGCGCAATACGCATTCGGCGATATTCGCCGAAGTCAAAGTGGACGAGGAGCTTGGCGTGATCCGCGTCACCCGCGTTGTCAACGCGGTCGCCGCCGGGCGTATCCTCAATACCAAGACTGCGCACAGCCAGATCATGGGCAGCGTCGTTTGGGGTATCGGCATGGCGCTGCACGAAGAGACGCTGGTCGATCACAATTTCGGCCGGGTCATGAATGCCAACATCGCCGAATATCATGTGCCGGTGAATGCCGACATTCACGATATCCAGGTCATCTTCGTCGACGAGCCCGACGATATCGTCAATCCGCTCGGCATCAAGGGCGTCGGCGAGATCGGCATTGTCGGCGTCGCCGCGGCCATCGCCAACGCCGTTTACCACGCCACCGGAAAGCGCGTGCGCGATCTGCCGATCACCTTGGATAAATTGCAGCGATGATCGTTCAACGGCAGCAGCGGCCCTAGTGCGGGCGTGTCGCGGACATAACCAGGCCGCTACAATGCCGCCATGCCGCTGGCGCTGAAACTTCATCCGGACTCGCTTTGCGCCGCGGTGGCGCAGGTCGAAGTGGACGTCGCGCGTCCACGCCCCGGCAGCTTGCTGCTGTCCTATGTGGTGACCGGCAAGATCGGCGAGCTGCGACTGCCGCCCGTTGTGGCCGCTACGCGCACCGATGAGCTTTGGCGGCACACCTGTTTCGAGGCATTCGTCCCCACGTCCAGCGCCGCCTATTACGAGTTCAACTTTGCGCCCTCGACGCAATGGGCGGCCTATCGGTTCAGCGGCTATCGAAGCGGGATGCGCGTCGCGACCGAAATCGGCGCGCCCCGGATCGAGCTGCGCTCGGCGCCTGATTGCTACACCTTGCAAGCCGCGCTGGACTTGGATCGGTTGTCGGACTTGCCACGCGATGGCGCATGGCGGCTTGGGCTTGCGGCGGTGATCGAAGAAACCAGCGGCCGCAAATCCTATTGGGCGCTGGCGCATCCGCCCGGCAAGCCGGATTTCCATCATCCCGATTGCTTTGCGCATGAATTTTCGCGACCGTAGCCACTATGAAATTCGGCATCGATCGCCTCATCGCAGAACCCGCTTTGCGCGCGCCGCTCCATGGCAGGCGCGTTGCATTGCTGGCGCATCCCGCTTCGGTCACGCAAGACCTGACGCATTCGCTCGATGCGCTGGCCGCATGCGGTGATGTTCGGATCGCCGCCGCCTTCGGTCCGCAACACGGCCTGCGCGGCGACAAGCAAGACAACATGATCGAGTCGCCGAATTTCAATGATCCGGTCCATGGCATCCCGGTGTTCAGCCTCTATGGGCAAGTGCGCAAGCCGACGAACGCCATGATGCAGACGTGCGATGTCGTCCTCGTCGACCTGCAGGATCTGGGCTGCCGCATTTATACGTTCATCACGACGCTGCGCTATATGCTCGAAGCGGCGGCCCAACACGGCAAAGCGGTGTGGGTGCTGGATCGGCCCAATCCCGTAGGCCGGCCGGTCGAAGGCTTGACGCTGCGCGAGGGCTGGCAAAGTTTTGTCGGCGCCGGACCGTTGCCGATGCGCCATGGCCTCACGCTCGGTGAGCTTGGGTCTTGGTTTGTCAAAACACTCAAGCTCGATGTCGACTATCGCGTCATCGAAATGCGAGGCTGGCGGCCCGATGCTGCGCCGGGCTTCGGCTGGCCGCTTGGCGAGCGCGCGTGGGTCAACCCCAGTCCCAACGCGCCGAATTTGTGGATGGCGCGCGCCTACGCGGGCTCGGTGATGGTCGAGGGCACGACGCTGTCGGAAGGCCGCGGCACCACGCGCCCGCTCGAACTGTTCGGCGCTCCCGATATTTCTGCGCACGACGTTATCAGGGAAATGTATGCACTGGCGCCGCAATGGTTGAATGGTTGCCGCCTGCGCGAGTGCTGGTTCGAACCGACGTTTCACAAGCACGTGGGCAAGCTGTGCAGCGGCGTGCAAATTCACACCGAGGGTCCGCCCTACGATCACCTGGCGTTTCGACCCTGGCGTATCCAGGCGCTCGGCCTCAAAGCCATAATCCGGTTGTATCCGGATTATCCGCTGTGGCGCGATTTCGCCTACGAGTACGAGCGGGACAAACCTCCCATCGACGTCATCAACGGCGGTCCGTTGCTGCGCGAGTGGGTAAACGATGCGACGGCGACGCCGCAGGACTTGGATGCGCTGACTCTGCCGGATGAGCAGGCTTGGTTGAGCGAGCGGCAAGCACACTTGCACTATTGAAGGATGGCGAGTGCAAGTCGCCGATGAAAATAGGAACGGCAGGAAACCGTGCGCGCGGCGGATGCCTATTGAAACCATTCAGGATGCTGGGCAAGCACGGTCATGCCGTTCAGAAAGAGCAGCAGACAAATGAGGCTGATCTGCAATTGCAAATATACGTCTTTACTCATGAGACCATCTTCGTCCCAATCTGAGAAAAAAATCGTCAAGGCGACCTCGGCTGACGGGCCTTAGGTTTCCGGGTCGCTTGGCCGGATATCGACAATTTCCTCATCCCAAACGGCGTCAGCGCGGCGTTTGTTCCAGCTCCATAGAGAATTGCTTTGAAAGCCGCATTCCCGGGCGCGGGCATCAGCCCGCGAGTTCGGAATGACGAACGCCGCGCACGCCTTCGGCAAGCGTGTGGACGAGGCTCGCGACCGAGCCGACCGTCTCCGCAGTTTGCTTGCCGTCCGATCCGAGGCTCTTGCGCACCGCCTCGACCAAAGCCGAGCCGACGACGACGCCGTCGGCACCCTCGGCGATGGCGCGGGCCTGCTCGGCCGTGCGCACGCCAAAGCCGACGCAGACCGGCAGCTTGGTATGCCGCTTGATGCGCGCGACCGCCGCGGCGACCTTGCCGGTGTCCGGTGCTGCGGCGCCGGTGATGCCGGTGATGGAGACGTAATAGACAAAGCCCGACGTGTTGGTGAGCACGGTCGGCAGCCGCTGGTCGTCGGTCGTCGGCGTGGCAAGGCGAATGAAGTTGACGTTAGCCTTCATCGCCGGCAGGCACAATTCGGCGTCCTCCTCGGGCGGCAGGTCCACCACGATCAGCCCGTCGACGCCGGCTGCTTTGGCGTCGGCCAGAAAGCGGTCGACGCCATAGATGTAGATCGGATTGTAATAGCCCATGAGCACGAGCGGCGTCGCATCGTCGCCGGCGCGGAATTCGCGCACGGCGGCGAGCGTCTTTTTCATGTTCGCCCCGGCTTTGAGCGCGCGCAGCCCCGCCGCCTGGATCGCCGGCCCATCGGCCATCGGATCGGTGAACGGCATGCCGAGCTCGATCACGTCGGCGCCCGCTTTGGGCAACGCTTTGAGGATCGCAAGCGACGTTGCGTAGTCCGGATCGCCCGCCATGGTGAAAGTCACCAGCGCGGCACGGCCTTCGTGCTTCAGCGCAGCGAAGCGATGATCGATGCGCATCGTCACGGTTCGTCTCGCCACAAATACACCCGCGCTACCGATTGGGGTTGGGGTAGGCGGTCGTGGGCCACTGACCCTTGGTAGAAGCTGAGCGTTCCTTCGTTCAGAAGGATTGGAGCTATCGCCGGAAGCGCCCCTGACGGCACCCTGTCGCCATTGGGCTGCCTGAGGTGCACATGCGCTAAGTCATAAATCACCTGGCGCTGATCAAATACTGCAGGAGTTGAGCTATCGGTCACCACAAACCAACGTTTCGGCGCATTCCTTATCGCTTCTATTAGTTGTCTCCAACTGTCTGCCGTAATTTCGCAGATTGCGCTCCCGTCTGCCTCCTGAACTATTAGCCGCTCCGCCGCGCGCCGATAAAGAAGTGCGCGGCCACCTTGAGGTGATACTCCAAGTTTCTGAATGACCCGCATGCTTAAAACTCCTCAACGTTTTTTGTTGAGATGCCCAGCTACACTCGCCAGGTCCTTGTCGCCGCGGCCGGAGAGATTGACCACCATGAGGTGGTCCTTCGGCTTTTGCGGCGCGAGATGGAGCACCTTGGCGATAGCATGCGCCGGCTCGAGCGCCGGGATGATGCCTTCGAGCTTGGAGAGAAGCTGGAAGGCATCGAGCGCCTCGTCGTCGGTCGCCGACAAAAACGTGACGCGGCCGACGTCGTGCAGCCATGAATGCTCCGGCCCGATACCCGGATAATCGAGCCCGGCCGAGATCGAATGCGCCTCGTTGATCTGGCCGTCGTCGTTCATGAGCAGATACGTGCGATTGCCGTGCAGCACGCCGGGCCGCCCGCCGGCGATCGAAGCGGCATGCATGCCGGTTTCCAGCCCGTGGCCGGCCGCCTCGACGCCGTAAATTTCGATGTCCTTGTCGTCGAGGAAAGGATGAAACAGACCCATGGCGTTCGAGCCGCCGCCGATGCAGGCGATCAGCGAATCCGGCAACCGGCCTTCGGCGGCCTGCATCTGCTCGCGGGTTTCGCGCCCGATGATCGACTGGAAATCGCGCACCATCATCGGATAGGGATGCGGCCCGGCGATGGTGCCGATGCAGTAGAATGTCGAGCCCACATTGGTCACCCAGTCGCGCAGCGCCTCGTTCATGGCGTCTTTGAGAGTCTTGGCGCCGGACACGACCGGCACGACCTTGGCGCCGAGCATGTTCATGCGGAACACATTGGCCTTCTGCCGCTCGACGTCGACCGCGCCCATATAGACGATGCATTCGAGGCCGAAGCGCGCGCACAGCGTGGCGGTGGCGACGCCGTGCATGCCGGCGCCGGTCTCGGCGATGATGCGCTTCTTGCCCATGCGCCGGGCCAGGAGAATCTGGCCGAGCACGTTGTTCACTTTGTGCGCGCCGGTGTGATTGAGCTCTTCGCGCTTGAGATAGATCTTGGCGCCGCCGCAGTGCGCTGTGAGCCGCTCGGCGAAATAGAGCGGCGACGGGCGCCCGACATAGTGCGTGAGATAGCCGTCCATCTCTGCCTTGAATTTCGGATCGGACCTGGCCTCGGCGTAGGCCTTCTCCAATTCAAGGATCAGCGGCATCAACGTCTCGGCGACAAAACGGCCGCCATAGATGCCGAAATGGCCGTGCTCGTCGGGCCCGGTGCGGAATGAATTGAGTTGCTGCACGGTCATTGCCGAAGCCTCTTATACGACGCGATCGATTTGCTTTGCCGCAGCGTCGCGCGCCGCACGAATAAAGGCGCGTATTTTATCGAGGTCTTTCTGTCCGGGCGCGCGCTCTACCCCCGAGGATACATCGACGCCCGGAGCCCGCGTGATGCGCAAGGCCTCGCCGACATTGCCGGCATCGAGCCCGCCCGAGACCATGAACGGCGCGCCGGGACGGAGATTTTCAAGAAGATGCCAGTCGAATGGTTTGCCGAGACCGCCGGGCCGCGTCGCCTCGCGCGGCGCCCGGGCGTCGAACAGCAGGTGATCGGCGACGGCGGCATAGCGCGCAATCGCTGCCAAATCGGCCTTGTTCTCGACCGCAATCGCCTTCATCACCGGCAGCTTGAACTTCGCCTTGACGGCGGCCACCCGCATGGCCGTCTCGTTGCCATGGAGCTGAAGGATATCCGGCCCCAGCGCGTCGACGATATAGGCCAAGATCGTGTCGTCGGCATCGACGGTCAGGGCGACCTTCTTCGCCCTGCCGCGCACCCGTGCCTCCAGAGTCGCGGCAGCCTTGAACGAGAGGTTGCGCGGCGATGGCGGGAAAAACACAAAGCCGACCATGTCGGCGCCCGCGTCGAGCGCCGTGTCGAGGGCCTCTGCAGTCGAAAGGCCGCAGATTTTGACGACGAGCGACATGAAATGCGCCGGATCCTGGACTGACTAGCCAAAGCCGTTCTACCTCCCCGCGCGGGTTTTGTCTTGCGCGAGAGCGGCAGGTTCTCAATTCACCGGCGGCGTCAGCTTAAGCCGCTCGGGCGGCTCGACCGCTTGCGGAATGTTTACGGGCGCTCCACCCGCAGCGCGCTTATGCGCGTCGAGCTCGTCGCGCACTTTGCCCAATTCGCGCTCGAGCCGCCGCACGGCACGGCGCCACCTGCCGTGGCGCAGCCACGAGGCGCTGCCGCCGATCAGGACGCCGACGATCAAGAGTGCAAGGACCAGCGCAAACAGCGGCAGCGTCACCGACGCGGCGGGCTCCTGTGAATTGAACGGGTCGAAAGAAACCGTCACGTTGTGGCGGTTGGCGACCGCAAAAGCCATGAGCACGATGCAGAGCGGCACAAGGATGAGCGCCGCAACGACCTTGCGGAGCATTGTTGCGTTTCCGGCCAAATTCATCCTCCGCTCATTCCCGCGCCAGCGGGAACCCAGACGGACAACACCAGCGCTGGGACAAAGCTACTGGGTCCACGCTGTCGCGGGGACGAACGGAGTCACGGCGCGCCCGGGCGATTGAGCCGCTCGCGCATTTCCTTGCCGGTCTTGAAGAACGGCACGGATTTCCGGTCGACGGCGACATGGGCGCCGGTGCGCGGATTGCGCCCGGTGCGCGCCGGCCGTTGCTTTACCGAAAATGCGCCGAAGCCGCGCAATTCGACACGGTCGCCGCGCGCCATCGCCGCGATGATCTCGCCGAGGATGGCGTTGACGATGTTCTCGACGTCACGCTGGTAGAGGTGCGGATTTTGCGCGGAAATATGTTGAACCAGCTCGGATTTGATCATGTCCGCCACCCTTAATTCGCCCGCGAACGCCGCTCAGTTCACGCTGGCAGGGTGCCAAAGCGCCAATAGACCGTCAAGGTTGAAAGGCTCAACCGCTTCGGCCGCGCCCCAGACATCGAGGCGCCGGGCCAGCACGTTGAACCCCGCCGCATCGAGAAAAGCCACGGCCGCGGCGTGCAAGAACGGCAGATCGCCGAAACGGCTCTGCAGCCGATAGTCGCGCACCGGCAGCTTGGTATCGACGTGTTTGTCCTTGGCGAGCCAGGCCAGCGCGGTGCGCTCGTCGCCGATCTCGTCAATGAGCTTCAACCCGAGACCCTGATGCCCGGTGAAGACGCGGCCGTCATCCACCGCCGCGAGCTGATCGTCGGTGAAATGGCGGCGAGACTGCACCAGACCTTTGAACCACGAGTAGGAATCCTGAATGATCGCATTGAGCGCCGCGGTCGCCTCGGGGCTGGTCGGCTCGAAGCCGTCGGGCGCCGCCTTGAGCGGCGTCGATTTCACCGATTCAACCTTGACGCCGATTTTGCCCAACAGGTCGGCAACGTTCGGATATTGGAACAGCACGCCGATCGAGCCGACCAGCGAGGTCTGCTGCGCCACGATGTGATCGGCCGCCAGCGCCGTGATGTAGCCGCCCGACGCGGCCAGGCTGTCGACGACGACGACGAGAGGCTTTTTCTCCCGCACCTGCGACAGCGAATCGTACAACTGCTCGGAACCGGCGGTAGTGCCGCCCGGGCTGTCGACATGGACGATAACGGCGCGCACCAGCGAGGAGCGGCCAAGCAGGTCGAGCTGGTGAACCCGATCCTGATCGCCTCGGATCAAGCCCGTGATGGTCACCCGCGCGATGTAGGGACGCACGCCGAAGACGCCGACGCGGTTACTGGCCAGCGCAGCGGCCCCGGCCACACCGAGAACGATCACGACGATGGCAAGCACGCGCCAGAACGTGAGCTTACGGCGCATGCGGCGGCGGTCGACAATCAGGTCGGCATCGAGCGACATGATTTATTTCCTTTGTTTCCCCGCATTTATTTCCTTTGTTTCCCCGCTCCGCCGTTCGTCATCCCTCGGTCTCTTCCTTCTCGTTCTCGTCGGTCTCCTCGCCCTTGCGCTTGAGCGCGGTGCCGAGAATATCGCCCAGCGTCGCGCCGGAATCGGACGAGCCGTATTGCGCAATCGCTTCCTTCTCTTCGGCAACTTCCAGCGCCTTGATGGAGACCGTGACCCGCCGCGTGCGGCGGTCGAACTGGGTGACGCGGGCGTCGACCTTCTGGCCGACGGCGAAGCGGTCGGGACGCTGTTCGGAACGATCGCGCGCCAGCTCCGAGCGCTTGATGAAGGAGGAGAACTCGGTGCCGACGATTTTCACGTCGATGCCGCCTTCTTTCACTTCGGTGACTTCGCAAGTGACGACGGCGCCCTTCTTGAGTTCGCCCGCTGCGGGCTCGGCGGGGGTGCCGGTATCCACGAGCTGCTTGATGCCGAGCGAAATGCGCTCCTTCTCGACGTCGACGTCGAGCACCTGCGCCTTGACCTTGTCGCCCTTCTTATATTCCTCGATGACTTGCTCGCCGGGACGTTTCCAGTCGAGATCGGACAAGTGAACCATCCCGTCGACATCGCCATCGAGACCGAGGAACAGGCCGAATTCGGTCTTGTTCTTGACCTCGCCTTCCACGACGGAGCCGACCGGATATTTCTCGACGAACACCTCCCACGGATTGCGCATGGTCTGCTTCAATCCCAGCGAGATGCGGCGCTTCACCGGATCGACTTCGAGCACCTGCACCTCGACCTCCTGGGAGGTCGAAACCAGCTTGCCGGGGTGCACGTTCTTCTTGGTCCACGACATTTCCGAAACGTGGATCAGCCCCTCGATGCCGGGCTCGAGCTCGACGAAGGCGCCGTAGTCCGTGATGTTGGTGACGCGGCCCTTCAACCGCGTGCCGACCGGATATTTGGCCTCGATGCCCTGCCACGGATCTTCCAGCAATTGCTTCATGCCGAGCGAGATGCGGTGGGTCTCATGGTTGATCTTGATGATCTTGACCTTGACCTGCTGGCCGATATTGAGCACCTCCGACGGATGATTGACCCGCCGCCAGGCGATATCGGTCACGTGCAGTAGCCCGTCGATGCCACCGAGATCGACGAACGCGCCGTAGTCGGTGATGTTCTTGACCACGCCGTCGATGACCTGACCCTCTTCGAGGTTTTGCACCAGTTCTTGGCGCTGTTCGGCGCGGGTCTCTTCCAGAACCGTACGGCGCGACACGACGATATTGCCGCGCCGGCGGTCCATCTTGAGAATCTGGAACGGCTGCTGATTGTTCATCAACGGCGACACATCGCGAATCGGCCGGATATCGACCTGCGAGCGCGGCAGGAAGGCGACGGCACCATCGAGATCGACGGTGAAGCCGCCCTTGACCTGGTTGAAGATGACGCCTTGCACCTTTTCGTTATTCTGGAACGCCTTTTCCAGCTTGCCCCAGCTTTCCTCGCGGCGCGCCTTGTCGCGCGACAGCACGGCCTCGCCGAGCGCATTCTCGATCCGCTCGAGATAGACCTCGACGGTATCACCGACCTTGATCTCGGCGTTACGGCCCGGTCCGGCAAATTCGCGGAGCGCGACGCGACCTTCGGTCTTCAATCCCACGTCGATGACGGCGAGGTCCCGTTCGATCGCGACGACCGTGCCTTTGACGACGGCGCCTTCCTGCAGGTGGCCGTCGCCGAACGATTCATCGATCAGCTTGGCAAAGTCCTCGCGTGTCGGCGCGCCGGCAGCGGCTTGAACGGCAGCTTGAGCCATAAAATACTCCCAACCCCGCGAATGAAAATGATCCCGAACGTGCGGCAGCCGCCGGCAAGACCGGCGGGTGGGGCCAAGGCCATACATTCAGGAAAAGCTTGCGTTCGGACCGGCGCAAACGAAGCGGTGAACGGGCTTACCTCCAATGACGAAAGCGCTTGTTATCGGCGCCTTCGGCCCGCTCGAACAGCCTCGATGATATCGACGGCGGCCCGGAACGCCGCGTCTATACCCAAATGCGTGGTGTCGAGCAAGTGCGCGTCGGGCGCTTGCATCAGCGGCGCGGCGGTGCGCCGGGAATCGCGCTCGTCGCGCCGAAGGAGATCGGCCAAGACCTCCTGTTCGTCGGCCGCCTCGCCCCGTGCCCGTAATTCGAGTACGCGGCGTTTGGCGCGCACTTCCGGCGTCGCGACCACAAAGAGCTTTACGTCGGCGCCCGGCGCGATGACGGTGCCGATATCGCGGCCGTCGAGCACCGCCCCCGGCGGCCGCGTCGCAAATCCGCGCTGATAGTTCATCAACGCCTGCCGGACTTCCGGAATTGCGGCCACCACCGACGCGGCCTCGGTGATGGCTTGCAGTTTCAGCGCATTGTCTTCGAATTTGGCGGAATCGAGCGCGATCGCGGCTTCGGTCGCGTGCGCGGCGTCGTCGGGCGGATAGCCGGCATCGAGCATGGCCTTGGCGACCGCCCGGTACAGCAACCCGGTATCGAGATGATGCAGCCCGTAAACCGCGGCGATCTGCCGGGCAATCGTGCCTTTGCCCGAGGCGGCCGGGCCGTCGATCGCAATGATCATGACAAATCCGCACCCAGCCCACGCATCAATTCCACGAAGCCCGGAAAGCTTGTTGCAATGAAAGCGCCATCATCGATGGCGACCGGTTTTTCGGCGGCGAGACCGAGAACCATCGCCGCCATGGCGATGCGGTGATCCATATGCGTTGCGACCGTGCCGCCGCCGGGCGCACGGCTTTGGCCCTGCACGATGAGATCGTCGCCTTCGATGTCGGCGGCGACGCCATTGGCGCGCAATAAGGCGGCCGTGGCGGCAAGGCGATCCGACTCCTTGACCCGCAGCTCCTTGAGCCCGCGCATGACGGTTGAGCCTTCGGCGAAGGCGGCGGCGGCTGCGAGTATCGGATATTCGTCGATCATGGATGGCGCGCGCGCCGCCGGCACTTCGACGCCGCGCAGAGTGCCGGCGCGAACGCGCAGGTCGGCGACGTCCTCGCCGCCTTCGTTGCGTTCATCAAGCCGCTCGATGCGGGCGCCCATTTCGCCAAGCGTCGCGATCAAGCCGTTGCGCAACGGGTTCATCATGACGCCGTGCAGGATCACTTCCGAGCCGGGCACCAGCAGAGCGGCGACCAGCGGAAACGCCGCCGAAGACGGATCGGCTGGAACAG
>Ga0070731_10003982_pt1 | contig 12996 bp, 11 predicted proteins | sample Coa_R1_2_FD_66448 | JGI IMG/M metagenome (GOLD analysis project Ga0070731, IMG submission 66448) | Surface soil microbial communities from Centralia Pennsylvania, which are recovering from an underground coalmine fire - Coalmine... | ecosystem: Environmental > Terrestrial > Soil > Unclassified ... | reverse complement strand
ATCTTCAGCACCCCATGCGGACCTCGCGCGCCCCGGCCGGCGGCGAGATGATCCGTGCCCCCCGCTCGAAGGTCAGATACGCCCATCCCCATTCAAGCAGCACGAGGAAGCGGTTCCGAAACCCGATCAGGTAGAAGATGTGGACGGCCAGCCAAACGAGCCAGGCGAGCCATCCCCGGAGTCGGAGTTTGCCCAACGAGGCGATGGCATAGCCTCGTCCGATCGCTGCCAAGTCCCCCTTGTTCGAAAACCGGAACGGCAGGGGTCCTCGATCTCCGGTCAATCGGCGGCGGAGGACGTGAGCGACGTGGCGACCTTCCTGCATCGCGACCGGGGCCAGCCCGGGCAGGGCCTTTCCGTCCACCTCGACGTGGGCCGCATCTCCGATCACGAAGATGTCCGGGTGACCGGGGACGGACAGGTCCGCTTGGACGAGCACCCGACCCTGGCGATCGATGGGGACGCCCAGCCAGCGGCCCGCCGGCGAGGCGACCACTCCGGCGGTCCAGAGGACGGTCCTGGCCGGAATCCGCACTCCGCCGACCTGGACTCCGTCTGAATCGCACTGGTCCACGGGATGTCCCAGGCGGATCTCCACTCCCATGGCCTCCAGTTTCGAGCGGGCGGCCTGGGCGAGGCTCTCCGGGAAGCCGTTCAGGATCCTCGGCTCCGCCTCGAGGAGGACGATGCGCGCCGATTTCGGGTCGATGTTCCGGTACTCGGATGCCAGCGTGGCGCGGGCGATTTCAGCGATCGCGCCCGCCATCTCGACCCCCGTCGGGCCCGCGCCGACTAAGACGAAGGTCAGGAGCGAGGTCCGTTTCCCGGCATCGGGCTCGGCTTCGGCCGCTTCGAACGCGAGCAGAATCTTTCGGCGGATCAAGAGGGCGTCTTCGATCGACTTGAGGGGAGGGGCGAAGCGACTCCAGTCGTCGTGACCGAAGTACCCCGGGCCGGAACCCGTGGCGATCACGAGGTAGTCGTAGGGGACGGAGCGATCCTCCAGCAGGACCCGTCGCCCTGCGACGTCGACTCCTTTCACCTCGCTCAAGTACACGTCGGTATTCCTCTGCCGACGGAGGATGCGCCGGAGCGGCATCGTGATCTGGGCGGGGGACAGGGTCGCCGTCGCCACCTGGTAGAGCAGGGGCTGGAATAGGTGAAAGTTGTTTCGGTCGAGAACCGTCACCTGGACCGGGCAGCGCCCCAGGGCGCGCGCGGCATTCAAGCCCCCAAAGCCCGCCCCGATCACGACGACTCTCGGGGGCGTTTTCGCCCCAACCTCGCTCGTAGTCGTTGGAGTCTCCTTTTCGAACGGACCGTCTTGCGACCCGCATCCCGGTCCATCCCCGTCCGGGGATGCCGCCGGACCGGACGACGTCCGCACAGCAGAGCCGTCGGGTCCTTCCTTGTTATCCTTGGTCGACGTCATGCCGGGACCGTGGAGGCATCGAGGAGAGTCGGATTCCGTGGGGAGCCGGGGGCGTTCGGCGCCGGTTTGGAGGGGAGAGGGGCGTGCCAGGGGGGGTGGCTGGGAGCGGGAAGGCCTCCACGCGCCCCGATCCATCCGCGACCAACGGTGAAGCCGTTCATGCGGAGGATGGACGTCCAGTGCCTCGTGTGACGACCCTCCCCGACGTGGAGAATGCAAAACGCATAACGCCGAGGCGTTCTCAAGCTCGAACATGATGTTCCGCCGAGGGACCCGATGGCCAGGTTTCGGTTCTATGTCGTAGAGACTCTTCCCGAAGCAAGTGCCGCGAGGGACGAGACCGACGCGGACCGTCGGGACCAGGAAGCCGCCCGTCTCGAGATTGCTCCGGTCCAGGCGGGAGATGATCCGCCGACGGTGGGCGATGAAGGGGGAGGGACGTTCGTTCGAACCTGGGCCCGAGAAGATCCCGGAAGCACCGGCCGCCCCCTCCCCCTCGTCGGTCGTCAGGCTCGTTCGGTCCTTCGTCGCTTCCTGCGATCCGCCATTACGCGCCTAACGGGAAGCACGGCAGAGTGAGAGGTCGCGGGACGCCCGGAGAGCGGCTGCCCACACCCGTGCTCGACTCCGGTCCCGGAACCCGACCGAACCTGCCGGGGCGCCGGCCGATCGGGTCGCCGAGAACGACGAGGGTCCGGGAGGGCCCGCTCTTCCCGCGGGATCCCAGAAGGGTGGGGACCATTCGGTCTCCCGGCCGCCTCAGAATTCACCATGAACGGCGTCGAAATCCGGTGATCCGGGACATCGCCCGGGCTCAGGGTAGTGGAAGCGGCAGCGCCCTCTCGTGCCCGATGGCCGAGGGCCGCCGGGGAGGCACCCATTGGATGAGCCGTTGATGGATCTCGTCGAAGAGGGAGGCCATCTCATCCTGGAGATCGCGGTCCCGGGGATTCTGGAGAGCGACATCGATCTCACGCTCGAGGGCAACCATTTGACCCTCATGGCGGATCGCCCCGGGCTCCGGGGAGCCTACCTGCATCGGGAGATCGAGCGCGGACTCCTGGTCCGAGCCCTGGAGCTGCCCTTCGCGGTGGAGCTCGTCCGCTCCTCCTGCGAGGACGGAGTTCTTCGTCTCGAGCTAAAGCGGCTGGCCGGAGCCTAGAACCATGGCGGACCGCGACTATTATGCGGACCTCGGGGTTTCCCACGACGCGACGAGCGAGGAGATTGGCCGCGCCTTCCGTCGCCTGGCGGCCAAGCATCATCCCGACCGGAACCCCGGTGACAAGCAGGCCGAGGAACGATTCAAGCGGATCGCCGAGGCCTATAACGTCCTTTCCGATGCCGCGTCGCGCGGCGCCTACGACCGGGGAGGATCGAAGCAAGTGGAGGCCGACACCGGCTTTCACGGATTCGACTCCGCCGAGGACATCTTCAGCCGCTTCGGAGACATCTTTGGAGACCTCTTCGGAGACCGGATGCGGCGGCCCAGCCCCGCCCGTCGGGGCGAGGACATCGAGGTCGATCTCCCGTTGACGGGGGAGGAGGCGTCGCGGGGCACCGTAAAGACCATCTCGGTTCAAGTTCCCGTCCCCTGCCACGTCTGTGGAGGCTCGGGCGCACGCCAAGGAGCCTCTCCCGGGTGTTCGTCCTGCCACGGAACAGGATACGTGAGCCGGCGGGCGAGTCAGGCGGGGGGATTCTTCTCGGTCAGCACGCCGTGCCCCCGCTGCGGCGGTACGGGGATCGATCCCCAGGCGGCCTGCCCCCACTGCGCGGGGAGCGGAGTCGAGGTTCAACCACAAACCTTGGACGTGACGATCCCCGCCCGGACGGACGATGGCACCGTGCTCCGGCTCCGCGGGATCGGCCATCCGGGTCCAAAGGGGGGAACTCCCGGCGACTTGAGGGTGCGGGTCCATGTTCCGTCTCCACCTTCCCGCGAAGCCTTGGAGGTCCGCCGCGAGATCGAGTTGGACGTGTCGACTGCCGCGCTGGGAGGGACCGTCGACGTCCCCTTGCCCCGCGGTACCGTCGAGATGAGGGTTCCTGCGGGGACCCAACCGGGTCAGCAGTTCCGGCTCTCCCGACAAGGGTTGGCGGACGCTTCCGGAAAACGCGGGGATGCGATCGTGACCGCCCACGTTCGGATTCCCACCCAGCTGTCCGATGACGAACGTCGGCTCATGGAGCATTTGCGCGCGAAGCCGTCTGGGTCCAAACGGGAAAGCGTCGCGACGCCGGGACGGACCGCGACCCGATCCGAGGGGATCTGAAGGGCCGGGCTTCTCTGGGGGGGCCGTCCGGGACCCTGGAATTCCGCCGGGGTCGATCCGAATCCCCATCACATCCGTCGTTTCGCCCGGCTCGCCTGACTAGAGGCGCAGATCGTCAGTTTTGGCGGGGGATGGACCCGCTTCACCTTGTCCTGCAGCATTCCGGACTCCGGAACCTCCTGCAGGAGCGGAGGATACGATGGGCAAGACCGTTGGAATCGACCTGGGAACCACCAATTCCGTGGTTGCCCTGATGGAAGGGAAGGACGTCAAAGTCATCCCCAACAAGCACGGATCGAATCTCACCCCGTCGGTCGTGGCGTTCACCGCCTCGGGTGAAACCCTGGTGGGTCAGCTTGCCCGCCGGCAGGCGATCGTGAATCCCCGGAACACCGTCTACTCGATCAAGCGGTTCATGGGACGTCGTGCGTCGGAAGTCGGACAGGAAATCAAGATGGTCCCTTACGAGGTCGTCGGGGAAGGGGATCAGCCCGTCACCGTGCGCGTCCAAGGCAAGCGATACACCCCGCAGGAACTTTCCGCGATGGTGCTGGCGGATCTGAAAGAGAGCGCGGAGGCCTATCTCGGACAAACCGTGACGGAGGCGGTCATCACTTGCCCGGCGTATTTCAACGATTCGCAGCGCCAGGCGACCAAGGAGGCGGGTCGGATCGCGGGATTTGACGTGAAGCGGATCATCAATGAACCGACCGCCGCAGCCCTGGCCTATGGTCTGGACCGGAAACGAGGCGCCCACAAGATCGCGGTGTACGACCTGGGCGGCGGCACCTTTGATATCTCGATTCTGCAGATCGATCACGAGGTCGTCCAGGTCCTGGCGACGAACGGCAACACTCACCTGGGGGGCGACGATTTTGACCACCGGGTTATGGAACACATCCTGGCCGAGTTCAAGTCGCAGTCGGGCATCGACCTCTCCCGGGATCCGATGGCCCTCCAGCGGCTCAAGGAGGCCGCCGAAAAGGCGAAAATAGAGCTTTCGAGCATGATGGAAACCGACATCAACATGCCCTTCATCGCTCAGGATGCCAGCCGCGGACCCGTCCACCTGACCCTGAAGCTGAGCCGCGCCACGCTGGAACAACTGATCGGCGAGCAGATCCAGTCCAGCCTCGAGCCCTGCAAAGCGGCTCTCGCGGATGCCAAACTCCAACCAAGCCAGATCGACGAAGTCGTCCTCGTCGGCGGCTCGACCCGCATCCCGATGGCCCAGCGACTGGTAAAGGACTACTTTGGCCGAGAGCCGAACCGCAGCGTCAATCCGGACGAGGTGGTCGCCGTCGGCGCGGCCATCCAGGCGGCGGTGCTGACGGGCGAAATGAAGGACGTCCTCCTCCTCGACGTGACGCCGCTCACGCTGGGCGTGAAAGTCGAGGGCGGCTTGATGTCTCCGCTCATCCCCCGCAACACCACCATCCCCACCCAGCGGTCCCAGACTTTCTCGACGGCTTCCGACGGTCAATCGGGCGTCACCGTCGAGGTATTCCAGGGCGAGCGGCCGATGGCGGACGACAACCGCAAGCTCGGGAATTTCGACCTGACGGGCATCCCGCCGGCTCCCCGCGGCATGCCTCAGATCGAGGTGAAGTTCGACATCGATGCCAACGGCATCCTCAACGTCTCCGCGCGCGATAAGGGGACCGGCAACGCGCAGCAGATCCGGATCACCGCGGGAACCGGCCTGGATGAGAAGCAGATCCAGAAGATGGTCAAGGAGGCCGAGGAGATGGCGGAGCGCGACCGGGAACGCAAGGAGCTCGCAGAACTCCGGAACCAAGCGGATCATGCGAGCTACACGGCGGAGAAGCTGCTGCGTGAGAATGGCGACCGGGCCCCGAGCCGTCAGCGGGAAGGGGTCGAGCGGGCGCTCGAAAGCCTGAAGCGGGGGAAGGAGTCCAACCGTGCGGAGGAGATCCGCCGGGCCATTGCCGACGTCCAAACGGCCTCCCAGGAGTTCTCGAAGGCGCTTTACGAGTCGGCAGCGGCTCACTCCCAGGAACCCTCGGCCGCCGGACCCGGAAGCCAGGGGGCGCCCGGAGGAAACGGAGGCAACGCCGGCGAGAAGGTCATCGACGCGGAATTCAAGACCAAGCATTGAGGGGGAGATTCGGTCATGACCGAGATCCGGCGGCCTTCGGACGACGCGGCCGTCCCCGCCCCGGGATCCGAGGGGGAGGGAGGGCGCACTCCCGCGGAGACGGAGGAACTCCAGGCCCTTCGGGCAGAGGCGGCGCAGGCCGCCGAGTATCTCGACCTGGCCCGGCGTTCCAAGGCCGACTTCATCAATTACCAAGATCGCATCCGCCGCGAGCGCGCCCAGTGGGGCCGGGAAACCCTCCGGGAGTTCATCCAGGAGTTCCTCCCGGCGCTGGACAGCTTCACCTGGGCGCGCTTCGAGGAACCGACTCTGATGGAGAACCTGCACCTCGTCGAGCGGGAACTCCTCCAGACGCTGGCCCGTCACGACATCGTTCCCATGGAGACCGCTGGAAAACGCTTCGACCCGAGCTACCACGAGGCCGTGGCTTCCGACGTGACGTCGGAGAAGCCCCCGGGAACCATCCTGGGAGAAGTGCGCCGAGGATGGATGCAGGGCAACCAAGTGCTGCGTCCGGCACGCGTGCGCATCGCCAAAGCGCCGGGGGGAGAAGCAGAAGCAGAGCCGCCACCGGCTCCGCCAGGGGAACCCCGCCGGGACCGGGAAGGGAAGGCGTGATTCGACGGAGCTCCTCCTTCTCCATTGCACTGGGGAGGGAGGAGACTCCTCGGCGGTGAACCGGGGAGGGTTCACGCCACCGGAGCAACCGATCGACGCTGCCTGGAGGAGGAGACGACGCCAGGATCTAAAATCGGTGAATCCCGACCGGAACCGGCATTTCAGGTCGGCGAATCCCGGCGCTTCGCCGTCGCCCTAGGCGCCCTTCTGAATCCAGGAGAGAGATGCCGACAGGAATACACCCGCGAGAAGACAGCCCAAGCCGGCTCGCGGGGAAACGTCGGCCAACGCTCCGATCTTGACGACGACGACTACGAGCGCCAGGGAGAAGACGTCGATCATCATCCACTTGTCCAGTTGTTCGAGAATGACCGACAGCCGTCTCGCCTTTTCTCCGGTACGGCGCAGGAACAGGAGGCCAATCTGACCCAACAGTTTGATCATGGGGGCGAGAATGACGAAAAGGCTGATGAGCGCGGCCAGCCCGTAGTGTCCCTCCCGGAACATGCGGCCCACGGCGGCGAGGAGCGAGTAATCCCGGCTCCAGAAGAGCCATTTCCGGACCTCCATGAGCGGCAATTCCCATCCCGCTCCCAGGAGGCCCAGGGCGAGAAGCGCGATGGGCAAGGCCGCGAGACTTTGCGGACCCTGCACCGGCTTGGCCTTCACCCGTCCGTGGACGAGCCTGGATTCCAGGATGGTGACGACCATGCACGACAGGACCGCTCCGGAAAAGAGATAGATTCCCACTCTTGGAGTGGCCGTCGCCAGAAGCCCGATCTGGATGGCTCCCACGAGCGATGCGACGACGAACACGTCGAGCATCGACCACTTGCCCAAGACGTCCAGGGCATGAAGGGCTTCGTCCCGCCGGTCCGGGGCGATCCTTCGGAACCAGATCCCGATCAGCATCGTCAGCTTGGTGATCGGAAAGACCAGGGAGAAGGTGAAGATGAGCAGCGCCAGAAAGACGTTCCCGCTTCTGGCCAGATCGAGGATGCCCGTTACCACCGAGAAGGTGGTTTGCGAGGCTCCGCCGAGTTTGGAGAGCGTGAGGACCGGAAGGACCAGCCCGAGGGGGAGAAGGACCACCGTGCCCGCAAGCAGGAGGGGCACCTCGTAACGGCGGGGGTGCTCCTCTCGGAGCGACTTGACGTTGGGGTTCATCCCTGGAACAGTTTTACCCCATGCCGGGAAGGATCACTAGTCTTGAAGTCCGGCGTCAAAGCGGCCTCCGACACCCGCGCGGGTGCACCCGGAACCGGGACGTTCTTCGTGCGACCGTGGAATTCCTTGGACTCCATGGTTCTTTCTGCCACAGTGTCGAGGGAGCCTGATGGTTGCCGGTAGCGGGTGACGTGCGCCCCATGATGCGTCGGGGTCGCTTCCGGAGAACCTGGAAGGAGGGATGACGTGACTTTTATGGAATTCGTGTTGCTTCTGGTCTTGGCCGGGATCGCCGGCGCACTCGGTCAGGCGATCGCGGGGTATTCCCGTGGGGGATGTTTGGTCTCGATCGCCCTGGGATTCATCGGGGCGCTCCTGGGAGGGTGGCTGTCCAGGGCATTGGGGATCGGGTCGATCCTGCTCGTCCGCCTCGGAGATCAGCCTTTCCCTCTGGACTGGTCGATCGCCGGCGCGGCCCTGTTCGTTGCTCTGGTCGGGTTCTTCTCACGAGCCCGCCGATCCAGGCCACCTCCCAAGTAGCTCACCTGCGGGGTACCATGCTCGTGTGAGCATCGACGCCGTGCGGGAGACTCCGGGCCGACGAAAGGACGCCGCGGACTCCTACCTGGGTACGAAGGCGCTCCAGGAGGGGCTGATCACCCTCGAGCAGCTGAAGGACGCGCTCTCCGAGCAGGCCCGTGATCTTGCGGAGAGGAAGGAGGGGGTCCGGCCGCTGGGCGCCATCTTGATCGCCAAAAAAGCCCTCACGCTTTCCCAGGTGCAGGCCCTCCTTCATCCGCCGTCGAGACCGGCGCCCGCCGGGTCGGTGTCGTTCGGGAAATACCAGCTGTTGAAGGAGCTGGGACGCGGCGGGATGGGGGTCGTCTATGAAGCCCTCGACTCGGAACTGGGCCGAAAGGTGGCGATCAAAACGATGATCGTCAATCCCGCCGCCGACCCGCCCAGCGCCAAGCTCGACGAGGAGCGATTCCTTCGGGAAGCGAGGCTGTCGGCGGGTCTCACCAAGCACCCGCACATCGTCAGCGTCTACGAGGCCGGCGTCATCCAGGGTCGCCGCTACCTCGCGATGGAATTCATCGACGGGAAGCCCATGGACCAGTGGTGGGAGGCGCCATCCGTCACGCTGAAAAAGGAGATCGAAGTGCTCCGGGACGCGGCGCTGGCCGTCCATCAGGCGCATGAGCACGACGTCATCCACCGCGATCTCAAGCCCGCCAACATCCTGGTGGACGGCAAGAACGAACCCCACATCACCGACTTCGGCCTGGCCAAAATGGTCGGCGAGAATCTGAGCGTCTCCCTCACCGGGGCGGGGATGGTCGTCGGCACTCCCGCCTACATCAGCCCCGAGCAGGCGCAGGGGTTGAAATCAGTCGACCGCCGGACGGACATCTACGCGCTCGGGGTCATCCTCTTCGAGATCGTGACGGGCCGGCACCCCTTCCTGGGCCAGACGGCGATGGAAATCCTGATGAAGGCGACCAAGAACCCTGTGCCGTCGGCATCGAGTCTCCTGAAGATCCGTCTCGCCCCCGACCAGGCGAAGGGCCTGGACGACATCTGCCAGAAGGCGCTTGCCAAGAAGCCGGCCGACCGCTACCTGGACGCGGCCGGTTTCGCCGCGGACCTGACCCGGTGGCTCAAGGGCGAGGAAGTTCGGGCCGTCGTTCCCCCGCGCCTTCGCCCTCGCACGTCGGCGAAGAAAACCTGGGCGGCCGGGAGCCTGGCTGCGGTTTTCCTCTTGGGAGGGGCGCTCTATGTTCTGCGCCAAGGGTCCTCGACCCCGAGGGAGCCCCAGAAGAGGGCGGACGACGAGGAGAAGAGGAGGTTGACGGAGGGGGAACGGGTCGCGCAAGCCCGGGCGAAGGCCGTTGAAAGCGAGCTTCTTGCCCTCAAAGCCAAGGCGCAAAAGTCCTCGGAGGTGAAGCACCCGGAAGCGCTTCGCCCGGGACTGATCGGCGAGTACTATGCCGGTGCCAATTTCGACATCCCCAGTCTCCGGAGGATCGATCCTGGCGTGTCCTTTCAGTGGAACGCGGTCGCTCCGGCTTGGGCGGACGCCCCGGCCGAGCTTTTTTCGACGATGCGGTGGCGGGGCTACCTTCGGATCCCGGAGGCGGGGCAGTACACCCTCCAGGTGATCACGAGCGACGGCCTGCGGCTTTTCCTGGATGAAAAGGAAGTGTTCTCCCGCTGGTTCCCCCAAAGCGGCATCGTGGAAACGGCCGTTCCGACGCTGGGACAGGGCTATCACGCCTTCCTCCTGGAGTACTTAAAATCCCCCGGTAAAGCCGGTATCACCTTCTCCTGCAAGAAGGTCGCTGACTCTGGGGAATCCCTGCCGAGCGAGATCCTCGTTCACGATGGGACGGCCTTCACTCCTCTTTCCCAGAAGCCCACCGTCGACCATGCCGACCAGGCGGGTCTCCCCGGCGCCCAGGAGGCTGAAAAGCTGCCGATTCTGGAGAGTGCGCCCGGCGCCACCTTCGTCCTCCCCTGGGGGCGGGAAAAGGGATTCCTCCTCTGGGGCAAGGCCAATCCTGGGGATCGCTTGAAGCTCCAGTTCGACTCCCGGGAGTCCGGAGAGCGGACGCTGATTCTCGCGCTTGGTCGAGCCAAGAATGGCGGGATCGTTCGGATCGCGGTGAACGGACGGGAAGTGGCGAGGGATCTCGACCTCTACTCCTCCCTGAATCACTTCCTGGAATTCGAATTCAAGAAAGTCCCCCTTCGTCAGGGAGCCAATGAGTTGGAATTCACGATGATCGGTACGAATCCGGCGGCCTCCGAATGGCGAGCCGGAGACGGCGTCCGGAAGCTGAGCTTCGACTACCTTCGGTTCCGCTGAAGCGAAGAACGCATCCGCGCTCTCCTGAGGGGTGCATTTTCGCCGTCCACATGGCAGATCACGGAAGATGGGCGAAAACCTGGGCTTTCCCTCGACGGCGTCACTCCGGCTGAACGAGAAGTGACTGGTGTGGCCCCCCACCGGCTCGGTCACCATCCGCGACGGCAAACGCAATCCCGGGCATCGGCGTTGCGACATCACCGCAGGCAAAAATACCCTTAACCGTCGTCTCCTTTGTCGCGTCGGGTCGCCGGTACCGGCCTCGCGCGGGATCTCGAACCAGAATCTGGGCTCGGCTTTCCTCTCCAGACGGAGTGGGAGTACACTTTTGGCGGTACGATTACTCAGGATTCGAGAAAAATAGAGCCTCGAATGTCGCCTATAGGGTGGAGTCCGTCAGGAGGGATGCCGGCGCAATGATGGATGGCGATCGAAACCGGGGTTCCCGGCCAGAAGTGGATCTCACCGAACTCCTGGAGAGCGTCCAGGGACGGGTGTACTCCCGCTGCCTGAAGATCCTCCACAACCCCCAGGACGCGGAAGACGCGACGCAGGAGGTCCTTCTGGAGGTCGCCGGCGCCGTCCGCTCGGTCCGGGGAATGGACGACCTCGAGCGATGGCTAGGGACGGTGGCCGTCCATACGGCGCTCGACCTCAGGAAGAAGCGCGCCAGGCGCCTTCGGCACGAACGGGCTCAAGCGGGCTCCGGGGCCTTCATTGAGGATCCTTCCGGGGCCCGGGACAGGCTGAGGGATGCCCTGTCCGCCCTCGAGCCCGAGTCCCGACGGCTCCTCCTTCGATCCCTCCTGGACCGTTGTCCGCTCGGAGAGCTGGCGCGGGAGAGCCGCTGCTCGACCGCAACGGTCTGGAGAAGGATCGAGCGCTGGAAGGCGCAGCTCCGGGCGGCGGTGAAGGGGTCTTGGTCCCCTGGGTTGGCCTTGGGCGAACGCCTGAGGAAGGGCTGGCCTCGGACGACGGCTTCGGTCGGCAATTCAGCTCCCGATCCGTGCATGGCCGGATCGGCGGCTGGTTCCCGTGCGGTCGGGCTCCGAGGAGGCGTCGCGGCAGGGAAGGGAATGTCAGCCGTGGGGGTCCTTGCCGCAGGTGCCCTCTTCATCCTCTTGGGGGGAGGAGCGAGGTTCTGGATCAACACGTTGCGCGAGCGCGGGGCTTTGCGAAGGGAGGAGGACGGGAAGAGGACGCTTGCCGCGACGGGGCCGTCGGCAGGTCCCACGACCCCGGCCTCGCCCGCCGGAGTCCAGAGTGCCTGGTCCAGAGAGCCAGCACCGGGCGCTGCCGCCCCGGCCGGGGCCTCCATCGAAACCTTGACTGAGCGACTGATCCGGTTCTGTACCGAGGTGCGAGCGGGGCAAAAGCTCTCGTCCGACCGTCAGGTCGCGGCGAACCTCCGGCTCGAACAGGAAGCTCTGGCACTCCGCTCCGACGTCCGCGCCCATCCCTCGGAATACTTGGCATTCCTGCGGTCGCCCACGGTCGAAGACGTCCTCCAGCCGGTCTTGAGCATCCCTTTCTCCGAATACCCTTGGGACGCCGGTAAAGATGGGGCCGATCAGACTTCCCCCTCTGATTCGCTTTTGGGGAAGATCCAGGAGGTCCTCTTGGAATTCCTGGAGACCGGCACGAACCGTCAAAAGTGGGCGGCGCTTCTCACTCTGCCTGATCGGGACGCCGCCGGAAATCCGCCACTATCCTTCCTCCACCGCTGCCTCGACCTCCTGGCGACTGAGACAAGGCCGACCGTGCTCTCCCTGGCGCTCGTGCGCGTGGAGGGCGGAGCGCCGGATCTCCTGCCGGGCCGCCTCGACATCATCGCGAGGCTCCTGGAGATCAGCCGCACGAACGAGGTCTGGACGAATCCCGAAGATCGGGGTACGCCGACCGTCCTCTTCGTCAGGTGCCTCCGCTTGCTCTCTTCGTACGGGACCGAGGCGAGCAATCACCTGCTCTTGGAGGCTTTCAAGGAGGCTATCGCGAACCGACAGAGCGAACGGATCCGATTGTTCGCACAGGAGAAGTTCTATCCTCGCCTGAATCCGTCCGACGAGGGCCCGGTCGCCTCGCTGCTCTCCCGGTCGTTCGCGAATACGACGGACCCTGCCGTTTTCTGGAACCTTCTCAACCTGTGCTCCGCCCTTCCGCCAGAGAAGGCGGACGCCGTTATGGGGACCGCCCTCGGCCTGGCTCCCACGCTCGAGATCCGGGTTGGAATTCAGGCGGCGCAGGAGAGGATTCGCGGGGGGGATCGCAGTACCCCCCGGCCCCTCCAGGACGGCGGGTTGCCGACCAATCCGTAATGCGTCCGAAGCCGGACGCTTACCGAAAAGCAGGTCAGAGCAGCTTGCGCAGTTGGGTGATTTCGGCTGGTTCCGTTTTTGCGAACTCGATGGCCAAATGGAGTCCATCTTCCGAGTGTACGAGACGCACCGGTCGGCCTAGGATGTGGAAATCTTTGAGAACTCCATCCAGGAGGCGAATCCCGATGTGATGCGGCTCC
>Ga0070731_10003981_pt1 | contig 12996 bp, 9 predicted proteins | sample Coa_R1_2_FD_66448 | JGI IMG/M metagenome (GOLD analysis project Ga0070731, IMG submission 66448) | Surface soil microbial communities from Centralia Pennsylvania, which are recovering from an underground coalmine fire - Coalmine... | ecosystem: Environmental > Terrestrial > Soil > Unclassified ... | reverse complement strand
GTCAAGGACCTGAAGACCTACTTCTCGACCGGCGACGGCATCGTCAAGGCGGTGGACGGTGTGAGCTTCTCGGTCGAGAAAGGGCAGACGCTCGGCATCGTCGGCGAGTCCGGCTCGGGCAAGAGCGTCACCTGCCTCACGATCATGGGCCTGAACCCGAAGAAGTACACGATGTCGATGGGGCAGGCGTTCTTCAACGGCGAGGACCTGCTCGCCGCAAGTCCGGCCCGTCTGCGCGAGATTCGCGGCAACGACATCGCGATGATCTTCCAGGACCCGATGACGAGCCTGAATCCGGTGCATTCGATCGGCACCCAGCTCGCCGAGGCGGTGACGCTGCACGAGGAGGTCTCCAAGCAGGAGGCGAGACGGCGCGCGCTCGACCTGCTGAAACAGGTCGGCATCCCGCGCGCCGAGCGGCGGATCGACGACTATCCGCATCAGTTCTCCGGCGGCATGCGGCAGCGGGTGATGATCGCGATGGCGCTGATCAACAACCCAGAGCTGCTGATCGCCGACGAGCCGACGACCGCGCTCGACGTGACGACGCAGGCGCAGATCCTGTCGCTGATCGAGAAGCTGCAGCAGGACTACAACAGTGCCGTGATCATGATCACCCACGACCTCGGCGTGATCGCGGAGATCGCCGACGACATCGTCGTCATGTACGCGGCCGAGGTCGCCGAGAAGGGGCCTGTCGACCGCATCTTCAAGCGGCCGCACCACCCGTACACGTGGGGGCTGATGGGCTCGCTGCCGCGCCTCAACACCGACGTCGACCGGCTTGCCCAGATTCAGGGCCAGCCCCCGTCGCTGCTGCGCCCGCCGTCGGGCTGCCGCTTCCACCCCCGCTGCCCGTACGTCATGGACGTGTGCAGGACGACCGATCCGGAGCTGAGGCCGGTCAGCGACGACGCGACTCACCTGCAGTCCTGCCACCTCGACGAGGAGACGAAGGAGCGCGAGGCGTCGCGGCTGCTCGGCACGCTCGCCGCCGAGGGGGCGGCCAGGTGACGGCCACTCAGACAGAGACGGTCTCCGGCCTCGAGCTCCGCGGCGACGAGCTGCTGGTCGTCGAGGACCTGAAGAAGCACTTCCCCGTCACCCGCGGGATCATCTTCCAGAAGCAGATCGCGGCCGTCCAGGCGGTCGACGGCGTCTCGTTTTCCGTGCGCGAGGGCGAGACGCTCGGCGTCGTCGGCGAGTCCGGCTGCGGCAAGTCGACGATGGCGCGGTGCATCCTCAAGCTCCTCGAGCCGACCTCCGGTCGGATCATGTTCCGCGGCCGCGACATCACGCGCCTTTCGCGCGCCGAGATGCGCCCGTACCGGCGCGAGATGATGATGATCTTCCAGGACCCGTACGCCTCCCTGAACCCACGGAAGCGCGTCGGGTTCATCGTCGCCGAGGCGCTGCAGGTCCACAAGATGGGCACGCCCGCCGAGACGAGGCGCCGCGTCCAGGAGCTGCTCGAGGTCGTCGGTCTGAACCCGGAGCACTACAACCGCTTCCCGCACGAGTTCTCGGGCGGCCAGCGACAGCGGATCGGCATCGCACGCGCGCTCGCGGTCAACCCGAAGCTGATCGTGTGCGACGAGCCGGTCTCGGCGCTCGACGTCTCGGTCCAGGCGCAGATCCTCAACCTGCTCAAGGACCTCCAGCGCGACTTCAACCTGACGTACGTGTTCATCGCGCACGACCTCAACGTCGTCCGCTACATCTCCGACCGCGTGCTCGTCATGTACCTCGGGCAGATCGTCGAGTCGGCGGCGCGCACAGACCTCTACGACGAGCCGAAGCACCCGTACACGGGTGCGTTGCTGTCGGCGGTCCCGGTGCCGGATCCCGAGGTCGGCCGCGCGCGGAAGAGGATCGTGCTCGAGGGCGACGTGCCGAGCCCGATCAACCCGCCGTCGGCCTGCCGCTTCCACACCCGCTGCCCGCGGTTCGTCGAGGGTCATTGCGACGTCGAGCCGCCCGAGCTCGTGCCGCGCGGCGGGTCGCAGCCGGACCATGCGGTGCGTTGCCACTATCCGCTCGAGCGCTGGCCGATGACAGCCGACGAGATGCGTCGGGCCGGCACGGCGAGCGGGCCTGCAGCTGCCTGAGGTGGTCATGCTGCGCGCGGCGCTGCGCAGGCTGGCGGGGGTACTCGCGGTCGCGATGGGCGGTGCCGCCCTGCTCGGGTTGCTGGTTGCCGCGGCCGCGAAGGAGGACCTGCGCCGAGGTCTCGCCATCGGCTTCTACGTGAGCGGCGCCGGGCTCTGCGGGCTCGCGATCCTCCTCGGCAGCGCACCCCCCGTTCGAGGGAAGCGTGACGGCGGGTTCGTCGGCTTCGGCCGCTGGGTCGGTGGGGGCGTCCGCTGGGCGACCCGGAGCGAGCGCGAGGAGGCCATCAACCTGCCGGCGCTCCTGCTCGGGGTCGGCGTGGCGCTCATCATCGTCGGCGTCGTTGTGGACGACCGCCGCTCGAACCACTAACTTCTCAGCCAGTCGTCGTCTTAAGTAGGTGATGGTCCCGAACCAGCAGTGCCGTCGCTGCCGTGAGTGGGTATCGGTAGAGCTCGACTCGCCGCTGTCGCAGTTCGAGCTGGCGCTCATGCGCCGCCACCTGTCCCGCTGCGCTGACTGCGCGTCATTCGCCGCCGACGTGCGTGGCGCGACGGCACTGCTTCGGGCCGCCGAGCCGGTCATGCTGCCGGCTCCCATGGCGTTGCAGCTGCCGCGCTCGGCGGGGCAGCTCCTCGCCCGCACCGGCATGGCGGCCGCGGTCGCCGCGGCCGTCGCTGCGGCGGTGCTCACGAACGGGCTGACGGGCACCTCGCCGCTCGGCGGTCCGTCGGCAACGGAGGCGGGATCCACGGCGGATCTCGTCTCGATGCGTCTCGACCGAAGCCAGCAGCTGCGGGTTGCGAACGACCGGCCGCGCGTCATCGTCGTCGACTGACCCGCGGCGCGTAACATCGAGGAACCTGGAGAGGTCCAGGTCCTCGAGATGATGCCGAGCCCGATCAGCTCGTACGTCTGACACCTCGACCACGTCGACCGTGTGTCGGCGGCGTTGAAACGTTCCGAGCTCCGGTGGTCGAGCAACCCGGACGGCCGTTCGGGTAACCTCCGGCTGCCCGGCCTGCTGGCGCGCGCCTTTCGCGCCCGGCGGCGGGACACCGTTCCGTCCACGCTCGTCGAGGAGCTCTAGACCGTGCCGAAGAACGCAGGCGACAAGACTGCAGCGCCCGACAACCAGGGGAGGCTGCTCGAGATCAAGGGCGTCGTCGTCGACGCCGTCTTCCCCGAGCGGCTGCCGGAGATCTACTCGGCGCTGCGGATCGTGCGCCCCGACGGCGACGATCTGATCGCAGAGGTGCAGCAGCATCTCGGCGACGATCGCGTCCGGGCGGTGGCGATGGACGCGACGGACGGCATTCCCCGCGGAGCGGAGGTGATCGACACGGGCGCGCCGATCTCGGTTCCGGTCGGCAACGTCACCCTCGGGCGAGTGTGGAACGTGCTCGGCGATCCGGTGGACGAGAAGGAGCCGCCGCCGGCGGACGCCGAGCGCTGGTCGATCCACCGCGACCCGCCGGACTTCAAGGACCTGACGCCGAAGATCGAGATCTTCGAGACCGGCATCAAGGTGATCGACCTGATCGCCCCGTACGTGCGCGGCGGCAAGATCGGGCTCTTCGGCGGCGCGGGGGTCGGCAAGACCGTGCTCATCCAGGAGCTGATCCACAACATCGCCCGCGAGCACGGCGGCGTCTCCGTCTTTTCCGGCGTCGGTGAGCGCACCCGCGAGGGCAACGACCTCCTGATCGAGATGACCGAGTCGGAGGTGATCGACAAGGTTGCCCTCTGCTACGGGCAGATGAACGAGCCGCCGGGTGCGCGCCTGCGCGTCGGGCTGTCCGGCCTGACGATGGCGGAGTACTTCCGCGACCAGGGCCAGGACGTCCTCCTGTTCATCGACAACATCTTCCGCTTCGTCCAGGCGGGATCCGAGGTGTCGGCGCTGCTCGGCCGCATGCCGAGCGCGGTCGGCTACCAACCGACGCTCGCCACCGAGATGGGGCAGCTGCAGGAGCGGATCACCTCCACCAACAAGGGGGCGGTGACGTCGGTGCAGGCGATCTACGTGCCGGCCGACGACCTCACCGACCCGGCGCCGGCCAACACCTTCGCCCACCTCGACGCGACGACGGTGCTCTCACGCGCGATCGTCGAGCAGGGCATCTACCCGGCCGTCGACCCTCTGGACTCGACGTCACGGGCACTGCAGCCCGGCATCGTCTCCGACGAGCACTACGCGGTCGCAACGCAGGTGCAAGAGGTGCTGCAGCGCTACAAGGACCTGCAGGACATCATCGCCATCCTCGGGATCGAGGAGCTGTCGGACGAGGACCGGCTGACGGTGGCGCGGGCGCGCAAGATCCAGCGCTTCCTCTCGCAGCCGAACTTCGTCGCCGAGCAGTTCACCGGCACGCCCGGCCAGTACGTGAAGCTCGAGGACACGATCCGCGGCTTCCGCGAGATCCTCGACGGCAAGCACGACGACCTGCCCGAGCAGGCGTTCTACATGGTCGGCCCGATCGAGGGCGCCGTCGAGCGGGCCCAGCAGATGGCCGGATCGTCGGCGTAATGGCCGACCGGAAGCGCTTCTCGGTCTCGCTCGTCACGCCGGACGGCCCGGCCTACGAAGGCGAGGCCGAGCTGATGATCGTGCCGGGCGACGCCGGCGAGATCGGCGTCCTCGCGCGGCACGCGCCGCTGATCGCCACGCTGCGGGCCGGCTCCACCCGGATTCATCCGGGTGAGGGCGCGGACGTGCTGGAGTACGCGACCGGGCCTGGGTTCTTCCAGGTGCTGGAGGACCGCGCGATCGCGCTCGTCGACGACGCCGTCGAGGCGTCGCAGATCGACGACGCGCGGGCGCGCAGCCAGCTCGAGGAGGCGCAGGGCGAGCTGGAGGCGATCGAGCGCGGCGACTCGACCGCGGACCGCTGGCAGGTCGAGCAGCGGATCCGCCACGCCGAGAACCAGCTGGCCGTCGCCGGCCGCGGCTAGACGCCCGTCCGTCCTCGGGACGTCTCGACGTCGCGAGGACGTGAGTTTCACGTGCCCGTCCGTCCTAAGGACGTCTTCGGCGTCCTTAGGACGTGAGTTTCCGGCGCAGTAGGTAGCATTCCGGTACCCGGAAAGCTTTGATCAGCAGCTTGGCGACCGGGTTACCAAACGCCTAAAGAGCTATGGGACGCGACGTCGCACACCAGCTACGCAGGATCGCCGAGGAGCGCATCCTCGTGCTGGACGGCGCCTGGGGTGTGCTGCTGCAGAATCGCGGCCTGTCCGAGGCGGACTTCCGCGGCGAGCGCTTCCGCGACCATCCTCGCGAGCTGCTCAACGACCCGGACGTCCTCAACATCTCGCAGCCGGAGATCGTGCGCAGCGTCCACGAGGCGTACTTCGCCGCCGGCGCCGACATCACGACGACGAACACGTTCACGGCCACGTCGATCGCCCAGGCCGACTACGGGCTCGAGGACGCGGTCTACGAGCTGAACGTCGCCGGGGCACGGCTCGCGCGCGAGGTCGCGGGGCCCGACCGGTTCGTCGCCGGCTCGGTCGGCCCGCTCAACATCACGCTCTCGCTCAGCGCGCGCGTCGAGGAGCCGGGGTACCGGACGCACACGTTCGACCAGGCGCGTGACGCATACGCGGAGCAGATCCGCGGGCTCGCCGACGGCGGCGTCGACCTGCTGCTGATCGAGACGATCTTCGACACGCTGAACGCGAAGGCGGCGATCGTCGCGGCGCGCGAGGTCGCCCCAGACCTCCCGCTGTGGATCAGCGTCACCATCGTCGATCTGTCCGGCCGCACGCTGACCGGGCAGACGATGGAGGCCTTCTGGACGTCGATCGAGCACGCGGAGCCGCTCGTCGTCGGTGTCAACTGCTCGCTGGGTGCGCGCGAGATGCGGCCGTACGTCGCCGAGCTCTCGCGGATTGCGACATGCCTCGTCTCCGCCCATCCGAACGCCGGGCTGCCGAACGCGTTCGGCGGCTACGACGAAACCCCCGCGGTGACCTCGACGCTGCTGCACGAGTTCGCCCGCGACGGCTTCCTCAACGTCGCCGGGTCGTGCTGCGGGTCGACGCCGGAGCACACGCGCGCGATTGCCGAGGCGATGCGCGGGATCGAGCCGCGCCCCGTCCCGCCGAGGCCCGATCGCGGCGACGGCCGGTTCAGCGGCCTGGAGCCGTTCACGATCGGTCCCGAGACCGGCTTCGTCGTCATCGGCGAGCGCACGAACGTGACCGGCTCGGCCCGCTTCCGGCGGCTGATCGAGGCCGACGACTTCTCCGGCGCGGTCGCCGTCGCCCTCGAGCAGGTCCGCGGCGGCGCCAACCTCCTCGACGTCAACATGGACGCCGACCTCCTGGAAGGCGAGCAGGCCATGCGGACCTTCCTCAACGTGATCGCCACCGAGCCCGAAGTCGCGCGGCTGCCGATCATGGTCGACAGCTCCAAGTGGTCGGTCCAGGAAGCCGGGCTGCAGTGCCTGCAGGGAAAGGGGATCGTGAACTCGATCTCGCTGAAAGAAGGCGAGGAGGAGTTCCTGCAACAGGCACGGCGCGTCCGCGACTACGGCGCCGGCGTGATCGTGATGGCGTTCGACGAGCAGGGCCAGGCGGCGACGACCGAGCGCCGCGTCGAGATCTGCGAGCGGGCCTACAGGCTGCTCGTCGACGAGGTCGGCTTCCCGCCCGAGGACATCGTGTTCGACCCGAACGTCCTCGCCGTCGCGACCGGCATCGAAGAGCACGACGACTACGCGCGCTCGTTCATCGAGACCCTTCCGCTGATCAAGGAGCGGTGCCCCGGTGCGCGGACGTCGGGCGGCATCTCGAACCTCAGCTTCGCCTTCCGCGGCAACGACGTCGTCCGCGAGGCGATGCACTCGGCGTTCCTCTACCACGCGATCCGCGCGGGCCTCGACATGGGCATCGTCAACGCGGGCCAGCTCGCGGTCTACGAGGACATCGAGCCGGAGCTCCGCGAGCGGGTCGAGGACGTCATCTTCAACCGCCGCCCCGACGCGACGGAGCGGCTCGTCGAGCTCGCCGAGCAGGTGCGCGGCGACGGCATGCGGCGCGAGCTCGACCTCGGCTGGCGGGAGGCCCCGGTCGAGAAGCGCCTCGAGCATGCGCTCGTCCACGGGATCGTCGACTTCGTGGAGGAGGACACCGAAGAGGCCCGCCGGAACGCCTCCCGGCCGCTCGACGTGATCGAAGGGCCGCTGATGGACGGCATGCGGGTGGTCGGCGACCTGTTCGGCTCGGGTCGCATGTTCCTGCCGCAGGTCGTCAAGTCGGCGCGCGTCATGAAGCGCGCCGTCGCCTACCTGCAGCCGTTCATGGAAGCGGAGCAGGACGGCGGCCGGACCGCCCAGGGGAAAGTGCTGCTCGCCACCGTCAAGGGCGACGTGCACGACATCGGCAAGAACATCGTCGGGGTCGTGCTCGGCTGCAACGACTACGAGGTGCTCGACCTGGGCGTGATGGTGCCGCCGACGACGATCCTCGACACCGCCGAGCAGGAACGGGTCGACGTCGTCGGGCTCTCGGGGCTCATCACCCCGTCGCTCGACCAGATGGTCGAGGTGGCGCGCGAGATGGAGCGGCGCCGGCTCGAGCTGCCGGTGCTGATCGGCGGTGCGACGACGTCGCGGCAGCACACCGCGGTGAAGATCGCTCCGGAGTATTCGGCCGAGACCGTGCACGTGCTCGACGCGAGCCGCGTGGTCGACGTCGTCTCACGGCTGCTCGATCCCGCCCGCCGGCGCGAGCTCGACGGCGAGAACCGCGAGCTGCAAGAGCGGTTGCGCGAGCAGCACGCGGCGAAGCTGCGTAAGCCGCTGCTGCCGCTCGATGCGGCGCGGGCGAACCGCCAGAAGCTGGCCCCGGTCGAGGTGCCTGCGGCTCCGTTTGCGAGCGTGCGCGAGGTGGAGCCGCCGCTCGCCGAGCTGGTGCCGTACATCGACTGGCAGTTCTTCTTCCACGCCTGGGATCTGAAGGGCAAGTTCCCGGCGATCCTCGAGAACCCGGCTGCGCGGGAGCTCTACGACGACGCGCAGCAGCTGCTGCGCCGGATACTGCAGAGTGCGTCGCTGCAGGCGCGCGGTCTCTACGGCTTCTGGCCTGCGTACGCGGAGGGAGACGACGTCGTCGTCGACGGCACGCGACTCTGCTTCCTCCGGCAGCAGGCGGACCACGGTGACGGGCGTCCGAACCGGTGCCTGGCCGACTTCGTTGCGCCCGATCGCGACGTCGTCGGCGCATTCGCGGTGTCGATCCACGGCGCCGACGAGCTGGCGAGGCACTACGAGACGGTCCACGACGACTACTCCGCCATCGCGGTGAAGGCGCTCGCAGACCGGCTGGCCGAGGCGTTCGCAGAGTGGCTCCATGCCCGCGCCAGGCGCGAGTGGTACGCGCCTGAGGAGCATCTGACCGAGGAGGACGTCCTGCGCGAGAACTTCCGGGGCATCCGGCCGGCGATCGGCTACCCGGCCTGCCCGGATCACAGCGAGAAGGCGAAGCTCTTCACGCTGCTCGGGGCGGAGCGGGTCGGCATGGGTCTGACCGAGAGCTTCGCGATGACGCCCGCGGCGGCCGTCAGCGGCGTCTACTTCGCCCATCCGCAGGCCCGCTACTTCGCGGTCGGGCGGATCGGACGCGACCAGCTCGAGGACTACGCCGCCCGCAAGGGCGTGCCGGTGGCCGAGGCCGAGCGCTGGCTCTCGCCGAATCTGAGCTGACGGATTCGTTGACCGATTGACGGCCGGGCGACCGGCTATCCTCCCGGGAGCGGGCGTCCCCCTGGGGACGCCGCGGTTCGTTTATGAGGACGACACTGAAGAGAGGCGTCGGGCGCGGTGCAGGCGCGAACGGCGACGGGCGTGCCGTGTTCCCGCCCGCGTCGGCTACCGGCATCTCGCGCTACCGCCAGCCTCCGCCGCCAGGCATCACCGGTTTCGGCCTCTTCAAGCGCATCCTGCTCGGGACGCTGATCGTCCTCAGCTCGCTCGGGCTCGCCGTCGGCGGCGGCGCGTACCTCTGGTTCCACCAGTCCGTCGCGGACGTCCAGTCGCATCCCGACCTCGCGCGGGTTCAGAAGGAGCTCGACATCCCTGTCGCCAATGAGCCTGCGATCGCGCTCGTCATCGGGTACGACCATCGCGCGGGCATCGAATCGGCCGGCCCGTCGCGCTCCGACACCGTCATGCTCATCCGCGCCGATCCGATCAGGAAGACGATCTCCCTGCTGTCGTTCCCGCGCGACCTGCTCGTGCCGATCTACTGCGGCGCGACGCCGATGCGCACAGACCGGATCAACTCGGCCTATTCGAGCTGCGGTGCCCGCGGCACGGTGGACACGGTGCGCCACCTCACGGGGCTGCCGATCAACTACGTGATCACCGTCGACTTCCACGGCTTCAAGAAGGTCGTCAACTCGCTCGGCGGCGTCTGGCTCGACGTCGACCGTCGCTACTACAACCAGAACACCGGTGCGAGCTACGACGACTACGCGAACATCAACCTGCAACCGGGCTACCAGCGCCTGACGGGCGGCTCGGCGCTCGAGTTCGTCCGCTTCCGCCACACCGATTCCGACCTGTACCGGCTCGCGCGGCAGCAGGAGTTCGTCCGCGCGCTCAAGGAGCAGATCTCGCGCAACATGAGCGTGTTCGACATTCCGGGCATCGTCAACGACATGGTCCAGAACGTCGAGGTTGCGGCGGGTGGGAAGAAGCTCGACGGCCACGACGTGCTCAAGTGGGCGTTCTTCGCGAAGGATCTCCCGGGCGGCCACTTCTTCCAGCCGAAGATCCAGGACGTGACCGGCTATGCCGAGCTGACCGCGTCGCAGCAGGCGGTGCAGCAGGCGGTGAACGACTTCACGAACCCGGACGTCGGCTCGTCCAAGGCGGCGAACGCAGCGGCACTCGGGAAGAAGCTGAAGCAGAAGACGCCGCCGCCGTCGAGCGTGACCCTGACGGTCCTGAACGGCAACGGTGTCGCCGGCGCGGCTGCGAATGCGTCGTACCTGCTCGCCGAGCGCGGCTACCGGACGGTTCAGCCGCCGAACAATCTCGAGCCGAACACGCCGCACCAGAACTACTTCCACTCGAAGATCTACTACGACCCGGCCCAGCCGCGCTCGAGGGCGGCGGCGGTCGCGCTGCAGCAGCTGATGCAGCCGGCCGACGTGGCGAAGCTGCCGCGAAGGCAGTGGTTGGTCTCGCTCGACCCTGGGTCGATGCTGATGGTCGTGCTCGGCTCGACGTTCCACGGCGACATCGCGCAGCCGGTCGTCACGCAGGCGCCGAAGCACGAGCCGCCGGTCGTCCGCTACGACCCGAGCCAGGCGCTGCCGTTGCTGCAGCAGGTGAAGGCGAAGGTGCAGTTCCCGCTCGAGGTGCCGACCGTCCTCGAACGCAGCTCGTATCCCGACACCCTCCCCGGCGACGTCCCGGTTCGCGAGTACGCGATCCAGGGGAAGCACAAGGCGGTCAGGCTCGTCTTCCGTACGGGCGCGAACGAGTTCTGGGGAATCGAAGAGACGGACTGGACAGACGCGCCGATCCTCTCCGACCGCAGCTTCCGCCACGACCTCGGCGGACGCGAGTTCGACCTCTACTACGCCGGCTCGCACCTGCACATGGTCGTCCTGCAGGCGAACGGAACGACGTATTGGGTGGTCAACACGCTGCTCGACTCGTTGTCGAACGAGACGATGCTCGCGATCGCGAAAGGCCTCAAACCCCTAACAGCGGTCAAGTAGAGTCACGCGTCCAGTGAGCAAGGTAGGCATCTTCGGCGCCGGCTGGGTCGGCGTGGTCACGGGCGCGTGCTTCGCCGATCTCGGGCACACCGTGGTGCTGCGGGACATCGTCCCGGAGAAGATCGACGCGCTCAGGCGCGGCGAGGTGCCGTTCCACGAGACCGACGTTCCGGAGCTGCTCGCGCGGAATCGCGAGCGCCTGACGTTCACGCTCGACGTCGCCGAGCTCGTCGACTGCGAGTTCCTGTTCGTCTGTGTCGACACGCCGCCGACGCAGTCCGGCGACGCCGACCTGTCGCGGGTGTGGACGGTCGTCGACGACCTGCCTGAGCTGCCCGGGCGCCCGATCCTCGTGATGAAGTCGACGGTGCCCGTGGGAACGGGCGAGAAGGTGCGAGCCGGCCTCGACCAGCGCGGTCTCTCGCACGTCGGGTACGTGTCGAATCCGGAGTTCCTCGCCGAGGGGCATGCGGTGCGGGACTTCATGCAGCCGGACCGGATCGTGATCGGCGCCTACTCCGACGAGGACGGCGACGCGGTGGAGGCGCTCTACGCGTCGCTCGAGCGGACTGTAGTCCGCTGCGACGTCAACTCGGCGGAGATGATCAAGCTCGCCGCCAACGCGTTCCTGATGACGCGCATCTCGTTCATCAACGAGATCGCGAACGTCTGCGAGGCGACCGGCGCGGACGTCGTCAAGGTCGCCGAAGGCGTCGGTCTCGACAACCGCCTCGGACCGCACTTCTTGCGCGCAGGGATCGGGTATGGGGGCTCCTGTTTTCCAAAGGACTCGCTCGCGCTCAAGCAGCTTGCGTCGAACAGCGGCTACCACTTCCAGCTGCTCGCCGCGGTGATCGAGGTGAACGAGCTGCAGAAGCGGCGTGTGATCGGCAAGCTGAAGAGGCATCTCGGCACGCTGCGGGGGAGGACCGTGGCCTTGCTCGGGCTTGCGTTCAAGCCGCACACGGACGACATGCGCGAGGCGCCCTCGATCGTGCTCGCGTCACGGCTGCTGGCGGAGGGGGCGGAGGTACGCGCCTGGGATCCGGTTGCCGACGGCGCCAAGCTGCCGGGCGGTGTCGAGGTCGTCGACTCGGTTCTCGAGGCGGTGACCGGCGCCGACGCGGCCGTCGTCGTGACGGAGTGGCCGGAGCTGCGCGAGCTCGTCAGCGCGGAGGTGCGCGGAGTGATGCGAAACCCACTGATCATCGACGGGCGGAACCTGCTCGACCCGGCCGGGGCACGCGCCGCCGGTTTCGCGTACGAAGGCATCGGCCGGCCGACGGCGCTGACGGACGTGGCGGCGGAGCCCGAGCCGGCGCCGAGGACCTAGTCCGCTCGAGAGCATGGAGGCGATCGTTCTCGCCGGCGGGAAGGCTGAGCGGCTCGGTGACGCTGCGGGCGGGCGGCCGAAGTCGCTCGTCGACGTCGCCGGCCGGCCGCTGCTCGCCTACCAGGTGTCCCGGCTCGCACGGGCCGGCGTGGCCCGCGTGATCGTCTCGTGCGCCGCGGGGGAGGGGGAGCTCTTCGAGCGTGAGCTCGGCGGGCTCGGGACAGACGTCGTCGCCGCCGAGGAGCCTGAGCGCCTGGGTCGCGGCGGCGGCATCAAGTTCGCAGCGCGCGAGCGCCGCGAGACGGGCGATGTGCTCGCGCTGAACGGTGACGAGCTGGTCGCTGTCGACTTCGACAGCCTCGGGAGCCGCCACCGCGAGCGCGGGGCCGTCGCGACGGTCACGGTCGCGCGACCGAAGTCGCAGTTCGGCATGGTCGACGTAGACGAGAACGACGTCGTCCGCGGCTTCGAAGAGGCCGGCCGGATGCCGTACTGGGTGAATTGCGGGATCTACGTGCTGTCCGACGATGCGATCCGGCGCTTCCCGGATCGTGGTGATCACGAGACGACCACGTTCCCCGAGCTTGCTGCCGAAGGCACGCTGCACGCGTTCCGGCACGACGGCGTGTGGCTGACGGTCAACACGCCGAAAGAGCTGCGCGTCGCCGCGGAATACGTCGCCGCGCATCGCGACTGGCTCGCGTGAGAACATCGACCGAGATGTCGCTCGACTCACCAAACCTCCCGTCGGTCGACTCGTGGACGGTCGACGTCCGGAAGGTCGAGAAGCCCTGGGGCTACGAGCTGATCTGGGCGC
>Ga0070731_10003978_pt1 | contig 13008 bp, 10 predicted proteins | sample Coa_R1_2_FD_66448 | JGI IMG/M metagenome (GOLD analysis project Ga0070731, IMG submission 66448) | Surface soil microbial communities from Centralia Pennsylvania, which are recovering from an underground coalmine fire - Coalmine... | ecosystem: Environmental > Terrestrial > Soil > Unclassified ... | reverse complement strand
GGGCTGGCATGGGGTCTTCTCGGCGCTATCGGCGCCGTATGGTTCACCTGGGTGACGCGGCGTGCCGTGCGCCACGGCATTGAACGGGAAGCCCAGTTCCGGTTTGCGGCTGCTTCGACGCTCGCGGGACTTTTGCTTGCCGCAATGGCGTTGGTCGCGTTGCGCCACGTGGGTGTATCGCCGCCGCGCTACGCAGTCGCTGTGCTCGGTGGCATCGACGGGATCGTCGCGACGGTCGAGAGCAACGAACTGAAAATCGCGATGTTCGCGTTCACCTTGTCGATCTTTGCCGGCGCAATTCAGTATTGGCGGATTTCCGATTCCACCCGCGGCATCCTCGCCGGACTGCCGATCGTTCCGTTCGGTGGCCTTGTCTCGGTTGCTGCCGATACGTCGATGACGGCGGACGCGCGCACGCAAGTTTTTCTCGGCATGGCCGGCAGCATCTGGCTGGGTCCGGCCGTGGCCATCTGGTTCATCTACGGCTTCTCGCGCCATCTCGGTGCGCGAAGCAGACTTTGCTCGCCGCGCGCGGACGCGTTATCGCGATTCGGTGCACTTTTGCTGACATGGGTCCTGACATTCAGCGTTATTATCGCACTTGCAGTTGCGATCGGGTTCGCCGGTGGGCGCGTTGGTGGAGCGCATGCGTCGAGTCAGGAGCGATCGGTCTTGTCAGCTTCGCCGGTCAGGATTGGAAAAAAGAAACTGCTGGCCGCGACCAAAATGGACAGGCAAACGGCGCTGACCGAGAGATACCACGCAAGTTCGTAATCGAAAGTCCGGCGCGCCAGTACGACGGACAGAGCCTGGAATTCTTCGCTCGTTTGCAGCTTTCCGGCGACAATGGTCATGTCCCCCAGGAACGAATATTTGACGCGCGCGACGAAAAGGCAGGAGGCGGCGGCGAACAGCGCTAGCATGATCGCGAGGAGGACCACCATCCGGCGCCATTTGTGGATCCGATGCAGGTTTCCTCGATCGAGGACAAAAGCGGCCGCCGCGATGAGAATGCCATCGAAAACCATCAGCGCCTCGGCCTTGTGGTCCAGCACCGACAACGCCTCATAGAAGAACTCGAGTGTTCTTCTTGCCGCTTCGTACTCCGGAGAGTTGAGCAGGGCGAGTTTGTCGACGATGTTGTCCATGGCCGCTCTCGCGTTAGCCGCGCGAGCGGCATACTATCGGCTTCACTGCGCTTTCGCCAACTTCCGGATGGGCCGCCAGCCTCGCTTTGTTGAGAACGTAGATGATAAATGTCACCACCGCGCCGAGGGCAAACGGTATCGTGGCAAACAGGTACATTTGCTGAATCGGGATTCCAACCAGCAGCGTGCCGGCGAGCGGACCGATGATGGCGCCGAAACGGCCGAGCCCGAGCTGCCATCCCGAGCCATTGGCCCGTAAGGATGTCGGATAGATCATCGCGCCGACTACATTGATGCCCGACTGGATGCCGAGGACCAGCACAACACCAGCGCACCGACCGTTCCGCCGACCTGGAGACCCGCCCCAGTGAGCGCCGCGACGGTTTGCGAAGCCTCGGCACCGAGCCCATGCTCATCCAGCAAATGCGAAACTTGAACTTCCGGTTCGCCACCGCATCAACCCGACGCAGGCTCCGCCTGCTTTACCCTCGGCGACGAGGAGCATTGGCCGCCGCGCTCCGCGGGGGAGCCAGCGCGACCGCGGCTTCCGTCGTCAACAGCAGGAACGTAAAGGTCTCCTGCAGGTAGAGGCGAACGGATGCGTCCGTGTGGCTCAAGTAGCCGATGGATATGTCCTGACCGACGTATAAGCCGAAGTCGCCGCCGCGGGTCGTGAGCACGAACGCGCCCGCGATGGCCGGAGCCCAGATGATCTCGCCATCGACCAGACGCTTGACGTGTTGCATCACCGGGTAGCCGCTGTCGCTGGTCTCGCTAAGCGCCGTATAGGCATCGGAACTGAGCAACACGGAGTAGGGGCCGTTGACCCCGACAAGACGCAATTGGCTAACCGCCTTGGCGATGGCGTCGGGATATTCACGCACATCAGCCGGGAGAGTCATCAGCGGATTGCTGGTCCCCTCACGAATGCCGCCAATTCCGCCGGCCGCATAGCCGTCGAAAATGGCTCGGTCTTCCGCAAAGGCGATCAGCCGTGCCGCGTCCTTCGCAGGCTGCCAGTCCGAGTCATTGGCTCCGCGCTCCACGTCGTCGATCTGCTGCCGATTGAGATCAAAGGGCACGCGCAACTCAACGAGCGCATTCACTTCGCGCTGCCGCGCCAAAATGCCATCCATCGACGCCCTGATGTTGCGCAGGTGGCCGGTACCGATGGCCGGCAGCGCGACGCCGCCCGGTCCCTGCACGTCGACGACGCGCCGTCCGGCGAGATGGCGCTTGAGCGTGCGCGTGGCCTCTTCCTCAATGTCAGCCCACGCCGCTTCGGAGATCGGGGCAAGCTCGCGGTGCAGGTTATTCATGGGACGGGTCTCCTTTGAGCGAGCCGATGCCGAGCGAACCATCGCCCGCCGGTGCCGCGGGCTCCGGCGGCGCGGCGGTGGAAGCGTCGGCTACTTCCGTTTCCGCCGGTGCCGCATCGTCGCCGACGTTGTCGAGAAAGGTCGCTGACGGAACGAAGAACAGATTGCCGGTTATGGCGCGGCTGAAATCGAGGATGCGGTCATAGTTGCCTGGCGGGCGGCCGACAAACATATTGTCCAGCATCTGCTCAATAATCCTCGGGGTGCGGCAGTAGCCGATGAAATAGGTACCGAATTCACCGCGCGCTGGACTGCCAAATGGCATGTTGTCGCGCAGTATTTTCATCTCTTTTCCGTTTTCCACGATCGTGGTCAGCGCGTTATGAGCCGACGTCGGCTTCACCGCATCGTCGAGTTCGATGTCGGAGAGCTTGGTGCGGCCGATAATGCGTTCCTGGGCTTCGGTCGACAGCGTGTTCCAACCGGCCAGATCGTGCAGATATTTTTGCACGATCACGTAGCTGCCGCCAGCGAACCCCGCGTCCTCGGCGCCGATATAGGCGGCGTCGATCGCCGTTTTCTCCGTCGGGTTCTCGGTCCCGTCGACAAAGCCGATGAGATCGCGGTCGTCGAAATAGCGAAAACCCTGGACTTCATCGACGGGGGAGATGGCGTCGGCAAGCCGCGTCATGATTTGCGTTGCCAACTCAAAGCACAGATCCATGCGTGCGGCGCGGATGTGAAACAACAGGTCCCCGGGGGTCGATATAGCGTGGCGAGAGCCGGACCTGATCTCGCGGAACGGGTGCAACTCCTTGGGCCGCGGCTCGCCGAATAGCCGGTCCCATGCCTCCGAGCCAACTCCCATTACGCACGAAAGGTCGCCTTCGATATCGCGGAAGCCAACGGCGCGGAGCAGGGCAGGCAGATCCGCGCAGAAGGACCGGACCGCTCCGCGACTTTCAGTCCCGGGATTGACCGTCACCACCAGGAAGATGGCGGCGCGGGTGAGCGAACGCACCACCGCCTGTGGGTCGGGAGGTAAGCCCTCTGTTCCAGATGTCGCCAACAAAGCCCCCGTCGGGTCGAATCCCTCTCGCCCACAATGACGATTACGCGGCCTCTAGCGGCTTGCCCTCGCGCTCGCGCAACGCGCGGAACACGGCCTCGGGCGTCAGCGGCAACTCGGTGAGCCGCACGCCGATCGCGTCGTCGATGGCGTTGGCGATTGCCGGCGACAACGGCATGGTCGCCGACTCGCCGACGCCCTTGGCGCCGAACGGCGCATTGCTCTGATAGGCGTCAATCGCGTCATTGACCATCACTGGTGGCAGATCGCTGATGCCCGGGATCTTGTAGTCCGCAAGCGACGCGTTGGTGATCTGGCCGTTGTCGAGGTTGATCTTCTCGAACATGCTGAATCCGAGCTGCATGATCGAGGCGCCGGAAATTTGGGTCTCGACGATGCGTGGGTTCACTGGCGTACCGCAATCGACAGCGTTGACGAGCTTGGCGACGTGGACGCGCCCCGTTTCGGTATCGACCTCGACCTCGACGCCAGCGGCCGCCACCATCCAGAACGGCGTGATCGCGGGCGATGCGCCGGTGTCGTGATCGGGCATGATGTGTTCGGGCTTATAGCTGCCGCTGCCGACGATGTTGCCGGCCTTCATGCCGTATTTCTTCACGAACAAGCCGGAGATCGGGGTGTTGCTGCCTTCCGGCTCGCCGACTTCGCGGCGCAGCTCTTCGATCTTTTGCCGTGCGTCCTCGGAGGCCAGCCGCACCGCGTGCCCCATGTGAAACATGGAGCGGGAGCCAAGCGTGCCCATGTCGTAGGGTGTGATGTCGGTATCGCGGGCAATGACGCGCACCGATTCCGCGGGCACGTTGAGCACTTCGCCGACGATCTGCGCCATGGCAGTGTCGGAGCCTTGCCCCATGTCGACGGTCGAAATGTAAAGGGTGGGACTGCCGTCGGCGCCCACATTGACGATGGCGACCGACGTGGTCGGCGAAACACACGCCTTGAGTGCGAAAGCGATGCCGCGGCCGCGTTTGATCGTTCCCCCGCCGCGATCGAATTTCTCCGACCAGCGCATGCGGTCGGCGACATGTTCGAGGACCGCTTCCAGCGCTGCGTCTTTCAGGATCGTGCCGGTCGCCTGCGGCCGGCCGTTGCGCAGCACGTTCTTGCGGCGGAACTCGACCGGATCGATTTTCAGAGCCCGCGCCACCATGTCGGTGTGACTCTCGTACGCAAAGGTGAGCTGCGGCATGCCGAAGCCGCGCAGCGCACCCGCCGGTGTCATGTTGGTGTACATGGCGTAGGAATCGATCGAGATGTTCTCGATGTCGTAGGGACCGCCGGCTGTGAAGCCAGATTTGTGAGTGACGCGCGGGCCAATGTCGGCATAGGCGCCGCCGTTCCAGAACACCTCGCATTTGCGCGCCGTGATCCGGCCGGTTTTGTCGACGCCGGATTTGATGCGCACCGTCGCCGGGTGTTTCGTGATTTGATAAAATTGCTCCTCCATGGTCAGCGCGATCTTGACTGGCCGGCGCGCGATCATCGAGCACGCCGTCACCAGCGCTTCGAGTTTGATGTAGAGCTTGCCGCCGTAGCCGCCGCCGAGATACGGCACCTTGATGCGGACTTTGTTCTCGGGCCAGCCGAGCAGGCGCGCGATTTCGGAGCGTACGAAGGACGGTCCCTGGGCGCCGCTGTAGATCGTCAGACCGGACTCTTTATAGTCGGCGATGGAGGCGAACGGCTCGAACGGCACGTGCAGGCATTTCTGCGTGCGGAATTCGTGCTCGAAGACTTGCTCCGCTTCCGCGAACGCTTTGTCGATGTCGCCGCGCCGCGTTTTGGCTTGGAGCGCCAGGTTGGTATCCTTGATTCCTTTCAAGTCCTTGAGATCGGCGAAGCTGCCGGCGGGTTTGAGTTGGTCGTGGACGTGCGCCGCTGAAGTCATCGCTTCGACTTCGTCATAGATCGGCTCAAGTTCCTCGTATTCCGCAATGATGGCATGCGTTGCGGCTTCGGCTACGTGCGGGTCGGCGGCGAGCACCACGGCCACCGGCTCGCCGACAAAGCGCACCTTGTCGTCCGCCAGAATTGGTTGGTCGTGAAAGGCTGGGCCGTAATAGGGCTGCGGAATCACCTTGCGCACGTCGTCAATGGTGATCACGCGAAAGACGCCCGGCATCTTCCGTGCTTCGCTTACGTCGACCGATTTGATGCGGCCGTGCGCCACGGTGCTGCGGAATACTTTTCCGTGCAGCATGCCGGGCAGGCGCATCAAATGCGTGTATTCGGCGCGGCCGGTGACTTTTTCGCGGGCCTCGAGGCGTGGTATTGAGCGGCCAATCTGGCCGCCGCCCATCGGATTGGTCGGCATCAGTGTCATTCTCCGTTTGCCCAATGCTGGCACGGCTTTGCCCTAGCGCCAATGGGGAAGCGCCCTCGATAAGTCATACGTGCCAAACTATGATGATGAGCAACCCCAATAGATAGCGGTGGTAGGAAAAAGTCCATGGATATGAGCGTGTCGGTCAAGCCGGAAAAGCAGGCGGCGCCCAGCGAGGACAAGGCCCAGCCGAACAGGAGCCCAAACTCCAGCGACCTCGACGAATGGCTCGCCAAGGTCGACGGCATGGGCGAACTCAAACGCATTACCGCGGAGGTCGATCCCGACCTCGAAGCCGCGACCATCACCTATTTGGTCGGGAGCGAGAAAAGTCCCGCGCTCCTGTTCGAGAACATCAAGGGCCATCCCGGCCATCGCGCGCTTTACAACATGATCGGCTGTAATTTGTCGCGCTTCTGCCTGATGATCGGTGAGGAGCCGGTGGATCACCCGCTCAAGGCGGTTCAGGCGCTGCAGCGCAAGATGGGCCGCACCATGAAGCCGCGCGAGGTGCCGGCCGAAACCGCGATCTGCAATCAGAACGTGGTCACGGGCGAGGCGATCGACATCCGGCAATTTCCGGCGCAGCGCATGTGGCCGCTCGACGGCGGCCTTTATCTCGGCACGGGCGACGCGGTGGTCACACAGTGTCCGGAGACCGGCCGCATCAATGTCGGCACTTACCGCATGATGATCAAAGGGCCGCGTGAGATCGGCGTCTATACCTCGCCGGGCAAGGACGCCACGCTCGACCGCGAGAAGTGGTGGAAGATGGGTAAGCCGATGCCGATCGCTGCCGCTTACGGCATCGATCCATTGCTGTTTTTGGTCGGCGCCACGACCTTTCCAAAGACGCAGAGCGAGTACGAATACTACGGCGGCATCAACGGCGCGCCGATCGAGCTGTTCAAGAGCGATCTCACCGGCCTGCCGCTGCCGGCCCGCGCCGAAATCATCATCGAGGGTTTCGTCTATCCGGACGAAACATTCGCCGAAGGGCCGTTCGGCGAATTCACCGGCTATTACGGAAGGCCGAGCGGCGCGACGCCGTACATGCGTGTCGAGAAAGTCCGCTTCCGCAATAATCCGACGCTGACCTGCGCGCTGATGGCGGACGGCCCCGCCAACGAGGCCGGTTTGTTCTGGGCGGCGTTGCGCTCAGCAGCGATCTGGTCCGATCTGCAGAAACTCGGCGTACCCGGCATCCAGGGAGTATGGTCGATTCCCGAAGCTGCCGGCTGGGGCATCACCGTCGTTTCCATCAAGCAAATGTATCCCGGTCATGCGCCTCAGGTGATGGCACTGGCGGCGCAATGCGTGGGCGGCGCCTATTTCGGCAAGTACGTCATCGTGGTGGATGACGACGTCGACCCGACCAACGTACATCAGGTGCTGTGGGCAATGGCGACGCGCTCGCGTCCGGCGCAGTCCATCGACATTTTGCGCGAGACGTGGAGCACGTTCCTCGATCCGAGCCTCAACCCGCCAGAGATCCGCCCCTGGGGTTCAAAAGCGCTGATCAACGCCTGCATGGACTATCGTCACATCAAAAACTTTTCCAAGCGCACCAAGTTGTCGAAGGAGACTTACGAGCAGGTGGTGGCGCGCTGGAACGAGCTCGGATTTTCCGGAACGCCACCGGCAGTGTCGGTGTTTGAGGACAGCGCGCCGGGAACGAGCGTCGAATAGTTTTCAGCTGGCCGCACGCTTCGGACGGGCGCTCCCTGCCGCGGCGGGGCGCGCTTTCATGTTGTTATACATCCGCCGCAAGCAGCGCTTGAGAGTCATAAGTTCCGCCGGTGAGAGTTCGGCAATTGCGGCGGACTCGAATTCAAGACCGATGGGAATCAGCCGAGCGACCAGTGCGCTGCCCTTCGGTGAAAGCTTGACGGCGACTTCGCGGTTGCTGCTCGTCGAGCGGGTGCGGGTTACAAGGCCAAGGCGCACGAGCCGGGTGACCAGCCGCGACAATGTCGAAGAATCGGTGCTGGTCAGATCGGCGAGATCGATCTGACGCTGGCCGCCGGTCGAGGCCAGGACCGCCATGACACGCCACATCGCAATGCTAAGCCCATGGGGCGCAAGGGCTTCTTCGCCGAATTGGTCGGCGATGATGGTACCGACGCGGTTTACCAGATACGGCAGGTAATCGCCGAGATCGAGCTTTCCGGAAATCTTGGGAAGCACCATGGCGCCGGCATAATAGCCGAGATTAATGCATTTACAACAGATGCATTTTCAATTATTGTTCCCAAAACGCTGCCCGATCGGGAGGGTTCCATGGACTTCGGCTACTTTACGCTGAGCGACAATCACTACGAGAACAACACACGCTCATCAAACCAGTTCGTCGCCGACATCACCGACGAGGCGCTCTATGCCGACAAACTCGGCATGCACTCGGCCTGGATCGGTGAGCACCACTTCAATTCGCTCGGCGTATTGTCCTGTCCCGACCTGGTGCTGTCATACGTCGCCGCGCAAACCAAGCGCATCAGGCTGGCGCCAGCCGTCACGGTGACGCCGCTGCATCATCCGATCCGCGTCGCCGAGCAGTGGGCGACGCTTGATCTTTTGTCCGGCGGACGTGTCGATTTCGCCTGCGGTCGCGGCTATGACCGGCGCGAATACGAACCTTTCCACGTGTCGTTCGACGACAATCAGGGAATTTTTGAAGAGGGTCTCGAAGTGATACGGCGATTGTGGGCCGCGGACGACCGCATGTCCCATCGCGGCAAGCACTATTCCTTCGACGACGTGCGCATCACACCGAAGCCGGTGCAGAAACCGATACCGACCTATGTGGGATCGTTCTCGAAACCGTCTATCGAGCTCGCCGCGCGATTGGAGTGCGGACTGATCGTGGCGCCGTTTGCGGCGGCGATCAGCTTCGGCGGTCTTAAGCAAGTATCGGACCTCTACAACGAAACCTGCGCCAAGCACGGCAAGAAGAGCGGCAGGTTGATGTGCAGCTATTTCATCCATTTCGCCGACAACAAGACCGAGGAGGACGCGGCGCGCGCCCGGCAGATCCGCTACTATCGGGAATGTGTCATTCAGGCGCTGCCGGGCGATCCGAAGACGGCGCCACCGAGCTATCGCTATTTCGTCGACATGGTCGCCAAGCTCGCCAAGGTTCAGCCGGAAGACTTAACCGAAAATGCGGTGCTTCTTGGCTCACCCGCCCGCATAGCCGATACCTTGAAAAAGGTCGAGGCGGCGGGCTTCGACGAAGTGATTCTGTATTTTAACGTCGGCTTGAAACCCCACAATCAGGTCAAGGATGAGATGGCGCGCTTCATGGCCGAAGTAACGCCGGCGTTCGCCAGCGGGCGGAAAGAGGCGGCAGCTTAATTCACACGGCGCGGATGCTCTTTAGCTCAATCCGGTCAATGCCTGCACGTGCTTACGGATCGAGTTCGGTGTCCCAGTAGAGATAATCGAGCCAACTCTCGTGCAAATAATTGGGTGGAAACAGCCGGCCGTTGCGGTGCAGGTGTTGCACCGTGGGCTGAAACGGCTTTTGCGCCGGCCACATGTTGGACTCGGCCGAGGTCATATTGCCCTTGCGTAGATTGCATGGCGAACAGGCCGCGACGACGTTAATCCAGGTCGTGTGGCCACCGCGCGAGCGCGGTACCAAGTGGTCGAACGTCAGATCGTCGCGTGTCCCGCAATACTGGCAGCAGAAACGGTCGCGCAGAAATACGTTAAACCGGGTGAAGGCCGGATTGGTCGACGGCTTCACGTAGGTCTTGAGCGACACCACGCTCGGCAGCTTCATTTCCAAACTTGGGCTGCGCACGGCACGGTCGTAATTGGCGACGATATTCACCCGCTCAAGGAAGACTGCCTTGATGGCGTCCTGCCACGACCACAGCGACAGCGGGTAGTAGCTCAACGGACGAAAGTCGGCGTTGAGGACCAGCGCCGGAAAGCCCGATGGCGAGACGTGCGCGTTCAAAACAGCGCTCCTGGTGCGACTCATCATGCCGCAGTGCGGCGTCGAACCATAGTTTATAGGCAGGCGTGACAGGATTGTGAAGCCCGTTCCAAGGCTTAGCGGTGGCCTTCCGCGATTTCGGGACAACCCGTTGTCAGCGCACTTACTTCCGTCCGGCAACGCGCGGCGGACGAAGAACCAATGGCGGTTCCGCCGCCGCGGCGGGAGCCAACGGCGCCGGGACGCTGGTCGTCGGCAGTCGATCGGCTTCGAGGTCGAACGCTTCAGCTTGCCGGAGCCGTGGCAAAGACAGCGAAAGCTTGCAGCGCAGTCCGGTCGGCACAAACCTTACTTCCACACTCCCGTCGAATTGATGTAGCCCCTTGCGCAGAAGTACGCTGCCGAAGCCTTCGCGTTGCGGTGTCGTCGGTTGCGGTCCGCCGCTCTCGACCCACTCGAATTCGACGCGATCGTCATGGTTCACCCAGCTCAGCGCGATCTGCCCGTGCGGCGTCGAGAGCGCGCCGTACTTCGTTGCGTTGGTTGTCAGCTCGTGGAATATCAGTGCCAGCGCCGTTGCGGCCTCGGTTGGACATTCAAAATCGTCGCCGTCCAACTGAAAGCGCGCAGGGTCGTAGGGGGCGAACTCTCCGGCGAGAATGCTTTTCAGGAACGCGCCGCGCCACTCGGATTTGACTAAGAGATCGTTGGTCCCCGCCAATGCAGCAATGCGGCTGTTTAATTTGCCGATGGCGGCGGGCTGGCCGCGCAGCGTCTGCCCGACAATGGACTGCACGATGGTCAGCACGTTCCTTATTCGATGCGCTAGCTCATGGTTGAGCAACTGACGCCGATCCTGCTCCTCGCGCAGCCGCCGCAGCAGATCGCGGTAGCTGTGTGCGGCCCAGACAATCACCACCGACGAAATGGCAAACAGGAAGTAGCTGACGAACCACTCGCGGTCGAAGGCCTTGGATTGCCAGTCGGGTGGAACGAATAACCATAAGGCGGCAAAGGCGCCCGAGATGGCAGCGACCGTACCAGCACCCCAGCCGCCGACCAGTGCCGCCACGAGCGTCGCCGAGTAGTAGGGTGCGAACACCGCGCTGGCGGAACTGATCTCGCCGAGACCGATACGAACTAAGGTTGCGATGGCAACGCAGGCAAGCGCGAAGCTAATGACACCGGCGACTGCGGCGGGAGCCCGTCATGCCAAAGCCCACACCACCAGCGCAAAACCAACCTTATCATCGGGGGTTTCCTAAGCCGCTGCCATGGCGGTAATCGCCGCTCGATTGATAACGAGAGTGCCGGAATTCCCGTCCCTTGAAGACTCATGTGACGTGATCCGAGCATCGCGGCGAATTGTGGGGAGCCGATCCCTGCTCGGCTTCACATTCGCGCGACCAAAGGAGCCCCTGCACCAGAAATGGCGGTTCCAGGACGATCGGGAACCATGCGCAACCAAAATGCCGCAGCGGCATTAATGCATGAGGCATTCTCGCGGCTAGGCGGCCGCGGAAACTTCCGTCTATCGCCCCGCGCTTGGCCGCTTCCTGCGTAACATTCGTTTCAAGCCATGTTTTATGTGAATTTCGCCAGCATCATCGATTTTTGCGTCCGCCGCGCGTGGATAATCATTCTGGCGAGCGTGCTGATCGCGGCCGGCTCGTCGGCTTATGTGGCGCGCCACTTCGCCGTCGACAGCTCTGTTAGCCATTTGCTCTCTCCCAATCTGCCATGGCGCCAGCGCGAATTAGCCTATCAGGCGGCGTTTCCCCAACAGGCAACATCGATCATCGCCGTGGTCAGCGCGCCGACGCCCGAATTTGCTGGCGCGGCTGCAGCGGCCTTGGTCGAACGTCTCTCACCGCAATCGAACCGTTTCCGTTCGGTCGTGGCAGCCCAGGGCGGTGAGTTTTTCGCCCGCAATGGGCTTTTGTATTTGTCGCGGGACGTCCTCGCCGAACGCATGAACAAGCTCAGTCAGGCCGCGCCGCTGATCAGGACGCTGGCCACCGATCAATCATTGCGTGGCCTTGCCAACGCGTTATCCATGAGCCTTCAAGGCGTGGCCCAGGGCCGTCTGCGCCTCGACGATATGGCCCGGCCTCTCAATACGATCTCCGATACGATCGAGAACGTCCTGGCCAAGCGCCCGGCGACGTTTTCCTGGCAGGTTCTCGTCAATGGGACGCCGGCCAAGCCCGAGGACTTGAGTCAGCTCATCGATATCTTGCCCGTCCTTGACTACGCAGCGCTTGAGCCTGGCAAAGCGGCTGCTGATGCCGTCCGCAAGGCGGCTGACGACGCCTGGCTGAATTTGGACTACGACGCTTCGGTGCGCTTGACCGGGACGATTCCGCTGGCCGACGCACAGTTCGCCACGTTGCAGCAGGGCGTGTGGCTCAATGCTCTCGTCACCGCTGCCATCGTGGTCATCGTGCTGTGGCTAGCCCTGCGTTCGGTGCGCATCGTGCTGGCCGTCTTGGTGACCATATCCGTCGGCCTTGTCGCCACCGCCGCACTCGGTCTGCTGCTTGTCGGGGCGTTCAATCCGATTTCGGTGGCGTTCGCCATGCTATTCGTCGGACTGGGCGCCGACTTCGCTATTCAGTTCAGCGTCCGCTATCGGGCTCAGCGCCATGATCTGCATGATCTCAATACCGCGCTGGTCGACGGGGCCCGGTACGTCGGCCCACCATTGACGCTTGCGGCCCTGGCGGCTGCCGCAGGCTTTCTTTCATTCGTTCCGACCGACTATCGCGGCGTGGCGGAACTGGGATTGATCGCGGGAGTGGGCATGCTTGTGGCCTACCTCGCCAGCATGACGCTGCTGCCGGCGCTGTTGTCGCAGTTGCGCCCGCCGCGCGAGCCGCAACCGCTTGGCTACAGCGCCATGGTCGGCGCCGATCGCTTCATGCAGCGCCATCGCGTGGTGATTGTGGTCGTCACCTCGCTCGTTGCTGTTGCGGCGTTGCCGTCGCTGTTCTGGCTGCGGTTCAACTTCGACCCCAACAGCCTGCAGGTTCAGAGTGCCGAAGCCGTCACCACCCTGCGGCAGCTAAGCTCCGACCCGCGTGTCGTATTCGAGGGAGCCGACGTGCTCACGCCGGCGGCCGACGCCGATGCGGTCGCCAAGCGCCTCTCAGTGCTGCCCGAGGTCGCGCGCACGAGGACGCTCG
>Ga0070731_10003977_pt1 | contig 13008 bp, 10 predicted proteins | sample Coa_R1_2_FD_66448 | JGI IMG/M metagenome (GOLD analysis project Ga0070731, IMG submission 66448) | Surface soil microbial communities from Centralia Pennsylvania, which are recovering from an underground coalmine fire - Coalmine... | ecosystem: Environmental > Terrestrial > Soil > Unclassified ... | reverse complement strand
ACGCACGCTTGCTCTTCACACCACAGTGCAGGCGCTCGCGTCAGAGATGGAAGAACAGGCGCCGGGATCTGAAGTCGTCGCGAGTCGACTGGCCGAGGTTCTGTTTATCCAGGTACTCCGGGCGAATATCGCGTCTGGACTGGAACGCAACAAAGGATGGCTTCGTGCAATTTTCGATCCTCAAATAGGCGCTGCGCTGAGTGCCATTCATGACACAGTGAATACACCCTGGACGGTCGAATCCCTGGCCGAAGCGGCGGGCATGTCTCGCTCCGCATTCGCTGCGCGTTTTAAAGATCTACTCGGACAGACACCGCTGGAATATGTAACCGAGTGGCGGATGCAGAAAGCGATGCCGCTACTACAACAGCGTGACAAAAAGCTCATAGACGTTGCCAGGTCGGTCGGTTACGAGTCCGACGCTGCGTTCAGTAAGGCGTTCAAGCGAGTTGTGGGAGCCAGCCCTGGTGAATACGTCAAACGCAGTTTTGTAGACCAGGGGGATGCCAGGCCCCCGTTCGACGTGTCGAAGCTCGTTTGATGACTTCTGTATCGCGCGTCGTTCGACAGGAAACCATTGATGGACTGGGGAATCTGCCACGAGTCGCAGGCCGGATCGCAAACCCCTCGCGAGATTTGTCAGGTTTCCTCGGGACGGCGACCGCCAGGAAAGACCGCTCTCGGGAGTTCGTCTGTACGAATACTCGGTTGCGCCGCTAATTGACGGTGAAGCTCTGTGAACCCGTCGCGCTGCCACCTGCGGTGGTCACGGTGATTTTGCCAGTGGTTGCGCCGGTGGGCACTTTCGCGGTGATTTTCGAATCGGAGTTTACCGTGAACGAGGCCGCCACTTTGTTGAATGTGACCTTGGTCGCCTGAGTCAGTCCTGTGCCACTGATCGTCACCGCAGTTCCGACTGGTCCACTTGACGGCGAGAAGCCACTGACGACCGGCATTACCCTATAACTCGACATGGTAGACAAGGTGGTGGAACCGGTCGTGACGGTGACTTTTCCGGTCAGCGCGCCGCTCGGAACCGTAGCCAGAATGAAGGTGCTGCCGGTCAGTTGTTTTGTGGTGGCTACTGTGCCTCCAAATTTGACCACCGACGATGAACTGAAGCCTTGGCCCAGAATGCCGACCATGGCTCCTACCTTTCCGCCGCGGACGTTGACCAACGAAATGAACGGAGTGTACTTGGTGCTCAAACTGTAGAACGAGCCAACCTGGTTGCTGCCGCCTCCCTCGGTGACGCTGTAAAACGTGCCGTTGGTCGAAAGCAGAAGTGGCGAGTAGGGCAACGAATTGTTGTTCCCTCCAACGATCGGGTAGAGATAAAGATTGTCGTACACACCCTTTGTGGTGATGTCGAACAGTCCGGCTTGAGAACAGCCTCCTCCAGCGCAATCCGTTGCGATGCCATACAAAAGGCCATCGGGTCCTTGGGTCAATGGCAACCTCGGGAAAGCCCCTTGGGTCTGAGTGGAGTAGTTGCGAAGGACTGTTTCTACCCCCGCCGGGGTCAGCTTGAATACGGTGCCGTCAAGAGTGCCTCCGCCTCCCATCGTGGTCCCGTAGTAGTTGCCGTCGGAACCCTGGATCAAGCTGGTGTACGGGTCTTGCCCGTCGGAACCGCCCCGGAACATGTAGACAACCGTTTCCTTGCCAGCTGGGGTTATCTTGAATACGCCACCGCACCCGCCGCAAGTGCTAGTTTGGCCGCCCTGGTCTCCCATACCCCAGAGATTCCCATCGCTGCCTTGCACCAGCCCATGAGGATTCTGCAGATCAGTTGAACCGCCTTTGAAGTTGTACAGTATGCTGAACACGCCCGCCGGGGTGTACTTGTACACGCTGCCCAACTCGGTTCCCCCGCAAAAGTATGTGGTTCCGTAGAAGTTCCCGTCGGTAGCCTGAATCGGAGGCGCAAGGGGGCTACATCCGTCGGCGACGGCTGCGAAGTTGTGCAGCACAGTCAAGGCGCCAGTGGGCGTTACCTTGAAAAGTGTGCCAAACGAGTTGGCTCCGCCGCTATAGCATGTGCCGTAGAAATTGCCGTCGTTACCAAGTACCAGGCCATTGCACGAGACTCCGTCGGATTGCGTCATCGCGTGCAGAATCGTGAACACTCCGGTGGAGCTGACCTTGTAGACGATCCCCTTAGAGGCGCCGCCTTGGGTGACACCGTAGAACCGTCCGTCGCGTCCCTGTGCCATGATCCCGTTTGGATAGATCTGTGCTCCGGTGCCGCCGCCGACGAAGTTGTAGAGCGTGTTGACAGTTTGCGCCTGTGCGGGGATAGCTACCCAGGAGAACAGAGCAACGAGAGTGAACACGGTGAGCGCAAAGGCGGCCGTGCGAGACTTGACCTTGTTCCTGCACCGAAGCGAATTCATGAGCGTCTCCTAATAGTTGGCGTTTCTGCTGTGCAGGGTCGGCGTACAAACCGTTTCGCGTTCACGCCCGCTCTCTATCTGCCCGGCAGGACGACCGCGAATGCAGGTCGACTCTTGCTCGAATCAACATTGAGGTCAATGCTCTGGAAGCGACGCGTTGGCGGCGTGCAGATGGCAAGATATGTCCTTTAAATAACTGCAAGTTACAAGAGGTTCTTGTCTGACTCGTGGCCCGGAAGTGCCAGTCCGTCGTCGTTTTCGTGATGGTAAACTTAAGTTCCCCGCAGGTTGATCTCCATGAGTGTTTCCATCAGCCAGAGGATTGTCCGCTTCGGTGTGTACGAGGCCGACGTAAGCGAAGCTGAACTGCGGAAAAATGGTGCACGCGTCAAGATTCAGGATTTGCCGTTCCGCGCCCTGAAGCTTCTGCTCAGCCGGCCCAACCAAGTCGTCACACGTGAGGAGTTTCGAAAGGAACTTTGGCCGCAAGACGTCTTCGTTGACTTTGACCGCGGGATCAGCAGCGCGATTAAACGCCTGCGCGACGCTCTTGACGATTCCGCCGAAAATCCCATCTTCATCGAAACCGTTGACCGCCGCGGCTATCGCTGGATCGCACCCGTAAGTCTTCCGGCGCCTCTCTCGGCGGAAACCGACAAAGCAAACGAGAAGCAAGAAGCTTCGGCCGCCGTACCACTACCGTCCGAACGTTCTTCCTGGAGGACCTTGATTTATACCTTTCCGGTCCTGGTCTTGGTATTTGCTGTTTGGATCTTCCGCCCCGGTTATCGCAATGCCAAGGCCGGCATCAAGTCGATACCAGCGCCTGCCAGCACGCTGCACCACGCTGCCAATCGCGAGGCTGAAGACTATTACCTCAAAGGCCGTTTCTACTGGAACCAGCGCACGCCCGAGAGCCTGAACCAAGCTGTGGATTCCTTCACCCAAGCCATAGTTGACGATCCCGGTTATTCAGACGCCTACGTCGGTCTGGCTGACTGCTACAATTTGCTGCGCGAGTACACGATGATGCCTGCCAGCGAAGCCTATCCGCGGGCGCTCGCAGCGGCGAGGAAAGCGGTGGAGCTCGACGACCGTTCCTCGGCAGCTCACGCGTCGCTTGCCTTCGTTTCGTTTTTCGGAATGTGGGACTCGGGAACGGCCGATGAGGAATTTCGGCGCGCTATCGATCTCGGTCCCAACAACTCGAACGCTCATCATTGGTATGCGACGTATCTTTCGCAAGTGCGCCGCTTTGATGAATCACTCGACCAAATTGATCGTGCCCAGGCGCTGGATCCGAACTCGGCCTCGATTCTGGCTGACAAGGGACGTCTTCTCTGGATTGCCGGACGACCCCAAGAAGCGCTGCGCCTTCTGCGAGAACTCGAACAAGCCAACCCGGATGCTTTTTCTCCGCACCGCTATTTGAAATTCTCCTACATCGAAATGGGCGAATCTGCCGCCTACCTTTCGGAAATGAAAAAAGAAGCCTACCTGCTTCATGATGCCTCCCTTTCCGCCATCGAAGCGGCCGCGGAAAAAGGTTTCAATGCGCACGGTTTGGCGGGCATGTTAGCGAGTCAACTCGAACAGCAGAAAAAAGCCTACAGCCAAGGAAAACTCTCACCTTTCTATTTAGCTGAAACCTATTCACGCCTCGGAAATAAGGAGGCCGCCATGAAGTATGTGGAAGCCTGCTACGACCGGCACGCCGATGAGATCCTCAATATTGCGGTCGACCCTGCATTCAACAATCTGCATCCCGTTCCGGCTTTTCAGCAGCTTCTGGCCAAACTCGGGCTACCACCGGTCAATTGACGGCAAACCCAAAATAACCAAACCCTCGAAGACTCCGAACTGGTAGCAGGTACGGTCTCGACATCCAGCAATTGGATTTGGGAAGCGATGACATGGAAAGAGAGGTCCACGGCAACCGCTAGACGAACCCAGTTGGCGGATTGTCGGTAATGCGGAAGCTAGTGTGCTCGAAAAGTGCTTGACACCGCCGACATTGTTAGAGAGGTGATTTTGCGACAGCTATTGCATCTGGTTGCGCCCTGCGTGCAGAACTAGCTCCAAGCTGTCCTCTGCGTGCATTTTGACGGCTGCTTCTCGGCGCAGTTCTTCCAAAGTCGCAACAGAACGCTCAAAGTTGATTGGGCTATGCATGAAGGCGATAGAACCAAGTACTATTGCTGCGCCACGCCGGGCAGCTTCACCGGGATGCGTTGCAAATTTGAAGCACTTCTCTTGAACCCAATCCGGGGGTTCAGTGTAGGACGCCGCGATCAGTGCGCGAAGAATCCGCTCCGGGTCATTGCTTGCGAACTCTGCTTCGAGTTCCTCTCGCGACATCTCTGGGGGCTGCTCGTAAATGAGCTTGTTTGGCAACTTGCCGCCATTCTAACTGTCGTGCACAAAGCATTTACACCAGTGAGCCAGAAGAAAACTGTTTTGATTCCGGGTTGATGAGTGTAACGGCGATATATCGACAGTTGACGCCAGGGAGCGATCTTCAAACAACACGCCGTGACCGCTCCGCACCCCCAAGTTCGGTCAGGTGTTGCTTTTCAGTGTCGGTTTGCGGCATCTTTCAGGGCTTGCCCTCTGATAGACGCCAGCGGAAAAAGCCTGCCACCAAGCACGACTGCGTGAATTTTGCGCGTGTGGCTGATGTCTTCGAGCGGATTCATGTCGAGCAGTACCAGATCCGCTAGGCGGCCCACCTGAATCGTTCCGTATGCGTCGGTTTTGCCCATGAACCTTGCAGGGTTTAGCGTGGCCGCCTGCAGCGCCTCCAGCGGTGTAAAACCAGCTTCCACCAGCAGCGCTAACTCATTGTGCAGATCGACCCCGGGTACTAATGCCCAATCGGAGAAATCAGAGCCGGCCATGATCCTTACACCAGCCTTGTACATCATCCGGACAAGTTCGATTTGCTTTTCGTGAACATCCAGCCGAGGTTTCAGCGATTCAGGGTCATTACTCCATAGCACGAAACCTCGTTCATAGGCGACGAGAGTCGGCACATACCAGGTTCCGTTTTTCACGAAACGCTGGAAAAGTTCCTGACCGACTGGCCCTAGATTCTCGTCCACCGCTTGTTCGACGGTCTTGGCCGCTGCGCCTTTGCGCCAGAGGGCACTCTCATTGATGGTTTCGATGTGTTCCAGGCTGGCCACACCGGCATCAGATGCCTCAGCGGAACTCACGCCCTTGGGCAGGTGGACAGCAACCTGTACGTGTTCTTTGCGAGCTTCATCCATCAGCGCAAAGAACGCATCGGGCGGGAGCGCATTGTGGACCTTGATGAAATCCACGCCCTTGCCCTTAAGATCGCGCACAGCCTGACGAGCCTCTTCCGGGGTGCGCACGGTGAGCCGGTTCGACACTCCTTCCTTAGGCCCATCCACAAAAGGACCGGCGCGAATGATGTGAGGGCCTACGCGCATCCCATTGTCAATCTCTGATCGCCAGCGGTCGATTTGAGCGAGATCTCCGCCCATATCGCGTACGCCCGTCACTCCGTTCGTGATGAGCAGAGGGAAAGCGTCTTCTGTTGCATCGGTCAGGTGGCCGTGCCATGTCCCAAAGACCAGGGATCATGAACTTGCCATTCTCGTCAACCACGCGAGCACCGGGGGGAATTTTGACGATTTCACTCGGGCCGACTGCGCTGATGAGACCACCGGCAACCACAACTGTTGAATTCGGCCTGGCTGCTGCCCCGGTGCAATCGATGACGGTTACGTGAGTTATCGCAATCGCATTGTTTGTCTGAGTGGATGCCGAAAGAGAGAGGAAGAGGAAAAAGACAGGCAACCATGTACGCATACAGAATTTGACGCTAGTGCTCGGTGGATGTAAGCAGCGAGTGTTGCATAAGGCTGTCGATTCGCAGGCTGCGCGATAACTGACGAAAGCGATAACTGACGAAACCAGGGCGTTACACTCAAAACTCCGGTCCGGGCCATTTTGAATGCAATGGGGGATGTTTCGCCATCTACAACGTTGGCAGGTTCCTGCGCCAACGAATTGAGTTGGTGGCTCATTCCAGCGTTTGTTTAGAGTAGGCCCAAGAGGTAATGCGCCATCCTGTTTGGGCACGTTTCAGCGCAACCGCAAAGGAGGCGGTTTCCTTAACGGATTTCCCGTTCTGCTTGTAGGTATATGTCATAGGAGCCACGAAATACGCCCGATCTCCCGTTACGTCGACAGTCCATGTCTTTCCCAGTGTGGCATCCCCATCTGTGATTCCGCTCTTCTCGTTGTATGCCAGCAGTCCTTTCCACCAATCAGCGCACGCCGTTGGGCCATGCCACGCATGCGGCGGAAATTCGTCGAGGATCGACACCTCTGCATCACACATTGCCACGGCGGTCTGTATTTTGTCCGGATCGAGATTATTGAGGTAGCGATTCACAGCGTCCACGACATCAGTCTTGTCCGAGGCGAAGGTGGATGACGGGTTGATCGCGAAAGCCAGTGCGATCATCAAAGGCAATGTAACGCGCTTGAAGTTCATAGCTCCCTCCAAATGCTCGGCAGTATATGCAACCTGAACGGGAACCAGCAATCGCTCAGATATGGCTGGCGAAACCAGGGCATTTCACTCATTGACCCCGGCCCGCCCCTCAATGAGTGATATGGGGATTTTTCTATAGTTACGGTTTAATGAGGCGCATTTTACCTTGACAGTTCTGCTAATCGGGATCAGTATCAGTGGGCTGTCACATTCATTCTCAAGGATATGTGACTGTGAAAGTGGCCTCCTTCTAGTTGGTCTCAGGAGGAACACAATGAAAAGGATTGCTACGCTGCTCGTCGTCCTGCTAAGCAGCGCCTGTTTCTCAGCAGCTGACACATTGACGTTGAATGACGGCGAAGGAAGGATGTTCGGCTTCGCGACTTCCCCGTCTTACCAGTTCTTTTTCGGTGGCCCGAAAGCCGCCATTCTGGTACAAACCGGCCCTTCCGGCCTTTTGGGCGATTGGCCCGACGCCCCCGGTCTCCAGAACTGCTTATCCTGCGATCCTCGCGGATTGTTCAACATCCTTGAGGATTCCGGTAACACAGGTTCGATACAGTTCGATGCGGTCTCCTCTGTTTGGAGGCTCGCGTCCAATGGTGACCTGACAGTTATCTATACAGCAACCGCTCGAATGTTTTTTGAAACGGATCTACAAGGCTCCCTTTGTAACGAACCTGAATCCTGCTTTGGCCCTAACCTCGTGTGGAATCAAAACATTCGCTGGCTAGTTACGGCTCAATTCGCGCCAGACTCCTCCAATCCTGGAACTTGGAGCTTTCTAGACGCGACATTCACGCCTGCCCCTACGCCCGAACCTTCGAGCGTGTTGTTGACGGGTTCAGGAATCGTGATTCTGATATGGAAGCTTCACCGCAAACAGGGGAAACACCTTTCGGCAAATATCACGCCTTCCAAGACATCCCAATTTTAAGCATTCTAGCAAGGGTGTGTCAGGGATTAAGGCAAGGCACAGCGGATCAAGGCTGCAGCAGCCCCTGTTTGACACGCTCGAGGCTCAATTATCAAGCGATCTCGAATAACTCTCCCTAACGAAGTTCTTGCGGTCAAACGATGTAACCAGGGCATTACACGTTTTGACCTGACTGCAGAATCAGCCCTTCCTACCAGAATCGATAAGGGTCCACAGCGAAACTATTGCGGCTGCTGCTGCCGCAATCCACGCGACGGCAGACCATGAAATGTCCCAACGTGAACCAGTCGGGGAGGTAATTTTCGCAAGAGAAAAGGCCAGAAGGAAGAAGGCAAGGCTAGCCAGAGCGATAGTCGCCCACAGTCGCCATCCCGTCAATACACGTGGCCGTCGCACTTCGAACTTATACACTTATTCCGACGCAACTTCGAGATGAGTAACGAAATCGAGATGAGTGACGAAAACAGGGCATTTCACTCATTCACTCGTTATAAGAAGCCCCAACTCGCGGTCATTTCTCAAATTGATCCCAAGAGGGCTGGAGACCCGTCCGCAAGTGATTGAAAATCCGTCGATCTTTTCCAGTCACTCTGTCACACCGGCGTCACAATTCGGAAGTTCGAGGAAGTAAACAGAAGAAAACAAAGTAGATTAAGGCAGCCGGACCTGTAAGCCGAATTCTGTCCGCGGGATTGCTCCCGCGGGACGACCATTCCTCTGGGCCGTCCATTGCTGGACGGCTCTAGCGACCTACCCGGAGGTTTGACGCACCGAGCCGGCACGTTCCGGACCGAAGCCCGGATTCCTCCCTATTTGGTCTTGCTCCGTGTGGGGTTTGCCCTGCCCGCGGCATTACTGTCGCGGCGGTGCGCTCTTACCGCACCTTTTCACCCTTACCCCGTTGCCGGGGCGGTATGTTTTCTGTGGCACTTTCCGTCCATCAGCTTTGAAGCTGACGTCCCGGACGTTATCCGGCACACTGCTCTGCGGAGTTCGGACTTTCCTCTCCTCGCACCCGAAGACGCGGGAAGCGGTCGTCCGGTCCGGCTGCCTACCTGGTCATTATATGGGATGCGTTCTGAAAGACGAGACCATAAGGATCATTCTGGCTTTTCCGGTTTCTTCTTGGCTTCGAGCTGAGTCACGATTCCAGCGATGCGGTGAAATTCTTCGCTATCGATCTTCAATTTCGAGAAATCGACATCCGAGTAGTTGTTTCGCAGTTCTGCCATCAGATAGGAGCGCCTGGTGGTCTTGTTATCGTGACTGCTCCAGAAAGGATTGATGGGCCCGTCGCCTTTCTTGTCTGTGAGCACCTTCCAGGATGCTGGCGCCTCGCGAATGTCATATCCCGCAGCGAGCATCCACTCCAGGCCTACGCGATCTGCCTGATTCTCCAGCGATCGGGCGTACTGACTCTTAATACCGCTTGCGGCCATGGGACCGGCAAAGGGGATGAAAGCTCCGCTCGCTCGAAGCGCGATGATCTCTTTGGTGTGGTAATGGGCGGCTTCCCAGGCATGCTTTTCGACGGCATGCGAAATTTCGTGCGCCATCACGAATGCCAGCTGCGCTTCGTTTTGCAGGATGTCGAAAACTCCCAAATGCACCACCACGACTCCGTTCGGATAACTGACCGCATTAAAGCTTTTCGCTTTCACCAGAAAGAAACGAAATGGTATTTTCAGCGGATCATCGGCGGAGAGTTCTTTCTGATGCACCGGAATCAGGCTCTCGCCAATTCGCGCGATATAGTCTTGCGCCTCTTTGCTCGGAACGATCTGCTGCTCGCAAAATCCATAAACACAACTGTGCATCTTAAACTCGCCCGGCACGAGGTTGGAGTAATCCGGGGGCTTCACATCCGGATCAAACTTCTTCCAGAGCTTTGCCTCGCCAGGCTCCATCTCCTCGTGCTCAAACTCAACGAGGGCTGCATCGATCTTGCCGTCCGCGTTGCGCGTGCCTTCGTAGCGTACGAACGTGTCCAGGTTCAGAGCGTCGGAGGAACTTAATGGCTCAGCTGCATTTTCCTTACTGCTTTTGCGCTCGGACCGATTGGGCTTGATCATGACAGATGTGGTCGGGAGCACCCGGATTCTCTCGCCGTCCGCGCGGATCTCACCCTCCCAGCCTGATCCGCTCTTCGTTAAAGATGGGACCTGTTCGAGCAATGCCGTGCGCTTGATGGTATGCGCATCTTCCAGGAAAGCCTTGATCGACTTGGCTTTCAGTTGTCCGGATTTTTCGTCGAGATCGCCGGTGACTTCGAGTTCAGTCCCAACCCGGATGTCCTCGGCTCGGAATGTGCCCGGTTCGCCCTGTTTGGATCCGACCTCTATGGGCAGCGTGCTTTCGCGGGTGACCTTGTAATCATCGATCGCGAAACTTGTCGGAGAGGCGATGTCAGTAACGAATCCGTGAATCGTGACTTCTTTTGCGAAGGCGGGGAGCGTTAAGAACCACAGAGCGCTTCCAAGGATCAAGCATCGCACGGGATACCTCGCCAAGGGCGCGAAAATAGTAGCACAGGATGTGCCGTCCGGCGGTGCGTTCAGCCCAGTTGTGGCGGTACACTCGGTAGGGCGCTCGATTCTCAATTGATGATGCGCTCGTCTGACCATGCACTTGGCTGAATCCATCCGAATCGCGCTGCAGTCGCTTTGGGCGAACAAGCTGCGCTCTGTGCTCACACTGCTGGGCGTGGTTATCGGCGTAGGAGCGGTGATCGCGGTGGTGACGTTTGTCTCGGGCATCAACGATTACGTAGCCAAAAAAATCTTCAATCTCGGTGCGGATGTTTTCATCGCCTCGAAAATGTCGCAGGTAGAAACTAACGTCGATCGCTACCTGCGTGCTGAGAAACGCAAGAACCTTGACATGGACGATTACGAAGCGGTTCGCCAGGCCTGCCGCCACTGCGACTATGTCGGCGCGCTCATGACCGGAACTGGGCGCGTCAAACACAACGAGCAATCGATCGAAGACACCACCGTGCAGGGCCTCACGCCTTCGGAAGCGGTTATCCTCGACACCGACCTGACCTCGGGACGCATGGTCAACGAAACTGACGTCGACAACCATCTTCAGGTCGCCGTGGTTGGCACCGACATCGTCGACCATTTACTGACCGGACTCGATCCGATCGGGCAGGAAGTTCGCGTGAACGGGTGGACGTACCGCGTGATCGGCGTTGGCAAGAAAAAAGGCAAGACGCTCGGCCAGAGCGCTGACAACTACGTGATGATCCCGATCACGGTGTACCTGAAGCAGTATGGGTCGCACAACAACAGCCTTGAGATTTGGGGAAAAGCCGCGAGCACTGGAGTGCCGCTGAATCAGGCTATGGACGAGGCTCGCGCTGCCTTGCGCGCTCATCGGCACGATCAGCCAGGGCAAGACGACACCTTCGAAATCGAGACGAACTCGAGCCTGCTCGGAATCTGGTCTGGGCTGAGCAACACGTTTTTTATGGCGACAATTGGGATTGCCGGGGTTTCGCTGGTGGTTGGCGGCATCGTCATCATGAATATCATGCTGGTGTCGGTGACCGAGCGAACCCGGGAGATCGGTATTCGTAAGGCACTGGGCGCGCGCCGCGAAGATGTGCTGCTGCAGTTCCTGATCGAATCGGTAATCCTCGCACTGCTCGGGGGAGCGCTGGGCGTTTTATCGGGCGTGGTCATCGCGGAAGGCGTGACCGCGATTATTGGCATGCCGTCAGCCATCAAGCTATGGGCTGTGGCTGCGGGACTGACAGTCGCTGCCAGCGTCGGGGTTTTCTTCGGAGTGTATCCCGCGCGGAAGGCGGCGAGGCTGGACCCGATCGTGGCGCTGCGGTTTGAAATATAAGAAATTGAGTAATGGGCAAGATCAGCAATTGGGAAATTTAAATTCCTGCTGGCCGTTGATTTTGATCTTCGAATACTCAATTACTCAATTTCCTAATTACAAAAATTCCTTATCGTGCTTCGCAAATCTGAATTCGGCGAGATTGTCCAGATGGCGACCGACACCATCCGCGGCAACAAGTTGCGGTCAGCGCTGACTGTGCTCGGTATCGTCATCGGAGTCACGGTCGTGATCGGTGTGTCGTCGATCGGGCGCGGCCTCGACGACAATGTCCGCAACCTCGTTGCCAGCATCGGATCGAATATTATCTTCGTCTTTCACATCGAGCCGTTCACCTTTGGACGCATGAGCCAGGAGATGCGCGAGCGCCGCGAACTGACCTACGACGACGCGATGGCCATTCAGGATTTGCCGCACGTCAAGGCCGTCTCGGCGGGCATTCGCCTGTTCCGCCCGGAATTGGGAGTGGGCAGTTATGCGGTGAAATATCAGGACAAAAGAGTTAAGAATACGATCCTCGAAGGCGACACTGCATCGGTGAAAGACGTCTTCGACCTCCCCATGGCCAGCGGCCGCTGGTTCAGCGATATCGATGACCAGCACCGTTCGGCCGTCGTCATTCTTTGCTACGACACCCAGCACGAATTGTTTGGCGAACAGGATCCGCTGGGTAAAGAAGTGAACATCGAGGGCCGTCTATTCGAAGTGATCGGCACCGTGCAGAAGATCAAGTCCGTGTTTGGGGGAGGGAAAGATCCGAACGATAATCGCGTTTTCTTTCCGCTGAAGACATTCAAGTCGCTCCACCCTGAACTCAAGCAACACTGGATCAGCGTCAAAGCCACTTCGCACGACGACATGCCGAAGGCCATCGACGAAATTCGCGAGCTGATGCGCCGCCGCCGCAAAGTAGCGTTCGACAAGCCCGACAATTTCGCGGTCTTCACGTCTGACTCGCTTACCGATGTCTGGAACCAGTTGACGGGCGCGCTGTTCATCGGCATGTTCGCCATTTCGAGCGTGGGACTGGTGGTGGGCGGTGTCGGCGTCATGAACATCATGCTGGTCAGCGTGACCGAGCGGACGCGCGAGATCGGCGTGCGCAAAGCGATTGGAGCCCGCAAGCGCGACATCCTTCTGCAATTCAGCCTGGAAGCAATCATGCTGACGGCGGTGGGGGGTGTGATCGGCATTCTGGTCGGCGCGATCGTGGTCTGGATCATTCCCCTGATCTGGCCCTCGCTGCCCGCGCGCTTGTCGATGTTTTGGGTCTCGTTCGGATTCAGTTCCGCGGC
>Ga0070731_10003976_pt1 | contig 13008 bp, 13 predicted proteins | sample Coa_R1_2_FD_66448 | JGI IMG/M metagenome (GOLD analysis project Ga0070731, IMG submission 66448) | Surface soil microbial communities from Centralia Pennsylvania, which are recovering from an underground coalmine fire - Coalmine... | ecosystem: Environmental > Terrestrial > Soil > Unclassified ... | reverse complement strand
CGAGATGCACGTGCAGGTGCGGCACCGAGTTGCCGAGGATGTCGTAGTTCATCTTCACCGGCTCGAAAACCTGCTCGACCGCGCGCGCCGCGTGCAGCAGGTCCGCCCAGAACCGCCCGGACTCGTCCGGCGCGAGCTCGGTCGGCTCGACGACGTGGCGGCCGCGCCAGTACACGTGGCAGAGGCCGCGCTGTACCCCGCCTCGGTGGAGGTACGCGTCGGTGACCTCGCCCGCGAAGAAGCGGATCCCGTAGCGTGTCTCCTCCGGCCGCCCTTCCGCGCACAGCGGGCAGTCGATGCCGCGCTTCAGGTCGTAGAAACGCTGCGGCCACTCCATGTGAAGAGGCTCTCACACGATGAAGGTTGTGTCGCCCGGTCGCGCTCGACGGAGCGAGGCGGGCGCCGACCGCACCCGGTTCGACGGACGTCATCGTGTGAGAGCCTCTTCTAGGATCGCACCATGCCGGAGACGCCGGAAGCCTTCTGGGAGCGCACGCGCGGCGGGCTGCGCGTCCCGCCGGTCGAGGAGTGGGATACATGGCCGTTCACGGGGCCGGTGATGCCGCGCGAGCTCGAGCCGCCGGTGGACGAGGAGCGCCCGCGCAACGGTGCCGGCGGCGTCGACTGCTGGCGATGCGCCCACGGCGACGAAGATGCGCTCTGGGCGGACGAGCACTGGACGGTGCGCGCATTCGACAGGCCGAGCGGGCTGCCGGTCGTCGTCCTGCTCGAGACGCGCGAGCACGTCGACTTCACCGACCTCGACGACGAGCGCGCCGCGGAGCTGGGCCCGTTGCTGCTGAAGGTGCAGCGCGCGGTGCTCGCCGTGCCAGGCGTCGGCAACGTGCACGTCGGCCGCTGGGGCGAAGGCAGCGAGCACTGCCACATCTGGTTCATGGCCCGACCCGCTCGTCTGGAGCAGTTGAGGAGCTCGTTCGCCGCGATCTGGGACGACATCCTCCCGCCTGCGCCCGAGGACGTCTGGCGCGAGAGCCTCGAGATCGTCAGGCGCGAGCTCGCAGCGACCTGAGCGCCGGGCCGAGCGCCTGGCGGCCGTGCAGCACCGGCTCGAACAGATCCCCGTGCTCCGCGACGCGCCGGAGCGCGACCTCCATCGTGAAGTCCCGCGGGCGGACGTCCGCGGTCAGCTCGTCCCAACGGAGCGGTGTCGACACCGGCGCACCCGTCTTCGGTCGAACCGAATAGACGGACGCGATCGTCTTGCCCCAACCGTTCTGCCGATGATCCACCAGGACGCCCGACCGTTTCTTCTTCAGCCACTCGGTCGTCACCTCGCCGGGATGCTCCGCCTCGAGCTGCCGTGAGAGCAGCTCTGCGAACTCGTACGTCTCCTCGAACGTCGACCGGCGGACGATCGGGACGAGGACGTGGATGCCGTCGGCGCCGCTCGTCTTCACGTGCGACTCGAGGTCGAGCTGCTCGAGCGCGCGGCGAACGAGCTGCGCGACGTGAATGCACAGCGCGAAGGCGTCCGGCTCCTCGGGCGGGTCGAGGTCGAACAGCACGAAGTCGGGACGGTCCGGCTTGTCCACGCGCGAGTACCAGGCGTTCATATCGATGCAATGCATCTGCACCATCCACAGCAGCGCCTCGCGCGAGTTCACGAGCGGGAAGTCGACCAGTCGCGACTCGCCCTCTCTCGGCCACGTACGGAACTGGCGCGTCGCGATCCAAGACGGCATCCCCTTGGGCGCCTGCTTCTGGAAGAACGCGCCGCCGCCGAGTCCCTCGCGCCAGCGCTTCATGGTGAACGGGCGGTCCCGCAGGTGCGGCACGAGCGTGCCGGCGATGTCGTCGTAGTAGCGAAAGAGATCTCCCTTGGTAACGCCGTCGTCGGGGTAGAGGACGCGGTCGGCGGAGCTGAGCTCGACCCTGGTCACGACCTCACCGCCCAGTGCACGGTCGCGTGGATCCGGAAGACGTACTCGCCCTCCGGGAGCAGCGAGCCGAGCTCGGCCATCAGCGCGTCTCGCTCGTCCGGCGGACGCCGCGCGACGACGCTGATCGAGCGCATGAACGCGAGCGCGGACTCGCGCGTCTGCACCTGCTGATGTTCGGCCACCGCCTCGTGCTGCGCGCCGAACGGCCCGCCGGAGATCACCTCGAATCGCTCCTCCTCGAGGTTCGCATGCTGCCGCACCTCGTCGAAGAGCGCCTTCGTACGCGTGACGTATGCGTCCGGCAGCGGTGACGGGTCGGCGGCCTCGTTCCAGACGACGGCGAACACGCCGCCGGGCCGCAGCACGCGCGCGATCTCGCGGATCGCGTCGTCGTTCGCGAACCAGTGGAACGCCGACGCCGCGAACACCGCGTCGACGGCGGCGTCGGGAAGCGGGATCGCCTCCGCGGTGCCCGCGAGGCTCTCGGCGGCGGGCACAACGCGCTCGAGGATCTCCCGCATGCCCTCGAGCGGCTCGACGGCGATCACGTGCGCGTAGCGCTCGACGAGGACGCGTGTCAGCTTCCCTGTGCCGGCACCGAGGTCGAGCACGGTCGCCGACGGTGCGAGCGGAACCGCGTCGAGAAGCTCCGGCGGGTACGACGGCCTCGCTGCTTCGTACTCGACCGCGACCCGCTCGAAGCTGCGCGCAGGATCGACGGCGATGCTGCTACCCCTCGAGGTGCCGGACCCGGGCGGCGAGCGTCTGGAGGAGCGCCAGCACGATCTGGGGCTCTTGCTTGAGCAGGCGGCCGAACGCCGTCCGGCCGATCTCCATCGTCAGGGTCTCGGTGGTCGCGCGGACGTCGGCGGAACGCGGCGCCCCGTCGAGCAGCGACATCTCGCCGAAGTAGTCGCCGGCCTTCAGCCTCTTCGCGCGACCGGTCGGGAGGTCGACCGCCGCCTCTCCGTCGAGGATGACGTAGAAGGTCGCGCCCGGCCTCCCCCGCCCGACGATCAGCGATCCCGATTCGAAGCGCCGTGCACGGGCGCAGCCGGCGATTCGCTTCAGGTGCCGCCGCGAAAGCCCGTCGAAGAGCGGCACCTGCGCCAGCACGCCGACCCACTCCCGGTCCATCCGCTCCGCACCCCCGCGGGCCCGGAGTGCCGCGTCCGCGGCGGCGTTCGCACGCATGCCTGCTGCCACAGGGCGAACGCTAACCGACTCCGGCCGGGAGCGAGGAGCGACTCTCCTTCAGCATCTCGCGCGCGATCACGAGCCGCTGGATCTGGTTCGTGCCCTCGTAGATCTGCGTGATCTTCGCGTCGCGCATCATCCGCTCGACCGGGTACTCCTGGATGTACCCGTAGCCGCCGAGGATCTGGACCGCGTCGGTCGTGACCTCCATCGCGACGTCGGTGCAGTACAGCTTCGCCATCGCCGAGAGCTTCGTCAGCTCCCCGGCCTCGGCTCCCTCGTCGATCAGCAGGCCGACCTTGTAGAGGAGCCCGCGCGCCGCCTCGCACTTCGTCTCCATGTCGGCGAGCATCCCGCCGACGAGCTGGTGCTGGGCGATCGGCGTGCCCATGGTCTCGCGCGAGCGCGCGTACTCGAGCGCGTAGTCGGTCGCGCCCTGCGCGAGGCCTAGCCCCTGCGCGCCGATCCCGGGCCGCGAACGATCGAGGATCCGCATCGCCAGCGCGAAGCCCGTGCCCTCGTCGCCGAGGAGGTTCTCCGACGGCACGCGGCAGTCGTTGAAGAAGATCTCCCCGGTCGTCGAGCCCTTGATCCCCATCTTCGGCTCGATTCGGCCGACCTCGAAGCCGGGAAAGCCCGACTCGACCACGAACGCCGAGATGCCGCTGTGCCCGGCCTCCGGGTCTGTCTTGGCGAAGGTCACGTAGACGGAGGCGACACCCGCGTTGGTGATGAACCGCTTGCCGCCGTTCAGGACGTACTCGTCGCCGTCGCGTCGTGCCGTCGTCCGCATCGCGGCGCTGTCCGAGCCCGAGCCCGGCTCCGTCAACGCGTAGGCGGCGAGCCACTCCCCGCTCGCGAGCCGGGGGAGGTACCGCTGCTTCTGCTCGTCGTTGCCGGCGAGCTTGATCCCGAGCGAGCCGAGCTCCTGCACGGCGACGATCAGGCCGCTCGTCGCGCACACCTTCGACAGCTCCTCGATCGTGACGAGCGTCAGCAGCGAGCTGGCGCCGATGCCGCCGTGCTCCTCGTCGTACATGATCCCGAAGAGGTCGTTGTCGCGGAACAGCTCGACGACGTCCCACGGGAACTCGGCCGTCTTGTCGATCTCCGCCGCCCGCGGCCCTATCTTCTCGCGGGCGAGCGCACGGACGAGATTGCGGATCTCGCGCTGCTCGTCGGTCAGCGGGTCGAGCGCGCTCACCCGACGCAGTGTACGGCTACTGCGGCGGCCCGCTTCCCAGCGTGACCTGGGCGGTGCCGGCCGCTCCCGTCTGGCCGACGAACGTGATTGCGAGCTGTGTTCCCGGCTTCTTCGTCAGCAACAGCGTGCTGAGAGCGTCGGGCGACGTGACGGCCTTCCTGCCCACAGCGGTGATCACGTCACCCGCCCCGAGCCCGGCGGTGTCGGCGGGTCCGCCTGGAACGACGGCCGCGATCACCGCGCCGCTGCCGTCGTACGCGGCGGAGGCGACCTGGACGCCGAGGAAGGCAGTCGCGCCGACGTGGACGGTCGCAGACGAGCGACCTACGGTGATCTGCTTCGCGACCGCCAGCGCCTTGCCGATCGGGATTGCGTAGCCGTCGGAGGCCGACGTCGATTCGAATCCGAAACCGGCAGCGGCCGCGGTGTCCATGCCGATCACCCGGCCGGCGCCGTCGACGAGCGGGCCGCCGGAGTCGCCCGGCTGCAGCGAGGCATTCGTCTCGAGCAAGCCGGCGAGCCGCTCCGCCCGGCTCCCGTCGCTCGCCGTGATCGTCCGGCGCAGGGCGGTGATCGATCCCTTCGCGGTGCGAAGGCTGCCGGTACCGCCGGCGTTGCCGACCGCGGTCACCGCCTGGCCGACGGCGAGCTTCTCCGCGGTCGCGGTGGTGACGGTCTTCAGGTTCGAGGCGCCCTTCAGCTGGAGCACGGCGACGTCGGAGGTGACGGAGTAGCCAACCACCCGCGCCGCGTAGCTGCGGCCTGTTCCGGGCACGACGATCTTCAGCGCCGTCGCGCCGCTGATCACGTGGTTGTTCGTCAGCACCTCGCCGGACGAGGTCAGCACCATTCCCGTGCCGGCCGCCTCGCCGCCCTCGTAGGCGAGGTTCGTGTCGATCACGACCACGCCGGTCCCGAACGGCGCCGTCTTGCCGCGCGCGAGCGCGATCCCGGCGCCGGCACCGGCGGCGACGAGGACGACCAGAAGGACGATTCGCTTCACGCTTCCAGTGGTACCCGGCGGTCCTCAGGAGATCCTGAGAGCGCGGCCACTCATAGGCGACGCTTAGGAAATCACCGGCTCGCCGAGCACTTCGGCGAGCGCGACCGTCCGCCGCTCGAGGAGCGACGTGTGCGCCGCGACCGCCATTGCGACCGCGTGCTGCCCGTCGCGCCCGTCGGCGAGCGGCGGTGCTCCGGCGATCGCCTCCGCGAAGAGCTCGAGCTCGCGGGCGTACGCGTCGCCGTACCGATCGAGGAAGAACTCGGGGAGCCGCGGACGATGGAACCCCGTCTCGTCGGCGACCTGAACCGTCGTCGCAAGCTCGTTGTCGGCGGCGAGCATTCCGAGTGCCCCGTGCACCTCGACGCGCTGGTCGTACCCGTAGGCCGCCTGGCGGCAGTTGTCGATCACGCCGATTGCGCCGCTCTGGAAGCTGAGAGTCGTCACCGCGGTGTCGACGTCACCGAGATCGGCGAGCTCGGGATCGACGAGAGCGGCGCCGGCCGCGCTCACGGCGACGACGTCTCCGAGCAGGTAGCGGGCGAGGTCGAAGTCGTGAATCGCCATGTCGACGAAGAGCCCGCCTGAGCCGAGCACGTATTCCTTCGCCTGCGGATGAGGGTCGCGCGACGTGATCTTGAGCAGCCACGCCTGGCCGATCTCCCCCGCGTCGAGCCGCGCGCGCAGGGAGCCGAAGTTCGGGTCGGCGCGACGGTTGAACCCGACCTGCAGGATCGTTCCAGCCGCCGAGACCGCGGCGAGTATGCGGTCGATGGCGTCGAGGGACCGGTCGAGCGGCTTCTCGCAGAACACGTGCTTGCCCGCCTCGGCCGCCGCCACGATCTGCTCGGCGTGGGCCTCCGACGGGGAGCACACGAGGACCGCGTCGATCGTCGGATCCCCGACGAGGTCGCGCCAGTCGGCCGCCAGCGGCAGTCCGAGCTCCGACGCGGCGTCGCCGGCCGCCGGCGCCGGATCGCTCGCGGCCACCAGCTCGAGCGCGGGTACGCGCGCCGCGATGTTCCCCGCGTGCAGGCGCCCCATCCGTCCGAGGCCGATCACGCCGACGCGCACGGCGCTCAACGCACCGCCTCCCGCTCGTCGGCGAGCAGCGGCGCAACGAAGGCGGCGGCTTCGCGGACTCCCTCCGCCGCCGGCTGCACAGGATCCTCGTTCTCGATGCTGAGCACGTCGTCGTAGCCTGCGTCGCGCAGGGCCGTGAAGAAGCGGCGCCAGAACGTCTCGTCGTTGCCGCGGCCGACGGTGCAGAAGGACCAGGCGCGCTGCTCGTGGTCTGCGAAAGGCGTCGAATCGAGTACGCCGGTGAGCGCGAGCTGGTCGTGGTGCAGCTCGACGTCTTTCAGGTGAACGTAGTGAACCGCCTCGCCCAGAGCGTGGACGACGCGGACGGGATCGATCTGCTGCCAGAACATGTGGCTCGGGTCGACGTTCGCCCCGACCACGGGCCCGACCGCCTCGCGCAGCCGAAGCAGGGTCGGCACGTTGTAGACGAGGTGCAGAGGGTGCAGCTCCAGTGCGATCTGGCGCACGCCGTTGGCGACCGCCTCGTCGACGAGACCGCTCCAGACGTCGAGCGCATGCTCCCACTGCGCAGCGAGCAGCTCGACCGCGTCGGGCGGCCACGGATACGTGACCCAGTTGAAGGTCGGGGCATCGGGTGCGTCCCCCGGGCAGCCCGACATCGTCACGACCTTCTCGACGCCGAGCTCGCCGGCGAGACGGAACGTGCGCCGGATGATCTCCAGGTGGTCGTCGCCCACACGCGGGTGCATCGGCCAGGCCGAGCAGTTGAGCGCCCCGAGCCGTAGACCGCGCTCGGCGAGCTCCGCGGTCAGCTGTGCGCGCGCGTGTGAGCTGTCGAGCAGCTCCGCCGGCCGAAGATGCGGCGCTGCGGACTGCCCGCCCGCGGCCAGCTCGACCGCCTCCGCGCCGATCTCGACGGCGAGGTCGAGTGCCTCCTCGCGGGTCGCGTCGGAGACGGAGTCGGTGTAGAGCGCGAGCCGCATCAGGGCCGCCCCGCGATCGCGTACGGGGACCTCTCCGGCAGCTCGACCACTGCGCCGCGGGCGGCGGCCTCGTATGCGGCGGCGGTCGCCTCGAGCGCCCGCAGGCCGTCTGCGCCCGACGATGCCGGCTCGCGGCCGTCCCGCACCGCGGCGGCGAAGTCCGCGACCACGTGGACGAACGTCTCGCGAAGCGACGGGGCGAGCCCTTCGCCGTCCTCCTCCGTCCCGCGCAGCTCGACGCGCGGGGTCCCGTTCGTCTCGACGAGCACGTGCTCGAGCCGGGCCCACGGCGGCGTGCCGCCGTTGCGGTAGCGCACGGACAGCCGGCCGGCCTCCCCGCACACGTCGATCCCCCCGGGCCCGTGGCCCCACGCGATGTTGACGAGGGCGGCTCCGGAAGCCGCTTCGAAGCGGCACAGGGCGAGGTCCTCCACCCTCTCGCCGCTGCGGCTCCGCACGTGGGCCGACACGCGCTCGAACGACGCCCCGAGCAGCGCCTCGGCGAGATACACGCCGTGGAGCATGTCCATCAGCACGCCGCCCCCGGCGAGCTCCGGATCGTGCCGCCAGTCGGACCGGTAACCGGCCGCGCCCGGCAGATCCGGCACGCCGAGGAAGTTGACGATCACGAGCTCCGGCTCGCCGAGCTCGCCGGAAGCGACGACACGGAGCGCCGTCCGGATCTCCGGGAGCCACAGGTAGTTGTGCACGACGGCGAGCGTGCGCCCCGAGGCGGTCGCGGCCGTGACCGCCGGCTCGGCCTGCGCCGGCGTCGCCGCCAGCGGCTTCTCGCAGAGAACGTGCTTGCCGGCGGCGAGCGCCGCCGTGAGGAGCTCGGTGCGCAGGTGAGGCGGCGTGCAGACATCGACCGCGTCGACGTCTGCACGCGCGATCAGCTGCTCGGGATCCTCGTGCGCGGCGTGCTCGGGGAGCCCGGCGATGCGGCACGCGGCCTGCCGGCTCTCCGGGTTCGGGTCGGCCACGGCGACGACTTCGGCGACGTCCGCGGCCGCCGCCCACGCAGGCAGGTGCAAGTGGATGCCGACGTTGCCGCACCCAACCAGGCCGACCCGGAGGCGCCCGTCCAACCGGCCGCTCCTACGGCGCGCCGCGGGCTGCGCCGCGCGCGGGAGCGGCTTCCAGCTCGGCCTGGAGCTCGGTGAACTCCGCCCCACCGGCCATCAGCTCGGTCAGGTGCCGCTCGCTCGTCTCCGACTTGGCGAACTCGCCGAGGCTCCGCCCGAGACTGAGGACGAGGAATCGGTCGCCGACGAGGTAGGCGTGCCGCGGGTTGTGCGTGATCAGGACCAGCCCGAGACCCCGGTCACGCGCCTCGATCACGTTGCGGAGCACGATCGCCGACTGCTTGACGCCCAGCGCAGCGGTCGGCTCGTCGAGGATGATCACGCGCGCCCCGAAGTGGATCGCCCGCGCGATCGCCACCGATTGCCGCTCGCCGCCCGAGAGGGAGCCGACGATCTGGTCGACGCTGCGCAGGTTGATGCCGAGCCGGCGCAACTCCTCGAGCGCGTTCTTCTTGGCTGTGGCCGCGTCGAGACGGCGGAGCGGCCAGGCCCAGCGGGTCGGCTCACGCCCGAGAAAGAAGTTGCGCCACACGCTCATCAGCGGGAGCAGGGCCAGGTCCTGGTAGAGCGTCGCGATTCCCGCGTCGAGCGCGTCTCGCGGCGTCGAGAACTCGACCGGCGCCCCGTCGAGCAGGAGCTGGCCGGAGTCGTGCCGGTGGAAGCCGGCGAGGATCTTGATGAACGTCGACTTCCCCGCTCCGTTGTCGCCCAGGACGCACGTGACCTCGCCCGCGGACACCGAGGTCGAGACGTCGGTGAGCGCGGCGACCGAGCCGTACCGCTTCGAGATGTCACGTGCCTCGACGATCGGCGTCGCGCCCGAGCTCATAACCGCGCCTCCATCGCATAGCGCCGGACGAAGTGGTTGAGCAGGGCCGCCGCGAGCAGGAGCGCGCCCAGGAACAGGAAGAACCAGTCGCTGTTCCAGTTGAGGTAGACGATCCCCTGTTGCGTCATGCCGAAGATCAGCGCCCCGAGGGCGGCGCCGATCACCGAGCCATGGCCGCCCGTGAGCAAGCAGCCGCCGATCACGGCGGCGACGATGAAGATGAGCTCGTTGCCGACACCCTGCGTGGCCTGAACGGCTGCGAGCCGCATTGCCTCGATCGTTCCGATGAGCCAGCCCGAGAGCGCCGTGCCGATGAACAGCATGATCTTCGTGCGCTTCGTCGGCACGCCGACGCTGCGTGCGGCCGTCGGGTTTCCCCCCACGCTGAAGACCCAGTTGCCGAAGCGCGTGTACCCGAGCAGCCAGGCCCCGAAGATGATGAGGCCGATCCACCAGACGACCGAGATCGGGAACTGACCGCCGGCGAAGTTGATGGTGCTCGCGAACACCTTGTGCGCGCTCGAGTAGCCGTGGATCTGGTCGAGGCCGCCGGCGTAGACCTGGTTCACGACCAGCTTCGTCACCCCGAGGTTGAGGCCCTGCAGCGAGAGGAAGGTGCCGAGAGTGACGATGAAGCTCGGCAGCGACGTCGAGACGACGATCAGACCGTTGAGGGTGCCGACGGCGACCGCGAAGACCAGCGCGATCAGAAGGTCGAACCAGATGTTCAGCCCGGTCTGAGTCCCCACGAGCCCGGCGACGAGCCCGGTGGACGCCGTCATCACGCCGGCGGAGAGGTCGAACTCTCCCCCGATCATGAGCAGCGCGACGGCGATGCTGCTGATCCCGAAGAGCGAGGCCGGGTCGAGCCAGTTCGAGATGCCTGCCGCGGATCGGAACGGCCCCGACTGCGCCGCGAAGAACACGAACACCCCGACGGCGCCGATGACGGCGGCGCTGCCCGGATGCGCGAACGCGGCTCGGAACGATTGGATGCGGCCTGCCTGCTCGATGGATCGACCAGCCGAGACAATCGCCATGCTCTCGTTACCTCGCCTTCTCGTCGAGGGAGCGGCCCGGGGGTGCCGCTCCAGTCACCCCCGGCCCGTCTGAACGTCGTTCTGTCTAGCGGGTACCGGCCGAGGCCAGCTTGAGGACCTTGCCGGCGGTCTTGGCGGTGATCAGGTTCGGGCCGGTCAGCACCGGCTTGCCACCGCCGACGATGTTGAGGTTCTTGTTGTAGAGGTAGAGGTACGTGATCGGCAGGTAGCCCTGCAGGTACGGCTGCTGGTCGACGCAGAAGAGGATCTTGCCCTTCTGGATGTCCTTCAGCACGGTCGCGCTGAGGTCGAACGTCGCCAGCTTCGCCTTCGAGCCGGCCGCCGAGATGGCGGTCTCCGCGACCTGCGCCACGCCGAAGCCGAGCGTGACGACCGCGTCGATCGACTTGTCGGCTGCGAGCTTCGACTTGATCGACGACTCGTCGGCCGCCAGGTCGTTCGTCGGGACGTTGATCGTCGTGACAGTGCCCTTGAACGTGGCCTTCACGCCGTTGCACCGCTGCTCGAGGTTGACGGCCCCTGCGTAGTGGATCACGCAGAGCACGTGCTTGAGACCGCCGACGCCGTTCAGCGCGTTGCCGACGGCCTGTCCGGCGATCCCCTCGTCCTGACCCACGTAGCCGATCTCACCGTTCTTCGGGAAGTCGGTCAGGCCCGAGTTGAGGCCGTAGACGGGGATGCCTGCGGCGGCCGCCTTCTTCACGATCGCCTCGACCGACGGGTCGTCGTACGCGATCGCGAGGCCGTTCACGTGCTGGTTGATGGCGGCCTGGATGTACTGGATCTCAGTCTGCGGCTTTGCGCTGCTCTGGTACGTCGCGGTGACGCCGAGCTTCGCCGCGGCCGCCCGCTCGCCCGCCTTCACGACGGAGAAGAACGGGTCACTGGGATCGCCGTGGGTGATCATGGCGAACGTCAGCTTCCCGGCGGTCGCGTGATGCGTGCTGCGATGCGCAGCGAAGCTGCTGGCCGTGACGGCGAGGACGCACGCCAGGCCGACCGCCGCCAGCAGCAGAACACGTCTTGGACTCCTCATCGCTCCTCCCTCCTGGGTGGTCCTTGGGGGTGTGGCTCTTGCTTTGGTTCCTTGGGCCGTGAACTACGCCTCAACCGGTTCGCTCGCGACGCGCCTCCCTTCTCGCGCCGAGGTGAGAATCGCCTCGCAGACGACGGCCGCGCGGTAGCCGTCGGCGAAGCCCGCCTGGCGAAGATCGACTTCGCGCTCGTCGAGCACTGCTGCGAGGAAGTCGCGCCACTGGTTGACGACGGTGCTGTCCCAGCCGACGACGTGGCCCGGCGGCCACCACCCGGTCATCTGCGGGTGGTCGGGGTTCGTCACGAGCACGTCGCGAAAGCCGCCGACGCCCTCGCGCTCGTCGTCGAGGAAGAAGACGTGCAGCCGGTTCGGATCCTCCATGTCCCACCACACCGACCCGTCCGAGCCGTTCAGCTCGACGCGGTGGCGTCCCTTCCAGCCGAGCGCGCACCGTGACGCCTCGAGGGTCGCCGTCGCATTGCCCGGCAGCTCGAGCACCGCGGCGAACTGGTCATCGACGGACGAGACGAAAGCCGACGTCTGGGCGCTCACGCCTTCGGGCTCGTCGACGAGGTAGCGCAGCATGTCGACGAGATGGACGTACTCGAGCACCGCGCCCGCACCACCGTGCGACGGTCGCGTCAGCGTGTCGAGGACCGCGAAGTCCTGCAGGTACAGCGCGCGGTAATGCCGGATCGCGCCGAGGCGCCCGGAGTCGACGAGCTCTTTCATGAGGCCGACTGCGGGGAAGTAGCGGTAGTTGAAGCCGACCGCGTTCGTAACGCCGGCCTGCTCGGCGAGCAGCCACAGGTGCCGTGACTCCTCGACGTCTGCGGCCAAGGGCTTCTCGCAGAGCACCGGCTTGCCGGCGGCCAGCGCGGCCTCCACCGCTTCTGCATGTGCCTCGACCGGCGTCGCGACGATCACCACGTCGACGTCGTCGGACTCGACGACCTCCCGCCAGCTCGTCGACCAGCGCGAGAAGCCGAGCTCGGCGGCAAAGGCGGCGACTCGTTCCGGCGTGCGTCCGGCCACCGCGACCAGCTCGACCCGTCGCTCGAGCGGTGCGAGGTGGTCGACCGTCAGCGCGGCGTGCGCGTGCGCACGGGCGATCCAGCCGTAGCCGATCAAGCCGATGCCGACCCTGTCCCGCGTGCTTGCGCCCTCCCCGAGAACTCGACGCACCGTCGGTTGGCAACGATTGCAAAGTCGAGTGGGACCGTCAATGCTGCGCCTACGAAGAAGTCCACCGACGCAACGGCGGCCGGAACGGCGACGCAGTTCGCTCGGCACCCCACGCTCACCGACGTCGCGGTGGCGGCGGGTGTCTCCACCTCGACCGCCTCCCGGGCGCTGCGCGAGCGGCCGTTCGTCCGCGAGGCAACGCGGCGGCGCGTCCTCGATGCGGCCCGCGAGCTCGGGTTCGAGCCGAACCGCCTCGCCCGCTCCCTGCGTACGCGCTCGTCGCTCTCCGTCGGCGTCGTCGTCCCCGATGTCGCGACGGTCTTCTGGGCGGCGGCGCTGAAGGGCGCGCAGGACGTGCTCGAAGAGGCCGGTTACCTCGTGCTGGTGATGAGCAGCGAGCGAGATCCCGCGCACGAGCAGACGGCGCTGAGAACGCTGATCGCGCACCGGGTCGACGGGATCCTGCTCGCGACGAGCGGC
>Ga0070731_10003975_pt1 | contig 13012 bp, 10 predicted proteins | sample Coa_R1_2_FD_66448 | JGI IMG/M metagenome (GOLD analysis project Ga0070731, IMG submission 66448) | Surface soil microbial communities from Centralia Pennsylvania, which are recovering from an underground coalmine fire - Coalmine... | ecosystem: Environmental > Terrestrial > Soil > Unclassified ... | reverse complement strand
AACGGCAAAGTCGTTCCGACCTGGAATTATCTCGCCATCCACGCCTACGGCACGTTGAGCTTTTACGACGATCCCGCGGAATTGCGCGCCCACGTGGCGGAGATGACCGACACACACGAGTCATCGCGCGCGGCGCCGTGGGCGCTCAGCGATGCGCCGGAGAGCTTCGTGCAGGGCATGCTGCGCGCCATCGTTGGCTTCAAACTGCGCATCACGCGCCTCGAAGGCAAATGGAAGATGAGCCAGAACCGGCCCGCACAGGACGTCACCGGAGTGCTGGAAGGTCTGGCGCGCGAGGACGGCGAAGCTCACGAAGAAGTCGCCGAGATTGTCGCGGGGCGTCAGGCGCGGAGTTGAAAACGCTCGGACGGCTGCTCGGGGTGCTGCGGCATATTCGAAGGACGATGATCCTTGCTTCAGGGATAGCGGTGTTCATGGCACTCTACCGGGGGGATATGATTCCCCGGATAGACAACTATGGCTGACGACGAGCCGAGCTTACCTTTGGAAACGCCGAAGGCAGACGCAAGACGAGCGTGGCGTCAGCGAGTCAAGGCAGTATTTACGGACCGAAGTAAGTGGCCCGGCTGGGCCGCGATTCTTCTCGTGGTTTTTGAGGTCGTTCCAGATTGGAAATCGCGCTTCGATTTTTGGCTCGATGTCGCCAAGAGCACGGGAGGCTACTTAGCCGTAGCCGCTACCGTGATCGCTTCACCCTACTTCACGCCGGCGCTTTTGGTTGCTGGCTTGGCGTGGATTGCATTTGCTGGTGAAGCCCCAAGGGGAGTCCAGCGCCATCATTGGCTCCGTTATGTTGGCTGGTCCATAGTTTCCGTTTGTGTTACTGTCGTTGTGCTCACGGCTGGGTATGGCGCGATCACATTCTACATAAAGCAACAGGTGAGCCAGCAAGACACAGATTTACAACATCGGTACGCCGTTAGGCCGATCTATTGGCATCTTACCGAAGCCCAACGCACGGCACTTGTTGTTGCATTAGATGAAGTTCCAGAGCAGAAGCGATTCCAAATAGACATTCAGTGTTTGCCAGATGCCGGATCGAGAACGTTTGTCGAAGACTTTGCGCAGGTGTTGCATGACCATAGTTGGAAATTTAACGTCAATTGTCTGTTTTCTCGATTAAAGCCCGAATTTACGGGGTTATCTATTGGTCTAAATTCTCCGTTGCGCGCAAAAGTGGAAGGCAAGCCAATAGCCGACTGGCCGGAAAACCTTCAGACGATAGGAACTATCTTAGATAGGGCTCAAATTCCTGGAACATGGTCGTCCTTCGATGACGATTCCAAGGATGAACATTTCTATTTACTCATAGGCAATGCGCCATGAACTGGCGTTACTAAAATGGCAGCTTCAATTGCTCCTCTTTTGATCCACTGGCGTTGTTCGCGGCTGGCTGAGAGACCATCGGTGGGTTACGCGCCTTCGGCGCTAACCCACTCTACGAGGCATCAGATCCGACCGTGATGAAACCGGTCAATCACCACTGGATTCATCCGACAATGGTCGGGATCTGAGGCGAGCTTTTGTTTGAACCGGCTTACTCATAACTCGGGCGCGAACAAAAAACGCGCCGCGAGAACGAGACTCTATTCTTTCCGCACCCGCGATAGCGGGGGCGGATGAAGCAAAATGCGCTGCGAGGAGGGGATACGAAAATGCCGCCGTTAACGTCCGGCGCCGGCTGCGCGGGTGTCGTCGTTCGCGATGAGGCCGGACGCAACGTACTCGGCGAATACGCGGCCGATCATCACGACGAGCGGACCCGACGGCGGCTCCGCGGCAAGCCGCGCCGGCAGATCGGCGATGGTCGCGGCGATCACGCGTTCGTCGTCGCGCGTCGCGCGTTCGATGGCGACCGCGGGCGTTGCGGGATCGAGGCCCGCCTGAATGGCTCGCGCGACAAGCTCAGGCAGCGTGCGGGTCGGCATGTAGACGACGGTGGTCACTGCCGGATCGGCGAGGCTCGCCCAATCGATATCGGCTGGGAGTTTTCCGTCGCGGCCATCGTTGGAGGCGGCGTGGCCGGTGATGTATTGGACGCGGCGCGCTTGCCCGCGGCGTGTCAGCGAGACCAGCAGGCGGCTCGCGGCGCCTTGCGCAGTAGTGATGCCGGGCACGACTTCGACCGTGATGCCGGCCGCGCGACAAGCCAAAATCTCCTCGTCGGCGCGGCCGAAGATCATCGGATCGCCGCCCTTCAATCGCACCACGCGGCGGCCGGCTTTGGCAAGCGAGATCATCAGCGCGTTGATGTCGTCTTGTTTGCACGACGGCGCGTGGCCGGTTTTGCCAACCAGCATTTTCTTTGCTTCGCGGCGCGCGAAGTCGAGGATGTCGGTGGAGACGAGATCGTCAAACAAAATCACGTCGGCAGATTGCAGTGCGCGCAGCGCCCGCAGCGTCAGCAGCTCGGGATCGCCGGGACCGGCGCCGACGAGGGTCACGGCGCCGGCGCTCGGCGCCGCGGCGGGTGTGAGCAAAGCGTCAAGATCGGAATCCGCCGGTGCGGCATTCGGCGCCGCGACGGCGCGATCGGTGAAGCGCTCCCAGAAGGTGCGGCGGCCGCGGAACGGCAGCGCCAGCGCCTGCACGCGCGGACGCCAGATGCGCGCCGCTTCGGCCCAACGCGCGAAACCTTTCGGGATCAGCGCTTCGATCTTGGCGCGGATGGTCTGGCCGAACACCGGCGAAGCGCCGTCGGTCGATATGCCGATGACGAGCGGCGAACGATTGACGATGGCGCCGAAAGAGAAATCGCAGAAGCTCGGCCGGTCGATGACATTGACCGGCACACCAGCGGCGCGCGCAGCGGCGGCGAACGCGGCAGCCTCCGCATCGTCGGAGCAATCGGCGACAGCGATGGCCGCGCCCGTTAAATCGTTCCGCATCCAGGCGCGCTCATGGATCATGATCGCGCCGCGCGGCGCATCAGCGGCGAGCGCCAGCATGTCTTCGCCCGGCGCCGGCGTGAAAACTTCGACCCGCGCACCAGCCGCCGAGAGGAGCTCAGCCTTCCACGCGGCCGCCTGGGTGCCGCCGGCAACAACAGCGCGCTTGTCCTTGAGCGCGAAAAATGCCGGCAGCCGCGTCAACGGACCCATCCGGGCCGATCGAAGCGGGGAGGGCGCGCGGCTCATGCAGCAAGTCCTGCCATAAGCAAGGAGATAGAATTTTCCCCCTCCTTGGGCAACATCGGGCTGGCATTATGAAACAAAACTGTGCCCATTCCGTATGTCGTAGAAAATACGACCAAGCGGACTATCCGCGAAAGCAAGCCGGTTCTGGCCTTCCATCTACTTCTGCATTCAAAGGCCGTGCCAAGGCACGGACCGGGTTGAATGTTCGGCGCTCACGGACGGCCGAGGAATCTCCAGTAGAAAGCTCCGAACACCAGCACGATGCCAATGTTGACCGCCAGTCGCTCCCAGAACCGATTTCTGAAGAACGCGAAATCCACGCCGACGATCAGGGCTGCCATCACCACAATGTAAATCGCCACTACGACCGGTTTGCTCATTTCTGCACCCTTCGGCTCGGCAACCAAATACTACCAAAACTTCTACCCCCAAGACTTGGCGGGCGCCCGGCGGGATTCCACCGGGCGCCCTCACGTATGTGTCAGCCAGCCTATAAGCCGGGTTCTGGATGGCATGCAGGCAAGCCCGCATGCGTGACGGCCATTCCTCTTGGGCGCCGGTTACCCGACGCCTCCAGCGACCTACCCGGACGGCCGGTCTGGACACCGACCTCGAAGTCTCCCGCGCTTGCGCGCCGAAGCTCCGCGCCGCCCCTATTCGGTCTTGCTCCCGGTGGGGTTTGCCGTGCCGCCGGCGTTGCCGCCGGCGCGGTGCGCTCTTACCGCACCGTTTCACCCTTACCGCGGTTGATACGCAACGCGCCGCGGCGGTCTGTTCTCTGTGGCACTTTCCCTGGGCTCGCACCCGCCGGACGTTATCCGGCACCGCTTGTCCACGGAGCCCGGACTTTGCCTCTCCACCCCCTCCAACCTCCCGCGCATGCGTGGGAGGCAAGGTGAGGGCCGAGCGGCCGTCCGGCCGACTGACCCCGCAGGGATGGGGGCACGAGCGGTTCCCGTCAAGAGGCGACGAGCCGCTCCAGGGCCCGCGCTCGTGCCGCGATATTTTTCGGCCGGCCGCGATGAAGAAGCAGATCCTCCAGCGTCTTGCGCGTGGAGGCGTCGCAGACGCCATCAACGCGCTGCGGACGAAAATGACGCTGGAACGCCGTCACCGCTTCGTAGGTGGCGTTGTCGAAACTGCCGTTGGGGTCAATGCCGTAGCCGTAATCGCGCAGCGAAGTCTGCAGCGCCAAAACCTCCGCACCGCGATGGCCAAGCGTGAGCATCGGGCCTTCCGCGGTGAGCGGCGTCGGCTTGACCCAATGACCGACGCAGGAATCGTGCAGCGTCCGCCACGGGAATTTTTCCCCCGGATCCTGCTTGCGTGCAGGCGCCACGTCCGAATGGGCGAGGATGCGATCGGCCGGGATCGCGTAGCGGGTGAGGATGCCGCGGCACAGCGCCGTCACCGCTGCGATCTGGCGCGCCGGAAAATCCGGATAGCCGTAATCGTGGCCCGGATTGGCGATCTCGATGCCGATGGAGCAGGAATTGATGTCGGTCTCGCCGGCCCAATGGGACACGCCGGCGTGCCACGCGCGGCGGCCTTCTTCGACCATCTGTACGACCCGGCCGTCTTCGAACACGAAGTAATGGGCAGACACTTCGCTGCCGCTGCTGGTCAGCAGCGAAAGCGCAGCATTCGGGTCCCGCATCCCCGTGTAGTGCAGCAAAATCATGTCCGGCCGCCTCCCGTCCTTGCGTTCGCCGTGATTGGGAGAGGGCACGACTTGCGCAACAAGACTGGAGGCCGCCGGAAACGTGGCGCTCCTCATGATCCCAACTCTAGGTCAATGCGGACGATACTCAAGCCGATTTGGTTGGCAGGCCGGTTGTCGCCGCCAGAAAGGCATCGGCCGTGGCGCCCAGGCAACGCCGACCCCGGCCCTGCCGCATTCACCATAATGCCCAAAGAGGGCAGGCGGCGGAGGGGATTTCGCAACCATTCCTTAAGCTTGAGGCTCGTTAATGGAATTCACGGAATTGCGCTTTCGGTGCGCCGGTTCCGTTGACGCCCATACTTGCCCATGATAGCCCATCGTTTTCCAGTGAGCGCTGCGCTGTTCACTTCGTCTCTGTGCCGTGTCGGTGGCGGGGTCGGAGTGCGCGAAGTTTGTGGATTGTGTCCGCTCGATCGCTTTTTGCCGGAACAGGGGACCGATGGACCGGTTTGTGTCCCATTACATTCTGCGTCTGGACGCAAAGGGGCGCGTGTCCGTGCCAGCTTCGTTTCGTGCCGTGCTGGCCCGCGATGGGTTCGACGGACTCTATTGCTACCCGGCCCTGGACCGGCCGGCGCTGGATGCCGGCGGCAACGCGCTCTTGGCGGAGATCGAGGCGCTGATCGCGGGCTTTCGGCCCTATTCGGATCAGCGCGAGCAGTTTGCGCTTTCGCTCTACGGCACGAGCGAAACCTTGAAGATCGACGGCGAGGGCCGCGTGGTTCTCACCGATGCGCTCAAGATCCATGCGGGGATCACCGACGCGGTGACCTTCGTGGGCCTTGGCCACAAGTTTCGAATCTGGGAGCCCACCCGCTTTCGCGCGGAACTCGCGGAGGCCACCGAGAAGGTCCGCGCGTTCAAGCAGGAACTGGGCAACCGGATGGCGGCGGAGCCGGAGAAACCGCACGGAGCGCGGGAATGATGACGAGCAGCGACAGCAATGCTGTCGCTGGCGGACTGGCTCGTCACATTCCCGTGCTCGTCCGCCGCGCCGTCGGCTGGCTCGAAGTGCGCGGCGGCGGTCTCTACGTCGACGCCACGTTCGGCGCCGGCGGTTTTTCGCGCGCGATCCTGGCGACGCCGGGCGCGCGCGTGATCGGCATCGATCGCGATCAGAGCGCGGTCGCCGAAGGCGCCGATCTCGTGCGCGAAGCCGCGGGCCGGCTCGAGTTGATCGAAGATCGTTTTTCAAATTTGCAATCGGTCGTCGAGTCAAGCGGCACGGCCGCGATCGATGGCGTCGTGTTCGACCTCGGCGTCTCGTCCATGCAGCTCGACGAGGGTACCCGCGGATTTTCCTTCCGCCTCGATGGCCCGCTCGATATGCGCATGGGCGGCGATGGCCCAAGTGCAGCCGACGTCGTCGCCCGCGCCAACGAGCGCGATCTCGCTTCCATCATCGCGACGCTGGGCGAGGAGCGTCATGCGCGCGCGATCGCCCGCGCTATCGTAAGAACGCGCGCACAGCAGGTCATCGACTCGACGCGTTCGCTCGCTGAGATCGTTGCGCGTGCGGCCCCAGCTCACGGAAGTGCTATTCACCCCGCGACCCGCACCTTTCAGGCGCTGCGAATTTTCGTCAACGACGAACTGGGCGAACTGGCGGCGGGCCTCGCGGCAGCCGAGCGCGTGCTGAAACCTGCAGGGCGGCTCGTAGTGATTGCCTTCCACTCGCTCGAAGATCGTATTGTGAAATCCTTTCTCAATGAGCGCAGCCGTGCGCCGGCTTCCTCCCGCCATCAACCGCTCGCGCTCGCGGCGGCGCCGACGTTCCGCGTGCTGACGCGCCGGCCCGAAACGCCTGAAGAGTCGGAAATTGCCGCCAATCCGCGCGCGCGCTCCGCCAAGCTGCGTGCTGCGGAACGCACCGACGCGGCACCGCGCGCGACGTCGGTTGCGTCTTTGCTGCCGCGGCTGCCGTCGCTTGCAGACATTATGAGAGAGCGACCGTGATCCTGCGCGTTCTCAATTTCGTGGTGATTGGAGTGCTGGTGCTCGCGGCTGCCGATGTCTATCGCATCAAATACGAATCGGCCGCCCAGGCCGAGCACCTCGCCAAGTTGCGTGGCGAGGTGCGCCACGTGCGCGATCAGATCGCAGCGCTGCACGCGCAGTGGAGCGAGCTGGATAATCCGGGGCGCATCGATCCGATGGCCAAGCGTTTCCTAAATCTAAGACCCGTGCTGCCAACGCAATACGATGCACTCGATCATCTGCCTCCACGGCCGATCCAACCCGCGCGGCCCGGCGAAGCGGATCCGATCGGCGGCATTATCGAGCATTTGGAAGATCCGGCCCCGATCACCGGAAGCGTTCGCAAAAGAATCGTGCGCCCCGCTCCGCCTCTGAATCTTACCCCGGCCATTCCGCCAACCGGGTCCGGAGCAAAGAACCGATGAGTGCGATTGCGGAAGTTGTGCCGCTGCGATCGGCGGAGCCAACGGAGCCCTGGGGGCGACGGCTCAAGCGGCGCCTGCTCTACGGCGGCAACGTCGACCACGCTGCCAAGGCGCGCGCGCGCGTCGGGCTGGCGATTGTCGCCTTTGCGTTTATGTACGCGGTCATTGCCGCCCGGCTCATCATGTTCGGCATCGTCTCCGAGAGCCGCGACCATCACAAGGTCCTAATCGGCGATGCCATTGCGACCGCGCGTCCGGAATTCCTCGATCGCAACGGCGAGGTTCTGGCGACCGATGTGCGCGTGCCTTCGCTCTACGGCGAGCCGCGGCGCATTATCGACTGCGACGAAGCCACCGAGATGCTCACAGCCGATCTGCCCGCTCTCGACGCCAAGGAGACGCGCGAACGGCTCTGCTCCAAGAAAGGTTTCGTCTGGCTCAAGCGCGATCTGACGCCGGAACAGCAGCGCGAAATCTATCGTCAGGGTCTGCCCGGTATCGGCTTCCTCAACGAAAACAAACGCGACTACCCGAACGGATCGGAGGTTTCGCATCTCATCGGCTACGTCAACGTCGATAACCAGGGCATCGCCGGCATGGAGAAGTGGCTCGACGGGCAGGGGCTCGACGACCTGCACATGGCGGGCCTGGCGACGGACCGGCTGCAAAATCCGGTGCAGCTCGCCCTCGATCTGCGTGTGCAGCACGCGCTGCGCGACGAACTGGTCGCTGCCCGGGCGAAGTTCAAGGCCATTGCCGCCGCCGGCGTTGTTCTGAACGTGCGCACTGGCGAAATCGTCGCCATGGTCTCGGAGCCCGATTACGATCCGAATAAACCCGGCGACCCGCACGATCCGACGCTCATCAATCGGCTGACCACCGGCGTCTTTGAGATGGGCTCGACCTTCAAGGCGTTCACCGTCGCCATGGCGCTGGACTCCGGCAAGGTCACGCTGAAGTCAGCGTTCGACGCGCACAGCCCACTGCACTTCGGCAGATTCGAGATTCACGATTTCGAACCGCAGCAACGCGCACTCACCGTGCCCGAAATTTTCACCTACTCCTCGAATATCGGCGCGGCGCGCATCGCCATGCTGATGGGCGTCGACGCCCACAGGGCCTTTTTGGCCATGCTGGGTCAGCTCGAACGCCTGCGCACCGAGTTGCCGGAGAGCGCAGAGCCGATCATTCCTAAGCACTGGAGCGAACTGAACACCGTCACGATCGCCTTCGGCCACGGTCTGTCGGTGGCGCCGCTGCAAGCCGTCATGGGCGTTGCCGCCCTGATGAACGGCGGCATTCTGATTCCGCCCACGTTCCTCAAGCGGACCGAGGCGGAGGCGCAAGCCCTCGGGAAACGCGTCATCAAGCCCGAGACTAGCCAAATCATGCGCTACCTGATGCGTCTCAATGTCGAGAAGGGGACTGCCCGCAAAGCCGATGTGCCGGGCTATTACATCGGCGGCAAAACCGGCACCGCCGATAAGGTCGTCGCTGGCCACTATTCCAAGACCAAGGTGCTCACCGACTTTATGGCGGTGATGCCGGCCGACGATCCGCAATATTTGCTCCTGATCATGCTCGACGAACCGCAAAAGATTCCGGAAACGCAGGGTTGGAACACATCAGGCTGGAACGCCGTCCCTACCGGTGGCCTCGTCGTGCAGCGCATCGCACCGCTTCTCAATATCAAGCCACGCATGGACTTGCCGCCGGCCAGCCAGCAGATACTGGCCTCCGCTCGGGAAAGCAGGTAAGGCGGTGCCCATATTCCCCTCCCTCCCCGCGAGCGGGGGAGGGTCGGGAGGGATCATGAAGCTTTGCCAGATCCTGCCTGCTGACGCCGACATCGCGGCACGCGATGCGGATATCGACGTAAGCGGCGTGACCGCGGACAGCCGGTCGGTCAAACCCGGCAACGTGTTCGTCGCCATTGCGGGCGGCAAAACCGACGGCCTACGCTTTATTGCGGGCGCGGTCGCGGCTGGCGCCGTTGCGGTGATTGCAGAACGGGCGCCGGATGCGCCGTTGCCGGCGGGCGTTGCTTTCGCGCGCGTCGGCAATGCTCGGCGCGCGCTCGCTCTCGCCGCCGCCAAATTTTATCCGCGCCAGCCGCAGACTATCGCGGCCGTTACCGGCACCAGCGGCAAGACTTCGGTCGCGGCCTTTACGCGGCAAATCTGGACCACACTCGGACATCGCGCCGCCAGCATCGGCACGATCGGCGTGATTTCTCCGCGGGGGCAAACTTACGGCTCGCTGACGACGCCGGATCCCGTTGTGCTGCATCAATCGATTGATCAACTTGCCGCGGACGGCGTCACGCATCTTGCGATCGAAGCGTCCTCCCATGGCCTCGATCAGTACCGGCTCGATGGTCTGCAGATCGGCGCGGCCGCATTCACCAATCTTACCCGCGATCATCTCGACTATCACGCAAGCTTCGAAGCTTATCTCGCCGCCAAGCTTCGCTTGTTCAAGGAACTGGTTGCGCCGGGCGGTGCAGCGATTATCGACGTCGACCACAAATACGCCGACGCGGTTATTGCCGCCGCGAAGGCGCGCGGCTTGTGGATCATCAGCGTCGGGCGTGCAGGAACGAGCATCAGGTTAATCGATGCGAAAATTGACGGATTTTCTCAGACGCTCCAGGTCGGGCACGCCGGAAAGAATTTTCAGGTCCGCTTGCCGCTCGTGGGCGAGTTCCAGATCGAAAATGCGCTGATCGCCGCCGGCCTCGCAGTGGCCACGCGCGGCGATCCCGCTGCGGTATTTGCGGCGCTGGAGCACCTCACCGGCGCCAAGGGCCGCCTCGAACTTGTCGGAGAAAAGCGCGGCGCACCGATCTTCGTTGATTACGCGCACAAGCCGGACGCGCTCGCCAAAGCACTTGACGCGTTGCGCCCCTATGCCCCCGGCAAACTCATTGTCGTGTTCGGTGCCGGCGGCGACCGCGATCGCGGCAAGCGGCCGCTGATGGGTGCAGTCGCAATCGCCAAAGCCGACCGTGTCGTCATAACCGACGACAACCCGCGGGGCGAAGATGCGGGCGCCATTCGCGCTTCGATCCGCGCCGGGGCACCCGGCGCTATCGAGATCGGCGACCGGCGTGAGGCCATACGCTCAGCCATTGCCGATCTGCACCGCGGCGACGTGCTTCTGATCGCCGGGAAGGGCCATGAAACCGGCCAAATTATCGGCGACCGGATCGTGCCGTTCAGCGATCACGAGGCGGTCGCGTCGGCACTCAAGGAACTTGCCGCATGACGCCGCGCGCGTTGTGGACCGTGGACGCGATGGCGGACGCAATGGGCGCCGAACGCCAGGGCGCGCTGGCGCCATCGGTTTCCGGCATTTCGATCGACAGCCGCACGATCGCAGCCGGCGAAGCGTTCTTTGCTCTCTCGGACCGGCGTGACGGACACGAGTTCGTCGCGACAGCGCTGGCGGCTGGCGCAGGGCTGGCGGTCATCGCCACCGATCGGCGCGCGCAGTTTTCCGGTGACGCGCCACTCCTCGTTGTGCCGGACGTGCTCGCAGGCTTGCGCGATCTCGCCGCCGCCGCTCGCGCGCGCACCCAGGCCAAGGTGATCGCCGTTACCGGATCGGTTGGCAAGACCGGGACCAAAGAGGCTTTGCGGCTTGCGCTGTCCAAAGACGGCGAGACCCATGCGTCGGTCGCGTCCTACAACAATCACTGGGGCGTGCCGTTGTCGCTCGCGCGCTGTCCGGAGAACGCACGCTATGCCGTGCTTGAAATGGGTATGAATCACGCGGGCGAAATCGAGCCGCTGTCCCGGTTGGCGCGTCCGCATATTGCGCTGATCACCACGATCGCACCGGTGCATCTTGAGTTCTTCGGTTCGCTGACGAAGATCGCCGATGCCAAGGCCGAGATTTTCCTTGGTCTCGAAGCCCGCGGCGCGGCCGTTCTCAATCGGGATATCGCGCAATTTGCCCATCTCAAGAAGCGAGCCAAGGAAGCCGGCATTGAGCGCATCGTCTCATTTGGCGAGCACGCCAAGGCCGACGCGCGCCTGATCAAGTACGCGCTGCACCCGCACTGCTCGACCGTCGTGGCGCAGATTTTTGATACCGAGCTCACTTACAAAATCGGAGTACCGGGCCGGCACCTTGTGAGCAATTCGCTGGCGGTGCTGGCGACCGCGGTGCTCGCCGGGGCCGATCTCGCGCTCGCCGCGTTGGCGCTTGCCGACCTCAAGCCGGTTGCCGGGCGTGGTGCGCCAATCGAGATCGACGTCGCAGGTGGAACGGCGCTGATCATCGACGAAAGCTACAACGCCAATCCTGCATCCGTTGACGCCGCACTGGCTCTGCTCGGCCAAGCTACGCTCGGACCGCGCGGACGGCGCATTGCCGTGCTCGGTGACATGCTGGAACTGGGCCCGAAAGGTCCGGCGCTTCACCGAGCGCTCGCCAAGGCGATCGCCGCCAATGCGATCGATCTTGTGTTCTGCTGTGGGCCGCTCATGCGCGGCTTGTGGCAGGCTCTTCCGCCGGGTCGCCGCGGCGGCTATGCAGAAGACTCGGCCGCGCTCGAAACGCAGGTGCTGCACGCGATCCGCGCCGGCGATGTGGTGATGATCAAGGGCTCCCTGGGCTCGCGCATGGCTCCAATCGTAAAGGCGTTGCAACGCATGTATCCGCGCCAAGATGGGCTCGAAGACCACACACTCGAAGGCGCGCCGGCGCAAGGTTGATATCGATGCTCTATTGGTTAGTCGGATTGTCGGAAAAGCTTTCCGTCCTCAATGTCTTTCGTTACATCACGTTTCGCACCGGCGGCGCGATCATTACCGCGCTGCTTTTTGTTTTTTTGTTCGGCCCGTACATCATCAGCCGCCTGCGCTTGTTTCAAGGCAAGGGGCAACCGATTCGCACCGACGGTCCCCAATCGCATATCATCGCCAAGGCTGGCACGCCGACTATGGGCGGGTTGATGATTCTTTCGGGGGTGCTGGTATCGACGCTGCTCTGGGCGAATCCCGCCAATCCCTATGTGTGGGTGGTGCTGTGGGTCACGCTGGGTTTTGGCATGGTCGGTTTCTATGACGATTATCTGAAGGTCACCAAGCAAACACACAATGCGTTTCCCGGCCACACGCGGCTCGCTTTCGAAGCGATTATCGCCGGGTGCGCGTGCGTCGCGCTGGTCAAACTCGCGCAGGTCCCATCGGCGCCGACCTTCGCGACTTCGCTGGTGTTTCCGTTCTTCAAGGAGCTGGTAATCAATCTCGGCTGGTTCTTTGTCGTGGTCGCCATGTTCGTCATTGTGGGTGCGGGAAACGCCGTGAATCTGACCGATGGCCTCGACGGTCTCGCCATCGTGCCGGTCATGATCGCCGCGGCGAGTTTTGGTCTCATCGGCTATCTCAGCGGCAACGCCGTGTTCGCCGATTATCTGCAGATTCACTACGTCGCCGGCACCGGCGAGCTTGCGGTTCTGTGCGGCGCGGTGGTGGGCGCCGGGCTTGGGTTCCTCTGGTTCAACGCGCCACCCGCCTCGATTTTCATGGGCGATACCGGCTCGCTGGCGCTCGGCGGCATGATCGGCACGGTCGCCGTGGCCACCAAGCACGAGATCGTGCTCGCGGTTATCGGCGGATTGTTCGTGCTCGAGGCGATTTCGGTGATCGTGCAAGTCGTTTCATTCAAGATGACTGGAAAGCGCGTGTTCAAGATGGCGCCGATCCATCATCATTTCGAGC
>Ga0070731_10003974_pt1 | contig 13015 bp, 10 predicted proteins | sample Coa_R1_2_FD_66448 | JGI IMG/M metagenome (GOLD analysis project Ga0070731, IMG submission 66448) | Surface soil microbial communities from Centralia Pennsylvania, which are recovering from an underground coalmine fire - Coalmine... | ecosystem: Environmental > Terrestrial > Soil > Unclassified ... | reverse complement strand
TTTTTCGCGGCAAGTGCCGGCGCAGGCGCCGGAGGCGCCTTTGATGAACCTGGAGGTACGACCGGTCCGGTGACGGCATCCGGCTCCTTTTTCAAATTCAATTCTTGCCGTGTTTGCAGTACCAGAACCTCTTCCAGGCGGTCCAGGTGGGCGGCCGGCTTCACGCGAATTCTCATGAACGGCGTCTTCGGGTCCGCCACGAAATCGACAACCTTGCCTACCGGAAGATCCTTCGGAAAAATGCGGTCCTGTCCGGAGGTCAACACGGCTTCTCCAACGGTTACCTTCTCGTCGTTGCTGATGTAATCGAGAGAAAGCAGAGGCTCGCCGGTTCCCTTCACGGGTCCTTGCGTGCGCGTGTCCGCCAACAGGGCGCCCACCCCGCTTTCCTTGTCGCCCATCAGCAAAACTTGCGAGATGTCCGGATACACGGCGAAAATTTTCCCAACCACGCCGTCCGGGGTAATGACGCCCATGTCACGCCGGACGCCATCGCGAGAACCCCGATCAATATTCAACACGAGGCTGCCGGAGTCGGGACTCGCACCGATCACATGCGCGGCGATCATGGGGGTCTCGGCATGGGCTTCGTGAAAATTGAGCAGCGCGGCCAGCCGGTCGGCTTCTAATGCACGGCCCTCGAGTTCGGCGTTGCGCACTTTCAGACGGTCGAGCTCGGCGCGCATGGCGTCGTTTTCCTTTTGCGCCGTGCGCAGGCCGATGTAGCCGCCCCAGCCGTGAGCGGCGCCGTTGATTGTCCACGAACCCGCGCGCTGCAGCGGCGAAATCAATTCCACCGCCCATACCCGGATGAGCCGCACCTGCCGTTCGCGCTTGATCTGCACGGCCAGCAGCAATACTTGCGCGACAACGACGCCCGCGAGCAGGCTCAAAGATTTGTGCCGTGAAGGAATTGCGATCATCGGGAAAGATTGCCAGCTTTCAATGATTTTTCAGTCTTCGGATGTCGGGACTTCAGTCCCGACGTTCAAGCTCGTAAATCTTCAGGCTCAAGAGCCTGTGTTAGAACTCAAAATCGCCCCATTCATGTAGCGCCCGCCTTCAGGCGGGCACTTTGGAATCAAGCAGATGCCAGCCTGAAGGAGGGCGCGACGCGGATTGTGCTCAATCAATCGAAACCAGGCGCAACAGCCGGAAATCGCTCAACATTTTCCCCGTCCCGAGAACCACCGACGCCAGCGGATCGTCCGCGATGGACACCGGCAACCCGGTTTCCTCGCGGATGCGCTTGTCCAGATTCTTCAGCAGCGCGCCCCCGCCGGTCAGCACGATCCCGCGATCGCTGATGTCGGCGGACAACTCGGGCGGCGTGCGCTCGAGCGCTACGCGGCAGGCATTCAGAATCGTCGCGACGCATTCGGAAAGCGCCTCCCGGATTTCGCTGTCATCAATCGTGACAGTTCGCGGCACGCCTTCGATCAGGTTGCGCCCCTTCACTTCCATGGTCAGCGGCTTCTCCAGGGGATACGCCGACCCGATCTCCATTTTGATCTGCTCCGCGGTCCGCTCGCCCACCAGCAGGTTGTATTTGCGCTTCAGGTACTGCATCACGGCCTCGTCCATTTCATTCCCTGCAACGCGCACCGACCGTGAGTACACGATGCCGCTCATCGAAATGACGGCGATATCGGTCGTGCCTCCGCCGATATCTACCACCATGTTCCCTGAGGGCTCTTCGATTGGCAGGCCCGCCCCGATTGCGGCGGCCATGGCCTGCTCCACAAGGTAGACTTCGCTGGCGCGCGCGCGATACGCGGAGTCCTGCACGGCTCGCTTTTCCACCGGAGTGATCTCGCTCGGCACGCCGATCACGATGCGCGGGTGCACCAGCATGCGCCGGTTATGCGCCTTCTGGATGAAGTAGGTGAGCATCTTTTCAGTCACCTTGAAATCAGCGATGACCCCGTCCTTCATCGGCTTGATTGCCACCACGTTGCCCGGCGTGCGACCAAGCATGTCCTTGGCTTCCTTGCCCACGGCCACCACTTCGGCGCTGTTTTTGTTGATGGCCACGATGGAGGGTTCATTCACCACGATGCCTTTGCCCTTGGCATACACCAGCGTGTTGGCCGTCCCCAGATCGATCGCCAGGTCCGAAGAAAACAGACTGAAGACCGAGCGAAGGTTGTAACCGTTGTTGAACATAGCTCCCTCAGTGCCGGGGTGCTCGAGCGGCCTGCGAATGCCGCCTCGAGTAGGTTGCCCCCCGGCTGCCCCTCCCTAACTTCGTCTTGGCGCGTGAATCTTCTCTGCCGACCGCGGGTCGCCAACACGCCATGGCGCTCGCGCTGTGGGCGATCAAGGAATCACAATCTCGACGCGCTTGATGGCCGTACCGCCCCGCCGGTTCTGTCCCGTAAGCACGATGGTCTGCGGCCCTCGCGTCAACGGGGCCGTGAAATATTTGAACGCGCCGTCGCCGCGTACGTCCGCGACCTGTTCGCCGTTGATAATGAGCGCCGCGCCCGGCTCCGTCCGCCCGGTGATCTCCACCACGTTACCATGCAACTCGGTGCTTCCGACCTCCAGGAGCATCTCCTGGCCCTTGCCTTGTGTCGCGAGCGTAAACTTAAAGGTATCACTCGGGGCGCTCACCTGCTTCTCCTGATCCGTGGCCAGGACGTCCCAGAAGTAATCCCCCTGGTCGAAGCCCGCAATCTCAACGGATGTCCCCGTCAACTTCCGATCCTCCACAATCCGGGAAAACATGGAGGTCGTGCTGATGCGCAACTCGTAGTTGACCGCGCCCTGCACAGGCTTCCATTCGAAGCGCACCGGGGTGTGCTTGGGGTCCGGCACAATGAGGGGTTGCAGGTTCAACGGCTGCGCAAGGTCGGGCGGGGCAAGGACGTTGGTCTTGATGACGGTTCCACCGCTCGGCGGCACGGTCACGCGCTCCCACCGGCCGATATCGACGTGCTGGTGGCCGTCCGTGGTCGAAAGTTGAGCGGTACCTGCCGACACCGTGATTTCGGTTTCATCAGTCTTCGGATCGCTGCGGACCGCCGCTCGGCTGTTCTGCTGGACCGAAGCCACGGCATTCGAGAATGAAACCTCAGCTTTGGATTTTGGAGAGTCCCATGTGCCGGTGGCCAGGTCCACCGCGCCGGAGGTGATGTGCATTGCGACGCGCGTTTCGCTGTCCCGTCCGACGGAATTTTCCTCGACCGTGACCAGGGTGTCATTCTGGACGGTATACGTCGTGCCGTCGGCGAAGGTGATGCGCGCCGCGCCGTCAGCGCCCGTCTGGATCAAGTCGCCCTTGTCCAATGCCATGCGGTAATCCCCCGTGACCCACTGCACGGAATTGACTTTTTTGACCTGCACGCGGCCGTCGAGATTCACGAACTTGGCCTGCTTTGCTGTCAGTTCGGCGACCGCTGCCGGGCCCCCGCCAATCGCTTCCGAGATTCTGGCGATCGCACCGCTAAACGCCTCTGGAAAAATCAAATACAAAATGGCCAGCACAATCGCGAAAATCATGAGCAGGTAAATTGCGACCGTGCGGTAGGTAACAGTCTTCCAGTAGATCTCCACGGGAGAGATCTTTTGGCGTGGCGCGAGCGGTGGTCTCTGAATCGGCATCAAACAATCGCGGAAATTTCACCTAAGTTCAAAATCTAGCACGCCGCTCCACACCCCGCAAACCACGCTCCCGCAAGGAGTTTCTCGAAGCGCAATACACGATTCGCACGTCAGGGGAAGAGGCTGAAGCCATGGAAGTTACGGCAAATGCGCCGCGGGGCGTGCCGCAAAGGTTTTCAAATCCGCAGTAACCCGCACCCCTATTCACCCTGATTATGAGCTGGCTGTGGGAAGAAATAAATTTACAAAACGCATCGGCCGGATACGAGGAATAGACAGGTAAAGAGAGGTTCGGGGATTGAGGTGGCGGGTGCCGCACCCTTGTGGGCTTCAAGGGTGCGGGTTTTCGTCCAGTCCTTAGAATAATTCAAAACAAACTATCGCCCGCCCATCCCCATCCAGGCGTCCAGGGACATCGTGTTCTGTTCCAGGTGAACCAGCAAATAGTAATAGATGAAACAGTAAGGAATCTGCAGCCCCGAGACGAGCCAGTCCTGCGCCAGGTTCGTGCCGATTACCAGCACTGTCAGCACCAGCGCGCCCACGATCAGCGTAAACCGAGAAAATAGCCCCAGGATTAGCAGCAAGCCCAGCGCCGTTTCGACCCACGGCAGCACCGCCCCGAATACAGGCAACATTCCCGGTGGAATCAAGTGCGCGTGCTCGAAGTAGTGAGTCAAATAGGCAAGAAATGCGGGCCGTCCGTTCAGGATGCGGCTTAGACCGTGCAGAAGGATATTGGCCCCAAAGGACAAGCGCAAAATAGTGTATGCGATCACAGTGTTGGAAGTTTTGCTGCTGGAAACGGCATCCACGTAGCTCATCGTGCTGGTAGCTTGGCTCACAAGTCCTCCTCGGAATTCTGAAATTGAACTGCGCCCGCATCAAGATGTCACGGACTTCACCCGGACTCCGGGCGCAAACACCTTTATTTTGATTCAGTCGTGGGACGATGACCTTTTATACCAGTAGGCTCGGGCTTGCAACCCTTTAAGTGAAACAGGCTTCAGCCTGTGGCTTTCCACCTCTCTACCAGAACCAAAAACCCACAGGCTGAAGCCTGTTCCACTTAAGCCCACTCAACTCCGCAGGAACGCTTTAATCTCTTGCGTCAATTCCTCCGGCATCTGCTCCGGGAGGAAATGCCCTGTCGGCATCGCGTGGCCCTGCGCCTGGACAGCGCGGTCCCGCCATGTCTGCAATACGTCGTACATCCGATGAAACGGCCCTTTTTCCGACCAGAGAACGAGCAGGGGACACTGAATTTTCTTGTCCAGGTCCGCCTTATCGTGCGCCAGATCGATGGACGCAGCCGCCCGGTAATCCTCGCAAATCGCATGAATCGTGGCGGGTTCGCGGAAGGTGCGGAAATATTCCTGAAACACGGCCGGGCCGACAAAATCGGGAACCGGATCGGTCAGCGGATGCCCGCCCAGCCAGAGCAAAGTGCACTTCAGAAAATACTCGGCGCTATTGGCAACCATCGTCTCGGGAAAGGGCGGCGGTTGAACGAGCAAGAACCAATGGTAAAAAATGGTGGCGAATTCCTGCGTAATGTTCTGGTAAAGCAAATAAGTCGGCACGATATCGAGAATCACGAGCTTGGTGAGCAAGTCCGGAAAGTCCAGCGCCATGCGGTGCGCAGCGCGCCCGCCGCGGTCGTGTCCCACGACGGCAAATTTCTGAAATCCCAGGTGCTTCATCACTTCCACCTGATCTTGCGCCATGGCCCGCTTGGAATATGCGGCGTGATCTGCGCCTCCTGGCGGCTTGCCGCTGTCTCCGTACCCGCGCAGGTCCGGCATCACCAGAAAATAATCCTGAGCCAGCGCCGGCGCGACCTTGCGCCAGAGCACATGCGTCTCCGGGATGCCGTGCATAAGCAGCAAGGGCGAGCCTTTGTCGTTGCCGCCGTAAACGGTATTGATTGCCGTACCTGAGGTTTTAATTTGCTCGCGCTTGAATCCTGGGAAAAATTCCGCGCGAGCTTGCTGGCCACTTCCGCCCGGCAGAACTTGCGTCCGCAGCGCGCTCTCTGCCGCAGGCGCAAGCGCAACGGCCATGGAATTCTTCAAGAATTCGCGGCGACCAGGATTCGGCATCGGTGCCTCCAGTGCATGGGTTTTTGGTCGGATAAATGTAGACCCACAGGATAGCTTCAATATCGCCGGCAATCAAAAGCAGTTTAGTGGAACAGGCTTCAGCCTGTGAGTATTGGTTCTGGTGAAGCGGTGGAAACCCACAGACTGAAGCCTGTTCCACTTTGCATCAACTTGAATTTCAAACCGGGGGTCGTTTGCCGGCAATTCCGTACGCGCGGGCTTTGGCTTGCGAAATCGCATCGTCAAAGCGCGGCGCGCTCCAGGACTGAAATGCGAAATACCCGCCATTTGGCGAGCCGTAAATCCAGTTGTAGCGGTAAGCGCGAAACAAGAGTTCCATGTTCGGGACGAGATCCTCGACGGTGTCGGCGCTTGATTTCCCGCAAGCTCCCTGCGCCACCCAATTCTTCTTGGCCGAACGATCGCTCCAGAGCGTCATCGTGCCTGCGAGTTCCAGGATGCCATTGTATTTGCGAAGTAAGGGCGCGAAATCCGCGGCGCGCTTTTCGATTGCCTGTCGAAGATCGTCAACGGAAGTGTGGCAATAGCCGAGGCCCACTTCTCCTCCGGACAAAACCCGGAGCGGGAGATGATGCTGTTGAACTTGGTCGAGCAGGCCTTCGACGATGTAGGTGGCCGCCAGATCGTACGGCCGTGCGTCCGGGGTGCTGCGTTCGGGGCGCGTAAACCCGGTGAACAGGAACCATATACTCGCGCCAGAGTACTCTGCCGAGGATATGTCCGCCATGCGTGCGCCGAGTTGCCTAAGCAGATTCACAACTTCTCGTGGCGGCTGGGACGTCATCCGCGCCAGTTCGGTCAAGTCGTAAGCCTTGTAGTTATTGTAGAATTCCAGATCGCAAACGACCCCGGGAACCCCCGTCACCTTGGCTAGCCGAAACGCATTCCGCCAATTTTCCAGAAAGTCAGCTTGCGCGCCCGCTTTGCCGTCCAGATCCAACCCATGAAACCTCTGAAAATAAGGGACTTTTGAGTCCTGATTCCCTTCTGCGTCGTTTGCGCCAACCATGCGGTTCAGGTAAACCCAGGGCCAGATCTCCTTTGCGTTCGAACCCTTCCAACTCGCGACCTTCGCCTGCATGAGGATCAAGGAGGGCACAGGGGAAGTCTCAAAAGCGTCCAGGAAGGAGACTGCCAAGCCATCGTAAGGGGAGCGATCGAACTGCGCCAGATTCGGCGCATCCATTCGGCTGGCCCGGGCCGTGTTGACGAGCATCAGGTAGTGGTCTCCGAGGCGATCAATCTTCGGCGCCGCAGCTGCGGCGGGAGTCTTGGCCGGATCCTCTTGCGGGAGACGCTGTTCCTTCCGTGACGCGAGTGGAATTGCTTGCGCCGCCGCCTGAGTCTCGAACTCTGCCAGACTGGCAACGAACGCAACTGCAATCAGTATCAAAACGCAATGGGCAAGTAAAACCCGGAGCAAATAACACTGGCGGGAAATCCCTCGCTGGGTTTGGCACGACACGTGACAATCATACCACTGGCGTGCCTTCTGCTTCCCTTTCTCTTTGTGCCGATCATTGAATTCTCGGACGCGTCGTTTGGCGGGGCGCGGAGCAAATGCTATCCTGCCCCGGGCTTGTCAAGTGGCATCCGCCGCGGCGGACTTGTGCGGTTTTTGCGACCGCATTGATTTGGCAGCCCGTATTGCGCAGTTCTCAAAACCGCACAGGCAAGAGTGCCTGTGCTACTTGGATCGCGGAGACTCGGATGCTATTGAGCGAAAAAGTCGCAGTCGTTACAGGGGGCGGGCGCGGCATCGGGCGAGCCATCGCGCTGAAGTTTGCAGGGGAAGGCGCGGCGGTGGTGGTCGCGGCGCGGACAATATCGGAAATTGAAGCGGTAGCGCAGGAAATTGGCGACACAGGCGGGCGAGCAGCGGCCGTTCCCACGGAAGTCTCGGACGAATATGCATGCGAACGCCTGATCCACCAAGCCGAATTGCAATTCGGCAAGGTCGATATTCTGGTGAACAACGCGGGAGAGTATGGCCCCGTGAAACCAGTCGAGGAGATAAATCCGGCGGAGTGGGATCGCGTAATCGCAGTGCACCTGCGCGGAGCTTACCTCTTGACGCGGCTCGTGTTGCCGGGAATGTACGCTCGCCGTTCCGGGGTAATTCTGAATATTTCCAGCTTGTCGGCGAAGTCGGCCTTTGGATGGGGATCGCCCTATGCCGCGGCGAAGGCGGGCATTTTGGGATTGACGCGAGTTGCCGCAGCCGAAGCGGCCCGCAAAGGAGTGCGTGTGAACGCAATTTGCCCTGGCCCGGTCACGGAAACGAAGATGTCAAAGGACTTAGGGCAAACGCTCGCGGAACGGCTGGGCGTTTCGAAGGAGGAGCAGCTAGGCGGTTTTCTGAATACGATCCTTCAAGGGCGAGGCCAGACCGCGAATGAAATAGCCGCCGCCGCTCTGTTTCTCTGCTCGGATGAAGCCAGCGCGATTACTGGGCAGGCTCTGAACGTGGACGGCGGAGCTGCTTTTTACTGATCTCCTCGGCTGCGGTTATGGCCCGCTTGGCCTGGTGACCTGCAACAGCGAATCCCCAGCGGCTAGCGCGATCAATCAGGTATAAGACGAGGACCGCAAGCGCGCAAACGACGAAAAGGCCGGTAAAAAGCATCAAGGCTACGAGCATTTCCTGCACGAAATAGATTTGCAAGGCTACGAAAACCCCTAGACCGATCCACATCCACTTCCGAGCCTTCTGCTCGCTGAATACCCTACTGAACTTCACCGGATGCCCCCCATTCACGCACTGAATTAGATGCAATTCGCCGCCCAGAGGACGCAACGTAAGATTAAACCGTAAGCCATTCTTTTTCATATGGTACGTGCGTGGGATTCGAGGTGGGACCGGGGGCACAGCAGTACTGGTACGGATTAACGGAGGAATTCTACGGGAATTGGGAGCATGGACTCGCGTTTTTCATAAGGGTCGCTGGCGTGTCGGTTCATCGGGATGTTCTTATGAGGCTGGGCCGGCGAATTTGGCTTACCGGCCCTCGAATGGATAGCGATCGGCTGACTGGATGGCCGCGCTGATGCGCTGGCGCATGGCTACGGTGTCGGCGGGCTCGCGCTTCAGGAAGCGGCGCAGAACGGCGAGTTGCGTGCGAAGCATGTCGCCCTCCAGGACCGCTGCTAAAGCCCGGCGCGCGCCGACCTCGACGCGGTCGGCGGCATCGTGGAGGAACACGCGCGCTGCGTCCGCCATGACGGCGGCCGAAGCAGTGCCGCGTGCGGCTTCCGCTTTTTGCACTCGGCGCAGCGAGGATTCGATGGCGTAACATTCCATGACGATGTCGGAAAGCGCGGCGACTACTTCCTGCTGGTCCGCCAGGCGCTCGCGGTATTTTTCGAGCGCCGCGCCGGCAACGAGCAGGAACGCTTTCTTCACTCCAGAGAGGATTCGCTCCTCCTCGGCCCATTCGCCGAACGGAGGCTCCTCGAAGGACGGGCCGGCCATGATTTCTTCGCGCAGCTTTGCGCCGGCCTGCATCAGCGGGAGAGCCCCCGAGGTCGCGCGCTTCATCAGCATCTGGATGATGAGCATGCGGTTGATTTCGTTGGTGCCCTCGAAAATGCGGTTCACGCGCGAGTCGCGGTAGGAGCGCGCGACGGGATAATCTTCGTGAAAACCGTAGCCGCCGAAAATCTGGACAGCTTCATCAACTACAAAATCGAGCAGCTCCGAACCGTAGACCTTGCTGATCGAGCTTTCGATGGCGTATTCCTCGAACACTTTCATGGATTGCTGCGATTTATCGGCGCCGTCGCCCGCCGCGGCGATGGCGCGGTCCATTAAACCAGCGGATCGATAGATCATCGACTCCACCGCGAAAATCCGGATGGCCATTTCGGCCAGCTTGGCGCGGATCAGGCCGAAATCTCCGATGGGTTTGCCGAAGGCGACTCGTTCTTTCGCGTATTTCGACGCGATCTCAAGCGTGCCCTTGGAGCCGCCGGTGCAGTACGCGCCCAGGCTGAACCTTCCGGAATTCAAAATATTGAAGGCCACGATATGGCCGCGGCCGATTTCATGCAGAAGATTTTCCCTGGGCACCACGCAATTCTCGAAAAAAATGGCTGTCGTGGAACTGCCCTTCAGGCCCATCTTTTTTTCTTCGGCGCCCGCGGAAAATCCCGGAAATCCGCGCTCGACGATGAAGCAGGAAAATTTCTCGCCGTCAACTTTCGCGAAGACGATGTAGATGTCGGCAAAGCCGCCGTTGGTGATCCACATTTTCTGGCCGTTCAAAATCCACGATTTTCCATCGGGAGAGAGCACGGCGCGGGTGCGCGAATTTTGCGCGTCCGATCCGGCTTGCGGCTCGGACAGGCAGTAGGCGGAGAGCTTTTCGCCTGTTGCCAGCACGGGCAGATACTTTTTCTTCTGCGCTTCGTTTCCGAAGAAGACGATGGGGAGCGTGCCGATGCCCGCGTGGCCGCCGTGGCTCACTCCAAAGGACGCGTAGGCGGACAATTTTTCCGCGAGTTGCACGGTCGAAACTTTGTCGAGGCCCGCGCCGCCGTATTCGTCGGGCACACCGCCGCCGAGCAAGCCGATTTCGCCGGCCTTCTTCAGGAGTTGCGGCATCAAGCCCGGCTTGTGCTGCTCGAGATCGGGAATGACGGGGACCACTTCGTTGCGAACGAATTCCTCGGCGGTCTGGCCGATAAGTTTTTGATCGTCCGTAAGTTCGGCGGGAGAGAAAACGTCTTCGGGGGCGCAGGATTCCACGAGGAAACTGCCTCCGCGGGATGCGGCCCGCGGCAACGACGATGTAGCCATGGTCCCTCCGTTCGGCTTCATTGGCACAGGCACTCTTGCCTGTGCGGGTTTGTAAGTTGCACTTGCGGGCTACGAGCTAATGACTAGCGACAATGTCAAAAACCGCACAGGCAAGAGTGCCTGTGCTATTTTAGGCCGCGCCGGCTGCGCTCTTAATCTCGCCGATATAGGAAGCCGGCAGGTTGTGTTCGCCGGCGCCGTCCAGCATCGCTTGCAGGTATTGACTCGACGGGCGCAAACCCTTTTCCACTTTTTGTGCGATGTAAATCTGGGCGGGAACGGGTTGACCGCCTTCGGGCGTTACTTGCACTTCGATGCGGCGGTAGTGATCGGGGACGCCTTCGTAGCGGTCCAGCGACCGCATCGATCCCTCTTCCACTTTGTAGAGCACGCCGTGCACGGTTTTTCCAGACGCGGGCTGAATGTTCGCTCCCGCCGTCCCGCCGCGAACTTTTTTGTTGAAGCGGACTTCGTAATTCGGCAGGGACGCGTTGTGCTCCTCCAAGATTTTTCCGGTGCGGGCGAGCATCTGAGCGCGGTTCATATTGCTGCCATACGCAAAATGCCAGACGGTTCTAGAAGCCATGGCGCCTTTCTCGATAAACGGGACGGATTGGGCAGGTGCGGAGTGAACCTTCATTGTATCGGGGTTGCAGGGAGAGAGCAAATCAAAGCCGCGTTGGACTTGCATAAGCTGGAACAACTTGGCCGACTCGATCTCCCCTTCGCCCACGGGCTGCGATTTGGTATAGACTGACCATTCGATTGGGACAAGTCGTTGCAGATTCCGAAAAACGGAGGGACGTTCGATGCCCATTCCGCGTTTGAAGCAAATCCGCCTGGCAAGCATCGTTCTGTGCGCCACATTCCTTGGAATTCCTCAAGACTTCGCGAAACCGCTCGCGGCCTCCTCTGGAAAGAGCCGCGAAGCTGACGCAAGCGGCGCGAAAGACCGGTCGAGAGTCACGAGCATCAGCGTTGCCGGATCGCAGCCTGCCGGAACATTTGGAACGGCAGCGTACAGGAGGACCTGGGGAACGGTTTCAGGCTTTGTCGCACCGGGCGAGAACGTGCTTGGATTTGACGCTTTGCCGCACGACGCCGATGGGAACTACGACTACCAGACCGAATTTGAAATTATCGCGCCGGAAATGCCCGGCATGAATTCTGCGATCGTTGTCGAAGCGGAAAATCGCGGCGTGCCGGTTTTCCTCAATGCGCTGCATGAGGTTGCGAGGACAGGACCGCCGTCAGCCACAACAGGCGGCGGGGATTCAGGGAACGGCTTTCTTTTCGCGCATGCAACTTCCTATGCGCGGGTGCAGTGGCAGACCGGGATTGCCGCGAGCGTGCCAATGCAAGCGGAGGGCGTGGGCGAAGTTATCATCCGCGACTTTGGCCGCATGCTCGCCGGGCGCGCGCAACTGGACGCGAAACCCTCCGTGGATTTCGGAACCTACTCCACGCTCATCCTCGGCGGCGTCAGCCTCAGCGGGTTTTTCATCGATACATTCCTGGCGGAGGGCTTCAACGCCGATCCCGGCAATGGCGGCGTGGTTTTCCAGGGCGCGATCGCGGTCGATGGAACGGGCAACTGGCTGGCGCTGAACGAGCTTGCCGCCGAGGCGGATTCGAAAGAGTTTCCGTATGTGGTGCCGAACGGCAGGCCTCTGCCCGCTTCGAAGATTTTAGGCGGGCACGCAAGCGATCCCTTTTATATTGATATCGCGAATTACACGGATTTTTACCGCCTGCGCGCAAGCCTGACGGACGTGGACACAAAAAACCCGCGCATCCGCCGCTACGATTGGCCGAGCGCCCATGCTCCCGCGCCGATCGACCAAAGCGGCGGAAGCGCCCGCGGCGGCCGCTGCAATGGGGGCGTGATGGTGGACCTCAATCCGATTCCGCATGGCGCCTACCTGCGCGCGGTGACGCTGGAGTTGGAGCGCGAACTTGAAGTTCCGACCGCTCGACAGGCTCCGCGGCTGCCTCCGACGACGCTCTTCGCGCTTACCCCCGCTTCTGGCAGCATGCCAGGCTTTAACGCACTTCCGGGAGTGCGCCTCTCGGTGCCGGTCATCGACGAGAACGCTCAACCCATCGGCGGCGTGCGGTTTCCGGACGTAGAGCATCCGGTCGGGCGGGCCGTTCCTGTCTCGGTGGCGCCCGTCGTGACGACTTCGATCGACGCAACGTGCGGAAATTTGGGCGGCTGGCAACAGTTCTCCGAGGAGGAGCTCACGAAGAGGTATGGGAGCCAGGCGAATTATGTGAAATTGTACGGTGAATCGCTGGATCGGCTGATCGGGCAGGGCTTTGTTCTTGCATCCGATCGCGAAGAATTGCTGAAGGTTGCGGCGGCGATGTATAGCCGGCGACCGGCACATACTTCAGCGATGATAGGGTCGCGGTGATTTGAGATTTGAGATTTGAAATTTGAGATTTGAAATTTGAGATTTGAAATTTGAGATTTGAAATTTGAGAT
>Ga0070731_10003973_pt1 | contig 13022 bp, 16 predicted proteins | sample Coa_R1_2_FD_66448 | JGI IMG/M metagenome (GOLD analysis project Ga0070731, IMG submission 66448) | Surface soil microbial communities from Centralia Pennsylvania, which are recovering from an underground coalmine fire - Coalmine... | ecosystem: Environmental > Terrestrial > Soil > Unclassified ... | reverse complement strand
TAATTGAATCTGGCAGAAATGCGCCCGTAGCTCAGCTGGATAGAGCGTCTGCCTTCTAAGCAGAGGGTCGCGTGTTCGAGTCACGCCGGGCGCGCCATTTTCTCAAGAAAAGCGAGGGTCTGAGGTCAACGCTATTTGACCCTCCCGTCAGTTTTACCTTGGTGCTACCTAGGACATTTCCTGAGTCCGCTATCAAGCGAGACGGGAACTGCATCAAAAGAGTGGCTTTTTCCACAACGCTTAGAAACCGCTGTAGAAGAGTCAGGACGTTTCCAATACCATGAGGCCCTGATGGCAGCGACAGCACCGCTCCCAACGTTGCGTTCAATTTCCCCACTCAGAGAGATGGGGGCATACGAAGCTCTTTGGGCCAAGCCCGAGACGACCTTCACGTCCCTTGCTGCCCAGTTCAGAGAACACCCTGACTATCTTCCTTCTGATTTTGTGCTCGATTATGAAGCTCAGTACTTCTCGGAGCTAGTCCGCGGAATGCTGCGCGACAGAGGAATTTCAAAATTCGGCATCAGGATCCACCGTGCCGGAGAGTACCCCGATAAGTTGAGGGACGCTGAGGATCCGGTCGAGCTTCTCTATTACCGCGGTTGGTGGGATCTTGTAGAAACCAGGTCGGTGGCTGTAGTAGGCACCCGAGAGCCGACGCCTCAGGCACTTGAGAATACGTCCAGACTTGTAGGCCTGCTCGTGAAGGATGGCTTCACGATTGTGTCCGGCCTCGCTCGCGGAATCGATACTGCCGCCCATTCCGCTGCGATGCAAAAAGGCGGGAAGACAATCGCGGTTGTAGGAACGCCACTCACACACGCTTATCCAAAAGAGAATTCAGAACTACAAGAACGCATTGCGACCGACTATCTCCTAATTTCTCAGGTTCCCGTTTATCGATACTCAAAGCAGGACTTCCGTCGTAACCGGGGATTCTTTCCGGAGCGAAACAAGACAATGTCCGCCTTGACGGAGGCAACAATCATCGTCGAAGCCGGTCAAACTTCTGGAACTCTTATTCAAGCCAGAGCAGCTTTGAGACAGGGCAGGAAACTATTCATATTGGACGGCTCCTTTCGCAACCCTTTGCTCACTTGGCCTCATGAATTTGAGTCCAGAGGCGCTATCAGAGTAAAGGACTACGAGGACGTACGCCGGAATTTAGCCGCAGATGTTAACCAAGCTGGATGAACTGTACCTGCCGGATCACTGGTATTTGGACAGTACCGACGAATGCTATTTCGGAGGCGAGTATACGGCCGGTCGTGGGTTCTCCCACAGCGCGACGAATCAGCTCATCCTCAACCTCAAGAAGAAGATGGAAAGGCGTGGTCAGCCGGACTGGAGGTATAAGGGCCAGGCCATTCGCGAAACCGCGAGAAACTTGCGAGCCTCGCTCACACCGGAATTCCTCTCTGGGGCTACCTTTGTTCCCGTTCCTCCCTCCAAGGTGGCCGGTGATCCAGAATACGACGACCGCATGACCCAAATTCTGCAGTTGTTAGGTGACGGCGTTGACGTAAGACAGCTTGTTTTTCAGTCAGAAGGAATGCACGACGCTCACACTGCCCTCGTTCGACCTAGTCCAACGGCCCTCTATCAAAATTACGAAATCGATGATGCTCTGACCGACCCAGAACCTTCGGTAATCGCCGTTGTTGACGACGTACTGACAACGGGCGCGCATTTCAAAGCCATGAAGAGAATCTTGCTGGAGACCTTTCCTGAGGCATCGGTAGTCGGCCTCTTTTTATCCCGGCGGGTTCCTGACACCGAGTAACTCTCGGAATAAAACCTGCTCTAAGCGCTAGCGTCTACAGCATTATGCGGTACGGGGCATCGAACGCGGATTGAAAACGACACGAAACTGACACATCATATATCATCCTACAGGTCAAATCCCGCACTACACTCACGGCTCAACGGATTTCTAAGTGGAGACTATTCGGACAAGTATCGCCTACCGACCACTTCGTATTGGCTGGATGGTTCGTTCGGGAGACATGGAGGGCTTCCGCACGGCAGTGCGTCTGTCATTTGCATTTTGGGGCGGGACATTCAATCCAATCATAGTTGCCGACCGGGAAGGAGAGGCGGAAAGCCTGGTTGACCTGTTTCGTCTGGATATGGTCTATCCGATTACAGATTCTGAGGAAATCCAGTTTTTTGTTAAGCAATTCCCCTACCTCATTAGGCCATTCTTTCCGGACCATCTTTTCCTCCCCGACGGCTGGGGTGGGGCTCGCTCTCACGTGCTCGACATCCATAACGCGCTCGCACATCACAGCAGGCAACGGACACTCGAAGAATTGAAACAGGGTGGAGTGCACCTTCATACATGGGAACCCGATGACCCATTGTCAGACGTCTTCTTGATGCACTTCGGCGGTTACCCAAACTCAGATGAGGTCAAGATTGATTACCGGAAAATCTTGAAGGAGGCAACGTCCGCTTCCGAAATCTGGGTCAAAGCCGGACAGACATTGCCGGCTAACATCTTAGAGTTTGCGACGAGCCGCTCCATTTCGCGTCTCGGTCTTGAGCGCCACTACGATGTCCGCGCGGGCTGGGACTATCCAGGTTTCTTTTACGGCGATGCGGGGAACTTTGATGATTTAGTCTGCTATTGGAATCTCCGAGCTTCCGACATTCCGCTGCTGTTTGTCGACCCCGACCATCTAGCCCGGTATAGCGAGTTGTTGCCGCGTTGGGGCAGAGCCATGCAAGAAATGGCGTCGCGTCGGCTCCATAAGTTTGACCAACAAGTCGCAGTGTGGACGCGCACAGAAGAGTCAAACACTCGGGAAGGCCTTGCCGAGATCCTTGCGCTGTTTAACGGCCACGCTTCAACGATATGCAGGGTTTCCGAAGCCTCGTTGAACGGATTCAACGTTAGACCGCCGATGATGTGTTGGTCCGAAGTATCGACGCTTGGGGTTATGGGCTCCGCGTCGGGACATCCTCGGGTCTCCTTCGCTCTCGACGAGAAGCCTTTTTGCGGAGACAACTGGTTTCACACGCAGCACCTCGTCGCCTCCGTTAACCTTATCGGAGGCCTTTACGGCGACTACCAGCACACGTTTTCTCCACCGTTCTTGCCAGAGTTGAACGAGTTTTATGCGAGAACGATGCATTTCGAATACAACAAACTGCGGTCCGAGTCAGAGCGCCTAGGCCTGATTGTCGATGCCGCTGACGAGTCATCCTTCATCACCGCAATGCCTGTCGCGGACTTGTTCGAGCACGTTTTTGAGCTGGCAGGTTTTTCATCGAAATTGAGCGCCGGCGGACTTATCGCCAGACAATTGATAACTCAGTTGGGCGGAGTCGACGGTGCCAGAGTATTCAAGGTCCCCGGAGTGCGGCAGTTATTGAAAACGTATGGGCCGACAACACCTTTCACGAAAAAGGGCGCTTTAACCATCATTGGAAGCAAAGGGACAGACTCGACCTTTAAAGACCACGAGAATCTGTATATCGAGCCACGCCCTCACGATACGAAGTTGGACCCGGCGGCCGTGTTTACGTATCTAGTGGAAAAAGGTTTGTTTCGCATCGGCGCTGAATTGACCTGCCCAAACTGCAGAATGGCGAGCTGGACCCCATTGGACGTACTGAAACAACGGGTAGCCTGCGAACTATGTGGGAAAGAATTCGACGCCACTCGTCAGCTGGTCAACGGAGAATGGCATTATCGTCGCTCTGGCGTGTTAGGAGCAGAAAAAAATGCACAAGGCGCAATCCCGGTCGTAATGACGTTGCAACAATTCGATATCAACCTTGGACTCGATAAGGGAATCTATTCGCCGTCCCTGAACCTTCGACCGAAGGACCGCCCCGATTTGCCGGTCTGCGAAGTCGATTTCGTTTGGATGATTCCGCGCCGTTATCCGGACAGAACGGTAGTAATGATTGGAGAATGCAAGGATAGCGGCATGGACACCATCAATTCGGAAGACATCGACCATTTAAGACAAGTTGCCGATGCCTTGCCGGAGAAACGATTTGAGACTTTTGTGGTCCTCGCAAAACTCTGCCCATTCACAACGGAAGAAATCGAGCTTGCAAGAACACTTAATGACCCATACCGGCAGCGCGCAATTCTGCTGACTGCGCGAGAGTTGGAGCCTTACCATTTGTACGACCGCACGAAACTCGAATTCAATTATATTAGGGAACACGCAATGTCGCCCCAGGATTTGGCCGCGACATCAGCGCGGATATATTTCCCGCCGACCATTTGGCACAAGACGGGAAGTTACTGACGCCACTGCAAGTTCTTTAGGAATTCTTCGCAGAACGAAAATCTTCCAGCATTGACGGTCCGCGATACTTGGCGCTAAGTTTGGAGACAGGAGCCTGGCCCAATGCAAACAATCCTCATCATCGCGGCAAGTGGTCTCTTGTTTGTTCAGTCGGTGGTTTCTGGCGGCAGCGACCCCGAAGAAGCGAAGCGTGGCGTGAAGATGATTTTGCAGAATGACCAGATGATTGCTTTGAATGGCAGCATGCGTCGGCAAGGTCGTATAGCTATCGCGATTGCAGGACTTGCTTTGCTCATCAGTTTAATTGCTCTTTTCCGTTCTCATTAGCGCAGAGTCGTTATGACAACATCACTGCGCCCATCTCTTGACCCTCGCAAGACACCATGGAAGCGAGGAGATGTGTGCACGCTAGGCTTCAAAAGGCATTGCTTCGTGCTGAACCATACGTCCTCTTACTTGGAAGTGCGCTGGATGGGCGGAGGCGGGGTTGAACGACTTACCGGACTCGACATCGAGAACCTTTTGAGAGTGGGGCACGCCGACGACCTCGACCCGACGGGAAAGAGAACGAATCTCGAATCATGCGAGGCAATTGAGGCACTGTCCGGGGTCGAGGAAGCCGTCCAGCGACGAGTCGAAACAATAAAGGATGAAAGCGAGAGGCAAGAGCTGGACCGGTTGGTTCGACGTATTTTCGCAACGGACAGATGTCGATGGGACGAAAAGCACCAAGGGCAATTGTATCTACAGTTGGTTAGTCCGAGGAGTGCGAGTCTTATTTTTAGAATTTGTGACTACATTCACGTGAGATTTTGCAAGAAACACGAGCGATAGATTCGCTCCGCCTGTGCCCACAATCGGGCTCGCGCCGCTACTGCCATTGACCGGGCTCACGGTGCCGCTACCGTTGACGACGACGACTGTGCCGCTGCCCACGACGTCGTTATTCTGGATTGACTTCTGCATCACTTGAAGAGTAGGTTTCTCAAGCGTTTCATACAAAGGAGAAAGCAATGGTTACAGCAGAAAACGTCACAGCGATTGGAATGACAATGGGCACAGACCCCGGGCAGAAGACCGACCCAAAGACAGGCCAAATCCAGGCCATTATCAATCTAACAAACGTTATGCAGCTAATCGCGCTTATCTTGATAGATATCCGCGACGGCAAGAAGGCCGCGTAGAGCTCCGACGATGCGTTCTGTATTGGTATTGCCGCTATTCCTGGTTGGTTCTCTCGCTTGGTCGCAGAATTCGGTGCCGCACTCAACCGGGCAGGCCGTTGACGACCATAACTCACTAAATCAAAAATCCGAGAGCACAAAACAGGTCAACCCCGAACCACGTGGCTCCGAGCAGGCACCTTTAGTCATCAAATTGTTGCCGCCTGAACATGCACCGATAGAATCTACTGAGAAAGCAACAGGCAATCTGAGGAGCGGCTGGGGGCTTAGCGATAAAATCGCTGTGATTGCCAGCGTCGTTGCATTTCTCCAATTCGCAGCTTTGGTTTGGACCGTAATTGTGATGGTACTCAATGGCCGGCGTCAGCTGCGTGCTTACGTGGGGCCAGAGAACATTGGCCTGTTTGAGGGAAATATGATGAGCCCCCCTCAAGCCGCGAGAGTGAACGTGCCGGGCATTGCGATGCTCATCAAGAATTCCGGGCAAACGCCGGCGTACAAAGTCGTAAGTTGGGCTCAGATAGCAGTGATTCCGGTAAAAGACGAGCATCTCCAGCTCGCCTTGCCGAAGATGGAAGAGCGTTTCTCCAATACCTTATCCGCGGGCAGTACCTTCAATAAGTCACTGTGGTTTGACCGCCCCCTCACCGCTACCGAAATAGCAGATCTCGGCACGGGAGTACGCGCGATTTACTTGTACGGGAGAATCGAGTATCAGGACGCCTTTAAGAAGCGGCGCTTCACGAATTTCAGATTTCACTATATTGGCCAATTCCCGCCGCCACCAAATGTAATTTTGAGTTTTAGCGATAGGGGAAACGACGCAGAGTAGTTTCTCCTGCTCCGCTTTTAGAGCGCGCGGGCACCAGGGACACTTTGGCGTTAGTGGGTCCATTCTGCTGATTGTTGGCGGCGAAGACAATCCAAGCCACGCGTCAAATTCGCCGCGATGCAGCTTTGTATTTGCGGTTCGGCATCTTTCGCAAACAATTCCAGGCAGAGCGCGATGAAGGGCACGGTCTTTTCTTGCGCCGGCAAACTGCCGTGTAGGAATTTCCTGCTGATTTCGCTGAGCAGCTGGACGTACAGATCCGGCTGTTCTGGCTTTTGCGACGGCGCAGTCTTGCCCCGTCGCTCCGTGCGCATGCGCAAAACCGCGGGATACGCAACGTTGTATTTGTCGGCGATGGCGTGCGCGCTCGCGCCAGACTCAATCGCGCGCCAGATTTTCAACCACGTGCCGATGCCGATGTACTTTCTCTTGCTGCTCTGTCTCCTGCTCATGTTGTTCTCCTTGAACTCCTAAACTTTGTAGTGTTACCGCGGTTTCAACGTCCACCAGCTTTGCAAACGGTTCGGCCAGGCGATCCGCCGTCATTCCGTGGCTGGCCAGGAAGTCCGCGCAGCGTTGATGCTCGGCCACCAATCCGTCAAAGATTTCTAACACGCGACCACGAAACCATATGGCATCGGCGACTTCGGTCTCGGTCAAGGCACCTTCGCTGACGAGATACTCCAGGTCTCTTTTCTCTTTCTGGCCTATGTCAATCAGCCGGCGCATGCCACGGATATCGCCGTTGCGGCGGGCGAAGTGGAAGAGAAAGCGCGCTTCACTTCGCGGGTCAACTTCTTCCCAATGGGACACTTTGCGATGGTCGGCGGTGGCAACGCGATGCCCGGCAGAGACGAAGCGTTTCCCGCAAGGCTGGCAACGCCACCGCTGTGTGGTTCCACCTGCTTTCAGGTGGATCACGCCGCGGCGATTGACGGAATGACCGCCACAGAACGGGCACGCTGGCCGGCTATCTTCGGCAACCGCGAACTGCTCTTGCTGCGCGTGCGTGATTCTGCGCGGCAGATGTTGGCCAAGCGGAAGATAAAACCCGCGCGAACAGTCTTTGCATTCCACCGCCTGCCGCACTTCGTTCCATGCGTTGCGGTAGTGACCATTCGGCCGCAATCTACTGCTCCCACACTGTGGACAACTCGAATGCTCTGCCGTAGCCGGTAGCGTGCAGTCTGGCGCAACGCTCGGCGTCACGCCCTGTGGATAGGGCCAGCTCATGCCGATTGAGTGCCTCGTCTGTGTCTGTGTAAAACTCGTCCGATGGTCGTTGCGCCAACGCCAAATCGCTTGGCAACAATGGCCTGCGAATTTCCTGCTCGCAAAAGTCCGAGCGCGCGTTCTTCGCTGGCGCCCTGGAGTTTTTGCCGGCTCTTGCGCGCCCGCGCCTGCTGGACGATTTTTGTTATCGTAGCTGGCGTCACGCCAAATTTTGCAGCGCACTCTTTTTGAGTGATTCCTTCGCGGCGCAACACTCTTAGCACGTTTTCGCGGTCGGCCTGAGAAAGCTTTTCTCGTTGGTCGCGTTTTTCGGTCCAGAGCGCCGGCCTACTCGCCGCGAAACGGCGCATAAACCCTTCGTCCACACCGGCCGCATATGATTCGAGCACTTGCTCAGCGATTTTTCGCAAAGAAAGGTTTTGAATCTCGGCCAGCAATACGAGGCGCCGGTACATGCAAGGTCTGAGCCATGATTCAATTCTCACGAACGCCATCAACACGTCTCCGTCACCGTTTATTGAAGAAGAGATTCTTCGTCCTCATGCTGGTCTGTGGCCGACAGTCCTACAATTTTTGCAAGCGCGGGATCAATGGATTGCAGCGATGGGCTGCCAGCGCGCGGCACGGGCGTTACTCGCTGGTGTGGCGTCGGATTTATGGCCATCACTTGCGTGGGCTCAATCCGGTTGGCTTTGGCCATGGCATCGGCTTCCGCTTTTTCGCATTTCGCAGCTGCATCGCGGTGGTGGGCGGCATACTCTTCGTGCAGGCTTGCTTCCTGGTCCAACTCGTTGGCCATTTTGCCGTGAGACGATTGCCCATCGGCATTCATGCCGGCTTCTTTGACCATCGCTCTAAAGAGTGTGGCCTGGTTCTTCTTGGTCTTGGCCAGGGCGTCGTGATGCTCGGCTGCGGTCAAATGCATTTCATGCAAATGTTGTGCTCCAGTTTTCGCTGTCATGTGTCCTCCACAATGTTTTCACTGCCGCGGCTTAAGCCGCGATTTCGTCGCCATTCTTATCGAAGTGCATCAACCCACCGGGTAGGTCCGGGTCTTGGACCATCGACTTCACGAGCACGCCGTTGCGATAGGTGTGGGTCCAGACCTGTTTTCCGATTCGTTCGATCGTTTCGCCGTCGCGCGGATGATTCTTCGCCAGCGGCGCGTCGGCGCCGACAGAGACCGGTGCGCTCCAGTCGAAATCTACGCCGGCGGTCTTGGCCATCAAATCGAGCTGCATTTTGGCAACAAAGTTCCCAACCGGGTCGAGCTGCGGTTTTCCGTCGTCCTCCAGGTTCTCCGCATCCTGGCAGGCCGACCGCGTGCCAAGAATTTCGTCGGTCTCGTATTTCAAAAGTGTGTCCATGTCTCCTCCCTCAAACTCGTTTCAGCTGACGTAACAAGTCCGCACGCACGCGCAAAGCCTCGCTAAAACGTTGACGCGCTTTCTCTTCGCGGCTGCAGAATTCTTTGAGCGTGCTGGAGGCGAAATGGCCGTTGACGACTATGTAGGCCACGCCGTCAATGATGTTTACGGGATCAAGCTGGGGATGACTTCGCTTGAAGGAAAGCGTGGCCTCTTTTGCGGCGTCGTATTCCGCAGTGGCAACTCGGACATCGAGATTCGCTCGTTCGAGCGCGGCTTCGAGTTCCGTGCGACCCGCGATTTCCGTTTCGAGGTTCATCATCGAAACCTATCGACGAAATCCACCACAATCAATTAATATTTTCAGTTTTTTTGGCGGTCCGGCCAGGTGCGGCGGCGTTCAGCCGCGGCGGTGGCGATGGGATGGCGGTCTAGGCCGAAGTCGGCGCCGCACTGTTGGCAGTGGCTCGCGTTGGCAATCATCACGATGAGATCCGAGCCACACTTCGGACAGACTGGCTTGGTTTCGGGCATCATCCAAACCTCCCAAACCCGGTACGGCGTCTCTTTAACTGCGCAAAGCTCATGCCCACGACAACCGCCGCCTGGTTGGCCGGCTGGCCATGGTTCTGGCAGCGCAACATGCCTCCGCTCATAACAAGTTTCAGTCCGCACCCTTCAACCAGACAGCGCCCATCCGCATCCGCAATAGGCTTCGCTGGCTGAACGCCGTCAACCGCATGGCACTGATTGCAGAACACCTTGCGCAATTCGTTGAACGTCGTCGCCGTATTTCCACAGGCCGCACATGCCGGCGCCCGATGAGTGCGCAACCAGTTTTGGAAATTATCGACTTGGGCCGGTTCGACCGGCTTCGCTTGCTTTAGCACCGGAACGGGTTTTGGCTCGGGTTTATTAATCAGGTCGCCGAACTTGTCGCGGATCCCTTCGACGATTTCCTTGGCCCTGCGTTTGAGCAATTCCAGAAGGCCAAGAACTGTGCCGCGCGCACTGCGGTATGCATGTACGGCAAGCGCGAGCGAAAACGCGCAGTCGTCATGCATCGCGTTCGGCACCGAATATCGAATAGTCTGACCGTCGAGCTGGTATTCAAATGATTCCAGCTCTTCGCGGTAGCGTTTGAATTTTGGCGTATCGGGAATCGTGATTTCCGCGTGGTCGCACGAAAGAATCAGTTCTTCCAGCAGCATGCGACGCGAGGGCAGCGTAAAAATGTACGGCTCCACGTTCAGTCCTTGTTCCTCGAGCTGCTCGATGACCGCGTCGCCTACACCGGTAGAGTCCACCACGGCCTTCGTGCAGCGAAAGGTGCGATACAGAAGGGCGACCCGCTCCACCTGCAGCGACCAGCTAATCTGATGGAAGCGTTCGCTCGCCACCGCGCGACCCTCCATGTCCATCACGGTCACGACCGTGAAGTCCGTTTTGCGTGCCAGGTCCACACCCATGACGTAGTGCGAACCGAACACCGGCTCTTCGAGTTCCCTGCCGGTGAAAATCCGGTCCAGATTACGGAACAAAGAGCAGTCGCTCGTCGGAATCTCGCCCAGGTAGAGCGCACGCCACAGCGGTTCTGGCATCTGCGAGCGCAACATCTCTACGAGCGCGGGATCAACCAGCCCATCGCCACCCGTCGGGAACGTCATGAAATCTTCGCCAGTGCGTACACGCTCGTCCGGAGACAGCCGCTGTACCCGCAGCAAATTTGCAATCGCCCAATTCTTCGAGCCCAGTTCCAGGTTGAACGCCAGCCGGACCTTTCCGTTTGTCGCGGAAATCGTCGTCAGTGCAGCCGGAAAAATCTCGCTGGGACAACGGCTCGCTTCGTCAATCACCACGCGGTCGTAGTTCGACCCAAACGCAACGTTCGGGTTGTCCGCGCTTACAAAATCGAGATACCCGCCGCCGACCGCGGTAATTTGCAACCGCGCTTCGTTTACGCGACACTGCCGCCCGCGAATCCACGGCTCCAGAAGAATCTTGATTTCATCGAATGCGCGTTTGCTTCGGAAAAACCATGGCCCAACGAACACGCCCGCTTCGCCACGCAACAGCCCTTCAATCAGCCAACAAAACAGCGCCGCCGATTTGCCAGTCTTCGTTCCCGCACCGATATGCAGGATCCGCGCCGGCGAATCCATCATCCGGCGTTGGCGCTCAGTGAATGGGAACTTGAATTTCACTCCTCACTCTCTCCTTCTACGGCTACTGTCCTCGGCCGGCCGCGCTCAAACACCACCTGGTAATCTCCACTTGGCGGCCTCGCGTTCAGTAACAATTTCCGATGCGTAGCGTCCAAATGACCGGCCTTCCGCAACTGCAACTCCAGCAAACTCCTCTGCTGCGTGACGACTCGCAAAGCCCCACCGACCGATTCGCCACATTCGGCAAGAACGCGCAACCGGTCCAGTTCGTATTCAAGGTCTGCCAGCTTCTCCTCAGCCGTCGCCGGCTTTGGCGCCCTCGCGCTCCTGTACGGCAGATGGTGCCGCTTGTGATGCCGCACGCATCCCCAGGAAAATCCGAACTCCTTCGCCGTATGGCCAATTTGCCTGCCTGTCAGAAGCCACCGATTCACTTCCTTCACCCGCGGCGAACTGCAGATAGAACATTGCGCCATCTCTAGCTCCTCACTCTCCCGGCCCCGTTGGGGTAAAACTTGTGGGAAGAATGGGCCGTGCGTTCGGTTCGGACTTGACGCCAAAAGTCGTGAGTCGGGGCATGTTTAAGCGGTCTCGGCGTTTGGAACGCGAACGACGCGTCCAGGTAGAACCAAGGTAGCTCCGATTTCTTACCATGTCCTTACGTCTTTTATTTTCATATCGTTACAGACATACACTCCATTAGAGCCTCTGCTTCTATAGCAGAAGATATCACATTTGGCGGCTGTTAAGGTCTTCACGCTTATCCGGTTACCAATCGTGTCTCTAATCGACTGGTATTGCACTGGCGACATACCGCAGAAGGTTCCCGCGAAGCTCGTAGGCACGCGTCGGGGATTTGGAAACTCCATGGGCCGTTGTCTAGGGTCCGTCGTTCTCCACAAAGTTTGTTGCACGGTTTGTTGCATGCCTTTTGTTGTGTGCGCTGTTGCGCGTCCTACGTGAAGTGCAACAGTTTCAGTTAAGTTCAATGTTTTCTGCTATTTTCTTTGTTGCACGACTTGTTGCCTGCCAAAAAAATGCTTTGTTGCACCTTCCCCCTTCCCTAGTAAAGGGAAGGGTGCAACAGCATCAGGGCGTTGCATGCAACAAACGGCTGTCAGGTTAGCCTCCAAAGACCGGTCTTTTCATCGTGTACCCAGCCGCGGTCTATGGCACGGCGCCAGCCGTTAGAGCGATGGACGCCGAGGAGCCGGCCAAGTTCTTCGGCGGTTGCCTTCGGGTTGGTGGTCAGCAACTGGTCGATGAGGGTGCCACTATCGATCTTGATGGGCGGAGCGGTCAGTAGCTCAATTTGTCCTTTTTCGTTAATGAAGGGCCGGAGCTGGATCCGGAAGTCTTGAAGCAGTAGGTCTCTGTCTCCTTGTTTTACGCACTCCATATAGCAACGACCGAGCTGTTTCGATTCGCGCAGGTATTCCCGTTCGAGTTTCAGCCGCGCGGTGGTGTCCTTATTCTTTCCGCGACGCGTGTCGAGCTCTTCGAGTTTGCCGGCGCGCAGCGCGGTTTCGTGAGCGGCGCCCCAAACGCAGACGGCGCTGGCGCCGAAATCGCCCGAACCCCGCAAAACGTTTTCGAGAGTCAGCTCGTCGTCCGAAGCGTCCTTGGCGCGGTGGTGAAGTCCACGGACGGCCGGAGAGCCGAGCTGGATAAGCTGGTAGGTAGCGTTGATGAGTCCCGAGCTGACTTCGCCGGCGCTGTTTTCCTCCATGCCGGCGCCGAAGCGAACAGCGGTGTCAAGGTAGACGGCAGGCTGCATTCTTTCAACGAATCTGCGCAGCAATCTATTGTTCAGGGGAAGTGGCGCGCCGTCGGCCATTGTGCGCACGAGAAAACCGGGATCCTCGATGTCCACGCCGAGTTTTTCGCAGCGGCTCCGGAACCGCCGCTCGGTCATTTCGGGAATCATGTACAGGACATTGCGCTGCTTCGGGATGGGAAAGACGCCCAGGAAG
>Ga0070731_10003972_pt1 | contig 13023 bp, 9 predicted proteins | sample Coa_R1_2_FD_66448 | JGI IMG/M metagenome (GOLD analysis project Ga0070731, IMG submission 66448) | Surface soil microbial communities from Centralia Pennsylvania, which are recovering from an underground coalmine fire - Coalmine... | ecosystem: Environmental > Terrestrial > Soil > Unclassified ... | reverse complement strand
CGTCCCCAAGTCGGAGCCAGCGTCGCCGTGTTGGAAGTCGCCGTCCAGCCGGACGACCGGTCGGTGGCGATGGCGGTGGAATGGAGTGCCACGCAGGAGCTCGCGATCTTCTTTTGCTTTCAGGCGCGCCGCTTTGCGGGTCAGCGGCGGCTGCTGGAGGCGTTGGCGGCTCGCTGCCCCCGGCGCATCATCGTGACCTTCGGCGACTCGTCGGACGAGGGGTTGGCCGGGGCGGAGGCGTCGATCCTCCGTCCCTGCGGATTCCAGGCCTGCCAGATGACGGCGGCCCTGCGCGCGATCTTTCCGCCCCCGTCGACGGGCGGAAAACGGAGCTAGGCGGCGGCCGTATCATTGGTGTAACATCGATCTCAATCGCGGAGACTGCACGCATGGCCCATCGCATCTTTTCGGGCGCCCTGGCGCTGGCGCTCGCCCTCATCTGCTGCTGCCCCTCCGGCGACGCGCGGGCCCAGGCCCAGGCGCGGAAGGCGCCCGAGCTCGACGGCGGCGTGGCGTGGTTCAACGCCGACCGGCCCGTCAAGATGGCGGATCTCAAGGGCAAGGTGGTCCTGCTGGATTTCTGGACCTTCTGCTGCATCAATTGCATGCACGTCATTCCGGATCTGCAGCGCCTGGAGCGCAAGTACGCGAAGGAACTGGTCGTTATCGGCGTTCATTCCGCCAAGTTCGAGAATGAGAAGGATTCGGAGTCGATCCGACAGGCGATCCTTCGCTACGACATCGAACATCCCGTCGTCAACGATGCCGAGTTCGCCATCTGGAACAAGTTCGGCGCGAAGGCGTGGCCGTTCTTCGTCCTCATCGATCCCGAGGGCAACATCATCGGAACGGCGTCCGGAGAAGGGCAGTACGAGATGTTCGTTCGTGCGATTGACGAGCAGATCAAGAAGTTCGACGCGAAACTCAACCGCGAGGAACTGAAGTTCGGCTCCGAGCGAAGCAAGGTCAAGCCGGGCGCGCTGGCCTTCCCGGGCAAGATCCTGGCGACGGCCGACCGGCTGTTCATCGCCGACACGAAACACCACCGGATCGTGGTGACGGACCACGCGGGCAAGGTGCTGGACACGGTGGGCGGGCCGGACCTGGGAAACAAGGACGGCGATTTCACGACGGCCCGCTTCAACGAGCCCCAGGGGATGGCGCTGAAAGGGTCGGTCCTGTACGTCTGCGACCGGCAGAATCACCTGATCCGCCAGATCGACTTCGGCGCGAAGATCGTCACGACCATCGCCGGCACCGGAAAACAGCTGTCGCACATGGCGGGCGGCCCGGCGCTGTCGACCGGCCTGAATTCCCCGTGGGACGTCGCCCTCGACCAGGATCGACTCCTGATCGCGATGGCCGGGAACCACCAAATCTGGGCGCTGGATCCGGCCAAGGCGACCATCGGGCCGATCAGCGGAGACGGCCGCGAGAACATCCTGGACGGCCCTCACGCCCGCGCAGAGTTCTCGCAGCCGAGCGGCCTGTCGATCCAGGGGGGGAAGGCGTACGTCGCCGACAGTGAAATCAGCGCCGTCCGGGAAGTGGACCTGGAGGCGAACGGCCGCGTGCGGACGATCGTCGGCACGGGATTGTTCAAGTTCGGCGACAAGGATGGGATCGGCGACGACGTCCTGCTGCAGCACTGCATCGGCTTGACCTGGCACAACGGGACGCTGTACCTCGCGGACAGCTACAACCACAAGATCAAGACGGTCGATCCGAAAACCCGGACGGTGCGGACCTTCCTGGGGGACGGCAAGAAGGGATACCAGGACGGGCCCAGACCCCGGTTTCACGAACCCAACGGGCTGGCCGGATGGGGAGACAAGCTGTTCATCGCGGACACGAATAATCACGCGATCCGGGTCTGCGACCTGAAGACGGGCAACGTGACCACGCTTCCGGTGGAACTGAAGTAGCTGGAGTAAAGGCCCGAGGGACCTCGTCCGCATCGATGACGGCATGAAGAAACTGGCGGCGGTCTGTGCGTTGACGCTCCTGGGAGCCGGTCCCTCGGCCGTCGAGATCCGCGGCATGCGGCATCCGGCGCTTTCCCCGGATGCCCGCCGTATCGCGTTTGACTGGCACGGCGACATTTGGATTTGCCCCGCCGAGGGCGGCCTCGCCGAACGGGTGACGGAAGACCCCGCGGACGAGCAGAAACCTTGCTGGTCGCCCGACGGGAAGAGCCTGGCTTATTCCAGCGACCGGACCGGCAACCGGGACCTCTTCGTGATCGATCTGGCGACCCGCCGGGTTCGGCAGCTGACGGTCCATTCCGCGGATGACGATTCGCCCGCCTGGTCGCCGGACGGGAAGTGGATCGCCTTCCAATCCACCCGGGATTCGAACCTCGACCTCGCGCTCAACAATGCCGTCTGGGATCTGTGGAAGGTTCCCGCCCTGGGGGGGACGGCGACGCGGATCACCCGGTTCCGGGGCGAGAACCCCGCGTGGTCGCCCGACGGCACGACCATTGCCTTTGACCGATATTCTTCGGGGTATGCCGACGGGGAGCACGATATTTTCGTGGTCCCCGCCGAAGGCCCGGGCGTCCCCCGCGAAGTGGCGTCCGGGAGCGAGGACTCCCGGCATCCCGTGTTTCGGGGCCAGCAGATCTTCTTCTCCCACGAGGCCAACGGAATCAAGCAGTCGTCGAGCCATCGGAACATTTGGCGCACGTCCGTCACGGGGGGGCCGCTCCTCCAGGTGACCGGCCATCTGGACCACGAGGTGACCTGGCCGACGACGGCGCCGTCCGGGAACGTCTTGGTCTATGAGCGGGATTTCAGCCTATATTCGATCGATCCCAGAGTCCCCCAGCCCAAGCCGATCCGGCTGACGATCACGGTCGAGAATCCCTACGACAACCCGGAATCCCCGCGGACGGTGTCGACCGGATTCGGGCATCCGGCCTGGTCGCCGTCGGGCTCGCGCATGGCGTTCGCGTGCCGCGGGCAGATTTGGACCGCCGCCGCCGACGGGCAGGACGTGCGGGTCCTGACGCGGGGGCTCGACGATCACCGCGATCCCGTCTGGATGCCGGACGGGAAGCGGGTGGTCTATGTCCGGAGCCCGATCGAACAGCCGGGCCAGATCTGGATCGCGGACGTCGACGGGGGGGAGCCGAGCATCGTGGTGCGGGAGGAGGGGGTCTATGACTCCCTGTCGGTATCGCCCGACGGGAGGACGCTCCTGGCGACCAAGCGGAAGGAGGGCGCTTCCCTGCTCGTCGGGGTCGACGTCGACACCGGGACGCCCCGGGAGATGCCGACGGCCGTCTCGGGATGCTTCTCGCCGGACGGAAAGACCCTGGCGTGCCTGAAAGTCTCCGGGGATCAGACGGTCGTGTTCACCCAGGGGCTGGATGGATCCGCTTCGCGAGTCTTGAAGAGCTCCGCCTCGGCCAAGGCCGGACTGACCTGGTCGCCCGACGGGAGCCGGCTCGCCTGGTCGGAGGCCGGGCAGCCCTGGAGCCTGAAAACCCTGGCGCTCGACACCCTGAACGAGCGCACGCTGGCCAAGAACGGAAGCGCTCCCAGCTGGTCTCCCGACGGGACGATGCTGGTCGCCATGGTCGACCGAGGCCAGGGGACCGATTCGCAGGGCCTCATGATCTTCGATGTCCGAAGCGCGCAGAAATTGCCGGTGGAGATCCGAGCCACGCGCCCGGTGACGCGACGCGAAGAGATGACCGGCGTCTTCCTCCAGGTCTGGTCCGCCTACTCGTCCAACTACTACGATCCGTTCTTTCATGGCGTGGACTGGGCCGCCGTTCGCGACAAGTATCGCCCCCTCGCCGAGGATTGCCATACCCGCCAGGAGCTCTATGACCTGATCAACGACATGATCCGGGAACTGCGCTCGTCCCACGTCCATCTCACCCCGTCGCCCGTCGTCAATACCGTGGTCACCGGGTCCCTGGCGGCCGACTGGACCGTCAATCCGGACGGCACCCTCCGCCTCGTCAGGGTGGAGCCGAACGGTCCCGCGGACCGGGCCCGGCTGGTCGAAGGAGACGTGCTGACCGCGGTCAACGGCCAGGCGCTGACGCCGGGTACGGACCTGGACCGGTTCCTGACGGGAGAGGGCACGCAGCCGCCGCCCGAGGTGAAGCTCCGGGTTCGGAACGCGCTGGGGGAGGCGACGGACGTCCAGATCCGGGGGCTGGAGCGCAGCGCGCTGCGCGAATTGAAATACGATAACCGCATCGCGGCGAGGAAGAAGCTGGTCCGGGAACGCAGCGGCGGGCGGCTCGCCTACCATCACCTCAAGATGATGGTGGCGGCGGAGGTCAGCCGCCTGAAGACCGCCCTGGAAACCGACTGCGCCGATGCCGAGGGACTCATCCTGGACGACCGCGACGGGGTCGGCGGCCTGGCGCACCGTCCGCTCTGCAACCTTCTGGATTCGACCGCGCCGGAGCGGCTCAACGCGTCGCCCGCCTGCTTCACGCGCAACCGCAACGGAACCACGGCGCCGGACGTCTACGGGGTCGGCGTGCAGGGCGGCCGGATTTCGGGGAAATCCTGGGACAAGCCGGTCATCATGGTCCAGAATGAGATCTCGCGGAGCGACAAGGAGATCTTTCCGTTCACGTTCCGGCATCTGGGGATCGGCTACCTGGTCGGCATGCCCACCGCGGGGGGCGTGATCGGTGGAAACGAATGGACGATGCGGGACGGTTCGAAAATCACCGTATCGGTTCAGGGCTGGTTCAGCGCCGACGGGCGGAATCTGGAGGGGTACGGTGTTCCGCCGGATTTTCGGGCGGCGGAGACCCATGAGGACCTGATGGCGGGGCGCGACGCCGCGCTGGAGAAGGCGATTGAAGTGCTGCTCGCCCAGATGGACGGCAAGATCGCCGCCCCGCGAAAGCCGGGCGGCGATCGGAAACTGGACGGTCAACCGGGGAAATAAGATGAAGATGACACTGCTGGTCGCGGCGGCTTTCTGGGGGTCGTGCTGGAATGTCTGGGCGCAAGATCTGGAGAAGGACGTGCGCACGCTGGCCAGCGAGGATTTCGAGGGCCGAGAAACCGGCACCGACGGCGAGGCGAAGGCGGCGAAGCACATCGTGGCGCAGCTGAGACAGGCCGGCCTGGAGCCGGTGCTTCAGGTGTTCGAAGGCCACGGCACCGCCGGCCGCAACGTCGTCGCGGTGATCCACGGATCGACGGAGGAATCGGTGATCCTGGGAGCGCACTACGATCATCTGGGAGGCGACGGGAAAAAGGTGTACTGCGGGGCGGACGACAACGCGAGCGGGACGGCGGTGGTCCTGGAGCTGGCGCGACGCTTTGCCAAACACCCGACGAAGCGCACGCTCGTCCTGATCGCCTTCAGCGGAGAGGAAATGGGGGTGCTCGGGTCGCGCTACTACGTGAATCATCCGGTCGTCGCCGAGACGCCGGTCGCCATGATCAACATGGACATGGTCGGTCGCCTACGGGAGTCCCTCATCGTGTTCGGCGCCGATACGGGCGACAAGTTCAAGGAGTACCTCTCCGACAGTCCGATCAAGATCGCCTACAACAAAGAGGCGGTCGGCCCCAGCGATCACACCTCGTTCGTACTGAAAGGGATTCCCGCGGTGCATCTCTTCACCGGAGCCCATGCGGACTATCACAAGCCTGGGGATACGGCGGACAAGGTGAATTTCGACGGCCTGCGCCGCGTGGCGGACCTGGTCGAAACCCTGACCCGGCGGGTCGGCGACGCTCCCGAGCGGATGGCGTTCGTCAAGCCGCCGCCCTCCGCGCAGCTGCCTCGGGCGGGAAAAGGGGGGACGCCGTATTTCGGCGTGATGCCGGACTACGGGTACGACGGCAAGGGGGTGAAGCTACAGGGCGTCGCTCCGGGAAGCCCCGCGGAAAAGGCGGGATTGAAGGAAGGGGATCTCCTGCTCTCCCTCAACGGCCGGGACTTCGAGGACATCAAGGCGTACTCGGCGATCTTCTTTGGATTAAAGCCCGGAGACGAGATCACCCTCGGCTACGAACGGGAGGGAAAGAGGTCCTCGGTCAAGGCGACGCTCCTGGTGAAGAGCCAGAATCGCTCGGACGAGTGACGGCCGCGGCGATCGGTTATACTTGGAGTTGTTGAGTCCCACCACCCGCAAAAACCGCCGGATCGCGACCTTGGTTCTGGTCGCAGCTCCCGTGCTCCTGTGCAGCCCCGTTCTGTTGGGATCGCGGACTTTCCAGGCGGAGGATTTTCGGGACTACTTCGGGCCCCACGCGATCGTCGCCCGGGACGAGGTCCGGACGTGGGGGGAGCTGCCGCGCTGGAATCCGTATCAGTATGCCGGCGTGCCCTATGTCGGGACGGGCCAGAACAATTTCTACTACCCACCCAATGCGCTGTTCCTTCTGCTCCCCGTGGATCGCGCCTTCGGAATCGTCGTGGCGCTGCATCTTCTTCTGGCCACGATCGGCATGTATCGATTGGCCCGCAGCTACCGGCTTCGCCGGGAGGCGGCCACGGTGGCGGGGCTCGCCTTCGGATTGTCCTTCAGCGTGATCGGGAGAATGTCCGCGGGTCATCTCCCCAACGCGGTCACGATGTGCGTGGCCCCCGCCGTGCTGGCACTCCTGGTCCGATGCGTCCGGAAGCCGACGATGCTCCATGTCTCGGTGTTGGCCACGGTGGGGGGGGTGGCCAGTCTCGGGGGCACGCCGCAGTTCCTGGTGCATCTGGGTCTCGTCTCAATCGCGGTCACGCTGGGAGAACTCTGGATCCGGTCCAGGGAAGGACAGCGGGTGGCCGGGGCGGGCACCGGGGTGGCGGTGGCGGCGGCGGGAGCCTTGGGAATCTCGGCGGTGTATGTCCTGCCGCTGATCGAGGTGGCATCCAGTTCCAACCGGATGGGGGTGCCGGACTCGCTCATCACCCCGTTCCACGATTTCACGGTTCAGCATCTGGTGCTCCTGACGGTTCCTCGCTTCTTCTGGAACAGTGCGTCGGACCCCTGGCTGTGGTGGGAAAAAGCCCTGTATCCCGGTCTTCTCAGCCTCGGCCTTGCCGTCCTCGCCCTGGGGCGCTTGAAGCGATGGCCGGTCCCGCTCTACGTCGGCATCGGGCTGGCAGCCCTGGCAGAGGCCTTAACCGGCCGCTTGCTGGGCGTCGTCCCCGGGTATGGGTCCTTCCGGATTCCCGAACGGGTGATCTGGGTTCTCGTACTGTCCTTGTCTCTCCTGGCGGCCGTCGGATGGGAGCGCGTCCTCGAGTCCGCCGACGCGTTTCCCCGGAAGGCGAAAGGGCTGCTGGGGGTCGGTCTGGGTTTGGCCGCCTGGGCGGGGGTCCTGATCCTGGCGTATCGGGCACGAGGGGAAGCGGTCCTGTTCGCCGCCGCCGGCGGGGGCGTCATCGCGGCTTTCTGCTACGGTGCTCGGGCGCCCTGGATGGCGGCCGTGCTGGTTGCGCTGGACCTGTGCGTCGCGGGAGTCCTGCAGCTTCAGGCGGTGCCCCGGGAAGCAGCCGATCCTCCCCCCTGGTACGAAAGGCGGATCGGACCGGAAAGGGACTCGGGGAGGCTTCTGGATCTCGTCAGCTATAAGGCCGCCCCGGTCTCGCGAGGATTCCGCCTGCTCCGCGGCTATGGTCATCCCGTCCTGCCGGCCCTTGCGGAGCTCTATGCGTCCGCCTGGACCGGAACGATCCCGAGCCTGGACACGCTACCCTCCGGCGGGGGCCTTCGGGATGTGACCGTGCTTCGGGACTTGAACGTGCGATGGATCGTCAGCGGAGGGCCTCCGGCGCACCCGGAGTGGAAGCTGCTGGCCCGCGAGGGCGGGCGCCTGCTCTATGAGGACCCCGGCGCCCGGGGAGACGCCTTCCTGGTCGGAACGGCAGGGGCCGTCGGGTTTCAGCGCCGGGGGACGAATGCGTGGACCGTGCAGGCCCGCGCGGAGACGCCCGGGACGCTGGTCGTGAGCGAGGCTTGGGCGCCGGGTTGGACGGCGGACCTGGACGGGAAACCCGTGGGCATCGGCCTGTATCGGAACGCCCTGATGAGCGTAGACCTTCCGGCGGGATCGTCGACGCTGCGATTCTCGTACCGGCCTCGGGGGTGGAAGACCGGCCGAGGAATCTCGCTGGTGAGCCTGCTGGCCGGAGTCTCGGCCGTCGTGGTGGCGCTGGTGCGGCGGCGTCGTCCTCCGACGTTTTCTCTGGGTGTGGGAAGCCCCGGGCACTAAAATCCCTCCCGTGACCATCTATCGCGGGCATGTGCTGACGCCCAGGCGCTCCGGCGGCTGGGCGGACATCCCCGACGGTACGATCGAGGTTCGGGACGGCACGATCCACTCGATCGGACACTCTCGCCGTCACGACGTGGACCTCCGGCCAAACCTGATCATCCCGGGATTCGTGGACACCCACGCGCACGTGCCGCAGCTGTCGGTCTGCGGCGTTCATCCCGACGGTCTTCTTCCCTGGCTGAAGAAGTGGATCTACCCGATCGAGGCGGAGTTCCAAGGGGGGCGCGCCATCGAATTGACGCGGCGGTTCTTCTTGGAGATGTTGGCGAATGGCACGACGTCCGCTGCACTGTACACGTCGGCCTGGCCCGAATCCGTCGACGCCTGCTTCGAGGCGGCGCGGGACATGGGCGTCCATGCGTGGATCGGACCGCCGCTCATGGATATCGGCGCCTACCGCCGGGCCCGGGTCCTGCAGGAAGCCGAGGAACTGGCGAGGAAGTGGGATTCCAAGAAGCGCCGCTTCGCGGTGACGCCGCGATTCGGCCTCTCCTGCACGCAGGACCTTCTCGAGGGGGCGGGCGATCTGGCCCGCCGCCTGTCGCTTCCCGTGCAGACGCATCTCAACGAAAACCCGGACGAGGTCCGCGAGGTCCGGCATCGCTTCCACAAGCCGTACATCGACGTCTATGACGAAGCAGGCTTGGCCGGCGACCTCTCGCTCTTCGCTCATTGCGTCCATATGCACGCCCGGGACTGGCGAAAGGTCCGCCGGGTCTCCCATTGCCCGACGTCCAATCTCTTTCTCCAAAGCGGGGTGATGGACTGGTCCGCCGCGAGGCGCTCCGGAGCGGTCCTCAGCTTGGGAAGCGACGTCGGCGCGGGACCCAGTCTGTCGCTTTACGGGGTCATGCGCAGCGCGTGGGAGGTCCATGCGCTCCGGGCGCGCCAGGGGCCAGGACCCGAGGACCTGCTTCGGATGGCAACCCTGGGCGGCGCCGAAGCGCTGGGCTTCGAGGACGTCGGATCCCTGGAGCACGGCAAATCGGCCGACTTCCAGGTGCTCGACTGGAACCAGATCGTGCCGGCGGGCGCTCCGCCGGCGGAATCGGCTCATGACCTGGTCTCTCGGATCGTGCATCGCGGGAACCGGTCCGCGATCCGTCAGGTCTATGTTGCGGGAAGGATCGTCGTCGACCGCACGCGGAATTGAACCGATGTGGGACCCGCAACAATATGAACGGTTCCGGGCCGAGCGATCGCGGCCGTTCTTCGACCTGCTGGCGCGCATCCCGGACCGGTCCTACCACGCCGTCACGGATCTGGGCTGCGGGACCGGCGATCTCACGGCGACGCTTGCGGATCACTGGCCCGACGCGCGGGTGCTCGGCGTGGACAGCTCCCCCGAGATGCTGGCCGCCGCGTCGCGCTATGCGATCTCCGACAAGGTGGACTTTACACCGGGAGACATCACCACGTGGCGTCCCGGCTCTCCCCAGGACCTGATCGTCTCCAACGCCGCCTTTCAGTGGATCTCCCGGGTGCCGGACCTCGTGCGGCACGTGACGGGCTATCTCGCCCCGAAGGGGGTGCTCGCCGTGCAGATGCCCGACAACTCGTCGTCGCCCTCGCAGATCCTTCTCCGGGAGATCGAATCCAGCGGGCCCTGGGCGGACGCGCTCCGGGGCCGGCCTCGACAGGACGCCGTGCCGCCCCTGTCCGCCTATCTCGAGCTCCTCTGGGCGGAAGGGCTCGAGACGGACGCTTGGGAATGCACCTATCTGCACCTGCTGCAGGGGGAAGACGCGGTACTGGAGTGGATGAAGGGAACGACGCTGAGGCCGATCCTGAAAGTGCTGTCCGAGGGCGATCGGGAGGAGTTCCTCGCCCGTTATGGCGGGTCGCTCGCGACGGCGTACCCCCGGGGACCGGCGGGAACTCTGTTCCCGTTCCGGCGGCTCTTCTTTGTGGCGAGGCGGCGATGAGGATCCTGTCGTTCCAGCCGACGTCGACCGAAATGGCCTTTGCCCTTGGGGGCGGACGGTCGATCGTCGGGGTTTCCCACGAATGCACGTACCCGGCGGCCGCGCGCCGGAAGCCCGTGGTCTCCACGTGCGTGATCGACCCCGCCCGGATGTCGAGCGCGGAGATCGATCGAGCGGTGGTCTCCGCGGCGAAGGAAGGGAAGAGCCTCTATCAGGTCGACCGAGAGCTCGTGCTCCGGCTCAAGCCCGACCTGCTCCTGACGCAGAGCCTCTGCGAGGTGTGCGCGACATCGCCTTCGGATCTGCGCGAGGTCCTTCAAGCGGTCAAGCCGAAGCCCCGGGTCCTGGCGCTCCACGCCCACGATTTCGAAGGGATGTTCGCCGATCTTCGGGAGCTGGCGGACCAATTGGGCAAGGACGCCCGGCCGCTGGAGAAGAGACTGAGGACGCGCATCACGGCCGTCCTGAAGAAGACCCGGACGCTGCCTAAACGGCGGGTGTTTTGCATGGAATGGATCGATCCGGTGTTCGCCAGCGGGCACTGGGTGCCGGAGATGGTCGCGATGGCCGGAGGGGTCGACCCGCTCGCCTCGGCCGGGAAGGAGTCTCGCCGAATCGAGTGGTCGGAGGTGGTGGCCGCGGCGCCGGAGGTCCTCATCCTGATGCCCTGCGGCCTGAGCCGCGAGCAGACCCTGAGGGATTTGCCCATGGCGACCTCGCGTCCGGGGTGGAGGGATCTTCCCGCGGTCCGGAGCGGAGAGGTCTGGCACGCCGATGGTCCATCCTATTTCAACGGCGGCGGCCTGCGGCTGGTCGATGGCCTTGAAATCCTGGCGGAAATCCTCCATCCTCGCGTCTTTCCCCGCCGGCGGGGCAAGGCGTATGCCCGTCTTCCGCTGCCTCGTTGACACGCCGGACCGCTGGATTCGCGGCCGGCCGGCGGAAGGAGGCTCCGGGTCTTGGATGGTTTCCGACACGGCAGCCGCCTCGAGCCTTCGATCCGGAGACGATCGGAGCGTCTAGCCGCGGGGGATCATCACCGCCATCGTCGCTGCCGTCTTGGGCTGCAAGGCCAGAAAGATGCGGTAGCCTTTGCTGCAGACCGGGCACTTGACGATTTCGCGGTTGAAGCCGTCCCGGAGCAGGATCATCCCGCCGCAGAAGCAGCTGATGAGTTGATCTTTGCCCACGAAGCTGACCTCCTGTGCTCCGACTTCGCCCTTCGCCAGCAGAAGGAGCTTTTCCTTGGAGGCCGCGCCGGCGGACTGCGGCTGGGCCGGGATTGGAGGAGACTTGTAGGTCCGCGTGGGGGGCGGAGCGCCTTTGGTCACCTTGGTGACGGTGGTCTTCTCGGACGCCTTCGGAGCGATGATTGTTTTCGTCGGAAGTCCGCCCCTGGGCCCGACCCGCCGAGCGGTGGCCCGGGCCGGTGCGGCGACCAGCGGACGAAGCACCAGCGTACTGAGGCCGCTTCGGGACTTGCGAATCGAGGCGGTATAGTCGGCATCGCAGATCACGCAGGTGTAGACCGAGTCGATGCGGTCCTCTTCGATCGTGATCTGGGCGCCGCACACGCATTTGGCGATATGGACATCCTTGCTTTTCCCGCTCCTCGGATTGACCGCGGTCGACTTGACCAGGATGCCGACCTTGGACTGCTTGGTCCGGGGATCCGTGGTGACGACGATCTCCAGGGTCATGCCGCATTCGGGACAGGCCATTTCCTGGGTCGTCTCGTTGGGGTCGATGCGGAGCGAGGCGCCGCACGGACAGGACACTTCGGATACATCGCTCTTCGTCGCCATGGGCGCATGATACCCCCCGGACGCGTTGTGGGCAAATACTGCGTGATCTCGCGAGGAACCCGTGCGCCGTCGACCGGCCCTCGTGCGAGGAGCGCCATCCGGAGCGACGGTCGGGGGAGCCCGTGCTTCCCTGAAGCCGGGGGATCCGGTGCCGGGACGGTCTCGGGTGCCCCGGCAAGAGGAACGTCCAGAGAGGGGGCAGGGCGAGCGGCCGGGGCGGCCCGGTCCTCGGTCCCTGGGGTTCGGCCCGGAGCAGATCCCCTTGCGTCGAGCCCTGTGGAATGATTAGATCAGCGGCCATGAGCGTGCCCTTCCAGATCGGGACGACGCCGAATCCCAATTCCATTCGGGTGGGTCTGGCGGAGTCAAAATTCGCCAAGCCGATGACGTACCGGACGGCCCAGGAGGCGGCGGCAGAGCCCCTCGTGGCCGCCCTCTTCGGCATCAAGGGAATTACGCAGATCTTCACCTTGAATAACTTCATCACCATCAGCAAGGATCCCGTCGTCCAGTGGGCCTCGATTGAGCCCAAGGTCGCGGAGATCCTGATGGCGAAATTGAATGGGTAATTGGACCGCCATCGCCGAGAGCGTCCTGTCGGGGAAGGAATTCACCCGGGGGGAGGCCCTCGCCGTCCTCGGATCGCCGGACGTCGACCTGCTCGACCTTCTGGGCGCCGCCTACAAGGTGCGGCATCACTATCACGGCAACAAGGTCAAGCTTCACGTCCTCGAGAACGCGATGAGCGGGATGTGCCCCGAGGACTGCAAGTTCTGCTCGCAGTCCAACATCGCGACCGGCGAGATCGAACGGTACCGGCTCGAAAGCAAGGCGGAGATGGTGGCGGCGGCCAAGAAGGCGAAGGCCGCCGGCGCCTATAAGTACTGCATCGTCACATCGACGCGCGGTCCCAGCGATCCTCAGCTGGCGACGATCTGCGCCGCGGTGAAGGAGATCAAGGATACCGTGGGCATCCGGGTCTGCACGTCGCTCGGAATCCTGGAACGCCATCAGGCCCACCAGCTC
>Ga0070731_10003971_pt1 | contig 13024 bp, 11 predicted proteins | sample Coa_R1_2_FD_66448 | JGI IMG/M metagenome (GOLD analysis project Ga0070731, IMG submission 66448) | Surface soil microbial communities from Centralia Pennsylvania, which are recovering from an underground coalmine fire - Coalmine... | ecosystem: Environmental > Terrestrial > Soil > Unclassified ... | reverse complement strand
GCACGACCTCGATGTTTTGTGGGCTACCGCTCTGGCATGCCACATTTTTCCTGACGAGGAGACGCGAAAAAACTGGCACGAGCAGATCATCGAGGAGCGCACCAAACGAATTGATGAATATCGCGAGAGAACGGTAGGTCCGGATTCACTGTGGAGCATCTGGCGAGCTGGGCTGCCCCAGGGCGAACAGATTCAGGCGCTGGCCACGCAGCGGATGATGCTTTGGGGGAAGGCGCTCGATCCGGATTTCGCGCATGCGGAACGAGTATCGCGGCTCGCGGTGGAACTTTATGATGGACTGCTCGCTACGGGGTTGTTCGTAACAGGAACGGCGGAGTCGCAGCGCCCCGATGACATTCGTTCCAGCCTGCAAGTGGCGGCAATGCTGCACGACGTCGGTAAGGCACAGGGAAACAAGGGACACCACAAGACTTCTTACGAGTTGATCCGGGGGCACGTCAGTCCGTTGGGTTGGAAGCCGGAATATTTGCAACGCGCCGCGCTCGTGGCACGGTTTCACGCCGGAGGACTCCCCACACGCAGCCACAAGGCGTTGCGCGACTTGCTGCCCGACGAGCAGAAGGTCACGATTCAGCTGGCGGCAATCTTGCGGCTGGCAAATGCGTTCGATGTTGCGCATGACGGACACGTCCGTCGGGTGAAAGCTGAAAATGCGAACGGTCCCACGAAGGATTCAAAGCGCCGGACCAACGGATTCCTGCGCAAGGCCACAAAGTTGGCTCCGAACGAAGCGCTAGTCATCAACGCGGAGGGCTTCATCGCCGGGAGCGCCACGGCTCAGGCCGTCGCGGCTGAAAGATATCTGCTGGAAACAATTCTGCGAAGGCCGATCGTAGTGAAGCCACAGACAATTGCCGCGCGTTCCGGTTCTGGTGTTCAAGCCAAGAGTCTTCCGTCGAATCCAGCGAGAACCGCCGCGGCGCGCAGTTTCTGATCCGCGGTCAGAAAAATTCGACCTTGCGGGACGTCCTGGCACCATTCCAGCGACGCGGCCAATTGCAGCGCATCCGCGGCCCGCAGATCATATCGCTCTACAAGTTGCGTAGCCTTGGCGCGCAATGCGTCGGACGGTTGTATCACAAACCATGCGTCGGCCAGCGAGGCTGCCAATCCCCGAGCCGTCGCACAATCGGTGACATCGATTTGTTGCATGCGCACTAACCTAGCCAGTGCACTGGCGATCTCAACCGGAGTCGCCCACCAGACAACAGCTTCATAGGTCTTGTAGAGGGCAATGGCGCGAGGCGTAGCGCCCTGACCGACACACAGCGGGACCAGAGCGCTCGCGTCCCAGAACGCTAAATGACGCGCTAGCGATTTTCCCGTTCTTCCCGCCATAGTCGCTCGATAACCTCATCCGGGACATTTCCCGGCGGCTCTGGCCACGAGACCGGAGAAGTGCGCTGCCTCAGCGGCGGAGTGAGCATGCCACGTGCAATCAATTCCCGCTCGCGCTCCGGCTGGTCTTCCAGCCGGCATGGAATGATACGGGCCACGGGTTGATTCCGGTCGCAAACCAGCACTTCCTCGCCGTCTCGTACCCACTGAATGTGCGCGCTGAGTTGCGCCTTGAGATCGGCAATCTTGACGGTGCGCATGCAGGCATTATAACAGACATGACTATGTTAGTCATTTCGAATCTTGCCCCGCCTTGGGAAGAGATGGTCCTAGTAGCTTGGCAGTCACTTTCCGGGACCCCACTCTCGGGATACAACTGTTTCTTCTCGCTCTACGAGACGGAATCGAATCTATGACTCACGCACAATTAGTAGAACGGGCGGTGCGCTGGCTGCGATCGTATCGCTGCGGCGTGGTGCTATCCGAGCAAGCCTGCGTCAGCGGCGAAATGCCCGACGCGATTGGGTGGAAGCATGCCAACCATTCCGTGCTGGTCGAATGCAAAGTCACGCGTGCGGATTTCTTGGCGGATCGTGGCAAGCCATTTCGCGCGAAGCCCGAGCAGGGCGTTGGCTGTGAGCGCTTCTATCTCACCCCGCCGGGCCTCGTGAAGATGGAGGAACTTCCCGCAGGATGGGGATTGCTGGAGCTTCGCCGTGGGCGGATCGAAACAGTTCACGGCGCGTCCAAGAATCTGCGGACAGCTACGGGATTTCGTTATGAGATGAATCTATTGCTGGCCAGTTTGCGCCGGGTCGAGGTACGGATCGAACCACAGAACATCACCGACTTTCTGAAGTGGAAGAACCGCATGGCCGAATACAATCGTGGGATCCTGCCCGAGGGCTTGGCCGCGGCCGAGGAAGAATTGAATGTTTTCCTCGAACCGGAAGTTCCGTGCTAGCCTGCGATGCCAGCCACATAAAAAAACCGGGCTGGTTGGCCCGGCTTCTTCTGCGTCGAGTTGGATGCGGTTACATCGCAGCGCGGCGCGACTGGCACTGAGGTGCATCTGGTTGGGTTAGGACCAGTTTTCTTACAACCGGTCGCCCGGTTGTGCTTCCCTTCAAGGCCAGCCTATAGCTCACCGAACGTTGATCCGAAAAGAGCGATGGGGAAACAGACCCGCTGCATGGTGCAAGCCGGATGCCATGAGGCATCTGTTTCGACATCCACTGTAAGTGATTGATGTAATTACTCTTGGCGTTGGCGAAGAGACCAGTCTAACCATTCCGCTCCGATCATTAAGCAAAAGTTTGCATGTTTGCACACAGACTTGTGCATCCTGAACGGCGGCCGACGATTAGATAGAAGCCTGTCAGTAGTCGCCTGATCTTCTCGGCGAACTCCGCGGAAGTTCTCTGCGTCCTCTGCGCTTAAAAGCTGTTGCACCCTAAACCAATACAGAACCATTCCCACGGGTGCAACCGCCTGCTTCTCCCGCTATAATTCCCGCCATTCATGTCTCTGACCTCTGGCTCTCGTGTAGGACCTTACGAAGTTATTTCTGCGGCTGGCGCGGGTGGGATGGGCGAGGTGTATCGCGCCCGCGATACCCGCCTCGATCGTACCGTCGCCATTAAGATTCTTCCCGCACATCTTTCTGACAATCCCGAGGCCAAGCAGCGCTTCGACCGCGAGGCGCGGGCGATCTCGTCGCTGAACCATCCCAACATCTGCACGTTGTATGACGTCGGCCATCAGGACGGGATGGACTATCTCGTCATGGAATTTCTAGAGGGCGAGACGCTGGCCACGCGGCTGGCCAAGGGGCCGCTGTCTCCAGAGCAGGTGCTGAAGTACGGAATTGAAATCTGCGAAGGCCTCGAGAAAGCGCACAAACAAGGCGTGATTCACCGCGATCTGAAGCCGGGTAACATCATGCTGACGAAGGCGGGCGCGAAGCTAATGGATTTTGGCCTGGCCAAATCTGCAGCGGCGGGTCCGCCACCCTCTTCCAGCTTGACGATGACGATGTCCGGGAACATGTCGGCCCCCTCCGCCGATCAGCCGTTAACGGCGCGGGGCACAATCGTCGGCACGTTCCAATACATGTCGACCGAACAGGTCGAAGGCAAAGAAGCCGACGCGCGCTCCGATATTTTCGCGCTCGGTGCAGTCTTGTATGAGATGGCGACGGGCATCCGTGCCTTCAACGGCAAGACGCAGGCCAGCGTGGTCGCAGCGATTCTGGCCTCGGAGCCGCAGCCGATTTCGGTAGTGCGTCCCATGTCGCCACCTGCGCTGGATCGCGTAGTGAAAACCTGTCTCGCGAAAGATCCCGACGAACGTTTCCAAACCGTTCACGATCTGAAGCTCCAACTGCAATGGATCGTCGAAGGCGGCTCGCAGGCAGGAGTACCCGCCCCCGTGGCGGCGCGCAGAAAGACTCGCGAGCTTTCCTTAATCGCAGCTCTCGCGCTTTGCGGAGTGTTGGCCGCACTCGGAATCGGCGGCGCAATTTTCTTCTCTAAAAAGGCTGACAATCTCCGCCGCGTGGTGCGAGCCCAGATCGGACCGCCTGCGCACTATGCGCTGACTAATCTCAATAGCAGCAACCACGCCGTAATTTCGCCCGACGGCAGCGCAGTAGCCTTCATCGCCGAAGGCGAGGGCAAGCAACTGCTGTGGGTGCGCCCGCTGCAGGCCGCCGACCCTCAACCTCTGGCCGGCACCGAAGGTGCCCTATATCCATTCTGGTCCCCAGATAGCAAGTTCCTGGGATTTTTTGCCGCTGGAAAAATGAAGAAGGTCGAAGCCTCCGGCGGCGTGGTGCAGACCCTATGCGATGCGCCCTACGGCCGCGGCGGCACTTGGAATCGCGACGGCGTAATTCTGTTTACTCCCGGCATTCACGACAACATCTACCGGGTCCCCGAAGGCGGCGGCCAACCCGTGGCCGTAACCAAGGCAGTCAAGCCCGGGGTCTACGCCGGCAGTCGCTGGCCCTACTTCCTTCCCGACGGCAAACATTTCCTGTTCGTACGCACCGACGGCGACGAACCCAGAGGCAAGCTTTACGCCGGCTCCATCGACTCCGAAGAAGTGAAACTGATCGTCCCCGAGAACACCGCCGGCGCGTACGCCAACGGCTACCTGTTCTTCGTCAAGGACGACAACCTGGTGGCTCAGCCCTTCGACCCAGCGCGGCTGGCACTAAGCGGAAATCCAGTCGCGATCGCTTCCAAAGTGGAGTTCTACGAAGCGAAGTCTCTGGGCAACTTCTCCGTCTCCAACAATGGGGTGCTCGTCTATCGCAACGCGTATTCGACACCCACGCGCATGATCTGGCTGGACCGCAACGGCAAGCAACTCGGAACCGTCGGGGAGCCGGGAAACTATTTCGGGCAGCGCCTGTCGCCCGACGCCCGCACCATTGTCCTCGCCCGCACGGATGCGTCCGACGCCAGCAAGAACGATCTCTGGCTGCTGGAAGTACAAAAAGGAATTCTTTCCCGCCTGACCTTTCATCCCGATCAAAGGTATACCGCCGTCTGGTCGCCCGATGGCAGCCACCTGGCGCTCTCTTCCTTTGCCAACAAGATGCAAATCATTCCGGCCAATGGGGGCGGCACGCCGGTCACCGCATCCGTCGAACTGATCACCTTCATCCGCGATTGGTCGCCCGATGGCCACACCATCCTGGTCCAACAGCAAAATTCCAGCACTGGCATGGACATTTATGCGCTGCAGGTTTCCGACAATCCCCAGCCCATGATCCCGGTGCTGCATTCACAATTTGATGAGGTACTTCCCCGCTTCTCTCCCGACGGACACTGGCTCGCCTACGTCTCGAACGACACTGGCCGCGGAGAAGTGTACGTCGTTCCCTATCCCGGGCCCGGCGGGCGCTGGCAAGTTTCTAACGCGGGTGTTCCCCCGGGCCTGCCGGGAATCGCGTGGAGCCGCGACGGCAAGCAAATTTATTTCCGCGACACCAGTGGCAGCCTGATGGCCGTGGACGTCCAACCGCAAGGCAGTGATTTTCACGCCGGCCTTCCCCACCAGCTATTCACCTCACCCGGCGGCGCCTGGCCGCTGGACACCACGCTCGACGGCCGCATACTAGCCGGCATACAGGCCGACCAGGAAGTGACTCCTCCGTTGACGCTGGTGCTGAACTGGGATGCGGAGATGAAGAAGTGACGCGGGCGTTGCCGTGCAAGCTACTGAGACGATGCCATTGTCATCTTCGTGCCGAAGAAGGGTAAGTGAATATGCACTTCAGCGAACTATGGAATTCTGTCGAAAAACTGTCTTGGATTATCGTAGTTGCGAATTGGGGAATCGCTCTCACTCTGCTCGTAGCATTTGCATGTACCGTCGTAGCAATAAAAGCCAGCAGCCGAAAAGACGAATTGACAGGCATTGAAGATTTGCGGAAGTCTAAAGAGATAGCAGACACCGCAAAGCTAGCTGGCGATGCTAATGTACGGGCAGGGAATCTAGAACATGACAACCTGACTCTGCGTGGCCAAGTAGCCATCCTCGAAACAAAGGCAGCCACTGCGAACAAGGACTTAGCTGGTTTACAGAAAGCAGCCATCGATGCAAAAGCTGCCCAGCAACGCGTTGAGACTGACCTAGCAAAACAGCAGGAACGTGCTGCGATAGCGGAACACAGCCTTCTAGAACTTCAAGAACGTGTAAAAGATCGTAGGCTTTCAAGCGCTCAGTATGCGCAATTGCTAGCCTTGCTCAAACCAGTCAAGACAAATGAGCCGACCTTTGTATCTAGCATCATTCTTGATGGAGAAGGGCGAGAATTCGCTAAAGACATCAACAAAGTTCTGTTCGATGCTGGATGGACAACATCCCTAGAACCGACCCAATCTACTCCTGGCGATTTGGCTCGTCCTGTGGGTCTGATTCTCCAGATTCGCGATTCCAACTCTGTTCCGAATCATGCGGTAGTCCTGTTTAATGCCTTTACTGCTGTAGGCCTAAATCCAATCTGGGGACGAAATGACGCAGTTCCGCCCACCCGTGTCTCGGTGCTCGTCGGCAATAAGCCCCTGAACTGAATTTAGAGGACATTCCGCGCATCGATGCCGCTTGACCACCGATTCGCCCCGGGGTATATTCCTCTCCTCCCCCGTGAGACATCTCTCACGTCCTCAGAGTTCGAGTCGGAATGTCGCGGTTCTCTGAGGAGTTCCACGTAAGAACGACCGACACGGCCCCCTATCAGATTGAGATTAGGAGAATTTCCCCATGCGAAGAAATAGACTTTCCGTCAGCATGACGCTGGCAGTCGCGGTCTTGTGCTCCGCCGTTTTTGTGACGCGCACCTACGCGGCAGGGCCACAGGAAAAGGTCCTGCACAACTTCAACAACAACGGTAAAGACGGGATCGGGCCCGTCTCCGCCCTGATCTTCGACAACGCCGGGAATCTGTATGGCACGACGCAGTACGGTGGCACGGGAATTTGCACGTTCAGCACGACTCCGGGTTGCGGAACAGTGTTCGAGTTGTCGCCGAAAAAAGGCGGAGGCTGGGTAGAGAAGATTCTCCACAATTTTGTGGATGACGGAGTAGACGGAACGGCCCCGCAGGCTGGGTTGATTCTTGACGCAGCGGGAAATCTCTACGGCACAACCGCCAATGGCGGCAGCGGCAATAGCTTTAACTGCATCAAGAACCCCGGCTGCGGCACGGTGTTCGAGTTGTCGCCCGTCGCAGGCGGCGGCTGGACGGAGAAGATACTACACAACTTCACTCAGGACGGCGTCGACGGGATCATTCCGGAAACCAGCCTGATCTTCGATGCTGCCGGAAATCTCTATGGCGTAACCGACGATGGCGGCGCTAACTTCTACTACGGTACGGTCTTCGAGCTCAGTCCGCAGGCAGGCGGCGAATGGACGGAGACGATTCTCCACAGTTTCAATAACAACGGAGCGGACGGGTATTACCCCCAGGGAGTGATCCTCGACGCCTCGGGTAATCTCTACGGCACAACCTACAACGGGGGCGCTAACACCGAGGGAACAGTCTTCGAGTTGACGCCCGCTGCAGGTGGAGGCTGGACAGAAACGATTCTGAACTCCTTCGGCAAAACCGGCTTCGACGGCTACAATCCCTACGCAGGCCTGATCTTCGATGCTGCCGGAAATCTCTACGGCACGACGAACTACGGCGGGGGAGGCCGCACCAATTCCGGCGGCGGCACCATCTTCAAGTTGACGCCCGCCATCGGCGGAGGCTGGACCGAAACCATTCTGCACAGCTTCGAGCACTCTGCGACCAGTGGGGACTTCCTGCGAGGTGCCCTGATCTTCGACGCGTCCGGCAACCTCTACAGCACGACTGAACTCGGCGGCCACAGCACCCTTTGCTCCGGCGGATGCGGGACGGTGTTCAAGTTGAGTCCCGGTGCCGATGGTATCTGGACGGAGACGTTGCTCAATAGCTTTGCCCGCGGCAAGGACGGGCAATATCCTACTGCGGGCGTGATCTTCGATGCTGCGGGGAATTTGTACGGAACGACTTCGGCCGGAGGACTATACGGAGACGGCACGGTGTTTGAAATTGCACCGTAGAAGTATGCAACGGCGGCGCTTCGTCCGGAGCGCCGCCTCACCAACAACATTTCGGCGAGAAGCTGTGCAGGAAGAAAGCGCCGTAAGAAAAGGCTTCTCGCAGCGGAAAAAAGTCAAGTCTACTTTCTTCTCTTTTTACGTCCTCGAAAGTAGACCTGTTTCCCACAGCGTAAGCCATTGGAAACACAGGCGACCAAAAACACGCCCTCATCGATTCAACAACTTACAAATTCAGATTCTGCCCATTTCCACAGTGTTCCGCGCGGAACGTTGTACGTACAAGGCAATTTAGGGCATTCCGTGGGTTTGCCAACGCTACATGTCCCGTCGGCCTTCCATCGCCTTCAGCATGGTGATCTCGTCGGTGTACTCAATGTCACTGCCGACCGGGATGCCCATGGCAATGCGCGTGACCTTCACCCCCACACGCTTGAGCTGATGCGAAAGATAAGTCGCAGTCGCTTCGCCTTCAACCGTAGGATTCGTCGCGACGATGACTTCGTCGATGTTGCCAGCATCGACGCGGGCAATCAGATTCGAAATGCGCAGCTGTTCCGGCCCAATCCCATGCAGCGGCGAGATGGCGCCGTGCAGCACGTGAAAGACTCCGTTGAAGTGCTTGGTCTTTTCAATGGCCGCAATGTTGGTCGGCTCCTCGACCACACAGACCAGCCGCTGGTTGCGCGTAGCGCTGGTGCAGTAAACGCAAGGGTCGACGTCAGTAATGTTGTTGCAAACCGAGCACAGCCGCAGGTTAGCCTTCACGTCGCGCACGGCAGCCGCGAGCGCTTCGGCATCTTCGTCGCTGGAGCGTAAAATGTAGAACGCCAGACGCTGCGCGCTCTTGGCGCCCACGCCAGGAAGCTTCTTTAGCTCGTCAATCAACCGCGACATAGGTTCAGCAAATTTACTCATTGAGCAATTGGATAATTTTGTAATTGGGTAATTGAAAACTCGGCTGAGCACATTGTAATTGGGAATCGAATTTCAATTGCACAATTACCAAATTTCCCAATTGCTCAATTTTCCTTGGGCAGCGCGTACTCGAGATCGTAGGAGTGCTTGCCGTCGGCGGCAATGATGATCGTCATCTTCCCGCTGATGCCGGTTAGCTGCCCGGTGCCGGAGTCGGGCGCGATCATGATCGTCAGCTCCGGCTTCCCACGAGTCATGACTCCCGTGTGGTACAGGACGAACGTGCCACTACGGCCGTTCAGCGTTCCAGTGAACTTCTCGATCGCAACGTAGGCGCCGGATTTGTCGGCGCTCATGCCGCCGGTCAGCATCTGGCCTTTGGCGGTGCCTTCGAGGTCCCCGTGGTACTGCTTGTCGAGGAGCAATCGGGTGACACCGTCGGCGTCTTTGTCTTCCTGCGGATGCATCTTTACGTCGAATGGGCCGGTGGCGTGGTTGGTCATGGGAGCCTCTTTCTGGGTTGCTGTGGATTGGGGTTGGGCGGACGATGTGATGCCCATCAAGCTCAGGACTACTGTGATGCAGAGGTGCTTCATCATGCCGGCGATCCTCAGCGGCTTGAAGCCGCGCCTTTTCAAAACACGCATTAGAGTCCGGGGATGCCGAGGCCGCCCAGCATGCCGCCGACTGTCGACTGCATCTGTGCGTCGACTTTGCGGGCGGCTTCGTTGACAGCGGCGAGGACCATGTCCTGCAGCATTTCTACGTCGCCAGATTTCACCGCTTCGGGGTCGATGTGCAGGCTAAGCAGTTGCTTGCGGCCGTCCATCTTGGCCGTGACGGTGCCGCCGCCGGATGTGGCTTCGACGACGGTGGCCTGCATTTTCTTCTGCAGATCGTCATATTGCGACTTGGCTTTGGACATCAGTTCTTGCAGGTTGAATCCACCCATATAGGGCTCCACGTTTCAAGGTTTCAAGGTTTCAAGGTTTCGAAAAATTTTCAATGTCCCAAGATTCCGGTTCTTACCTTGAAACCTTACGACTTTGAAACATTGAAACCTTGGTCTTACCGTTTCTCTTTGTAGTCGATCACGGTGCGAATTTCGGCATTGAATTTTTCCTGCATGCGGCGGACGACCGGATCTTGTTCGGCGCGGCCTCGGCCGCCAGGTCCCGGAGGACCACCATTACGTTTTTTTTCTCGCGGAGCAACCGTTGCTCCGGGAACTACTTTTAATTTCATTGGCCGACCCATGACTCCGCTGGCGGAGGCAACGGCGAGTCGCTTGGCATCGGGGCCGAGCGACATATCTACTACCGTTTGCGACTCGGCAATTTGAATGATGAGTTCATTGCCTTGCACACTCCATTCGCCGGCCAAGAGCATCGAGACGAGGATTCGCTGGTTGCCGTCCGTGAGGGCTTGGAGGACGGCGGATTGCAGTCGGTCGAGGTCGGGACCCGCAGGTGGTTGCGGCTGCGGAATCGGCGGGGCCTCAGGCTCTAAAGCGCGTTCTTCATCGCTACTGACGGCACGAGTGGAACTCGTGCCCTTCCCGGATACTTCGGGGGCCGGGTGTTCGGTTGCGACGGCCGACACGGAACTCGCTACCTCTTTACGGTTCGATTCAGCGCTGCGGCTGAGGTCGCGATCGGGCGTGGCTTCTGGCGCGGGATCGCGCTGCGGTATGGCAGAGCCCATGATTACAGGCTCGATCACCGTCTCGGGAGCGCTGGCTGCGGCGACAATACGCGGGCCGCTTGGCGGCGCGAGATCGGATGATTCCTGACGCGGCGTGCCTTTGCGGGCGGAGTCTGCGGCGAAGGGTGAGACGAAATTTTGACGCGAAGGTTGAGCCGGCTCGGAGCGGCGCGCTTCGGAATTCGAAATACCTGAACCTGATCCGCTGCCCACGATGGATGGTCTTGCGGGCGGCCGCTGGACATTGCTTCCTGTTGTAGGCGCGGCGGCTACGTCGCTCAACAACTGTTCAATCGGCAGCAGCTTTTGCGCGTGGGCCATCTTCAATAGTCCAAGTTCAAGATGGAAACGCTGCTCCTGTTTGTATCCCAGCTCGCCGTGAGTGCGGAGCATGATCTGGAGATGGCGGGTGAGATCTTCTTCGCCGAACATTTCGGCGACGCGGGCGACGCGTTCGCGCTCTTCACTCGAAACCTGCAACAAGGAAGAATCCTTTCCGGCAACTTTTGCGACGGTGGCGTTGCGCAGGAAGCGAACCATCTGGCGGGCGAAATGTGTGGGGCTGTGGCCCTCGCTGATGAGGTGGTCGACCTGGCGGAGAACCTCTTCGCTGCGGCTTTCGGAGACAGCCTGCATCACCTGTTCGAGAATGTGTGCCGGAGCGGCCCCGACCAAGTTGCGGACGGAGTCGGCGGTCACGCGTCCGCTGGCGGAGGCGATGGCTTGATCAAGAATCGAGAGCGCATCGCGCATCGAACCGTCGCCGGCTTCGGCGAGCAGGGCGAGAGCGTCGTCGTCGGCTTCGAGGTTTTCGCGCGTGACCAGATCGCGAAGCTGGGCGACGATAGCGTCGAATTTTACCGCGCGGAAACTGAAGTGCTGGCAGCGCGAGCGGATGGTCTGCGGAATGTCCTCGGGCTGCGTGGTCGCGAGCATGAAGACGATGTGATCGGGCGGCTCTTCTAGGGTTTTGAGCAGCGCGTTGAAAGCGGCGTCGGTGATCTGGTGGGCTTCGTCGAGAATGTAGATTTTGAAACGGTCGCGAGCCGGCTTGTAGCGCGCGGCTTCGCGGAGTTCGCGGATTTCGTCGATGCCGCGGTTAGTGGCGGCGTCGATCTCGATCACATCGACGGCGTTGCCGGCACGAATTTCGGTACAGGATTCGCAAATGCCGCACGGCTCGGCGGAAGGCGTATCTTTGGATCGGCAGTTCAGAGCAGCAGCCAGAATGCGCGCGACGGTGGTCTTGCCGATCCCGCGGTGGCCGCTGAAGATGTAGCCGTGGGCGGTTCGTCCCTGCTCAAGGGCGTTCTGGAGAGTGCGGGTAACGTGCTCTTGTCCGATGACCTCGGAGAATTTCTGGGGACGGTATTTGCGGGCCAGGACGGTGTAACTCATGGGCAGAAGAGACGATTATACGGGATGGACGGGGCGCGCTGCCGTCGCAAAGGTAAAAGCTTTTGACCGCAGAGAGCGCCGACAAATGCCGAAGAGAACGCGGAGAACGCCGTGGCGGCTTGCGAAGCTGGTGAGGCCGCGATAGGCTGGGTGATCAACATTGCGTGTAAGTCTGTGGCTGAGGAGAATGTCAGATGCAATTGAAACTTCAGAACCGAACAGTAGACGGGATTCTGGCAATTGAGTGTAATGGGCGCATCGTGTTTGGCGAAGAGTCTGCCATGCTTCGAGACGATGTGAAGAGGGCAATCGCGGATGGCCAGAAGCGTATTGTGCTCAACCTGAGCGAAATAAATTACATCGATTCGGGTGGATTGGGAACGCTGGTGGCCCTGCATATCGCGGCGCACAATGCCGGAGGCACGATCAAGTTGGCGAACCTGAACAAGCGCGTGGGCGATTTGATGCAGGTCACGAAGCTGCTGACGGTGTTTGAGGTGCATGGGTCGGAGTATGAGGCGCTGGAAGCGTTTCGCAATGCGGCGTAGCGATGATATTTTTCTAGAATCAAAATCCCCACCCTCCCGCTAAGAAGGCGAGAAGCGTGGGCGCCGCTTGGCTAAGTGTCAGCGCTGAAATAATTGCAGGGATCCTTCGACTTCGCGGGCTGGCTCGCTTTGCGAGTCAGCCCTCTTTGCTCAGGATGACAAAGAAGAAAAATGACGCGGCGGGTGCAATGCGGTTGCGGATCGAACGGGCGATTCGCGCGATTCCACGTGGGAAGGTGTCGACCTACGGCGCGGTTGCTCGGGCGGCGGGATTTCCGGGAGCGGCCCGGCAAGTCGCGGCGATCTTGCGGCGCGGATTTGGATTGCCCTGGCAGCGCGTGCTGGGATCGGGTGGCGCGATCAAGCTGACTGGGGACTCGGCGTTGGAGCAGCGCTTCCGCCTGGAAGCTGAAGGCGTGCGGTTTCGAGGGCGGCGCGTGGACATGAAGGCGCACGAGTTCAAGGGAGTACTTCCCAAGCCAGCGAGTTCCGGTCGG
>Ga0070731_10003970_pt1 | contig 13025 bp, 8 predicted proteins | sample Coa_R1_2_FD_66448 | JGI IMG/M metagenome (GOLD analysis project Ga0070731, IMG submission 66448) | Surface soil microbial communities from Centralia Pennsylvania, which are recovering from an underground coalmine fire - Coalmine... | ecosystem: Environmental > Terrestrial > Soil > Unclassified ... | reverse complement strand
TTCATCCGAGATCATGATCACCTTGCCGCCGCGCGCCATCACCTCCTGCATGTTGGATGCCGTCTTGTCGAAGAGCGCGTCGCTGGGGGCGATGACGATCACCGGTACCGCATCATCGATCAGCGCGATCGGCCCGTGCTTCATCTCGCCTGCGGCGTAGCCTTCGGCGTGGATGTACGAAATTTCCTTGAGCTTGAGCGCGCCTTCGAGCGCCAGGGGGTAATTGAGCCCGCGTCCGAGATAGAGCACGTCGCGGGCATCGACGATCTTCTCGCCCAGCGCCTTGACCGCGCGCTCCTGCTTCAGAAATTCGACGATGTGGCGCGGCGTCTCGAGGAGCGCCACGCAGAGTCGCTTTTCTTCCTTCGCGTCGAGCGCGCCGCGCGCGCTGCCTGTGGCGATCGCAAGCGCCGCCAGCACCGCGAGCTGGCAGGTAAAGGCCTTGGTCGAGGCGACGCCGATCTCCGGACCCGCGAAGGTCGGAAGCACGATATCGGCTTCGCGCGCGATCGAACTCTCGGGCACGTTGACGATCGCAAGCGTCGTCTGCCCGTGCTCCTTCGCATGGCGGAGCGCCGCCAGGGTGTCGGCCGTCTCGCCCGATTGCGAGATGAACAGCGCGGCGCCGCCTTTCGCGTACACCGGCTCGCGATAGCGCAGTTCCGAGGCCACATCGACGTCGCAGCCGAGCCGCGCCAGCTGCTCGAACCAGTATTTGCCGACGAGCCCTGCATAAAAAGCGGTGCCGCAGGCGCAGACCGTCAACCGCTCTGCTTTGGCAAGCGCTTCCAGCGCGCGCGGCTCGACCCTGGCGTGCGGACCCGCGGCGTCGAGATAGTGGGCGAGCGTGTGCGCGATCACTTCCGGCTGCTCGTGAATCTCTTTCGCCATGAAGTGGCGAAAGCCGCCCTTGTCGATCATGCCTTCGGCGCCGCTGACCATGCGCGTTTCGCGGTTCGCGATCCGCCCCTCGGCGTCGAAAATCCGTACGTTTGCGCCCTGCAGCACGGCGACGTCGCCATCTTCGAGATAGGTGATGCGGTTGGTGAAAGGCGCGAGCGCGAAGGCGTCGGAGCCGAGATACGATTCTTTCGCGCCGTAACCGACCGCGAGCGGGCTTCCCTTGCGCGCGCCGACGACGAGCGATTGCTCGCCGTCGAAGATCATCGCGAGCGCATAGGCGCCGGTCAGCCGCTTCACCGCCGCCATCGCGGCGTGCGGCGCATCCATGCCGGATTCGAGATGATCGGTGACGAGATGCACCGCGACTTCGGTATCGGTTTCGGAGTCGAATCTGTGGCCTTTCGCGGCCAGTTCGTCACGCAGTTCCCGGAAATTCTCGATGATGCCGTTATGCACCAGCGCCACACGGGAGGTCGCGTGCGGATGGGCGTTCTCCGTCGTCGGCGCGCCATGCGTGGCCCAGCGGGTGTGGCCGATCCCTGTACGTCCGGAAAGCGGATGTTTCGCAAGCTCCGCCGCGAGATTGCCGAGCTTGCCCGCCGCGCGGCGCCGCTCGATATGGCCGTCGACGAGCGTGGCCAGGCCGGCGGAATCGTAGCCGCGATATTCGAGCCGCTTCAGCGCTTCGAGCAGCGCCGGCGCCGCGTCGTCGCCGTTGGCAATGCCGACAATGCCGCACATCTATTTTGTTCCCTTCATCGCCTTCCCGGCTTTCTTCCGCGCGCGGAAATCCTTCGCCCAGCCGGGTTTTTCCGCCTGCTCCGCGCGCACCACGGCAAGGGCATCCGGCGCTACGTCCTTCGCGATGGTGCTTCCCGCGCCGATATAGGCGCCGTCGCCCACCTTAACCGGCGCGACCAGCGCCGTGTTGGACCCTATGAACGCGCCCGCGCCGATTTCGGTCCGGTGCTTGTCGAAGCCGTCATAGTTGCAGGTGATGGTACCCGCGCCGATGTTCGTAGCGGCGCCCAGCGAGGCGTCGCCGATATAGCTCAGATGGTTGACCTTGGCGGTGTTCTCCACGCGCGAATTCTTGATCTCCACGAAATTGCCGATATGCACGTCTTCGCCCAGCACCGCGCCCGCGCGGAGCCGCGCATAGGGACCGACGATGGTGTTCCGCCCGACTTCGGCGCCTTCGAGATGCGAGAACGCGCGGATGGCGGCGCCGCTCCGCACGATGACGCCGGGACCGAAGACGACGAAGGGCTCTATCTGTACGTCCGGCTCGAGTAGGGTATCCCAGGAAAGATAGACGGTGTCGGGAGCGCGCATGCCGACACCGCCCGCGAGCGCAGCGTCGCGCAGCCGTGACTGCATTTCGCGTTCCGCGCGCGCCAGTTCGGCGCGGCTGTTGACGCCGGTCACATCCATCTCATCGACGACGGCCACGGCGCAGCGGATGCCGTCGCGGCGCGCGAGGGTCGGTACGTCGGTCAGATAATATTCGCCCTGGGCGTTGTCATTCCTGAGTGCTGCCGTCCAGCGGAAAAACTTCCTCGCGTCCGCTGCAAAAATGCCCGCGTTGCAGAGATCGCACGCGCGTTCCCTTTCGTTTGCGTCCTTGTACTCGACGATGCGGTCGAGCAATCCGTCACTGTCCAGGATCACGCGGCCGTAGGCGGCGGGATCATCCGCGCGGAACGCGGCAAGCGACAACTCAGTCTTCTCGCGCGCGGCGAGCGAAGCTTCGAAGCATTCACGCGTGACCAGCGGCATGTCGCCATAGGTGGTGACGACGGTGCCTTCGAAATCCTTGAGCTGTTCGCGCGCCGCATTGGCGGCATGGCCGGTGCCGAGCTGCGGCTCCTGGATGACGGATTCGGCGCCTTCGGCGGCCGCGTAATCGCGCACGTCCCGCGCATCGGCCGCGGTGATCACCACGAGGCGATCGATTCCCGCCGCGCGCATCGCCGCCATCACGTGGCCGAGGATCGGCCGTCCGGCGACGGTGTGCATGACCTTGGGCTTCGCGGATTTCATCCGCGTCCCCTGCCCCGCCGCCAGGATGATGCCTGCCAGATTCGCCATGCCTACACTGTAACCCTCACCCCGAGCCCGTCGAAGGGTGAGGGTGGATCGCCGTTTCGGGCTCATCCTTCGACAAGCTCAGGATGAGGCAAAGACTACTTCCCCCTATCCTGCCCCGGAAACCTCACAAAAACACGAATTGCGACGTTCGGTTGCCCGGCGAATCGGTCCGGGCGTATTTCCCGGGATCGCGGCCGACTCGACCGCTGTTTCTTTCGCCTTCGGCGATGCGGGCGAGGACCGTCCCAACGAAGATCAACTCATTCCGTTTGCGGCGAGGCGGCGGACCCGCCACTTCGTATCTTTCGTGCGATCTGGCGCAATTGCCCGGCGACTTCCTCCCGCCCCCCCGGCGGTACGCCGAACAACCCGGGAGTCCAGAGATAATCCGGCAGGCGCGAGCAATACGATAGAGCCGCGGATTCATCGCCAAGCCGCGCATGGCAGTGCGCCTGGAACAGCAGCCCTATTGCGTGCTCATGCCATTCGTCGGGATTTATCGCTTCTCCCCGGTCAAAATCCTCCAGCGCGTGCTGATAGTCGCCGAGTTGGTGTTTCGTACGGCCACGGACAAAATAATCCGCCGGGTTGTCCGGCTCTAGCGCGATCGCACTGTCAAGATCTGCCAGCGCTTTCTGCGGTTCACCCAGAGCAAGCCATGCGTAGTGCCGCTCGAACAACGCTGTCGCGTCGCTGGGATTCTGAGCGATCCATTCGTTGACGATTCGAAGATACTTTTGTGGATCGGCCCTCAGGATTTTGCCGAAATCGCGAATCTCTTGAGGTGTGGACGGCTGCTTCATTAGTGCTCCCTTTCTCAAACCGCTTTCAGCATGTTGCTTGCACGAAGCCGTAAGGCGGATTCGTACAACTCAGCCTTCGCGAGAGGCTCTGCATCCGGTTCCGGGGGTTCCTGTATCTGCATGAGCAGCGTTGCGACTTGTGCGCGCGCCATGTCGCCACATTCGAGCGCTTTCACGAAACCAGATTTCCGTCATCGTCGGGACGTTCCTTTCCTCAACTCTCCAGGCAGGAACGTATCAGGAACAAATACGCCTGTCAAACCGGAACAGAACATTAAATTCCCGGCTTGGTTTAGAGGCGGGTTTGTGGCCGGGCATGCTAATGACCCTGGATGATTCACACCCCCGCCCTCGTCTTCGACCTGGACGGCACGCTCGTCGACACCGCGCCCGACATTCTGGGCGCCCTCAATTTCGTGCTTCAGCGCGAGGGTCGCCGGCCCGTCACCCGCGCCGATCTCCGCCACCTCGTGGGGCATGGCGCGCGCACGATGTTCGCCGAGGCGCTCGCCATCACCGGGGGTCCGCTGCCGGAAGAGCGCGTCGTCACGCTCATCGACGACTACATCGCCCATTACCGCGCCCACATCGCCGACGAGAGCCGCCCGTTTCCGGGCGTCCCGGAAACGCTCGCGCACTTTGTACAGACAGGCGCGCGGCTCGGCGTCCTCACCAACAAGCCGCAGGAACTCGCGGTGCCGCTGCTCGAGACGCTGGGCCTCGCGCAATATTTCGCCGCGATTCACGGCGCCGGCCGCTTCTCCTGGTCGAAGCCCGACGCGCGCGTCTTCCACCACGTGGTGGACGAAATGGGGGGCGGTGGCGCGGGCGCGCTGATGATCGGCGACTCGACGACCGATGCGAAGACGGCGCGTGCCGCCGACGTACCGGTGATCCTTCTTACGTACGGCTACACGCCGGATCCCGTGGAGACGCTCGGCGCGGACGCCATCGCGGACAATTTTGCCGAACTGCCGAATTTGGTCGCGCGGCTTCTCGATGGCGCAGCCCGGCCTCCCCGCGAGGCCGGTTGAGATCAATACGGCGGCGGCGTGCGCAGTCGCTGTGCGGCTGCCGCTTCGATCCACCATTTGAGATCGTCGACGAAGCGCGGAAACTTCTTCTCGAGATATGCGCCGGACGCGCCGGTCGGCTCGCCGTCCTCGTTCAGGGCTCCCGTGATCGGGCTGATGGTCAGCGAACTCGACACGACGATCATGCCCATTTCGTTCAGCGTGGCATGCCAGTTGTAGGCGGCGCGCGCGCCGCCTGTCTGCTGCAGCGAATAACTGGCGATCGCCGCCGGCCGCCAGTACCACTCTTCGAGGAAATGGTCGGTCAGGTTTTTCAGGCCGGGCTGGATGCCCCAATTATACTCGCCGCAGACGAAGACGAAGCCGTCCGCCGCCCTTATCTTCTCCGCGAGAACTTCCATCGCTTTCGGCGCGGTGCCTTTCGGATACTCCTTGTACATCCTGTTCAACATCGGCAGTCCGACCTCCCGCGCGTCGATGAACTCGACAGCGAGCCCGCGCGCCGGCATCCGCGACAGCAGGTATTTCACAAGACGTATGCCGTTTCTCGGCTCGCGGTATGAACCGTAGAAGAGCAGAACGTTCCTGGGCACGATCGGCGTCCACAATGAGGGGGCGGGCCCATCTTGCCATAGTTCGCCCCCGGGAACACAGTCCGGGCGGAGCCTTTCGACCATGACCAGAATCGGAGAATCGTTCTTCGACCGCGACGTCGACGTGGTCGCGCGGGCGCTGATCGGGACCACGTTTCTGGTCGACGGTGTCGGCGGGGTGATCGTCGAAACGGAAAGCTACAGCCCGGACGATCCGGCGTCGCACAGTTTCGGGATGCGGCGCGCGGAACGCACCAGGACCATGTTCGGACCGCCCGGCCACGCTTACGTGTACAGAGTGTACGGTGCGCACTGGTGTCTCAACTTTGTCTGCCGCGTGGCATCGGCCGTGCTCATTCGCGCGATCGAACCGACACATGGCATCGAACAGATGATTCGCCGGCGCGGGACGGACAGGCTGCCGCTGCTGTGTTCGGGACCCGGACGTTTGTGCGAGGCGCTTGGCATAACCAGAACCTTTGACGGCGCATCCCTGGTGCGCGCGCCGGTTTCGCTGACCGCGCCGCGGAACCGGCCGCGGGTCGTGACCGGCACGCGGATCGGGATTACCAGGGCGCCGGATTTCATCCGTCGCTTCGGCCTGAAAGACTCGCCGTTCCTCAGCCGGAAATTTCCGGTTGAGACGAACATGGCTGACGCGTGATGGACGGAGCCGCGTCCCCCGCGTCCATCGCGTGCGCGGCCTGCCGCCGCCTGAAGGCGCGTCCGGCGGCTGCTGCCGCTTGAAGGGAATGAGTCCAAAGCGCGACCGGAAACGTGCATTTCCCATCCCCGGATTCTGTACACGCCGGTTTTCGTGAATTCCCTCAGAATTTCCCTGGTGTCCAGCCGGGCGCTGGCGTAAGTCGTTGACATCACTGGCTTTCCAATTTTTGGACCCCATTTTTTCAGGAAACTCCCTCAGAAATTCCCTCACTGAGGGAATTTTGCCCTCGCGACGTGGCGGCACGCGCCGGCGGCAAAAAAATCCGCCCCCCGTGCGAAACGGACAGGCAACGGATGCTGTGTGGCAGGCATGGCAACGAACCTCTCTCATTGGAAAACGCCGCCTCCGGCGCCAACATCATGACGGTTGTATATACAACCATTTTGGTTGTGTCAATGGGCCCTGGAAAAAAGCGGCGCGTTCTTTTGTTCCCTCCCCCGCTCCGCTGCTGCTGCGCGGGAGAGGGAATGTGTTGCCCGGCCGGCTTGTCTCGGTTCCGGAATTCCGCTGAATTACCGGCAGAGCTGGGAGATTCTCGATATGTGGAACGTGTTGCGGGCGGCCGGCGCCGCCCTTGTGCTCGTGTACGCGTTTGGCGGGCAGCCCGCGGCCGCCGCCGATGCCGACCTCAAGGTCACGGTAACGAACGGCGCCGACAGGCAGGGCGAGGCCTCGATCCAGGTGCGGCCCGCCGGCCAGCACAATGGCGACGTGATCGTGAGCGGCGGGTCGGGCGACGACATCAAGGTGCCGGCCGGAACCTACGACGTCGAAGTCTCCTACAACGACGGCGCCGCCAACAAGATCGTCTGGTTCGACAGGCTCGCGCTCTCCGGCCGCGTCGTAAAGGCGGTCGATATGGGCATGCCCGTGGCTTCGCTGCGGGTGGTGATAACGAACAGTGGTACAGATGTTGCGGGGAACGGTACATTCGACGTTCGTCCGAACGGAAAACACGACGCCGACGTCATCGTCTCCGAACGCTCCGGCGGGACCGTCCGGCTTCCCGCCGGCACCTACTCGATGGATGTACGATTCAGCGACGGCAACGCCGGCAAGACCGTCTGGCTCGATGGCCTGGCCCTGAGCGGCAAGGTCGAAAAGTCCGTCGAGATCGGCATGAAACTCGCCGACCTGCGCATCGTGATAACCAACGGCGGCAAGGACGTGGCCGGGAACGGAATGTTCGAAGTCCGCCCCAACGGGCAACACGACGCCGACGTCATCGCCTCCGAACATTCGGGCGGCACCGTGCGGGTGCCCGCCGGCACCTACGCCGTCGATGTACGATTCGGCGATGGCGCCGCCAACAAGACCCTATGGCTCGATGGACTGGCGCTGTCGGGCAGGGTCGAAAAGACCGTCGAGATGGGCGCGTCGCTCGCCGACGTGACCTGGCACATCCTCAACCATGGCCGGGACCTCGGCAAGGACGCCAGGTATCAGATCCGTCCCGACGGAAACCACCAGGGCGATGTCATCGCGGAGGGCGCGTCGGGCGACCCGTCGCGGCTCGCTGCCGGCACCTATGACATCGACATCGTTTACACGAAGGGGATGTTCAACAGGATCGTGTGGCTCGATCATCAGAGCCTGAACGGCAGGGTCGACCGTACAACCGATCTCGCGCTCGATCTCGCCCACCCGACGGTGTCGGCCACGCTGAATGGCGCGGATGTGGGCGCCAAGGCGCGCATCGGAATAACGCCGACAGGGAAGGGCGACGAAATCGGCGCGATTCAGGGCGGCGAAGCCGCCGACCTCGAGAGCGGCCATTACGACCTCGCCGCCACGATTCCGGGCGCCGAAGGGACGCTGCGCAACGTCGCGATCGCCGGGCAGCCGCATCTCGTCGTCGCCATGAAGCCGTTGCAGACCGCGGAACTCAAACCCGGCGGGCCGCCGCCGAAGACCTGTACGATCGAGGTCTACGGCGTGAACTTCGATTTCAACAAAGCGACGCTGCGGCCCGATTCCGGGCCCGTGCTGCGCGCAGTCCTGCAGCTTTTCAACGCCGCGCCCGCATTCAGCGCCGAGGTTGGCGGCCATACCGACAATATCGGTAAGCCCGATTACAACATGAAGCTGTCGGAGGCGCGCGCGGCGGCGGTCAAGACCTGGCTGGTCGCGCAAGGGGTGCCGGCCGATCGCGTAACCTCGCGCGGCTACGGCGACACGCACCCGCTGGCGCCCAACGACACGGATGCCAACCGGTTCAAGAACCGGCGCGTGGAACTCCGCCGCACGCATTGTACATGAGCGCGCCGGGACTCGTGGAATCCGTGCTCGCGCGCAACGCTTTGGAACCGGCGTAGTCCGGCAGGAACTGCTGCGCGTCCGCAGGCAACGCCCTTTGTTGCGCGTGCCATGGCTTCTTCCGATAGTGTGTTGATGTCCGACCACCCGACCGTCACCGTTCGCCCGGCCTTTCCCGTCCGGAAATGGCAGCGGACGTTTCCGTGCCCGAATTCAAGCAGATAGCCCTCGCAATTTCTCCATCGTCAGGGGCTTCTGCGTGCCGCGCCACGTGACCGGGCCGCGACGCCGAGGTTTTCAAGGTCCATCGGGTGATATAGTCTGTCCGCAGGCTGGCGGCGGGTAAGCGATCGGGGTCGCTGCGACCCACTGCGTGCGAGGGGACTGGCCGGTGTCCCTCAGGCACGGGGCCAACCCATTCCCGGCCAGGGAGATTTCTCGTGTCTGCAAAGCTTGATCCGGTTCGGCTGGCGGGGCGTACGTTATCAAATACCAATCACATTTGCGCCTTCTTCAACTCACCGGAAGAGCAGTACAAGGTCCTGATGCCGTTCTTCAAAGACGGTTATGACCAGGGCGAAATGCTGTTTCACGTCGTGGATTCGCGTCTGCATAAGGATCATCGCTGCGCCTGCCAGCAGGGCGGTATCGATGTCGACGCTGCGGAGGCATCCGGCCAGCTCCTGCTCAACGATTGGGAGAGCACCTACCTTCGGGATGGCTATTTTGATGTCGACCGCATGATTCGTACCCTCGAGGATACCCTGGCAAGCAGCCGCGACCGGTTTCCGCGCGTCCGCGTGACTGGGAACATGGAATGGGCGCTCGAAACCGCGCCGGGCGTCAAAGACGTCATCGAATACGAGGCCAAGCTCAATTACATGCTGCCCAGATATGCGGATGCCTTCGTATGCGTGTATGATCTCAACCGTCACAGCGGCAGCGTCGTCATGGATATTTTGCGCACGCACCCCATGGTGATCATCGCCGGCGTGCTGCAGGAGAACCCGCTTTACGTTCCGCCCGACGAGTTCATGGAACATTTGCGCCAGCGCAAGGTTGGCAAAGAGCAAGGCGCAACGGAAGCGACCGCTCCGGCCGCCTGACCGCAGCTGTGAACGAATAGTCCGTGCTGCCTGATCTCGCTCACGCCGACGCGGCGACGATTGGACGGTGCCTGGGCGATGTCGTGGCGCTCTCCACGATGCCCTCGGTTTGGGCGGGGGCAAAACCGCTGCGCATCGCTGAAAGTCTTGCGGCAGCGCTGTACACCATGCTCGACGCGGAATTCGTCTATGTCGCGCTGCACGACCCGCAAAGCGGCGCCCTTGCAAACGTTGCGCAGACGGAGCTCTACCAGACCGACCCGCAACTTGCCGAGGAGCTCGGACCGGCACTGCTGACATGGGCGCGCCAGCGCGATCCGCACGAGCTATTCCTTCACGAAGACGCGCGCTTCGATGGAACGGTGCGGGTGACCTGCCGCCAGCTCGGCCACAATGCGGAATTCGGAGTGGTCGCGGTCGGCTTTTCCGGCGACGACTCGCCGTCAGCGTTGCACCACCTCTTGCTCAATGTCAGCGCAACCCAGGCGACGACCGGGCTTACCAACGCGCTGCTTGTACATTCGCTGCGCCAAAGCGAAGCGCGCTTTCGCACGGCGCTCGAAATCCGTACCGTGGGGGCTATTACCTTCGATCCCCAGGGCAGGCTGATCGACGCCAACGACGCCTTTCTCTCGATGAGCGGCTACGCGCGCCGCGACCTTGAGGCCGGTCACCTGAGCTTGCAGTGTCTCACGGCCCCCGAGTGGCGCGCGACCGTCGAAAAAACGCTCGCCGAACTCCAGGAACAAGGCGAAACCACGCCGATCGAGAAGGAGTATTTGCGCGCAGATGGTTCGCGCTGGTGGGGCCTGTTCGCCTCCAAGCGGCTTCCCGATGGCATGGGCTTCAAATTTGTCGTCGACATTACGGAGAGGAAGAAGGCGGAATTGGCGTTGCGCGAACAGACTGTCGCGCTCGAGGCGCTCAACCGCACCGCCGCCACGACGGCGATTGAAAAGGACCTGGACCGCGTCGTTCAAGCGGTGACCGATGCGGGCGTAGAGCTCTGCGGCGCTGAATTCGGCGCGTTCCTTTACAACGTTGTCGAGCCGGCGGAGGAAAGCTGTACGCCCTACACCCTCTCCGGCGTACCCAAAGACGCCTTCGCCAACTTCCCGATGCCGCGCAACGCCGCGGTGTTCGCACCGACCTTTCGCGGCGAGAGGATCGTTCGTTCGGACGACATCAAACTCGACCCCAGATATGGCAAGAACGCGCCCCGAAACGGCGTGCTGGAAGGCCATCTTCTGGTCACCAGTTATCTCGCCGTGCCCGTGATCTCTCGCAGCGGTGAAGTGCTGGGAGGGCTCTTCTTTGGTCACTCGGCCAAGGGCCGGTTCACGGAAGACCATGAGCGGCGGCTGGTCGGGCTGGCCGGCCAGGCGGCCATCGCCTTCGACAATGCCCGCCTGTTCCAAGCTGTACAGTCCGCGAACGAAACCCTGGAGCAGCGCGTGGCGGAGCGGACGCGGGAATTGACCGAGGCGCACGAGGCGCTGCGGCAAGCGCAAAAGATGGAGGCCGTCGGCCAGTTGACCGGCGGCATTGCCCACGACTTCAACAACCTTCTGATGGGAATCAGCGGCGGTCTGGAACTGGTCGAACGGGGCTTGGCTCGCCGAGGCGTCGAAGGTTTGGAACGGTACCTTCAGGGCGCCCAGTCGTCGACCAGGAAGGCGGCGGCCCTCACTCAGCGGCTCCTCGCCTTCTCCCGCCGCCAAACCCTGGATCCCAAGCCAACCGACGTCAACCGGCTTATTTACGGCATGGAAGATCTGATCCGGCGCACCGTCGGTCCTTCCATCGAAGTTGAAGTGGTTGGGCAGGCGGGCCTGTGGCCGGCCCTCATTGACGGCGCGCAACTCGAAAGCACGCTCCTTAATCTGGCAATAAATGCCAGAGACGCCATGCCAGACGGTGGCCGGATTACCATCGAGACCGCCAACAAATGGCTGGACGACCGGGGCGCCAGGGAACGGGAGCTGAATCCCGGTCAGTACCTGTCGATCTGCGTCAGCGATACAGGACTGGGCATACCCAACGACATCATCGACAAGATTTTCGATCCCTTTTTCACCACTAAGCCGATCGGCGAGGGAACGGGCCTCGGCCTTTCCATGGTACATGGCTTCGTCCGCCAATCGGGCGGCCAGGTGCGGGTCTATACAGAACCCGGAAAAGGCACGACTATGTGCCTCTATTTCCCGAGGCACACGGGTGATGTCGGTGCGGACGCCGAAGCGGATATGGCCGTTCCGTCCGTCGGGTCGGGCGAAACGGTACTGGTCATCGACGACGAACCGACTGTCCGCATGCTCATATCGGATGTTCTTTCCGAGGCAGGGTACGCGGTACTGGAGGCCCAGGATGGGCCTTCAGGCATGCGGATTCTCCAATCGGATGCGCGGATTGATCTCTTGATCACCGACGTGGGCCTGCCCGGAATGAATGGACGGCAAGTGGCTGATGCAGGGCGGGTGACCCGGCCGAATCTCAAGGTTTTGTTCGTCACGGGCTTCGCGGAGAACGCGGCCATCGGCAACGGTCACCTGCCACGCGGAATGGCGGTGATGACCAAGCCCTTCCTTGTGGCCGATCTCACCAGCAAGGTTAGTCAGATCATCGAGAGCTGATCGCATCGCCAGCGCGGCTCCATGAGCGCGCCGGGCGGACCCGACAATCATCACGGATTCGATCTCAACGGATTTCGCTCCGCTCCGTTGGTTTCGAACTCCGGATACGTTGGCAACGCGTGCGACTGTTACTCTACTCCTTCAGTTTGAAAACGGTGCCGCAGCCCGGGAAGACGCCACCGCAAACCGGGTTCCCGCCATATTCCGCGGTTCCGTAGAGATTGCCTTCGCCATCCGTGATCAGCGTGGCGCCCGGATTTGCGCCGTCGCTGCCGCCGGTGAAGGCGTGAAGTACGATTTCCTTTCCCTTCGGCGTCAACTTGAAGACGACGCCCTTGTTATCCGCACCACCGTCGAATGTGGTGCCGTAGAGGTTACCCTGCCCATCGGCGATCAGGCCGCCGGCCGGGCTTGCGCCGTCGGTTCCGCCCTGGAAGGTGTACAGGAGATCGTAATTGCCGCCTGCCGTTATTTCGAACACGACGCCGCAGCCCTGGCCTCCGCAGCCCTGCATGTATCCTCCCAGCTCGGTCGTGCCGTAAAGATTGCCGTTCGCGTCGGCGATCAACCCTCCGACCGGATTGGTGCCCACATCGGTCGTGCTTGAAAACTTCATCAGCGTCGTTTCGGTGCCGTCCGGCGCGAGTTTGAAGACCGTGCCGCAACCCTCATTTAATTCGCCGCATCCCTGATTGCCGCCGAACAGGGTCGTGCCGTAAAGATTGCCCGCCTTGTCGGCAATCAGACTGCCATTCGGAAAGGCGCCATCGCTCCCCTGAAAGACATAGAGCGTGGATTGCGTACCGCCGCGCGCCAGTTTGTAGGCGACGCCATATCCGATACCGCCATACGCGGTCGTGCCGTAGAAATTTCCCTGCC
>Ga0070731_10003969_pt1 | contig 13026 bp, 10 predicted proteins | sample Coa_R1_2_FD_66448 | JGI IMG/M metagenome (GOLD analysis project Ga0070731, IMG submission 66448) | Surface soil microbial communities from Centralia Pennsylvania, which are recovering from an underground coalmine fire - Coalmine... | ecosystem: Environmental > Terrestrial > Soil > Unclassified ... | reverse complement strand
GTCGGGGCCTCGGTCGCCGAGTTCGACTTCCAGCGCTGGATGCTCGGGATCCGCGTCCTTGGCCTGATCGGCGTCGCCGGGCTCGCCCCGCTCTACGGCCACGCCGAGCCGGTGGCCCTCGTGTCGGCCTTCCTGCTCATCGGCGCCCTGGTCCTCGTCCAGGTCTTCTGGATGCGCGGCGCCCGGAGCCCGGCCGCCTGGCAACGCTTCGCCGTGGCGGCCTTCGCCGTCGACTCGGCGGTCGGCTACCTCGTCGGCCAATCGCTGCTTGGCACGCCCGATTGGATCGCCTTCTTCATCTACCCGATCCTGGCCCTCGAGGGCGCCGTCTTCTTCGGGATGAGCGGAGCGCTGGCCTCGGCCGCGAGCAGCGCCTTCGTGTTCATCGGCCAGGTGGAGCTGCGCGCCTCGCTCGGCTACCAGACCAGCTCCCAGGTCCAGGTCACGGTGTTCGTGCTTCTCTTCGTGTATGCCCTGTTCGTGGGCAGCTTCGCCCGGGTCGGGCGGCGGGTGCGCGGCGACCTGGCCACCCTGATCGAGTTCACCGGCGTCCTCTCCCAGCAGGAGTCGCCGACGCGGATCGTGCAGGCCCTTGATGCCCGCCTGCGGGAGCTCCTCGGGGCGCGGGTCCGTTCGGTCGCGCTGCGCCGGCCCGACGGCGGCTACGACATCCTGCGCTGGCGGAGCTCCGAGACGCGCTCGATCGAGCCCGGTGCGGTCTCGGGCGTGAGCCGCTTCACCGGCCGCGACATCGAGGCCGACTTCCAGAACCGCCGGGCGGTCACCTTCAAGATCACCCCCGGACGGGACGACGGGATCATCGTCGGGCTGGGCCTGCCGGCCTGGGTGCGCTCGATCACGATGGTCCCGATCCACTCCGACGGCGGGCTGTCGGGCTTCCTGCCAGTCCTGTGGGAGTCGCCCCGGGTCCCGAACACCGACGAGCTGGAGCTGCTCCACGGCCTGGCCGACCAGACCGGCCTGGCCTTCAGCCAGGCCCACCTCCAGCGGGCCCGGGAGCTGGCCGCGACCGATACGCTGACCGGCCTGGTCAACCACCGCTCCTTCCAGGACCTCCTCCGCCGCCAGATCCGCGACGCCGTCAACCACGACGGCCACTTCGCCGTCCTGTTCTGCGACCTGGACCACTTCCAGCAGCTGAACGACCGGCTCGGCCACTCGGTCGGCGACCTCGTCCTGCGCAGCGTGGCGGTGATGCTCAAGGCCGGCGCCCGGAACAAGGATGTCGTGGCCCGCTATGGCGGCGACGAGCTGGCCCTGATCCTGCCCGATCTCGATCGGAGCCAGGCCGCCGAGGTGGCCGAGCGGCTCCAGGCGGCCGTGCGCAGCGCCGAAGGCGGGATGGGCGTCGACCTGACGATCGGCATCGCGGCCTACCCCGACGACGCCCGCGACCAGGCCGAGCTGCTGGCCCGGGTCCATGCCGCCACGTACGCCGGCAAGCGCCGCGGGCGGGGTGCGATCGTCCAGGCGATCGAGGTCGCGGCCGAGCCCTGATCCGGGCGAACCCGGCGGCGGCTCAGTGGTCGGCGATCCGCTCCGCGAGAGAGCGGCCGGTCGGCGGCTTGCCGGTCCGGGCTGTCCGGGCATCGAGCCGCAGGAGCGACTCCTGGGTGAACCGGACGCCGATCCAGCGGAACGGCTCGGGCTCCCAGTTCGGCGAGCGGTGATTGACCAGGGGCAGGGCGGTCAGCTCGTTGCGCTCGCCCAGGATCAGCCCGGCCAGCACCCGCCCGGCCAGGTTCGCCGTCGACACGCCGTGGCCGGTATAGCCCCGGCCTGAGGCGATCCCGGACCGGGGATCGAAGGCGAAGGTCGGGATCCAGTCGCGGGGCATCCCCAGCGGCCCGCCCCAGGCATGGCCGAAGCCGATCCCGCGCAGGCTCGGGAACCAGGCCTCGACGAACGCCCGCAGCAGCGCGTGGGTCCGGGCGTCGCGATCGAAGGCCGGCTCGATCTGCGAGCCGAAGCGGTACGGTGCGCCCCGGCCGCCGAATAGGATCCGCCCGTCGGCCGTGCGCGACAGGTAGTCCACCGACAGGCGGTACGAGGCAAGGACCTCGCGCGCCTGCCAGCCGATCGTGGCCCAGTCGCCGTCCGAGACCGGCTCGGTCAGCACGATCAGCGAATAGAGCGGCAGCAGCGAGCGGTGCAGCTGGCGGAGCTGGGTCAGGTAGGCCTCGCCGGCCAGGACCACGGCCCGCGCCCGGACCAGGCCGTTGGCGGTGCGCAGGGCCGGCCGGAGCTGGGGCAGCGCCCCGGGCTCGACATCGGTGACCGCCGTCTGCTCGTAGATCGTGCCACCCAGGCGCTCGACCGCCCGGGCCAGGCCGCGCACGAGCTTGCCCGGGTGGACGACGGCGTACTGGCTGCCATAGACCGAGCCGAGGGCGCCTTCGATCCGGATCCGCTCGGCGGTCTCGGCCGCATCCAGCCGCCGATAGCCGGCGGCCCGGCCTGCTGCCTCCAGGCTCTGCCAGTGGGCCTCGAGGGCGGGCAGCTGCTCGGGACCCCGGGCGACCGTCAGCGAGCCACCCTTGGTGTAGTCGGCATCGATTCCCTCGCGGGCGATCGCCGCTCCGACCGCGTCGACCGCGCCGGCGACGGCATCCTCGATCGCGGTCATCCCGTCCTGGCCGAAGCGCCTGGCCAGCCGGGCGGAGCTCGCGTTCAGCCCGGAGGCGACCCAGCCCCCGTTGCGGCCGGACGCCCCAAAGCCGGCAATCTCGCGCTCGAGGATCGCGACCTTGAGCGACGGGTCGCTGCGCAGGAGCTCATACGCCGTCCACAGCCCGGTGTAGCCCGCGCCCAGGATCGCGACGTCGGCATCGATCTCGCCGCGCAGGGCTTGACGAGGCGTGAGGTCGTCGGCGCAGGATTCGAGCCAATAGCTGGTCGCCGCGTAACCGAGCGGATCAGCGACGGGGCTGGCCGACCCGGCGGAGGACGTCGACGGAGCCATCCCTCAGCGGACGTCCGGGGCCGGCCCGGCGACCTGGAACGGATCGAAGGCGTCGGTCCGCTCGACGACCGCATCGGCGCCCAGCCGGGCCACGCCGGGACGGTCGAGGGGCGAGCCCAGGACGGAGCTCCAGCCATCGGTCGCCAGGCGCTCCAGGGTCGCCATCGCGGCGGCCACCGTCGCCCGGGCATGCTCGAGGGCGATGCCTCGTGGATCGATCGGCCCGTAGGAGCCGGCCACATCGGCCGAGACGCCGGCGATGGCCCGGGTGTCGGCCACCACCCGCCGGGCATTGGCCGAATTCGTCCGCCGGATGATCAGTCCATCCCGCTCGGCGATCGGCAGGACGGCACCCAGGATCGCCCGCCAGCGGACCGCGGCACTCTCGCCCGACGGCTCGTCGAAGACGAGCGGCTGGCCCGGGAGGGCGGCGCGACGGAGGAGGACCTGGCCGATCGCCAGGGCCGCCGAGTTGCGCTCCTCGATCAGCCAGGGCGGGACCGCCCCGACGAAGATCCGGTTGGCCGGGATCCCGTCCCGGCGTGCCATGGCCGCACCCAGGAGCTGCAGGGCGAAGGCCCGCCCGGACAGGGTCGCCGGGCCGGATGGAGCGCCGCGGGCGAGATCGGGGGCCACCACGAGCGGGCCCGGGCCGAGGATGACGACCGAGCCCGAGCGGGCGATCAGGCGATGGGCAAAGGCATGGTCGGCGAGCGCCCGGTCGGGATCGACGTTGCCGTCGACGACCTCGGCGATCGGGTCGCCGTCGACGATGTCGACCCGCTCGAAGGCCGCCACCACGGCCTGCTCGGGACCGGCCAGGGGCAGGGCCGCCGTCGCGAGCCGGGCGTAGCCCCGCCGCTCGGCCGCGGCTTCATCGATCGCCAGGCGGACCTCGGCCAGGCCCCGCTGGCTGCCCGACGGGGCCGGATCCGGCTCGCCCGAGCCGCTGCCCGAACGGGCGCGCCAGGGTGGCAGGTCGAACCCGGCGTCGTGCAGCCGGTCGGCCAGCTCGCGGCTGGCGGGCACGTCGACCCGGACGACATCCACGCCCGCCGCCACGAACTGGCCCGCCTCGCGGGCGCCATCGCTGGCCTCGGGCTCCTCGGTCGACGCCCCGACCCACGGCCGGCCCGCATCGCCGATCACGGCCAGCAGCTCGAGGCGGGCCGTCCGGTTCGCGTCGATCCGGTCGAAGGCGGACGCCGCCAGCTGGGCCGCCCGGGCCTCGACCTCGGCCCGCCGTTGAGGATCGTGGAGGATCTCGGATTCGAGGCCCAGGTCGACAGCCCCCGAGGCCACGTCGAGGGCCAACGCCTGGGGGCCCAGGTCGTATTCCGCCATGGCGGCCACGAACGGCAGGATGATCCCGGCAGCCAGCCGGTCGGTCCGGCCGGCCACGAAGCGGTCGACCGCGGCGCCGGCCAGCGGGCGCCCGGCCCGGTCGACGCCGGTCACGCCCAGCAGGCGCAGGTTCGCCCGTTCCTGGCCGACCGTGGTGCACAGGCTGGCCCGGGCGCCCCACGCCGCGGCGAGCGTCTCGGCCAGCTCGACGAGACGGTCGACCCGGGCCAGGGGCTGCTCGCTCATGGCCGGCCTACCGGCCGGCCGAGCCGTCCGGCGGCCTCGAGGAGGGCGAGCGTGCGCTCGACCGGCAGGCCCGCCAGCCGATGCCCGTCGCGGCCGGTGACGGTATCCGCCACGAACAGCGAATCGACGACCGCCTCCTCGCTCGCCTCGACGACCGCGGCCAGGAACGGATCCAGGTAGCCGTCGTGGAGATGGCTGGTCTCGACCAGCGGCCCGGCGCCGCGCCGGGAGCGGACGGCGGTCGAGATGGCCACGAAGATCTCACCGGAGCCATGGCCGCCGGTGGACCCGGCCCGGGCCAGGCCCAGTCCGGCCCGCCGGGCGAGCCGGGTCAGCTGGTTGGGCAGCAGCGGCGCGTCGGTGGCCACGACCACGATGCAGCTGCCCTGCTCGTGCTCAGCGAACACCGGCCAGCCATCCGCGAGCAGGGCCGCGCCGATCGGCACGCCGTCGATCGTCAGGCGATCCAGGCGCCCGAAGTTGGTCAGGGCCAGGACGCCGACGTGGTAGCTAAACCGGTCGCCGGCCGGCACGACCCGCGAGGCATTGCCAATCCCGCCCTTGAGGTCGAAACAGCGCATCCCCACGCCGGCCCCGACCACGCCGCCGGCCACCGGCCCGGCCGCCGGGCCGCGGGCGCCATCGACGGCCGCCCGCACGTCAGCGGCCTGGACCTGGACCGTGCGGGTCGCATTGAGGTAGCCGTCGTCGCACTCGGCCACGACCGGCATCAGGGCGTCGTCGATGCCCGCGTTCGGGACGCGCTCGACGAGCAGCTCGACGGCCGCGTCGTAGACCCGCCCGATGGCCATCGACGAGGTCAGGAAGATGGGCGTCTCGATGACGCCCCACTCGCCGATCGAGGTGATCCCGACCATCTCGCCGGCCCCGTTCAGGACGGCAGCGCCGGCCGCGACCCGGTCGTTGAACAGCTCGGCCGGGTCGAACGGGACGATCGCGCTGACGCCGGTCCGGGCCGTTCCCCGGCCGGCCGGCGGCCCCGGCTCGTCGCGCCAGATCGAGGCGTGGCCCACGGAGATGCCGTGCACGTCGACGATCGAATTCGTCGGTCCGGGCGGCAGCCGCCCGATCCGGACGCCGAGCTCGCGGGGACGCGGGCGGGGAGCCGGACCACCGAAGGCTGGCTGCGCCGGGCGGGGCTCGGCCGAGGTGGGCGTGGTCACCCGCCCAGTATGCCGCCCGAGGTTGGCCGCGGCGCTGCTGGGCCGCCGCCGATGCGCACGGTGGGACCCGCGCTCAGTCGACGATTCCCGCGAGGCGCAGGCCCGCCAGGAAACCGCGATAGGCAAGCAGCGGGTCGGCCGCAGCGAAGCGCACGCCGGTATCGCCGAAGCGCTCGGCCCCCGGGATCGACGCGGCAAAGTCGGCCTGCGCCGGCGTTTGGTACGCGACCTCGATGGCATACGGCGGCTCGAGGACGAGCAGCTGCATCTCGCCGGCAATCGCCCGCCGGACGGCCCGCTCGGCGCCGGCCCGAACCGCTTCCCGGGCGGCGGTCGGGTGGACCGAGATCGCAGCGTTGCGGCCGAGCCCTTCCTTGACCACGACTCGCTCGGCCCACGGGAACCATCCGGCGGTCTCGCCGGCGACGCGGTCGTCACCGGTGACCAGCCCGACCGGGACGCCCCAGGCGCCCAGGGCGATCGCGTTGATCCCGCTCTCGCCCACCGGCCGGCCGTTGAGGCTGGTGGCCACCGGCCGGCTCGAATAGGTGTGGGCAATCGTGCCCAGGGGATCGCCCGCCCGGGCGTGGTAGCCGACGAAGAGGGCCACCCCGAAGCCCCGCCCGGGACCGGCCCCGGCGACCATCGACCAGGCCTTCTGGCCCTGGACGAGGCGGGCTCGCGGATCGAGATCGATCGCGGCCAGGTTGTGCATCCCGCCGTGGCTGTCGTTGACGACGACCTCCGTGGCCCCGCCCCGGAAGGCGCCGTCGATCGCCGCGTTCGCCTCGCCGGCCATCAGGGCGGCGGCCGCCGGGTACTCGGCATCGCCGCGACTCGTCGGCGCCGGGTGGCTGATCCCGGCGATGCCCTCCATGTCGACGCTGATGTAGGTTTTCATCGCTGGTCCTCCGCTGGCCCCGAACGGGCCGGGCTGCCGATCCAGACATGGCCGTCGGCGAATTCCTCGGCCTTCCAGATCGGGGCCCGGCCCTTCAGCTCGTCGATGCCGTAGCGAGCGGCCTCGAAGGCCGCGTCGCGATGGGCGGCCGCCGCAACAACCGCCACGCTCACCGCCCCGAGGGGCACGCTGCCCAGGCGGTGGACGATCGCGATCCGTTCGACGCCGAAGCGCGCCTCGATCTCGTCGGCGATCGCCTCCAGGACGCGCGCCGCCATGGTCTCGTGGGCCTCGTATTCGAGGCCGGCCACCTGTCGCCCCACGTGGCGCGCCGCCTCGGCCTCCTGGCCGGCCGCCGGCGTGCCCGGCGTCGCCCGGGTCCGGCCGATGAAGCCGCACAGCGCCCCGTCGGCGTCGGTCGCCAGCCGCTCGCCGAGCTCGGCCAGGATCTCCAGGCCAAACGGCTCGTGGCGGAGCTCGATGATCCGGCCGGCACCGCCGCTGACCGGCGGGATGCACGCCAGCTCGTCGCCCTCGGCGAGCACCTCGGCGGGCTCGGCGTAGACCCCGTTGCGGGCGAAGCGGACCGCGGAGCGGCCGGGCGCCAGCCCAGGATGGACGTCGACGAGCGCCCGCCAGGCCGTCTCGATCGAGGCGCCAGCCGGCAGCTCGAGCTCGACCTCCCGGCGGCCGGCCAGCTCGCGCTGCATCGCGAAGAGGCGGACCCGGACCTTCACGACGACCGGCCGGCCGGCATGGCTCAGGCGCGCACCGTGGCCACGAGCAGGCCGTCGCCGACGGGCAGGATCGTGGCGACCAGGCCCGGATCGGCGAGGACCGCGGTGTTGAACGCCCGCAGCTCGGCTGCCCCGGTCCGGGTCGAGGCGGGGTCGGCCACCGCGCCGCTCCACAGGACGTTGTCGGCGACGATCAGGGCGCCGGGCGCGAGGCGTGGCCGGAGGGCCGCCAGGTAGGCCTCGTACTCGTGCTTGAGGGCATCGATGAAGACCAGGTCGAACGGGCCATCGAGGCCAGCTTCGGGCGGGGTCGCGGCGAACGCCTCGAGGGCGGGCCGGTTGATGACCTGGATCTGCGCGTCGGGGATGCCCGCCTGCCGCCACCAGCCCCGGGCCTGGTCGGTCCGCGATCGGTCCGGGTCGAGGGTCACGATCGTGCCCCCAGCGGGCTGCGCGAGGGCCATCCACAGGGTGGAGTAGCCGAAGGCCGTGCCGACCTCCACGATCCGCCGCCGATTCGCGGCCAGGGCGGCCAGGACCCGGCCGCCGGCCCGGTCGAGGATCGGGACGCCGTCGGGGATGGCGGCGACCTCGATCGCCAGGAGGGCGGGCTGGGGCGGCTGGCCGATCGACTCGATGTAGTCGCGCTCCAGCCGCCCGGGCAGGTAGCCGTCGGTGGTGCTCATCCGATCCTCCTCATGCGATCAGTCGCGCTCCAAAGTAGAGGCCGGCGGCCAGGATCGTGCCGGCCGCGATCGAGCCGACGTTGATGTACAGCAGGCCGGTCGCCGATTCCATCGAGCGCGAACGGGCGGTCTGGATGGCGGCCCACGAGACAACCAGGGGGAAGACCAGCCCGACCAGCAGGCGCAGCCAGATGAACTGGGCCCACGGTCCGGTCAGGGGCGAGAACGGGCCGCCGCCGCTGCCCGCACCAAGGAGCATCGAGGCCGCGAACAGCAGGACCTGGGCCGCGACCAGCCCGAACAGGACGCGGCTGAGCAGGATCAGCGGCGCTTCGGGCAGCTTGGGCGTGACCAGGTACCAGTGGCCCAGGATCATGGCCACGAAGACACCGCCGGTCGCGGCGGCCAGGAGCAGGTCCTGGCCGAGGGCCACGACCGTGCCCAGCGGTCCCCCGCCCCACGCCAGCGCCCCGCAGGCCAGGGCGGCGACGCCGGCCAGGAGGCCCGCTCCGGCCACGAATCGGGCCCAGGGCCGGGTCAGGGCCACGGCGTAGACGAGGGCCAGGATGGCGAAGGCGATCAGCGCGTCGTCCCGGGGAGCCGTCCACGCCGGGTCGATCACGACCGTCGATCCGGGCGTGGCTGCCGCCTGGACCAGGGCGCCGTCGCTGAGGTGGGCGAGCAGCCCGAAGCCGGCCGCGCAGAACGCGCTGAAGCCCAGGAAACCGCGGGTCGCGGTCGTGCGTACGCGCATCAGGACCACCGCCCCAAAGGCACCCACGGCCAGGGCGGTGAGCAGCGTCCAGTTGATGAACGCGAGGTTCTCCGCGATCCGCTGGGCCGGCATCGTCCGAGTGTACGATGGACCGACGGAGGTACCTGATGGCATTGAACCAGAACACCCGGATCACGTGGCACGGGCACGCCTGCGTCGAGGTCACGACGCCCGGCGACAAGACGATCCTGTTCGACCCGTGGTTCGGCAATCCGCTCAGTGTCAAGCCGGCCAGTGCCGTCGAGCGCTGTGACGTCCTGCTCGTCACCCACGGCCACGGCGATCACCTGGGTGACGCAGTGGCCCTCGGCAGCCGCCTCCGGCCGGCCTGGCCCGCGATCCACGAGCTGAGCCTGTGGCTCGGCCGGCAAGTGGCCGGTGGCTCCGATGCGATCACGGGGATGAACAAGGGCGGCACGGTCGAGGTCGCCGGGCTGAAGGTGACGATGACCCGGGCCGAGCATTCGGCCGGCGACTGGAATGCCGACGGCGGCGTGCCCCTCTACCTGGGCGAGCCGGCCGGCTTCGTCGTCGAGCTCGAGAACGGCTTCCGGATCTACCACGCCGGCGACACGGACGTGTTCGGCGACATGGCCCTGATCCGCGACCTGCACAAGCCGGACCTGGCGATCCTGCCGATCGGCGGCCATTACACGATGGGCCCGGCCCAGGCGGCCGTGGCGGTGGGACTGCTCGGCGTCCAGCACGTGATGCCGATCCACTACGGCACGTTCCCGGCCCTCGCCGGGACGCCCGCCCAGCTGCGGGCGGCCCTCACCGAGCGCGGGCTCGGCTCGGTCGCCGTCTACGATCCCGCCCCGGGTGAGTCCTTCTCCTAGGCGACCGCCAGGGCGATCGTGCCGGCTGAATCGAAGAAGCGGGGCACGTCCCTGGCAGACATGCCCCGCTTCAGTCGGTCTCGGGGACCGCGAACGCTGGTCAGCGGCGGCGGCGGGTCTCCGCCCGGCTCGGCTGGCGGCGGCTCGAGATCGGAGCGAAGCCGATCACGAGGGCGACGACGGCGAACAGGATGAGCAGGAAGCCGAGGCTCGACGACGACCCGTTGGTCGGGGGCTGGTCAACGGTGCTGGTGGCAGGAACCGTGGGGCGCGGCCGGCCGGTGGCGGCCAGGACGCTGCCCGTCGGGCTGGCGCTGGGCGGGGTGCTCGGGGCCGTGCTGGGCGGGGTCGGGGTGACGCCGTCGCAGCGCTCGACGCTCAGCTCGAACGTCTTGCTGAAGCCCTGGGCGCCGGTCGGGTCATCGGAGGCGAGGACGATCACTTCGGCCGTGTGCGATGCCGAAGGGCTGCCGCCCGGGAACGTGGCGCTGAAGTTGGTCGGGAAGGTGGTCGTCGGCAGGACGGTCGTGCCGTCGATCGAAGCGCTGACGCTGTTGACGTAGGCGTCGTCGAACTCGCCGAGGTTGATCGTGAGGACCGGGACCGACGGATCCGCATCGTTGCAGGCAAACGACACGGCGAGATCGTGCGCCTCGGTGATGCCGGCCGACAGCGGCAGGAGGCCGCCAACGGCGAACAGTAGGGCCGCAACCGAACCCGCCACCCGGCGCGTCCGCGTTGCATTCGTGAATGGCCTGCTGATGGTGGCCAATTGAGCCTCCTGGATGAACCGGCTAGATGAGCAAGGATGACTTGGGCCGAGCCGGTGGGCGGCCTCTCGTACCAGTACTTTAGCGTCAGCGGGGGTGTCGTCAACGAAACAGACTCCACCGGACCGCCCTCGCCTGCGCCGTCGTTGCGGCACTGCACCGGACCATCGGCCCATATCGTACTCGCGGCCGGCACCGGCTCCGCGCCGATTTCGGCGCTCGTTCCACCGGTGGCTCAGGCCCCGGCGGCCACCGTCGCGCGCACGACCAGGGCATCCACGGCGCTCACCCCGTGGGCTGAGGCGATGACCGGGTTCAGGTCGATCTCGAGCAGCTCGGGCCGCTGCCAGGCAAGCTCCGAGAGGGCCGCCACCAGGCGCGCCACGCCGGCCCGGTCGACCGCCGGGCGGCCCCGGGTCCCCGCCAGGAGCGAAGCGGACCGCAGCCGGTCGAGCATCGCGTCGGCGATCGCCTCGCTGATCGGGGCCAGCTCGAAGGCCACGTCATCGAAGGCCTCGGCCAGGATCCCGCCCAGGCCGACCAGCACGATCGGACCGAACTGGGGATCCCGCTTCATGCCCACGATCAGCTCCAGGCCGGGGTCCACCTGGCGTTCGACGAGCAGCCCGCGCAGGCCAACCTCCGCCCGGCGGCCGATCGCCAGGAGCTCCTCGGCCGCGGCCTGGATCGCCTCGCGACCAGTCAGGCCCAGACGGACGCCGCCGAGCTCGGTCTTGTGGGCCGCACCGGTCGCGTCGAGCTTGAGGACCACGGGCCCGCCCAGCGCGGCGGCGGCCTCGACCGCGCCCGCCGCGTCGGTCACGAAACGCGCCTCGACCATCGCCAGGCCCGCCCCGGCCAGCAGGGCAAGGCTCTCGCGCTCGGGCAGGGTCTGGGGCCCGGCCGCTGGGCGATGCGGCTGTGCGTCGTCGTGGCCGAGCGGGGTCCGATCGGCCCCCAGCTCGAGCCAGCCCGGCCGGCGCGGGCCGTCGGCCAGCCGGGCGGCCCGGGCCGCTTCCCAGGCGGCTCGGCCGGCGATGGCCGCGAGGGCCTCGGTCGTACCCCGCAAGCAGGGAATCCCGCCCGCCGCGTCGAGCATCGCCACGATCTCCGGGGTCGGCTCGCCCGAGGTCAGCGAGAGGTAGACCGGCAGCACGGCCGGCCGGCGTGCCGTTGCCGCGATCAGGGCCTGGGCCACGCCCTCGGCCACCGCGACCTCGCTGGGCAGCGAGCGATATGGAAAGTCGTGGACGATCGCCAGCACGTCGTAGCCGCCCGACGCCGCGAACGCCTCGAGCACGACCGGGTAGGCGACGTGCTCGTCGGTGGCACCCCACGGATCGATCGGATTGCCGATATAGCCCAGCGTCGGGAGCTGCTCCAGGATCGCCGCGCGAGCCACGTCGGGGACCGGCGGCAGGTCTGTCCCGGTCCGCTGGGCGATGTCGGCGATCAGGGAGGCCTCGCCGGTCGACACGGTCACGATCCCGGTCCGGCCACGGCCCACCCCCCGTCCCGTGCGCCGGCAGCCGGCGTGCAGCTCGGCGGCCTCGAACAGCGCGTCGAGGTCGTTGCAGCGGACCACGCCGGCCGCGGCCAGCGCCGCGTCGGTCGCCCGGGTCTCGCCGGCCAGCGAGCCGGAATGGGCGACCGCGGCCGCCTGGGCCTGCGGGCTGCGGCCGACCTTCAGGGCGATGATCGGCTTGCCCAGGGCCAGGGCACGATCGGCGAGGGCCAGGAACCGCTCCGGCCGCTTGAAGCCCTCGACGAACAGGATGACCGCATCGGTCTCGGGGTCGTCGAGGCAGTAGCCGAGGTAGTCGCACACGTCGAGGATGACCTCGCTGCCCGCCCCGATGATCCGGCTGAAGCCGATCCGCGTCCCGAAGTGGATGAACGCGTCGGTCACCGAGCCGCTCTGGGCGATCCCGGCCACGTGGCCACGCGGCGCCCAGGGGTTGATGTCGCCGATGTACACGGCGCTGTTCGAGATCCGGTCGATCATGCCCATGCAGTTCGGGCCGAGGATCGCCAGCCCGTGGCGGAGGGCGATCTCGCGGACCTCGCGCTGCATCCGGGCCGCCGCCTCACCACCCTCGACCACCCCGCCACCGGGGATCAGGACGCTCCGGGCACCGGCCCGGGCGGCGTCCTCGGTGACGCTCGCCGCCCGGAGCGGGTTGACCGCGACGAGGACGCTGTCGGGGACCTCGGGCAAGGCGGCGAGGTCCGGGTAGCAGGGCGAGCCCCACGCCTCTTCGTACTTGGGGTTCACGAAGTAGCAGGTCGTGGCGCTGCCCATCGTCAGCAGGTTGTCGCGGACGGTCTGGGCGATGTCCGAGCGGGGCGAGGCGCCGACGATCGCCACCGAACGCGGGGCGAAGAGGGCGGCAAGGTCGATCGGCGGCCGTTCCGCGGCCGGCTTGCCCTGCGCCGGCTCGGGCGTCGAGCTGGCGGTCATGCCTCCCCGACGACCCGGCCGACACCGCGCTTCTCGAGCGAGCGGGCGATGACCAGGCGCTGGATCTCGGAGGTGCCCTCCCAGATCCGGTCGACGCGCA
>Ga0070731_10003968_pt1 | contig 13028 bp, 14 predicted proteins | sample Coa_R1_2_FD_66448 | JGI IMG/M metagenome (GOLD analysis project Ga0070731, IMG submission 66448) | Surface soil microbial communities from Centralia Pennsylvania, which are recovering from an underground coalmine fire - Coalmine... | ecosystem: Environmental > Terrestrial > Soil > Unclassified ... | reverse complement strand
TTCAGGCTCTTCTTAAGGCATTAGAGCTGCCAATCCGCATGCGTCGATGAGGCCCATGCCAGGCAGTTCGCGCGTGGTGGAGGCGACGAAGACTTCCTGCCTGCGTCGCCGAAAGCGGAGCGTTCTCCGGGTGGCGCGTTAATCGACCACAAGCTAGACTTCGTAGGGCTTGCGATAAACCGGACGCGTGACCATTTTGCTGGCCTCCGCATCGCCCGTGAACTTCGGGACCGGAGCGGGCTCGATCTTCAGCGCGCGGCCAGCGCGGTAGCTGATGTTCGCAAGATGGCAAAGATCGGAGCTGGGCACCGCGTTGGCAATCGGATCACGAAGGTCTTTCTCCGAGCGTGATTGGACACATTGAAGGAAATTCTGCATGTGGAGGCTGGTGGGCTCGCCATCACTCCGCTGAGGCCGCTCTTCCATGATCAGTTGGCTCGAATCGCCTTTGTAGGCCTGGAACCCGTCGTCGCTCATCGCCGCCCAGCCCTCGCTGCCGTAAAACAGGTTGCCGACACCGACATTGAGCGGATTCCCCGGCCCTCCCACTTGCGTCGGTGTAGGAGCTCCAATGTTCTCACCGCCAGCGGGAGCCGATGTCGGACCCGCCGTCACCACACGCGCCTGCCGAACTCCTTCGCCGTTGGTCATCCTGCCGCGAACCTCGACCACCAGCTGCTGGTCGCCATAGTTAAAGCCAGCCGTAAGCGTGTTCGGTGTTTCCGTGTCGTCATCGATTCCGAACTTACCGCCGAAAGCCATCACCGTCTTGGGCCAGCCGGGATCGCTCAACGCCCAGCGCGCGATTCCCGTTTCATGCACGCCCTGGTTCCCGATGTCACCATTGCCGGTGTCCCAGAACCAGTGCCAGTAGTAGGTGAAGCGCTTCGCGTTGAACGGCCGCATCGGCGCGGGTCCCAGGAACAGCTCCCAATTCAAGCCCGGCGGTGTCGGGGTATCGGGAGTGTGTCCGATCGACGGACGCAGCTTGTAGCACAGAGCCTTGGTCATGTAGAGCTTGCCGATCAAACCTTGCTGAAGCGCCGTGATCGCTTTGACCTTGAACGGCCAGCTACGGTGCTGCGATCCCACCTGCATGATCCGTTTGGTTTCGCGCTGCACCTGGATCATCCGCATTCCTTCGTAGATGTTGTAGCAGGCCGGCTTTTCTCCGTACACGTCCTTGCCTGCCTTCATCGCCCAGATCGCGGAGAGCGCGTGCCAATGGTTCGGAGTGGCGATGGAAACCGCCTCGATCTTCGGGTCGGCGAACATCTGCCGCATATCTTCGAATTCCCGGGCTTTTTCGAGGCTCTTCCTGGTTAAGGTCGCCTGCGCCTTTTCGCGCGCGGCCTGGTTGACATCGCAGAGGCCAACGACCTGTGCCTCACTCAGTCCGGTGTAGTTATTGAGGTGGGTTGTGCCGCGGCCTCCGAGGCCCACGATGCCGACGGTGACCTTGTTATTTGCACCCCACACGCGAACCGCGGACGCTGCCGTTAAGGCTCCGAGAAAAAACCTGCGAGTTTTTGGATCAGACACGATGAGACTCTCTTTCGGGGCAATTGTATCAGGTAGTCGAGTCGTTCGTGCCGCGAATGCTCTGGGGGACAGTGAAGCTCCGAGAGCGAGTATGTCCTTCGCCCGTTGGGTGTCGTAACGATCAGAAGCCTGGCGTTTACCGACCTGCGAGAAAGTGCCCGTGGCGGATCGTCGGCGACTCGGACATTCGCATGGGAAGGGCTGCTCGGGAGCTTCCGCTAATGGGTGATATCAGGGCAGCGATCCTACGGCTTGTTGCGTCATCCGCGCCCACGCGAAGTCGATGGAATCAGATTGTTAACGCTACTGAGGGAGTCCGACTTCCCGGCGAAGCGGCTTGAAACGAAAATCGTCTCGAGGTGTGTCACAAACTCCGGAACTGCGAGCGCGAGGCCGACTCGAGCCGGGTCCGACGGAGCCATCTTCTCCAGGGCCGAAATGGCTCGGTCCCCGTCCCCCATGCGGCTGAGCGCAACTGCCTGGTGATACGGGAACTGCCAGGCCAACTCCACGATCCTCTCAGCCTAGTTGCGCCGTCCGATCCGCCCGTACGCGTACCCAAGGTAAACCTCGAATCGGAGCGCCCATGGGCACGCCTTTGGCGACACCGGCGAAACACAACGAACAGCAGTTCTTTGGTCAGCGTGATCTGCAAGCTGAACGGCAGCAGGGCGAGCACGATGCCCGCTGTAGCCAGCCGACACGGTAGGGCAGGCGCAGCCGCCGCATCACGATCGCCACGATCGCGGCGATCAGAACAAGAATGGAATCCACCATGGCTCGCCCACTACACGGCTTTCTAGTCCCATCTCGGCGCAAGCATGCTCGTGAGAAGTCCGTCATCAAGCCGGCGAGGGGACCGTAACTTTTGTCCCATGGACTGCGAATACCACCGCGGATGATGCGAATCGAAGCTAAGCACCCGCGGGCGATCCGCTGGTTTCACTGGATCAATTTCCCGCTCATCAGCATCATGATCTGGAGCGGAGCTCTTATCTACTGGGCCAACGACGTCTATCGCATCGGCGTCGGCGATTTCACGTTGTTCCACTTCTTTCCGGATTTTTTCTATCACACTACCGGAATCGAAGGACGCCTTGCGGAGGGCATGGCCTGGCACTTCGTGTTCCTGTGGTTGTTCGCCCTAAATGGCGTCGCCTATGTGATCTACACGGCCGTGTCCGGCGAATGGCGATATCTGGCGCCGAATGCGAAATCGTTCCAGGAAGCCATCCAGGTCGCGCTCCATGACCTGCACCTGAGCAAGAAGGCGCCGCCCGCCAGAAAGTTTAACGGCGCACAACAAATCGCCTACACCAGCATCATTCTGATGGGCGCCGGATCGCTCATCACCGGGCTGGCGATCTGGAAATCGGCGCAATTCGCGTGGCTCACTGCGCTGCTCGGCGGATACGAAGCCGCCCGGCTCGAACATTTTCTGCTGACCCTGGGTTACTGCGGATTCTTTTTCGTGCACATCGCTCAGGTGATTCGCGCCGGCTGGAATAATCTGCGAGCCATGATCACCGGATACGAAATTCAGGAGGGGCCATGGCAGAAAGAATGACGAGCGAACCGGACTCTCAAAACGCCCGCCGCATGGCCGGCATGACGCGCCGCAGCCTTCTTGTGGGCGGGGCTGCGGCGCTTGCGAGTGGGGCGATCTGGGAGTGGATTCGCACCCGCCGCCTGGACAACGGCGTGCCTTGGCCTCTGCGCGCCGGATTGAATGCGGATGAGGAATTGACGCGGGACTATTTTAGCGAGACCCGGCTGGTCCGAACTTTCCCGCCCGATGCCGCGCAAGCCGGGCGACCCAATGGCTCGATCGGCATTGAGGATGATCTTGACCCGGATTGGAAATTGCACTTCGGCGATCTCAAGCTGGGACTGGACGACATCCGGGCTCTGCCCAAGACGGTCATGACGACGGAGTTGAAGTGCATCGAAGGATGGTCGCGGATCATCCGGTGGGGCGGCGCGCGCTTTAGCGATTTTGTGGCGCGCTATTACGATGGTGCGCCGGATGCCGATCAATATGTGGCGCTGGAGACTCCCGACGGCGATTATTATGTCGGACTGGACATGGCTTCCGCCATGCATCCCCAGACTTTGCTGTGCTACGAGATGAACGGCAAGCCGCTCGAGTCGCAGCATGGCGCGCCCTTGCGCTTGGTAGTGCCGCTGAAATACGGCATCAAGAATCTGAAGCGCATCGGAAAGATCGATTTCAGCGATAGCCGCCCGAAAGACTACTGGGCCGAGCGTGGCTACGACTGGTACGCAGGTTTCTAACGCTCGAATTCAAAACAGGAGAATCCCATGAAGAAAATACTCGCAGTATGTTTCGCGGCTGCCCTGATGACCATTGGCGCCGCCTCCGCGCAGGACAAAATGGACAAGATGGACAAGACCGATAAGATGTCGAAGAAAGACAAGAAGAAAGGCAAGAAATCCACGGACAAGCTGGACAAAATGGACGACAAGAAATCCGGCAAGATGGACAGGCAGTAAAACCGTCCAGTCACGAACTCTACGCCTGCCGCGCTCCGGTTTCCGGAAGCGGCGGGCGTTTTCATTTTCGGGCGATCAGGCTTCCCAGCATCGCGCCGGTGAATGCGCCAACCAATATCACAGCCGTATGCCAGACCATTAGGTGCATGGCGCGGAAATTAGGGCAATGAAGTTCCAGCGCGATGACGCCGGCGAGCCCGGCCAGCGTACCGGCCGCAAGACCGGCACTGGTCGCGTTGACCGCGAATCCGCGCCGCAGCGCCAGCCAGTTCGCCAGGCCCGTTGGAATCGCGACCAGCATGCCCACCCCCAGGCATACGAGACCCTGCGGAATGAATCGGGACATGTCGAAATCGTGAAACAGCAGAGCGAAGACCGCGAGCACCGCAAGACTCGACGCCGCCAGCAACGTTCCTGCGTTGACGATGCGGCGGCTTCCTGGAATCATCTCCGCCACGGTCAGGCTTGCGGCGAAGATCGTAAACAGGACCAGCGTCGGAAAAATCCACCGGATTCGGTCCATTCCTAACCGCTCGATTCCCTGGAATCCCAGGAAAAAAGCCGCGACCGTCGGAACGATTCCGCATATCACGGCGATAGCCGCGGTCAAAGCCCACGACGGCGGCAGGGGGCGCACCGGGGCCAGCCTGGCGCTTATCGAGGCTGCGATTCCGGCGAGCAGCGCTGGATCCGCCTCGTGCGTCGAGGATTTAAGGATGTCGTCGATATCCTTATTCGTCATCCCAGTCGTTATCCCCGCCCCCCGGCGCCGATGTGACCGAATCCCATTCGCGTCAATTGTTCGCGCAATTTCTCGTAGGCTCGATGCGCTTTCTGCTTGACCGAACCGACGCTCGATTGCGTCGCGCGCGCTACCTCTTCGAGCGACATGTCCGATATCTTCAGCATCGCGATCACTTCGCGCTGGCCTTCGGGAAGGGATCGCAGCAAAGCGTCGAGATCCATGCCCGCGCTTCCCTGCCGCGACGCGGAGACTTCCGGGAGCTGCTCCACCTGCCGCTCACGCGTCTCCACGCGGGTGGTCTTTCGATAGTGATCGACGCGGATATGGCGTGCAATGGCGTACAGCCACGGCAGCACCGGCTCGCCGGGACGGTATGTATGGCGGATCTCATGAATGCGCAGCCAGGTTTCCTGCAGCAGGTCATCGGCGTGCCGGCGGCTCACATATTGCATCATAAAAAAACGGTGCAGCGCCGGGCTCAATTGATTCACCAACGCGGCCGCAGCGGCCGGGTCGCCGGCCTGATATCGAGCCATCAACATTTGTAGATCGGCGTCCGAGTGCATGGGAGATGCTGGGCTCTCCCAATTGTTGCGCAGAATCTCATGGCTGCAGTGAAGCCATACTGACACCGAGAATCCGGCCGTTGGGCGCTGCAAGGAACGCCACAATCCGCGTGCCGGCCGGCCTGGCGTCGGGCGCGAGGGGCAATCGAACTGCCCTATCAAAAACTCCGGAGGAACGCACGTCTCCCGCCTTCACCAAACTACGGACAACGGCCACGTGCGCCAGCTTTCTGCCGGAATTCTCTCCCCGCTTCACGCTCGATTCGTCGCGTTCATCCGCCACCGCGAGCCACAGCTCACCCGCTCCGCCATCGACCGATACGTTAACGACTACCTCGGTCCCCTCCAGCCGCGCCGCGCCAATCTTGACGGGAACCTTCGGCCGCGAAGCCGCCCTGGTGATCGCCGCCAGTATCTCTCCCGTATCGCTCCCCACCAATTGCTCGCCTCCGTCAATCACGAGTTGCGGCGTGTAGACCTCGGACTTTAGCGCCCGAGAATAGGCGGCCTGGCGGGCACTAAATTGAGCCGAAGAAAACGGATCGCTCCAGCCAAGCCGATTCCAATAGTCGACGTGCTCGCTCAGGACAATAATCTGCGCCTTGTGGACTGGCTGCTTCCGGTCCAGTTCCATCAACAACAAGTCCGCCGGCGGGCAGCTCGAACAGCCTTCGGACGTGAACAATTCCGCCAAGACGGGCACGCGTTGAGCGGGCTCCGTCGCCCATGCGGAACCCGTTACAAAGACGGCCATGGCCGCTCCAAGAAACTCGAATTTCATAACACCTCGCATTCGAATCTTCGGATTGAGGACAATAGAAGTTACGGCGGCGCTAATTGTCTTCGACGGCAGCGTAACTTTGAGGCGGGTAGCCACGAATAGAGAACTGAGATGAAGCTCATGCGTCTTACTACGGGTCTCGCGGTCGGGGGTCTCGCGGTCGGGGGTCTCGCGGTCGGCCTTCTTCAACTGGGCGCTCTCCAAGCTCAGGCTCCGAAGACCGGTCCATCCCCCGGTCAGTCTGTTCCCGACTTTTCGGCACAGGACCAGGCCAATCGAACCCAGACTTTAAAGTCGATCCTCGGGCCGAAAGGCGCGATGCTGGTCTTTTTCCGGTCGGCTGACTGGTGACCCTTCTGTAAAACGCAGCTCGTGGAGCTGCAACAAAACCTCGATCGATTCAAGCAGCAGGGGCTGGGTGTGGCGGCGATCAGCTACGACTCGCCCGCGATTCTCAAAAATTTCGCCGACCGCCAGCACATCACCTTCCCGCTACTTTCGGACCCGGACTCGAAGATCATTCGTGCCTACGGAATCCTGAACGAAACCGTCCCGGTTGGCACTCCGACGTTCGGAATCCCTTACCCTGGAACGTACATCGTCGACGCGCAGGGAAAGGTAGTTGCGAAACACTTCGAGGAGGACTACAAAGAGCGCGTATCGTCCTCCGACATTCTGATTCAGGATTTCGGTCAGAAACCTGAGGGAACTCAGAGCCAGATCGAAACCAAGCACCTGCGGCTGGCGTCGACGGCGAGCACGCGGATTGCGAGGCCGGGACATCGGATCGCCCTGACTCTGAATATCGAACTCAAACCCAAAATGCATGTGTACGCGCCTGGCGTCCAAGGCTATATCCCGATTGATTGGTCGTTAGACCTGGGCCGCGCCGCGAGAATGCACCCGCTCGTCTATCCTGCCTCCGCGATGCTGCATCTGGAGGCAATCAATGAAACCGTTCCGGTGTATCGCGATCAAATCCGCATCGTTCGCGAGATCACATTCGCACCGGAAAAGGATCTGAAGCCGCTGGTGAGCGGGACCGGCGATTTACTGCTGAAGGGGTCGTTCCGCTACCAGGCTTGCGATGACCGTGAGTGCTACCTTCCCCAGACCATTCCTCTTGAATGGCGATTTCGCTTCGAAGGCCTGGACCTCCAGCGTGCTCCGGAAAATCTGAGGCGCAGACCATGAGCGCTGTTGTATATCGTTCCGAAGTGCGTATCGAACGCGTGAAAGGCCCGATTCGCAGGGCCTATCTGCCGGCGGAGGCCAAGCCTGTGATCTTTGGGGTGCATGGCGCGGTCGCGGAACACTATAAGGTTCCACCGGAAGTCATGGAGCCGCACGCAACCACGCTCGACTACGTGGTTGCGGCCGCCGCCGGTTGACTGACCGGAACCTTCGGAGGCGCGCTGGAGGCGCGTCAAATCAACGCGTCGAACGAGCATCTGGTATCGGAAACAACCGGCGAGATCGAACTCGAGGGCAATGTGCTGATCATCCGGCGAATCCACGTGCGATTAAGGCTCAAAGCCGCGGAGAAGGACTGGGACACGGCGCGCCGGGTTCACGGGATCTTCGCCGAGAAGTGCCCAATTTATCTGAGCCTGAAGCCAGCGATCGAAATGACCACCGAGCTGATTCTCGAAGCGCCGCCTGAATGAGTTTCTTGCTCGAAAATAAATAATTTTCTCCCGGCAATTCCGTAACTTCCTTCCCTGCGGCAACGAAGCAACTCCAGACAACGAATGTTCCACGCCCTCGGAGAGTCACCGGATGGTGCGCTCCTGGCGTCAGTAGTCCATCACATCATCAAGGAGAACAAAATGCAGGCTTGTAAAGTTCAACTGAAAAACGCCACCGGTGGTAGCCGATGGAAGGTGGTCTTTCTTAGCTTGATAGTCACTCTTATTTCAGCCTCGACCGCCGTTCAGGCCGCTACCGGCAGAAATGCTGTGGTGGTCACGGCCTCCAACGCTGCACAGAACCAGCTCCTCGTCTACAGCTCGAACGGCAATCTGATCCAGACTATTTCTACGCAGGGTAAAGGCGGGGCCAGCGGCAACGCCGGCGGTATCGAGGCACAAGGCAGCCTGGTCGCGGTCGTGAATTTCGGCTCGCAGACGGTATCCCTTTTTGAACGCGGGAACAACGGCTTCCAGTTTAAGCAATTAATTCCGACGGTCCCGAATCCGGTCAGCGTAGCCTTCGGCAACAACCATCTGTACATCCTCGGCGCCACTAAGGTCGAGTCTCACCTGATGAATGGATCATCCGACCACGTAAATTCCAATCCGGATGGCGTCGTCACCTTGCTCAAGGCGGACGGGTCCGCTGCACAAGTCGGCCTGGTGGAAAACCAGCTCATTATTACGGAAAAAAGCAATGTTATCGAGACCGTGAATCTCCTTTCCAATGGAGCGGTTGGCGGGCTTCCCACCCTCGTCCAGAACATTCCGGCAAACGTCAACGCTCCGTTCGGCCTGGTGACGCGCGGCAACAACGCGTATGTCACCATCGCGCATGCGAACGAAATAAGCCTGGTCCGCAATGGAAAGGTTCTGACTGTCACGGGCTCCGGTACGCAAATGGCCCCGTGCTGGCTGACTTTGGTTGGACCGTTTCTCTTTTCAAGCAATTCACCGAGCATGAGCATTTCTCGCTACGCCGTCTACGGGCAGAAGATTGTGCAAGACGCGGCAGTTGCCGCCGCCCTGAACGGCGATCCAACCGATATTGACTCGGGGGCAGGGCTAGTGGCGGTCATCGACGGAAGCGGCCAGATATCCCATCTTTCAATTTTCAGCGTCGATGAAGACGGCAACTTGACCCTTCTACAGACTGCGGCAACCATAAACGGTGCGGCCAATGGAGTCGCGGTCGTTTGGGACCGGGACTGATCCGCGACCCTGCGAGGGCCGATCGGAGAGGCGGGCCTTACGCTGCCAGGACGGTCGGCCCCTCAATAAGCGATAAGAATACATTACGGGCGGATCCCATCCACGGTATGACTTCGTCACCCGCGTAGACGGTCGTTTATTCCGCGATTACCAGCTCGCGTGCCGCTTGCGGAGATGGCACCGGAATCGCGTAGATATCTTCCACGATCGCGCGCAACAGCTCCGCGACGCTCCAGGCCTGAGCCATACATCCGCGCGCCTGGTGCGGAGCCTCGGCGTCGGCGATCTCTGAAATGTGCCCCAGCGCCGCAACCTGCATATGTTCGCGGAACGGCTCAAGCCAAAGTTCCGCCTGCATTCTTGCATCCGGGCTGCCAGCGTGAGCCTGCACGTATGCGGAAATGAATGGACCCATCAGCCATGGCCATACCGTCCCCTGGTGATACGACGAATCACGTTCGTAGACCCCGCCTTCGTACCGAGCGCGATACTGAGAATCACGTGGCGACAGACTGCGCAGCCCGAGCGGAGTGAGCAGCTCGCGCCGAACCACATCGACGACGCTCTTCGCGCGATCCGGCGGCAGAATCCGGTTGCGCAGGCTCGCGGCGAAGATCTGGTTCGGGCGAATGGATGCGTCCCGCCGGTCGCCGTCGATCACGTCGTACAGGCAACCCGCGTCCTCGTTCCAGAATTCCTGATTAAAGCTTCCGCGGATCTGCGGCGCCAGTTCGCTGAGAAAGAGCTCTGTACCCGTGTCCGCAAACCTGCGCGCGAGCTGGTGCAGGACGCAAATTGCGTTGTACCACAGCGCCTGAATCTCCACCGGCTTACCGGTTCGAGGAGTCACGACCCAATCGCCGATCTTCGCATCCATCCACGTTAGTTGGACACCGGGTTCGCCGCAGGCGAGCAGCCCGTCACTTGTCATGTGGATGCCGTAGCGCGTGCCGCATATATGCCAGTCGATGATTTCCTTCAACTTCGCGTATAGTTCCCGGCGAATGAAGTCGAAATCGTCCGTGTAATGCGCGTAAGCTCGAACGGCCTCGAACATCCAGAGGGCGGCGTCGACGGTATTGTATTCCGGAGTCTCGCCCGCGTCCGGAAAACGATTCGGCAGCATTCCCCGATCCGCGTTCTGCGCGAAGGTCCTCAAGATATCGCGCGCAATTTGGTGACGCCCTGTGACCAGAGTCAATCCGGGCAGAGCGATCATCGTGTCGCGCCCCCAATCGGCGAACCAATGATAGCCGGCGATCACGGAGTGCAAATTCCCGCGTCGCACGATGAACTGATCCGCCGCGGCGGTGAGTTGCCCCGCCAGCGGGTCTTCCGACGCTACGTGCGCGATCACCTCTCTGCGCCGTGCAATCTCGCGAGCCTTTAATACTGGGGCATCCGCCGCTTCGCGCGGCTCGAGCGAAACAATCACCACCGCCGTCGTGCTACGGTGTAGCGCGAACCGCAGGACGCAGGGGCTGAACAAGTCTTCGCTAAAGTCCAGCCCGCGCTCGCGCTCAACCGCATACTCGAAGTTGTAATACCAATCCCCTGAGGGTTCGACAGACTCAGCGTTGTGGGCGCAATACAACGCGGGAACGGCCTGGTACGGTGTCAGCGTCACGAGGCCGTCTCCCAAGCCTACGGCGCGATCGAGCCCGTCATTGTGATGCGTCAGAGCGTGATAATCCCGAAATGCGATGAGCGGCCGCAGTTCCAGCCAGCACTCGGGAACGGGTTCGCGATCCAGCGATCGTAATTCGTACTCGACCACGACAGTGTTCTCTCCGTGCGGCATGAAGACGCGCTTTTCGATCTCCATGCCCTCAGTCTGGTACACCCAGGTAGGAAACGGATCGAGTCGAAATTCCTTCAAGTAGCGATGCCCCTGCGGATGTACGACACCTGGGAAGACATTAGTCGACAATTCATAGCGGCGGCCCTCGATTACGAGGGCCTCGTCAAACTTTGACAGCAGGACCATCCGACCGACCGGTGGCTTCGTAGCCGCGGTCAGCAGCCCGTGATACCGCCGGGTGTTCGCCCCGGTTATCGTCGACGACGAAAATCCGCCCAGCCCATTTGTCTCCAGCCACTCGAGTTTCATCGCTCGATCGAGATCCGTGCACACGCTCTGGTCGAAGTAGATCATCGTGATTCTCCACTCTGTTGCAACAGCTTCGCGACAAGGCCAGTCCAACCGGTCTGATGACTCGCACCGACGCCGGAGCCGTCGTCACCGTGGAAATACTCATGGAACAGCACCAGATCGCGCCAGTGGGGATCGTCGCGATATAGGGCGTTGGCGCCATGCACGGGCCGTTCGCATCGCTCATTTCGCAGGAAGATTCGCGTCAGCCTACGTGAGATCTCGCCCGCGATGTCCCAGAGCGTCACGAACTCTCCCGATCCGGTCGGGAACTCGACTTTAAAGTCGCTGCCGAAATAATGATGAAACTTTTGAAGCGCTTCAATCAGAAGAAAGTTCACCGGGAACCAGATCGGCCCCCGCCAGTTCGAATTTCCGCCGAACAGCCCCGTACTCGATTCTCCGGGTTCATACTCGACGCGATACTCGTTCCCGTTCACTGGTAGCACGTACGGCTGATCTTTATGCACACGCGAAAGTGCGCGGATGCCGTACGGAGAAAGAAACTCTGCTTCATCCAGCATGAAGCGGAGCACGCGTCGAAGCTGGTCCGCGGTGACGATCGCCAGGAGCCTCCGCTCGCCTTCGCCCGGCGCGTCCATGCATGCGACATTCGCCGTCAAATCCGGGCGATTCTTGATGAACCAATCTAAACGCCGTTTGAATCCCGGCAGCTTGTCCACTGTCTCCGGATCAAGCGCCTCCACGGCAAACAGCGGGATTAAACCGACCATCGATCGAATCTTCAACGGAACGTGGCCGTCATCCGGCATGTGCAGGACGTCGTAGAAAAAGCCATCGGCGTCGTTCCACATGCCCGCGCCGTCATTGCCCAGGTGATTGATCGCGCGGGCGATGTGCAGAAAGTGTTCCCAAAATTTGCTGGCAACATCCTCGTACGCCGGATCCTCTCTTGCGAGTTCCAGCGCGATTGCCAGCAGGTTCAGGCAATACATCGCCATCCAACCGGTCCCGTCCGCCTGCTCAAGATGACCGCCCGTCGGCAACGGAGCAGACCGGTCGAACACACCGATGTTGTCCAGGCCGAGGAATCCGCCTTGAAAAACGTTGCGACCCTCGGCGTCCTTACGGTTCACCCACCACGTGAAATTCAGCATCAGCTTGTGGAAGATCCGCTGAAGGAAGGTTCGGTCTCCCATGCCGCGTCGTTTTTTCTCCATCTTATAAACGCGCCACGCCGCCCACGCATGTACCGGGGGATTCACGTCGCCGAACGCCCATTCGTACGCCGGCAGTTGCCCGTTCGGATGCATATACCATTCGCGGGTCATCAGCATCAATTGTTCCTTGGCGAAGTCCGAATCAACCAAGGCGAGCGGGACACAATGGAAGGCGAGATCCCACGCCGCGTACCACGGGTACTCCCACTTGTCCGGCATCGAAATCACGTCGGCGTTATAGAGATGCCCCCACTCCCGATTGCGTCCGTTGTGCCTTTCCGTGGGCGGAGCCGGCTGCCCCGGGTCGCCCGCCAGCCAATCGCGGACGACGTAATGATAAAACTGCTTCGACCACAGCAAACCTGCAAGCGACTGCCGCATTACGTTGCGCGCATCGCCCGAGAGCTCCGCGGGGATGACGGTCGCGTAGAATTCATCAGCTTCGCGTTGCCGCTTGGAGAAAACACGATCGAAATCACGGCCGATGGAGTTGTCGACCGAATCCGTCAAACGGAGGCGGATCGTCTGCACCTGCCCCGCGCCGACCACAAAAGAATAGTGCGCCGCGGCCTTCGTTCCGGCCCGTTTGGGATTCACCGCAGTGCGCACGCCGTGAACCACACAGTCGTTGATGCCATCTTTCG
>Ga0070731_10003966_pt1 | contig 13034 bp, 11 predicted proteins | sample Coa_R1_2_FD_66448 | JGI IMG/M metagenome (GOLD analysis project Ga0070731, IMG submission 66448) | Surface soil microbial communities from Centralia Pennsylvania, which are recovering from an underground coalmine fire - Coalmine... | ecosystem: Environmental > Terrestrial > Soil > Unclassified ... | reverse complement strand
GGCGCAGGAGGGTGGCTGGTTCCAGTCGAACGACTTGGCGATCGAGTTAATGAAGGCTCGTTCGGGGCTGTCGCCCGGCGTGGGCGACTCGCCACCGGTGCCGCTGCCGACCCCCGGCTGGGCGTCCGTTGACAGCCCGCCAAGGGCCGTGAGCCACGCGCCCACGGCCTCGCGCAGCACCGACTCAGCGGCGCAGGAGGGTGGCTGGTTCCAGTCGAACGACTTGGCGATCGAGTTAATGAAGGCTCGTTCGGGGCTGTCGCCCGGCGTGGGCGACTCGCCACCGGTGCCGCTGCCGATCGCCGGCTGGGCCTCCGTTGACATCGGCGACGGCAATGGCGCCGGCGAGATCGTCAAGCCGCTCGGAGTCGGGGCTTCGTCAGGAGAGCGGTCATCGGCTGCGGCCCGGGGAGCGACAAGGTCGACGGTTGGCGGCTCGACGCCGTCGGGCACCACGGACGACCCGTCGGAGACGGTGATCGAGAGGCTCCGCGAAGGTGCGGGCATCGCGAACTCGACGTCCGACGGGGTCTCTGGACCGGGACCCTGCGGGTCCGAGTGGAGGTCAAGTGGAATGGCTGGGCTGTCCTCGGAGAGTCCGAGGGCCGCGAAGTGCTCCGCCCTGACGGCCTCGTCCTTCGGGCTGGCCTGCACGAGCATGTGCGGCCCGCCCTCGTCAGGCGTCGGCTCCTCGTTCGTCGGGCCACCCGTCGACTGAGAGAGGCTGGCTTCGTTGATCGGCACGGTGCCGTCGTCGGGTCCGGCGAGTGGTTGCCTCACCGGAGGGATCTGGCTGCCGCTCGGGCTCCCAGTGCGGACGGTGCCGACCGAGTCGCCGCCGACGGTCTGCGCCTGTGGTCCCGAGCCACCGGATGCAGTGGCGCTCCCACCCGTCGATGTTCCCGCCGATCCGGTCGAGCCTCCTCCAGGTGCGGACGTCGCCTGAGGTGGGTCTTGCGAGGGAACGTTGAACAGCTCGGCGACATCGACTCCCGGTACACCAACCGTGCTGATCTTCACCATCGGCGCTGGTGGGGGCGTGGACGACGCCGTGGCGACGGGGACCTTCGTCAACGTTAGACCGTTGGCGCCGAATGTCGCCGGCCCGAGCTGCTTCTTGTTCGCGGCGAACCAGTTGTTGAGGTTCTGAACCGCCGCCTGGAGGTTGTCCCGCATGCCCTGGGTTGGCAGGCTCGAGGTATCAAGCGAGAGCTGGCCGTTGGTAACGGAGGCCGGGATCGAGATCGAGAATAACGGCCCGAGCCCGAGGGTGATCGTCGCCGTCCCGGCCGCCGAGCCCGGCTGGATCGTGAGGCTCGGGCTGATCCCGTCGGGGATAATGCCGCGATAGTCGTCGGGGACGAGGCCCGACAGCTGGAGCCACCCGACTGACCCGTTCCTGAGGGTCAGGCTCGCAGTCTTGCACGAGAGGAAGTCGCGCAGGTCCGCGGGCGCGCTCTTGGAAAGCAGATCGGCGGGATTGGTCGGGTTCGTCGCGCCCACGTCGTCTCCTGCCGCGTGGACGGCCCCCTCCCGCCACGCGCTGCGCTCCACACGCGCGGTCAGCCGGCGCCACTGACCCCGGACCGGCCCGCAGTGGATCGTACCCCGGGATCAGCGAAGCGCAAGGCTGAAGGCGGGGAGTTCACGCCAGCAACCTGGCGGGGCGCCGTGCTGCCTCGCCTCGCCGGAGCGCTGCTCGTGCTGGGCACGATCGGGATCGTCGTCAGCCGAGTCGACAGATGGCCTAACGGGCCCGCCACTGTAGCCGGCGAGGAGACCCACGAGTGTCGCGATCGAGAGAGGCGTCGCTAGCGGTCGCCTAACGCGATGGACAAGCGTCATAGACGGCCTCATCGCTCGGCGCGATGCCATACGCACAACATTCTGCCTTCAAGGCAGAGTGTCCGGGCGCAGAGACGGTCGGCGCAAGAGGAGTAGCCCCGAGCCCTTACGGGTGATGCGCGGGTCGTCGCAGGACGTCATCAACCGCGGACTCACGCGTGTCAGCCGATGCCTCCCGCCGCGTGAGTCCCGTGCCGAGCAGGACGCCTCGTGGTCGGGGCGGAAGGATTCGCGCCTCGGGTCGCCAGGTCCGCCGCTGCCACGTGGCGGTGGGCGGGCCCCTGGTCGGCTCCCGACTCCGACCGCACCCTGCGTACAGGGGGCGGGCCCGGAGCCGGAGCCGATCACGGTTCCAGTCGTAGTCCGTGCTGACCGGCCAGGACTGGGACGGTGGAGAAGTCGATCTCGAAATGGTGGCGCTCGAGCAGCCGCGCGATCGCCTCCTCGTCGCGGCCACCGCCCGGCCCGCCCGTGAGGAGCGGAGCCAGGTCCCGGAAGTAGTGCTCGAAGCCCGCGGGCGAGATCATCTCGAGCAGCCGGCCGGGCACGTCCCCGGCGTTCCAGAATGCGTGGGCTACGCCGCGGGGCTTGAAGACCAGGTCGCCCGGGCCGGCCTCGATCACATCCTCGCCCAGCTGGACTCCAAACCGACCCTCGAGCACGTACGAGAACTCGTCCTCGTCGTGGTGGGTGTGGATCGGCGATCCGAGAGCGCGTGCCGGCAGCGGGTGCTCCACCAGGCTGAACCGGCCGCCCGTCTGCGAGCCGTCGATCATGAACCGGACGCCGAGCGCGTACAGGTGGACCGAGTCGCCGTGATTCGGGCCGAGGATGGCGCGAACGGCAGTCGCCATGGGACGCTCCTATTTAGCCTTACATCATGTATGGCGATATTGCCGGGTCGGCGGGGCGACAGTCAAGTTTCCGGATAACATCGTGTCAGGCGAATATGGCTGCAACCTGGCGCGGACGCGCCGACATCGGGGTCCGACGAAGAGTGACGCGGAAGTACGAGCTCCGTAAGCGCGCCGACAAGGTGGCCGACACGCGCCGTCGGATCATCGAGGCGACGGTCGAGCTGCACCGGACGGCCGGGCCCGCGAGGACCGGTGTCAGCGAGATCGCTCGACGGACCGGCCTCCGGCGCGTGACCGTCTACGACCACTTCCCCGACGACGCCGCGCTCATCGCCGCCTGCTCGTCGCACTGGCGCTCGCTCCACCCCGGTCCCGATCCGGCGGCCTGGGCCAGGATCGAGCCGCCCGCCGCGCGACTGCGGACCCTTGTCGTCGCTGTCTACCGCTGGTACCGCGAGACCGAGCCGATGACCGCCAACATCCTCCGCGACGCCGACCTCGTGCCGGCGATGCGCGACGTCCTCGACGGCGGGCTGTTCATGTGGCTCGCCGCCGTGCGCGCAACTCTCGAAGCGCCGTTCGCCACGCCTGTCGGGGTCTCCGAGCGCGTCCGCGCTGCGATCCGCCTCGCGGTCGACTTCCACGCGTGGCGTGCGCTCGCGCCGCTCGGCGACTCGGAGGCCGCCGATCTGGCCGCGCGGCTGGTCGAGGCCGCCGCGGCATCGGGCGAAGCCGAGATCCCGCCCGAAGGATGACGATCAAGCGCCGGCCGGCGGCGAACGGAGTCGGACCGTGACGAGCAGGGTGGAAGGCGCTCCTGCCGGACCACCCGAGGGTACGTTTCAGACAGCGCATCTCCTGTTCACGGCGGCTCGGATCGCACCTCCCTCGGCCCTCGAGACCTGCCCACCATCAGGCGGCCCGATGGTCCTCCCATCGGGCGGTCCCCCACCGGCACCCCATTTCTGCGAGGTCATAGTGACGGTCACCGCCGCCGCCGGCGCTGTTGCCCTCGGCCTCTTGCGCAACGGAGGAGGGTGGATGTGGGCCGCCACGATCCTCTAGTGAGAGCCGAACGGGAGCCGGGTCTGCGTGCGATCGCATGGGCTCGACTCCCTCCTCGCCGTTCCCTCACGACTCCGCGGTCCGAGATGCGTGCGGCAAGCGTCGTCGTCGACTCCAGTGCCGAGCCGATCCCGCCAGCGGGTCCCTTCGATCCCCTCCGCCATGCTGCCTTCCGGTCGCTGTGGATCGCGGCGCTCGCCTCGAACATCGGCGACTGGATGGAAAACGTGGGCTCTGCCTGGCTAATGACCGAGCTCTCCCGCTCAGCGACGTTGGTCGGCCTAGTCCAGACCAGTTCGGCGCTGCCGTTCGTCCTGCTCGGCCTGCCGGCCGGCGCGCTCGCAGACATCGTCGACCGACGCCGGCTGTTGATCATCACCCAGATCCTGGCCGTCGCCGTCCTGGTGGTCCTCGCGTTGTTGACCGCCGCCGGGACGATTACGCCGACGTCGCTCCTGGTCCTCACTTTCGCGCTTGGCGTTCTGGCCGCGGCCGCCAGTCCCGCCTGGCAGGCGGTCGTGCCTGACCTCGTCCCGCGGTCCGAACTGCGGGCCGCCGTTGGGCTCAACAGCGCAGCGATCAACGTCGCACGGGCCGTTGGGCCGGCCGTCGCCGGTGTCCTGATCGTCGGGGTCGGGGTTGCCGCGGTCTTCCTCGGCAACGTGATCGCGTTCGCAGCCGTCGTGGTCATCGTGGCGGCGTGGCGCAGCAACCGGTCTCGCCGGCAAGGTCCGCCCGAGCACCTTACGGGAGCCACGCGCGCCGGGCTGCGCTATGCGCGCCACTCGAGTGAGCTGCGGGTGGTCCTGGTGAGGGCGGCCTCGTTCGTCCTGCCGGTTGGCGCCTTTTGGGCGCTCCTCCCACTCGTTGCCCGGGCCGGGTTCGGCGCTGACGGCGGCCTGGCCTACGGAGTGCTGCTGGGACTCGTCGGTGCGGCCGGGGTGCTCGGCGTCGCGCTCATGCCTCGGCTCCGGAGCCGGTTCTCGATCGATCGCCTGATCGCCGGCGGATCTATCGGCATGGCCGTCGTCCTCGTGGCCCTGACTCTGATCGCCTGGCCGCCGGCGGTCGCGCTCGCGGCCATCGTCGGCGGCGTCGCCTGGATCACCGTCGTCACCAACCTCAATGCCTCGGCCCAGTTCCGGCTGCCCGATTGGGTTCGAGCCCGAGGGCTCGCGGTGTTCGGCATGGTCGTCCAGGGCTCGCTCGCGGCAAGCGGGCTCCTGTGGGGCCTCGTGGCGGATGCGGCCGGCCTGCAAGTTGCGCTCGGCACCGCGGCGGCTGCGACTGCAATCGGCGTTGCGCTCGGCCTCCGCTGGCCGCTAGCCGCGGGTGAGGCCCTCAACCTCCAGGCGGCAACCCTCTGGCCGCTCCGGGCCAGCGACGTCCTTGACCTCGATGACGGACCGATCGTGGTCGAGGTCCGCTATCGGGTCGCCCGGGCCTCGGCGGCCGAATTCGCCGACGCGATGTCGGCCCTCGAGCGGCTGCGACGTCGGGACGGGGCCGCGACCTGGTTGCTGGCGGAGGATGCCGGCGAGCCCGGCGCATTCGTCGAGAGCTTCACGGTCGAGTCCTGGGCCGAGCATCTTCGGCAGCACGGTCGAGCAACCGAAGCCGACCGGACCATTGAGGATCGTGTCCTGAGCTTTCAGCTGCCGGGCGTCCCGATCGAGTACCAACATTTGGTCGTTCGCGCCGGTGCCTGAGTGCGCCCCTGCCACCCACTCTCGGAGCGGTGCTCGGCGCATCGGCAACTGGCCGAAGTCGCGGCGCCCGCTCCACATCCAGCCCGTCGCGCCGTTGCCCGCTCCATCCAGCGCGGAGCGCTTGGGGCGGGCATGGCATGCTGTCCGCGATGGCGACGACCGTCGCAACCGCTCAGACCTTCGGCCCATGGCCGGCGATCCCATGGCGCGACTGGGGCGAGACCCTGGCGACGATCCACATGTGGACCCAGATCGTTGGCAAGGTCCGGATGGCCAAGTCGCCGGCAATGAACCACTGGTGGCACGTGGCCCTGTACGTCTCGGCGCGCGGGCTGACGACGGGCCCGATGCCCAACGGACCGCGGCTCTTCGAGATCGAGCTGGACTTCGTTGGACATCGCGTGGCGGTCACCGACAGTGAGGGCCGGACGTTCGGGTTCGAGCTCGAGCCGATGTCGGTCGCGACGTTCCATCGGCGGCTGTTGGCCGGGCTTCGCGCGATGGACATCGACGTCCGGATCTGGCCGCATCCGGTCGAGGTCGCCGAGGCGATCCCGTTCGAGGAGGACGAGCGCCATGCGACGTACGACCGCGGCCACGTCGAGGCGCTCTTCCATCGACTGACCTACGCCCAGCGCCTGCTCTCGCAATTCCGGGGTGGGTTCATCGGCAAGTCGAGCCCCGTCCATTTCTTCTGGGGCGGCTTCGACCTCGCGGTCAGCCGCTTCTCGGGCCGGACGGCGCCTCGCCACCGGGGCGGCGTCCCCAACTGCCCGGACTGGGTCATGTGGGAGGCCTACAGCCACGAGGTCAGCAGCGCCGGCTGGTGGCCGCTGAGCCCCGAGCTCGGCCCGGCCTTCTACTCGTACACCTACCCGCAGCCGCCGGGCTTCGAAGGCGCACGGGTCGGCCCGGTCATCAGCCACTTCAACCACGAGTACGCCGAGTTCGTGATGCGCGACGAGGACATCTCGACCTGCCCCGATCCCGGTCGCGCGATCCTGGAGTTCCTCCAGACGAGTTACGAGGCCGGCGCCGACCACGCGGGATGGGACCGCGTGTCGCTCGAGGCGCCCGACCTGGCCGATGGACGTGGCCGCCCGCCCCACGTCGTCGTCGGCCCCTGACGTCCGCCGCGCCGCCCAAGAATCTCGGCGGTTCCTGCCTCGACCTCGACGGGCGAGCCTCATGAGGTTCGCTCGACGTTATCGGCAACTCCCTCGGCGCAGTTAAGAACGACCTTGTCTGGCGCGGTCTCGGTGCTACTGTCCTCCGAAAGGAGGCGCCCCCGTGTCCCACCCCAGCTCGCGCTGGTCGGTGCTGACGACGCTCATGTTCGCAGTGGCCCTTACGGCGTGCGGAGGTTCGAGCGGTGGGTCTCCAACCACCGGGGCCACGTCGCTAGCCACCGCCCCTCCGGTTGCCGTCGCCAGCAGGACAGCCGCGACCGTCCCGCCCCTGTCGACCCTCACGACGACGGCGGCAGCGCCGAGTTGTCCCAGTCCCGCGACGGTCGATGCTGCCCTCGGGACCAGCCTGCCCGCGCCAGTCGGAATCGCCGGTGCCGGAGGCACACCCCTCCCAGCCGGCGCCACGGCGGTCGTGTGCGAGTACCGCGGCACGGCCTACAACGTGATCATGACGCTGATCTCGAACATCGATCCCTCGTACATCTCCAAGTTCAGCGCCAACTTCCCGGTGCCGTACACGACGGTCTCAGGAGTGGGCGACCAGGCGCGATCCTTCTCGGTGTCGCTCGGCGGGGGGAAGGACAACGAGGGCGTCGTGGCGACGAAGGGATCGACCCTGGTGGCGCTTGTCGCCACCGCCACGCCCGCCTCCCTGGCGCAGATCGAGGCCCTGATCAACCAGCTCCTATGAGCACCGACGGGAACCCGGGGCCAGGGCTCGTAACAGGAATCCAGCGACGGCCGGCATCGTCACGATGAACGGATCGTGGTGGCGCGGGGTCTGGCTCTCCTTAGTGGTGGTGGGTTCCGAACAGCGGACCGGTGGCGTAGACCTCGAAGCGGCACCGCTCGACGAAGCCCATCCGGCGGTACATCGCCAGAGCCATGGAACTCGAATGGAGGACGCAGCGCCGGGCTCCGGCGGCCACGGCCCGTGAGAGGGCCTCGTTCATGAGGCCGGTTCCGACGCCGTGGCCGCGTGCTTCGGGTCGTACTGCCACGCCGTAGATCGCGACTCTTTGCCGGCAGCTCCTCGGTGTTCATGAACAGTTTCCCGACCGCCGCGCCGCCGAAATAGGCCACCAGTCGGATGCCCGGGTTCCGGGCACCGGTCCAGTGGCGATTGAGAGTCTGGATCAGGTGGCGTTCGGTCTCGGGCACGGACCAATAGGTTCGGATCAACTCCTCGTAGTCGAGCAGACCAATCTCGTCGGCGCCGATGTCGACCAGCCGAGCATCGCTCCGGTCAGGCTCCCGGCCCCAGGCGCCGAGCTCGAGGTCCATGCCGGTCGCGGTCTCGACCAGGTCGAGGCCGTGCATTGCCAAGCGGCGCGCGAGGTCGAGCGGGCGATCGGACGGCCGCTGGACCCACATGAACGGCACATCACGGGTCCGGAAGCTGGCGGCCGTTCGGGCGATCACGGCGTCGGCATCGGACGTGTCAGGGATCGCGGTCCGGATCACGGCGTTGTACGGCAAGTGGGCGATCGGCGATTCGAACCGCAGGACGCCGTCCTCATCGCGAAGGTCTGCGCCCGGGTACAGCCCGAAGTGTCGCCAATGCGTAACGAACGCCTGCTCGATATCGACGACTCGTTCGTCAGGCTCGTTCATGTGTCTCATTCCCTCGCGTGACCCAGCGGACCGTCGAGGCTCTGGATCGCGTGCGACGAGCGTAATCCCATGAACGTCGCCCCTGGCGTCGTCGAGCCTGCGGGACCGGACGTGGGCTACACGATGGGTAGATCGTGCGGGCCCGTAGATGCTCTTAGCTCCGGGGCTGGCTCCGGCGTCGGACTTCAACGCCGGCGAAGGCGATCCCGGCCCCGATGATGAGGGCAGCAAAGGACGATCGCGATCGGGGTGAGATCGTTTCCTGACCCCGCGGGAAGGGTCGCGGGGGCGGGAGTCGCGGTCGGTGAAGCGGCCTCGCCGAGCGGTTCGGAGGGGGCGCTGCCCGACACACCAGGTGACTCCGAGGCTTCGGCGAGCGCCAGCGATGGAGTACACGCCCTGATACATGGCACTCGGCAAGGCCTGGCCGGCTCTCGTCGCTGGGCTGGCTGGCGTGCACGGGATCGCGTGCGACGCCGCGTTGCCACAGCCTTGGCTGGGATCAGTCCGAACGGCGCTGGGAAGTGCCGTCGCTCGGTCCTTGGTCGGAACGTCGGCGGCCCTGCTGACCGGTGCCGAGCGGCGTGGATCGACGCGAGCTGGCCTTTCTCCGCTCCCGGAGCCGACGTTCGGTCTCCGTTGGGCCTTCGCCGTCGCCGATGGGCACGCCGCCGCGCGCCTTCGACGTGGCGAGTCGCTGGTTCGCGAGCTCCAAGGCCTGCGCAGCGGACAGCTCGGTGCCGCGCTCGAGCCACACGACGCCGATCGACACACCAGCCGGGATCGGGTCGGACTCCCGGCCGTCCCGGAGGTGAGTCGGCTCGCCAACGGCTCGCTTGATGCGATGGGCGACGAGGAGGGCCGAATCGGCGTCGAGAACGTCCTCGAGCAGGATCCGGAACTCGTCACCCGTGTTTGCCTTCCGCGACACCGAGTCGGTCGCTCGAACACTCGCGAGCATGCGCCGAGCTGACGCCCGCAGGAATTCGTCGCCGGCCGCGTCGCCCCGGGTCTGGTTGACCTTCCACAGCCCGTCGAGGTCGAGCGAGAGCAGGGCCGCTGCTCGTCGCCCGGACTGGGCCGCCTCGATGGCCGCCTCGAACCGGGGCATGAAGCCGCGGTCATTGAGGAGCCCTGTCATGGGATCGCGTCGGAGCGCCTCCATCGCGTCGGTGGCGCGCCAGGCAAGGGCGACGAGGGCGAGGCACACGATCGTCGCCCACCATCCGACAGTGAGGTACGTCACCGCGAGCAGCCAGGCGACGATGGCCTCGGCAAGCAGCGTCTCGCGAATCTTGGCGTCATAGGTCCGGCGCGCTGCGCGGATCGTGATACCGCTCCGCAGGGCGAGCATCGGAACGACCAGGCCGATGCTGACTCCGGCGAACACGACGGCCACGACCGCGGCACCAACGAAGAACGCGATCGGTTGCGGCGCGAGCGAGGACCCGACGATCGCCGTGCGGACCGCGTCGCCCGCGAAGCCAGCGAACACGGCGGCGAGGACCGACACGGCGTGGTTTGCGAGGACGCCGTACCAGGGGACCTCGCGCATCTCGCGCAGTTCGAGCTCGGAGACGAGGCCCAGGACGGCCCCTGCGAACGGACCTCCAAGAACCGTCCCGGCAACGATGAATGGCATGCTGAAGGTCATGGCGGTGCCGCCAGGGTTCGCCCTCGATCGGCTGCTCCCGAGAAGCCCCAGGACGAGCCAGAAGCCGAGACCACCCACCAGCGCAACGGTCGGGTCGAGGCCAGGCCATGGGAGTGCGATGTCGCGCCGAAGTGGGACGGTGGCGATGACCGCGCCCGAGACCAACGCAGCGAGTGTGATTTCGGTGGCGATCCAGATGGCGAGCGGGCTCCGCTCATGGAGGCGGGTCGCCCGCAGTCGACGCGGGTAGGCGACCGCGGTCATGATCGGAACGAGCCGGAATGGCGCAGCTGGGTACGCGACGACCAAACGCTCGGATCCACAGGGGGCACTCCTGGGAAACGGTTGCGCGTCGCGATGCGCCTTCGAACCCGGCGGCGACTTCGTCGGGATTCGAGCGTGGGAGCCGCTGCTTCCTCGGACCTTCCACTGTCCGCACCGGACCCCACCCAACTATTCGCGAACCGGGAATTACTAGACATGGGCCTTTCGTACTAACGCGCGACAGTACCTTCGGTCGAAACGGCTCAGGAGCGCCTCATTCAACCGCCATGGGAGGCGGCGACGTGCAAGAGGCGGGCGTGGCAGGAACAGCACCCCGGACTATCGGGCCATAGGCCTCCAGGACTGATGGCACGACCATGTCCTTCCAAGGACCGCGCGTCTGTGCCTGGCCTTGGCCGCCCCGCCAATGCCCGTGCGGCCTTGGATTGAGAGGGTCGCGTGCCGTTCGTCAGTGCCAGCCCGAACGAGTTCCTCCTGACCGGAAGCGGAGGCAAGCTCGTCAACCGGGGCTCAGCCGTCCGAAGCTACCTGCTTCCTGGGGCGATCTACGTCCTGGTGCCGAGCACAAAGCAAGAGGCCGCGATCGAGTTCACGCAGGAAACGAAGGACGGCATTCCCCTCCGGCTCAAGGGCATCGTCATCTACCGGATCACCGATCCGATGGCGGCCGCTCGCCAGTTCGACTTCACCAAGCCCGAGATCGGCATCAGCCAGATCAACACGATGCTCGTCCATGTCTGTCTCGGCGAGCTCCGTCATGCCGTTAGTCACATGACGATGAACGAGTGCATCGAGCAGCGGAAGACGACCTTGAGCAAGGTGGTCGAGGACGCCCTGGCGGCGACGATCCACCAGGAGAACGGCATCGACTGGGGACTGACTGTCGAGGTCGGTCAGCTCGCGCAAGTGTTCATCGTGGATGTCGGACTGCGCCAACAGCTCGAAGCCCAGGTCCGCAACGAGATCAAGCTGAAGGCCGATCAGTCGAACATCAAGGCCGATGAGGAGACCGAGCTCGCCCAGATGACGTCGGCCAATCGCGTCGCCGAGCAGAAGCTCGCGAGCAGCCGCGAGGAGCTGCGCCGGCGCGAGGAGCTGGAGCTCACCGACATCGCTCGTCAGCGCCGCATGGAGACCGAGAAGCTCGAGACGCAGCGATCCGCTCTCGCCCTCGAGCAGCAACGCTTCGAGGCCGAGATGGCCGCAGCCGAGGCCAAGGTCAACAGCGAGGCGCCGGTGCGACTGCTGCGCGTGGCCAAGGACGCCGAGGTGCTGCGCGAAGAGCTGGCCGTCGGCGAGCTTCGCAATCAGGTCCGGGCATCCGAGGTCGAGCGCGAGGTCCTCAAGCAGCGCGTCGAGCAAGAGCTCCGGCGCCTCATGCTGCCGCTCGAACAGGCGCCCGCGATTGCCGAGTCGGCCTCGCACCTATTCCAGGGCGCCAACCTCTCGCTCTACGGCGAGAACGCCCAGGTGCTCGGCCAGCTCGCCCCGCTGCTCGACGTTTTGAGCCGAGCCATGAGCGGCGCGACTGCATCGCCCAAGACCGTCTCTGAACAGCCTGCCCCGGCTGCCGCCTGACCGCGCTGACCGGAGGCGATCGGCTGGCGAAACGAACGCCGCGGTGTCGGTCTCGTCGATCCGTGGACCGTCGCCCGTCACGCGCGGGCCCGAACAAGGGCGGGCCGCCGGGCAGCCTGCTGCAACTCCGATCGAGCCGAGGGCGTAGCCGTGGGCGATGCCGCCTGCTGCTTGCTGATGGTCTCGCGACTAATCACCAGGCGAAGACGCCAGAGTCCAAGCCTGCCAAGACCCGTCGACGGTGATGCCGGAGGCTGGATCGCTTCCCTCGCTCGCCGGGAGTTAAGGGGCAACATGGCTCATAGGATGAGCCATGGACCACCGCGATCACCTACGGCTTCTCCGCGATGGCGTCGTGGACGGCGGCTCGACGTGGGCTGACTTCGGGTCGGGCGAGGGGGCGTTCACTCTGGCCCTCGCTGACCTCCTCGGCCCAGCGGGCACGATCTACTCCGTTGATCGCGACGATCGGGCGATGCGCCTCCAGGGGACGGCCCTGAGGGAGAGATTCCCTGCGCTGACCTACGTCCCGTTCGTCGCTGACTTCACGAACCCAATCGACCTCCCACCGCTCGACGGCGTCGTCATGGCGAACTCGCTCCACTTCGAGCGCGACAAGCTCCCGGTCCTGCAACGTGTCCGGGGTTATCTGCGGCCGGAGGGTCGCTTGATCCTCGTCGAGTACGACACCGACCAGGGCAACCACTGGGTCCCCTACCCGGTGTCGCTCCGCTCCTGGCTCACGTTGGCGACGGAGGCCGGCTTTCGGATGACCAGGCACCTGGCCTCGGTGCCCAGCCGGTTCCTCGGATCCATCTACTCAGCGGTCAGTTACCGCTGATCCAGGGCGGCGAGCCGATCGCGAGCATGTGTGCCGACGTTGCCAGAGGGCCGGCGAGGCGTCGCCCGGGTCCTGGCGCTGGCCAGAAACGGGCGCTGTCAGGGCGAAACCCCAGAATCATTAATGCAGCGTCCTCGGATCCCGGTCGACGGCATCGCCCAAGCGGTCGCAGCGGGCGGTACGACGTTCGGGCCGACGGCCGCCGACCCGCGCTCGGCTGGTCACGATCGCGATGGCCTCGCCGGACGCCCACGCTGGGTCCTGCAGGCCCGGTCGGATCCGCCGGGCCCGTCGTGTCCTGACTTCGAAGCCCGACTCGCGCCGCCGCGATCCGGCCGGCTCCGGACCGGCCATTCGACCTAACGGTGGCTCGCCGCCTCGATGATCGCCCTCGCT
>Ga0070731_10003965_pt1 | contig 13038 bp, 12 predicted proteins | sample Coa_R1_2_FD_66448 | JGI IMG/M metagenome (GOLD analysis project Ga0070731, IMG submission 66448) | Surface soil microbial communities from Centralia Pennsylvania, which are recovering from an underground coalmine fire - Coalmine... | ecosystem: Environmental > Terrestrial > Soil > Unclassified ... | reverse complement strand
GCGCGAATGGGCGCCCCGCTCCTGCTGGGGGTCGGCGAGAACGAATACTTCGCCGCCTCGGACATGTCCGCCCTGCTCCAGGTGACCCAGAAGGTGATCTACCTCGAGGAAGGCGATTGCGCGGAGCTTTCGCTCAAGGACATCCGCATCATCGGCAGGCAGCACGCCCGGCCGGTGGAACGTCCGATGCACGAGAGCCGGCTTTCCGCGGCTTCGGTGGAGCTCGGAACCTGCAAGCACTACATGCAAAAGGAGATCCTCGAGCAGCCGCGCGCGGTCGCAGATACGCTCGAACTCGCCGTGAATGCGACGCGGCTCAATCCGAATCTTTTCGGCACCGATGCGATGCGCGTCTTTTCCGGGATCGACTCGGTGCTGGTCGTCGCCTGCGGCACCAGCAGCCACGCGGGCCTCGTCGCCCGTCACTGGATCGAAAGCCTCGCCGGCATTCCCTGCAACGTCGAGGTCGCGAGCGAGTATCGCTATCGCGAGTCCGTGCCCAATCCGCGCACGCTGGTCGTGGCGATCTCGCAGTCGGGCGAGACCGCCGATACGCTCGCGGCGCTGGAGCATGCGGGAAAGCTGGGGCAGCCGCACAGCCTCGCCATCTGCAACGTCGCCGAATCGGCGATCGTGCGCTCGACGGCGCTTCGCTTCCTCACGCGAGCGGGGCCGGAAATCGGCGTCGCGTCGACCAAGGCGTTCACCACGCAGCTCGCTTCGCTGCTGCTCCTGGCGATGACTCTCGGCAAGGCGCGAGGCAACCTGTCGGCGGAACGGGAAGCCGAGCTTCTTGCGGCGTTGCGCACGCTTCCGTCCGTCCTCGAGCGGGTGCTGGAAACCGAGGGCCCGCTCACGGACTGGGCGCTCGATCTATCGGCGCGCAAGCACGCGCTTTTCATGGGCCGCGGGATCCACTATCCGATCGCCATGGAAGGCGCCCTGAAGATGAAGGAGATCACCTACATCCATGCCGAGGCTTATCCCGCCGGAGAGCTCAAGCATGGCCCGCTTGCCCTTGTCGATTGCAACATGCCGGTGATCGCGATCGCACCTTCCGGCAAGCTGCTCGGCAAGCTCAAGTCGAACCTGCAGGAAGTGCACGCGCGTGGTGGAGAGCTGTTCGTGATGGCCGACGAAGATGCGCAGGTGGCCGGAAGCGGACGCGTCCGCGTGATCCCCGTGCCGGCGCACCATTCCATCCTCTCGCCCATCGTCCACACGGTTCCGCTGCAGCTCCTCGCCTATCACACGGCCGTGCAGCGCGGCACCGACGTGGACAAGCCGCGCAACCTCGCGAAGTCCGTGACTGTCGAATGACCCGCTAGGCGATCGGGCCGGAGCGTGTGCGGCGCAGGATGACGACGCCGAGGAATCCGAGCACGCAGATCCAGGGGTTCGGAGTCCGGTCGCTGTCGGCCGGCGAATCCGTGGCTTCGAAGTCGAATTGCGGCGGCGCGATCGCCGCGCGTTCCACGATCGGCTGCACATACGCGGTGTGATCCGCAACCGCAACGGCCGGGACCTTCTCCTCGGCCGACAGGCCTACGGAGAAGAGCAATCCCGCGATCCCGAGCAGTATCTCGAATGACTTCGACATGATTCGCACACTAGGGAATGCGTGTGAAGGAGCCCGTGCTAGGCGGCCCGCATCTCGTAGTCCGGCAGGACTCCGGTAGGAATCGGCCGACCGCCGCTCGGCGTCTCGTCCTGCGGGATCTCGCGCCGGAAGCAATACCCCACGCCCCGCACCGTTTCGAGAAGGCCCTTGTGGCCCGTGGGCTCGAGGACCTGGCGCAGGCGGCGGATGTGCACGTCGACCGTCCGCTCTTCCACGTAGACGTTGTTCCCCCAGACTTCGTCCAGCAGCTGCGCGCGGCTGTACACGCGGCCCGGATGCGTCATGAAGAAACGCAGCATGCGGAACTCGAGCGCGCCCAGCTCGATGTCCTGTCCGTTGCCGACGATCCGGCGCGAGGCCGGGTCGAGGCGCAGGCCCGCGATCTCCGCGACGACGTCGGCGTGCTGGGGCGAGCAGCGGCGCATCACCGCCTTGATGCGCGAGAGCAGCTCGCGCAGCGAGAAGGGCTTGATGAGATAGTCGTCGGCGCCCGCCTCGAGCCCGGTGATCCTGTCGGATTCGCTGTCGCGCCCCGTGAGAAGGATGATCGGCACTTCGAGCGTGCGGGCCTGGGAACGGAGCTTGCGCGCGAACGAAAGGCCCGGCATGTCGGGAAGCATCCAGTCCAGCAGGATCAATTGCGGGAGCGTCGTGTTCACCAGGGCCTCGGCCAGGCGAACGTTGCCCGCCCGGATCGCCTTGTAGCCCGCATTCTGAAGGTTCAATGCGAGGACTTCCTGGAGATCGGGGTCATCTTCGACTACGAGAATCGTGTTTTCCATGATTGGGGTCCATAGCGCGTAGGTGTCAGGAACCAATCTATTTTTGACTCCGTCGTCATGAAGTCGGGCGGACCACCATTCGTGTGTCGGAATATGATCCAGTCGACGTAGCCGCTCGCCTACGGTGTAGGACCGAAACGAAGACGCATCGCATCGGTCTCATGGCGAGTGAAAGCTCGCGTGCTCTGGCTGGCCTGCGGATTCGCCGTGCTCGGCGCCGTCCTGCTTTTGGGATCGATCGCGCGGTCGAAAGCGTCGCCGCAAGGTGACGCGCGCGTTGCCTGTGGCATGCAGTCCGACTTCCTGGTGCGCTCCGATCCCCTCCTCGCGCCCGTGCGGCCGGCCGATTGTTCCGTGCTCACCCAGTCGCCGCCCGAATTCACGTGGCCTCCCCTCGATGGCCAATACTCCTACACGCTCACGCTCGTTGGCCCCGATGGCGTGCCGCAGAGCCGTACTACGGGACGCAACTGGCTCGCGTGGGATCGCGTCCTGGCCCCGGGAAAGTACACGTGGAGAATGAAGAGCTCGTACGACAACGAAACCACCCAGGCACGTACGTTCACGATCGCACCCGGCGCCGTGCCCTTCGTTCTTCCCGCCGAAGACGCGGCGTTGCACCATGCTCGAGCGACACCGCGTCCGCGCACCTGGTCCGGCGCGAGCCCCCTTCCCGCCCTCGAGAGCGAACGCGCCGACGCGTTCAAGTCGCTCCTCCAGGAGGTGGACGACAAGATGCACCTTCCCGTTCAGGAGGAGCCGCACTCGGGATCGAAGGATTCGAACTACGACGACACGGTCGCGGAGCAGAAGCGCACGCTGAATTCGGCATTCGCGTGGGCGGCGACGAAGAATCCGAAGTACGGAGCGGATGGCGCGCGCCGCCTTCTCGCGCAAGCCCGTTGGAGCACCACGGGACCCATCGCCTTCGGCAGCAACGACATGGCGAGCAGAACCGTCGCGTGGACGCTCGCGCTCGGGTACGACTGGATGAACGATTATCTCGACCCCGCGCAGAAGGCCGAGATCCTGGCGGCAATCCGCACGCGCACGCGCGATATGTACGAGCGCTACATCGCGACCGGGCGCATCGCGAGGTATCCCTACGATTCGCACGGCAACCTCACGCTCACGCTGACCGCGGCGATCGCGGTCCTGATGGCCGGCGACATTCCCGAGGCCGACGACTGGATGCGCGGCACGGTCGACATGGTGGTGGTTTGGACGAGCCCGTGGGGCGGCGCCGATGGCGGTTTCGGCAACGGGACCGGCCAGGCGCAGTGGGACACGGGAAGCAACCTCATCGCGTGGTCGATCCTCAGGAATGCGGCGGGGATCGACATCGCGAAGAAGGAGTGGGTCCGCAACTACGCTCGCTACCTCGCGTACATGCTGCCGCCCGGGACACCGTCCGGACTCTTCGGCGATGCGCTCGAGTTGCCGCTCACGGAGGTCTGGGCGCGCATCGGCAAGGCGTACACGGCGTTCGCTCCGAGCCCCCTCGGCCTCTGGTATGCGAGCCAGCTGGGCGGTGAGGATGCGACGCGCCTGGAGCTCATGCTCGCGCCGCGCCTGCCGGAAGGCCGCGCGCCCTTTCCCGCGGGAACGCCCAACGGCGCCGTGTTCCCTTCGATCGGCTGGGTCGCGATGCACAGCGATCTCGCCGATCCGCGGCGCACGTCGATCTATTTCAAGTCGAGCCCTTTCGGCTCGTACAACCACAGCCACGCGGACCAGAACAGCTTCGTCGTGAACGACAAGGGCAAGCGCCTCGCGATCGCTTCGGGCTACTACGACAACTACCGCACGCCGCACTGGGTCGATTGGTACAAGCAGACGCGCTCCACCAACGCGATCACTTTCGACGGCGGCAAGGGCGAGGGCAGCGACGGGCGCCAATATTCGGGTTCCGTGACGCGCTTCGAGTCCACGCCCGCGTACGACTACGCGGTGGGCCACGCGGAAAAGGCCTACGACGGCGCGCTCACCAGGGCGCGGCGCACGCTCGTGTACATCCGCCCGAATGTGCTCGTGGTGTACGACGCGCTCGCCTCGGGCACGCCGCGCACGTGGGAGTGGAACCTGCACGCCTTGAACAGGATGATCGTCGACCCCGCGAAGCGCGTGCGCATCGCCAACGGCGACGCGCAGATGTGCGTCGAGATGCTGGCCTCGCCCGACATCGCCTTCACCCAGACGGACCAGTTCAGCGTCCCGCCGCAGAAGTCGGACATGAACGCGAAGGAGCCGAACCAGTGGCACGGCACCTTCGCGACCGTCGCGAGATCCGACGAGGCCGAATTCATCGCGCTGTTGCGCATCGGATCCGATTGCAGTCCACCGGAAACCGGCGCCGCCAGCGCGAAGCGAATCGCCGGAGGCTGGGAAGTGAGGGCCGGCGGCAGGACGATCGATCTTGCCGGCGAGGGCATCGCCGTCCGGTGATGAGGGTGGGCCCGCCTGGATTCGAACCAGGGACCAAGGGATTATGAGTCCCCTGCTCTAACCACCTGAGCTACAGGCCCGTCATTTTTGAGACAATAGCCGCATGTCCGACTTCGACTTCACCAAGCCGCAAACGCCGCAGCCCGCGTCTTCCGACGGATTCGACTTCACGCAACCGGCGCCCGCCATCCAGCCATCGGCGCCGTTCAAGCCGACCAGCAGCCAATTTTACAGCCCGGCCGTCGCGAAGAAGCTTTTCCAGTCCTCGGGCAAGGAAGAAGAGTTCGCCGCGGGCCACAAGATCTTCGAGGAAGCGGAGAAAGGCGGCGGGATATTCTCGTTGAAGAGCGCCTCGCGCATGTACTACATCGCGGAGGGCGAGGTGCAGCTTTCGATCGGCGGCAAGCTGCTCGACACGATCAAGGCCGGCGAAATCTTCGGCGAGATGGCGGTGATCAGCGAGCGGCCGCGCAGCGCCACCGCCACGGCGAAGGCCTCGTGCCGCCTGTTCAGCATGGCCGCATCGGAGCTGCAGACCGCGCTCGGGCAGACGCCGGAATTCGCGCTGATGCTCATGAGCGTGATGTTCGACCGCATCCGCTTCGTGGTGGCGCGCCTCACCGCGCGCAAGATCCCGATCCCGCCGCGCGAAGCGGTGGTATTCGACGCGGTGCTGCTGCAGCAATTCGAGGCGGCGCTCGCGCGCCCCAACGTGGTCCGCTACCAGCCCGGCCAATGGATCATGCGCGTCGGGCAAGCCGGCATCTACATGTACATCGTGAAGTCCGGACAGGTCGCGATCGGAATCCGCGACAAGCTGGTCGAAGTCGTGAATCCCGGCGGAACGTTCGGGGAAATGGCTCTCGTGGACCAGTCGCCGCGCGTGGCCGACGCGCAGGCACACATCTACAGCGAGTTGCTCGCGGTCGATCGCGCGTCCCTGTTGGCCGCGGTCAAGTCGCAGCCCGCATTCGCGATGACGATGCTGAAGGCGGTGGTGGAGCGCCTTCGGTTCATGAATTCCCTGATGCAGTAGCGGGAGCGGTCACCCCCGCGGAATGACGGCCGCCGATCAGCTCTCGCCTTCGAGGAACGACCGCAGCTTCTCCGAGCGCGACGGATGGCGAAGCTTGCGCAGCGCCTTGGCTTCGATCTGGCGGATGCGCTCGCGCGTCACGTCGAACTGCTTGCCCACTTCTTCCAGCGTGTGGTCGGTGTTCATCTCGATGCCGAAGCGCATGCGAAGCACCTTCGCCTCGCGGGGCGTGAGCGAATCGAGCACGTCCTTGGTGGCTTCGCGCAGCGACGCGTAGAGCGCGGAATCCGAAGGCGCGAGGCCGGTCTGGTCCTCGATGAAATCGCCAAGGTGCGAATCGTCGTCGTCGCCGATCGGCGTCTCCATGGAGATCGGCTCCTTGGAGATCTTGAGGATCTTGCGGATCTTCTCTTCCGGCATCTCCATCTTCACGGCGAGCGTCGCGGGATCGGGCTCCTGCCCCGTCTCCTGCAGGATCTGCCGGGAAATGCGGTTCATCTTGTTGATCGTCTCGATCATGTGCACCGGGATGCGGATGGTGCGCGCCTGGTCGGCGATCGAGCGCGTGATGGCCTGGCGGATCCACCACGTCGCGTACGTCGAGAATTTGTAGCCGCGGCGGTATTCGAACTTGTCGACCGCCTTCATGAGGCCGATGTTGCCCTCCTGGATGAGGTCGAGGAACTGCAGGCCGCGGTTCGTGTACTTCTTCGCGATCGAGATCACCAGGCGCAGGTTCGCCTCGATCATCTCGCGCTTGGCGCGGCGGGCCTTCGCCTCGCCCGTGGACATCTGGCGGGCGATCTCCTTCAGGTCCTTGATCGGGATTCCGACTTCCTTCTGCAGGTGGATCAGCGCTTCCTGCTGCTCCACGACCGCGGGACGGAAACGATCGAGCGCCTTGGCGTACGCCTTGCCCGCGGCCACTTCCTCTGCGGCCCACTTGAGGTTCGTCTCGTTGCCCGGGAACACCTTGATGAAGTGCGCGCGGGGCATGTTCGCGTTCTTGGTCGCGAGCTCCATGATCTCGCGCTCGTGGCCGCGCACGCGCTCCACGAGATGGCGAAGCCCGTTGCACAGGTGCTCGACCTGCTTCGCGGTGAAGCGGATGGCGAGCAGCTCGTTGGAAATGTCTTCCTGGAGATCCTTGTAGGCGCGCGAACGGTAGCCCTTCTCCGAGAGCACCTTCTTCATCTTCTTGTAGAGGCGGCGGATCTTGTTGAAGTGGCCCAGCGCGTTCTGCTTGAGCTCTTCCAGGTCCGCGCTGGCGACCGCTTCGTCCTCGGCCTCCTGCTCCTCGGCGTCGAGCTCCTCGAGCTCTTCTTCCTCGGTCATCTCCTCCTCGACGACTTCTTCCTCGTCGCCGTCCACGAGCCCGTCCACGAGCTCGTCGATGCGCATCTCGTCCTTCTCGATCAGGTCCGCGAGGCGCAGGATCTCCTCGATCGTCGTCGGGCACGACGAGATCGCCTGGATCATGTGCTTGAGGCCATCCTCGATGCGCTTGGCGATCTCGATCTCGCCTTCGCGGGTGAGGAGCTCCACGCTGCCCATCTCGCGCATGTACATGCGCACCGGGTCCGTGGTGCGGCCGAATTCCGCGTCGATCGTGGTGGAGAGCGCTTCCTCGGCCTCCTCAATGACGTCCTCCTCCGCAATTGGAGTCGGCGCCTCGTTCATGAGGAGCTGCTCGGCGTCCGGGGCTTCGTCGTACACGGCGATGCCCATGTCGGCCAGCATCGTGACCACGCCCTCGATCTGCTCGGCGTCGGTCATGTCGTCGGGCAGGTGGTCGTTGATCTCGGCGTACGTGAGATACCCGCGGTCCTTGCCCAGGACGATCAGGTTCTTGAGCCGTTTCTTCTGCGCCTCGACTTCGGCGATCTTGAGCTCGGCGGAATGGTGCTGATGCTTGCTGGGGTTTTTCACGTAGCTCGCTCCCGCGCGGCGGTTTCGTCGGGGAAAACCATCAATTTTATCATATCTTAGACCGTTCTTCCGACCCCTGATTCCCTGATTTTGAAGCGGAAAGTTGCGCCAGGAGGCGGTTCAGTTCCGCGCTTTGCTCGTCGGTCAGGGTGCCGGCGATCTTCAGGTTCAAGAGTTCGGTGCGGCGGCGATCCAGCAGTTCCCCGCGCATGCGGTCCACGGCGCCCTGCAGCTCGGCCTCCAGATCGAAATCGGGGCTATCGGCCTGTTTCAAAAGGGGGTCGTTGAGGGCTTCTTCCAGGGCAGGCGCGTGCTCGGACCCCTCGAAGTAGGCACTGACTTGGGCCAGGTTCAAGGCCGGATCCCGGTGGAGAAGGCTCACGACGGCCCGCGCCGCGGCCGCCTCCGATCCCGAGGTGACCAGGACGTCGTCGGGCACGTGGCGAGCGAGCTCCGTGCGGTGCAGGACGATCGCCAGCACACGCGACTCGGGGCGCGCCGGGCCCTTGCGCGCCGCACGCGGGGCCGGGGCGCTGGCGCGCCGTTCCGGCGCCCTGGCGGGCACGAGCTGGTCGACTTCCTCGGGCGAGAGCCGCGCGAGCTCCGCGAGACGCTTGCGAAGCATGGCGCCCAGGGCCGGCGCTTCGATCTGCGTGAGGAGCGGACGCGCGTGCGCCACGAAGCTCGCGCGTCCTTCCTCCGTGCCCATGTCAACGTGCGAGGCGAGCTCGGCGAAGAGGAACTGCGAAAGCGGCTTCGCTTGCGCGAGCGCCTTGTCGAACCCTTCCTTGCCCAGCCGGCGCACATACGTGTCGGGATCGTCCTCGGGGGGCAGGAAGAGGAAGCTCACGAGTTTTCCATCGGCCAGTACCGGAAGCGAAACCTCGAGCGCGCGCCACGCGGCCTTGCGGCCCGCGGCGTCCCCGTCGAAACAGAACACGACGTTCTCGGCCATCTTGAGGAGCTTCGCGACGTGCACGGGCGTGGTCGCGGTGCCCAGCGTGGCTACCGCGTTCTCGACGCCGTGCTGCGCGAGAGCCACGACGTCCATGTAGCCCTCGACGACGATCACCTGGTTCGCGTCGCGGATGGCACGCCTCGCCTGGTACAGACCATAGAGCTCGCGGCCCTTCTCGAAGAGCGGCGTCTCGGGAGAGTTGAGATATTTGGGCTCGCCCTGGCCGATCACGCGCCCGCCGAAACCGATCACGTTGCCCCTCGCATCGAGGATCGGGAACATGACGCGGTCGCGGAAGCGGTCGTAGCGGCGGGACTTCTTGTCTCCGTCCGGTTCGCTGTCGATGACGAGGCCCGTGTCCTTGAGCGGCGCGGTCGCATAGTCCGTGAACACCGCTTCGAGGTTCTGCCATCCATCGGGCGCGTAGCCGAGCCCATAGCGCGCCGCGATCTCGCCCGAGACTCCGCGGCCCTTGAGGTAGTCGATGGCGGCCTTCGATTTCTTGAGCTCGGCGCGGTAGTAGGCCAGGGCGTCCATCATTCGGGCGGTCAGGCCGACAGTTTCAGTCGCGCCGGGACGCGGACCGGATCCGCGCGTTTCCGGGACCTGCATGCCGACGGTCTCGGCGAGCGCCCGGATCGCCTCGGGATAGGCGAGGCCCGAATACTCCATGAGGAACCCGATGGCGTTGCCATGCGCGCCGCACCCGAAGCAGTGATAGAACTGCTTGGTCGGGCTCACGCTGAACGAGGGCGACTTCTCGTTGTGGAAGGGACAGAGCGCCTGGAAATTGGCGCCCGCCTTCTTGAGCTTCACGTAGCGGTCCACCACGTCGACGATGTCGACGCGCCCGAGCAGGGACTGGATGAACTCCTGCGGGATCATTCGGAAAGGATAGCTTGGATGCCCGCCCCCGCGGCGATGGCCGGCTTCCCGTCAGCCGGCCAGCTTCGCCTTGACGAGTCCCGAGACTTTTCCCATGTCCGCGCGGCCGGCGAGCTTCGGCTTCACCACGCCCATCACCTTGCCCATGTCGGCGGGGGATTTCGCGCCGGTCGATGCGATCGCCTCGGCAATGGCCGCGTCGACTTCGGCGGCGGAGAGCTGCTTCGGCAAGTAGGCCTCGAGCACGGAGATCTCGAACTTCTCCTTGTCCGCCAGGTCCTGGCGCGCGGCCTTCTCGAACTGCTCGATGGAGTCCTTGCGCTGCTTGATCATCTTCTCGACCACGGAGATCACGCCCGTGTCGTCGAGCGTGATGCGCTCGTCGACCTCGCGCTGCTTCACGGCCGAGAGCATAAGGCGAAGGGCCGCGAGCTTCTCGGCCTCGCGGGCCTTCATCGCGGACTTGATGTCTTCGTTCAGTTGTTCGCGCAGGGGCATTTCCAATCTCCTAAAGCGACAAAATGACTGCGGCGAGCGGGGCTTTCAAGCCCGGCTCGCCGCATTGGATCCCTTGCCGCTGGAAAACTAGTAGAGCTTCGGCGGCAGCATCTGCGCGCGCATGCGCTTGTAGCGGCGCTTCACGGCCGCGGCATGCTTGCGCTTGCGCTCGGCGGTCGGCTTCTCGTAGAACTCGCGCGCACGAAGTTCCGTGAGCAGCCCTGTCTTCTCGACGGCGCGCTTGAAGCGGCGAAGCGCCACATCGAAGGGCTCGTTTTCCTTCACTCGTACGATCGGCATATGTCTCTGGACGCGGTTTTAATGCTGGGAAACCACGCATAATATCAGGATTTTACGTCACGCGAAAGTCGTCGGATCCGTGTTGATCCTGGGCATCGAGACCTCCTGCGACGAGACCGGCGTTGCCCTCTACGACACCCGCGAGGGCCTTCTCGGCGACGCGCTTCACTCGCAGGTGGAGCTGCACGCGCTCTACGGCGGCGTGGTGCCGGAGCTCGCCTCGCGCGACCACGTTCGGCGCCTGTTGCCGCTCGTGTCGACCGTGCTGAAGGAGGCGTCGCGCAGGGTCGATGACGTGGACCTCGTCGCCTTCACGCAGGGACCGGGCCTGGGTGGCGCGCTGCTGGTCGGGGCATCGGTCGCTTCGGGATTGGGCATCGCGCTCGGCAGGCCCGTCGTCGGAATCCATCATCTCGAGGGCCACCTGCTCTCGCCGCTGCTCGCGGATCCGCGGCCGGAATTCCCGTTCGTCGCGCTGCTCGTCTCGGGCGGCCACACGCAGTTGATGCGCGTCGATGGCGTGGGGTGCTATGCGCTGCTCGGCGAAACACAGGACGATGCCGCCGGCGAGGCCTTCGACAAGACGGCGACGTTGCTGGGGCTGGGTTATCCGGGCGGCCCAGCGCTCGCGAAGCTCGCCGAGAAGGGCGACGCCACGCGATTCGATTTCCCGCGCCCCATGATCGGCAGCGGCAATCTCGACTTCAGCTTCAGCGGCCTCAAGACCTCGGTCCTTACGCGGGTGCGGGCCATGAGTGCGATCGATGATTCGACCCGCGCCGATCTCGCCGCATCGTTCCAGGCCGCCATCGTCGACGTGCTCGTCGCCAAGTGCGTTCTTGCGCTGGAGCGGGAAGGCATGCAGCGCCTGGTGGTCGCGGGCGGCGTGGGCGCCAACACGTTGCTCCGCAAGCGCCTCGAGGCGGAAGCCGCGCGCATCGGCGCGCAGGTCCATTTCCCGCCGCTACGCCTTTGCACGGACAACGGCGCGATGATCGCTTTCGCCGCAGCGCTCAAGTATCCCGACGGCGCGGCCGGCGAAGAGGCCTTTCCGGTGTATCCGCGTTGGGATCTCGCGGAAGCGGCAGCTCAATCCACGCCGCGGCGGTAGGCGGTCTCGGCGGCGTCGAGCTCGTCCTCGGCGGCTTTCACGGCGTCATCCAACTGCTTCATCCGGTCGTAGTACGACTCGTTCGGCACGGACGTGGGGCACATGATGACGTTGTTGCCGGCCGCGTTCTTCGACGTCGTGCAATTGGAGCGCGGCGCGGTGCCGTTCATGGCGCCCATTCCGAACATGCCGCCCGTGGTCGACGAGCCCGCTCCCGGCAACGGCACGCCCTGGTCCATTCGCTGCTGGATCACTTGCCGCTCCCCATCGCCGGGCGAAGCATTGTCGCGTTGCGCCTTCAAGGCCGCGAGCCTCTCGCGAGCCGCCACGACCCGCGCCTCGAGCGCGTCGCGCTCCGCGCGCTTCTTCTCGGCCATCTGGATGATGGCGCGCGTATCCTCGTTCGCCTTCTGGGCCTTGGCGGGACTCGCGTCGGCTTTCGGTGCGGGCGATCCGGCGGTTGCCTTCTCGTCGGGCTCGATGCGCGTCACCGGCCCGGGGAAATTCTTCGGCGGCTGGTCGCTGTACTGCGTCCTTCCGTCCTTGTCGATCCACTTGTAGAGGACCTGCGCGGACGCGGTTCCCTGCACTGCGAGGAGCGCAGCCAGGAGAAGAGCCGCGCGTGGCGGCCTCATCGCCACCTCATTTGTCCTTGAGGCGCGCGAGATTGTCTTCAGCGTCCTTCACGTCCTGCTCGAGCTGGCTGATCTTCTTCTGGTAGTCCTCGCTCTCGACGTAACGCACGCCGCCCCCGACCTTCCCGACCATCATCTTCTCCTCGGCGCTGGGGTTGGCTTTCGCGTTCTGCAGCGCAAGCTTCGCCTTGTCGAGGCGATCCTGCGCCTCGTCGAACTGCTGCGGGCTCGGCTTTGGCTTCGGGGCGAAGCTCGCCTTGGGCAACGTGGCGGTGTTGGCCTTCGGGTCGATGTTCATCGGGATCACCTGCCCGTCGAAATTCTTGGGTCTCTCCTCCGAGTAGGTGATCTTGCCGTCCTTGTCGATCAACTTGTAGAGCGTCTGCGCCAGGATGCACGGCGCAGCGACAAACCCGACGCACAGCGTGGCGGCTGCCATGAAACGCGCGGCTTTCATCGAGGGGCTCCCTTCAATTGAGGTTTCGCTCCAGCGCCTTGAGCTCGGCCTCGGCAGTGTCGCGGTCGATCTCGGCGCGTTGGATGCGCGCCGCGAACTCTTCGGTCGGAACGCGGCGAAACGCCGCCTTCCCGTTCTTGTTCTGCACGCGGATCGTACGGTAGTCGTCGGCGGTCGCGTTGTCCCTCAGGTCATCGAGCCTGCGGTGCGCATCATCCAGGCGCACGCGAGGCGGAAGCGGATTCGGTTCGTACACGAGGCTATCCCGCGATTCCCATTCGAACGATTGCGCGCCGGCGCCCCCGAATGCGCAGGCCGCCAGCGCCACCCACATCCATCGCACGATCTTCATTGCGCCTCCGTCAGCAAGCGTTCCAGCGA
>Ga0070731_10003962_pt1 | contig 13043 bp, 7 predicted proteins | sample Coa_R1_2_FD_66448 | JGI IMG/M metagenome (GOLD analysis project Ga0070731, IMG submission 66448) | Surface soil microbial communities from Centralia Pennsylvania, which are recovering from an underground coalmine fire - Coalmine... | ecosystem: Environmental > Terrestrial > Soil > Unclassified ... | reverse complement strand
GTCCATCTTCAGCAGGCCTAACTTGTCGATCGCCACCATGTCGAAAGCGGTTACGATTTCGTCGTTCTTGGTGCGATGGAGAGGAACGAGATCGGTGAGCGGGCGCGGCGAGATCACGACACCGGCGGCGTGAACGCCGGAGTTGCGGACCATGCCTTCGAGGCGCTTGGCGGTTTCGAACAGCTCGCGAATCTGGCCGTCTTTTTCGATGGCTTCGCGGAGTTGGGCGGAGTCCTGAATGGCCTGCTCCAACGTGATGTTCAGCTGGGTGGGGACCATCTTGGCGATGCGGTCGACGTCGGCGTAGGGGATGTCCATGGCGCGGCCAACGTCTTTGATGGCGGCTTTCGCGGCCATGGTGCCGAAGGTGATGATCTGGGCGACGTTGTCGCGGCCGTATTTCTGCGTGACGTATTGGATGACTTCACCGCGGCGGTTCATGCAGAAATCGATGTCGATGTCGGGCATGGACACGCGCTCGGGATTCAGGAAGCGCTCGAAGAGCAGTTCATGCTGCAGCGGATCGATGTCGGTAATTTTGAGCGCGTAGGAGACGAGCGAGCCGGCGGCCGATCCGCGGCCGGGGCCGACGGGGATGTCGTGTTCGCGGGCGTAGCGGATGAAGTCCCAGACGATGAGGAAGTAGCCGGGGAACTGCATCTGCTGAATAATGGCGAGTTCGCGTTCCAGGCGCTGCTCGTAGTCGGTGATGGAGTGCTTCAGTTTGCCTTGTTCATGCAAGGGGCGCAGGGCTTCGAGGCGGCGGGCGAAACCTTCGCGGGCAACATGAACGAAGTAGCTGTCGATGGTGTAGCCGGGCGGGACTTCGAACTGAGGAAAGGGATTCGCGATTTTTTCCAGACGCATGCTGCAGCGCTCGGCGATGTCGAGCGTGCGCGTGAGTACCTGCGGAGAATCTTTGAAGACGCGGGCCATCTCGTCGTGGTTCTTGACGAAGAACTGGTTGCCGTCGAACTTCATGCGGGCGGTGTCGTGGATCGACTTGCCCATCTGGATGCAGAGCATGACGTCCTGGGCGTGGGCGTCGTCTTCGCAGAGGTAGTGGCTGTCGTTGGTGGCGACGAGCTGCAGGCCGAGATCTTTTTCGAGTTGGAAGAGGCCGGGATGGATGCGATGCTCCATGGCAAGGCCCTGATCCTGAATCTCGAGAAAGAAGTTTTCTTTGCCGAAAATGTCGGTGAAGGTTCCGGCGGCAGCGCGGGCTGCGTCATAGTTGCCTTCGGTCAGGCGCTCGGCGACTTCGCCTTTCAGGCATCCGGAGAGGCCGATCAGGCCGCGGGAGTGCTCGGCGAGAAATTTCTTGCTGACGCGGGGCTTGTAATAGAAGCCGTGCAGCGAGGCTTCGGACGTGATCTTGACCAGGTTGCGGTAGCCTTCTTCGTTTTCGGCGAGCACGAGCAGGTGGTTGTAGGTGTCGCCTTCGGGAGCGGCACGGTGGTCGTCTTTTTTGCAGATGTAGAGTTCGCAGCCGACGATGGGCTTCACGCCCGCATGCTTGGCGGCGTTGACGAAGTGGACTGCGCCAAAGATGTTGCCATGGTCGGTCATGGCCACGGCGGGCATCCCCATCTCTTTCACACGCTGGCAAAGTTTTTCGACGTCACAAGCGCCGTCGAGCATGGAGTAGTCGGTATGGAGATGCAGGTGGACGAATTGGGACATGGGGCTAGAGGTAGTCTAACGCAAAGGGGATAGAGGAAAGGTGTGGATGGCTGTGCGTATCAGGGCAGAGTTATTGTTCGCCGGGTCGCCGGACTTGATTTGCCGTGTTTTCTTGAGCTCGCAAGTTCAGGAACTGTTCGACGGCGAGGTAGCTCTTCCTATCGGGAAGCAACGTCGCAGCAATCTCGAACCTTCCATCTTTCGTTGCCACGCGGAGAACGACTGTTCCGGGCAGGTATGTTCGCCAAACGCGCCTGATGCTGGCGTACGGAATTCTGGTAGTGCGCGTCTGAAACAGGCCAGTGGGCAGAACTAGTTCGTCTCGATCAAATAACAGAGAGCGATCGATCGCGAATCGTCGCGCACCTAGAAGCAGTCCACCCATGATCGGAAGAAGTCCGAACCAAAGGCTGAACCCGTGGGGCATTCGTCCGCACTCAACTCGCTGCAAGGCGATCCATATCAGACCTGCGCCAGCGGCCGCGAAAATCAGACGTAGTCGCGGATTGTAAGAATATTGAGCTGGCAGATTCATAGTACAGACCGTCCGAAGCTGCTGTGTCGATTCGTCAAGCTAAGGCTGCGCCGTCCGTAGAACGGATTGCAGCCACGTTCTTGCAACTCGATCGCTATCAACGGGATCGGTTTTCTCGGGCATTGCGCTTCGTGGATCGATCTAGTCCGCGCCGGCAGCGGCTGCATGCGCTTTTTGCAACAGGCGGCGGGCCTGGGTGATGAGTTCGGCGACTTCGAAGGGCTTCACGAGATAGGGGACATTATTTTCCTGGAGGAAGGCGCGCTCTTCGCTGGGGCCGGTGGAGAAGGTGAACAGGAGGTGGCTCTCCATGCCGGGACAATTTTCTTTGAGCCACTGGTGCGATTCTTTGGCGTTCCACTGGCCGGGCATGCGTCCGTTCATAATGACGGCGTCGAAGTGTTCTGAGAGCAGGCGGGTCTTCACGTCCTGACTGTTTCTGGCGGTCACGACCGCAGCGCCGGCTCCGGCGAGTACGTCACGTTCAAATTCGAGAACTGCTTCCTCTTCCTCTACCAACAGCACTCGACCGTGGATCGCGCCTTCGTGCTGACGAGGTGCGACCTTCGTCGCTTCGGGTTCTGCTTGAGATGCGGACGCGGGCAGCTTGACTTCGATGAGGGCTCCGCCTTCAGGAGAGTTGTTGGCGGTGATGTCTCCGCCATGTTCTTTCACGATGCCGTAGCAGATGCTCAGTCCCAGGCCCGTGCCTTTGCCCACGCTTTTCGTGGTGTAGAAGGGATCGAAGATGCGCTTGGGATCTTTGATTCCGGCGCCGTCGTCGGAGAACTGGGTGCAAACGTGTCCGCCGACATTTGTGATGCGAATGGTGAGCTTGCCGCTGTGGCCGGTTTCGAGGATTGCGTCGACGGAATTGTTGATGATGTTCAGGAAAACTTGCTCGATCTGATGCGGGTCGGCGACGACCATCGCGGGTTCAGATGGCAGGTCACGCTCGACGCGAATGTTGTTGATTTTTAAGTCGTAGTCGCGGAGGGCGAGTGTTTCGTCCAGAACTTTGCGGATATCGACTTCGTCGCGCTGCGGCTTGCGCTGGCGGGCGAATGACAAGAGATTTTGCACAACCCGATGGGTCCGTTGCGCTTGCTTGAATAATTTGCTGACGTAATCCTGGGCGCGGTTGTTCAGGCCTTCGGTCTCGAGAAGCTGGGCGTAGCCGAGAATTGCAGTCAGAGGATTGTTGAGTTCGTGGGCCACGCCTGCGATCAGCTGTCCGACGGCCGACATTTTTTCGCTCTGCAAGAGTTGTTCCTGCGTCCTGCGTAAGTCTTCGTAGGCGCGGCAAGTTTCTTCGTAGAGGCGGACTTTCTCGATAGTGGTGGCCAATTGGCGGCTGATGGCGACCAGAAGATTTTCGTCGTTGCTGGAATATTCGTATCCCAGGTGGCTGCACAGTCCCATGATGCCGACGGGGGCGTCCTTGCCCCAGAAGAGAATCCAGATCCAGGAGCGGTCTGCGTCGGAGCGCAGGAACTCGGCAACTTTCGGCGGCAGATGCGGCAGGTACTCCGCTGAGACGACTTCGGTGCGCGAACGCATCACCAGATCGCCAAAGCCTTCGGTGAAGTAGACCTCCGCGGTGCGCATCTTGTCGCGGCTGCGCGGGCCCCACGCGGCGCGCCGGCGATAAGTAGTGGTATCGGTGTCGGATAGATAGACAGTGCCACTTTCCGCGCCGAATAAAGTGACGACTTGCCGCAGGGTGAGGTTCAGGATTTCGTCGAGATCGAACGATTGCGCAGCGACCACGGCCATGGCGTTCAAGGCGTTGAGTTCGCGGTTGCGTCGACGCATCTCGTCTTCGGCGCGCCGCTTCTCGGTCATATCGAGAATGAATCCCTGATAGCGCGAAATGTCGCCGGTAGCATCGCGGGTGGCGAAGCTGCTCTCGGCGGCCAGCAGAAGCGTCCCGTCCTTGCGCCGCAGCGTGGCGTCGAAATTCCGCACATAGTTGTTGGTTTCGATTTCCTTGCGGAACTGCTCGCGCTGCTTGGGGTCGACGCAGATTTCAGAATTCAGGTTGAGGACCAGGAGTTCTTCGCGCTGGGTGTATCCGAGCATGTGCACGAAGGCGTCGTTGCAGTCGATCAGTTGACCGGAGGGGCTGGCGACGTAAACGCCCTCCTGGACTTGCTCGAAAAGGAGACGATATTTTTCTTCGGCGGAACGGCGGTCCGTAATGTCGCGCACGACGTGAATTGTGCCTTTTTGCGGACTGCCTTGTTCGGTGTAGGACGAAGTCGAAACGACGGAATAGCCGCCGAAGCAGGGGTCGGAGCCTTCGGTGAATTCTTCATCGCCGCCCATGGCGCAGTATGGACAGCCGGTCCATTCGCCAAACTTGTGGGGCAACGCGGAGTCGCACGATGCGCCAACGACGTCCGCGGCGGCTTGCCCGAGTTGTTCAAGCAAAACTTGATTGGCCTTGATGATGCGAAAATCGGCGTCGTGGGCCAGGATGATGTCGTGGATCGAATCGAATGTATTGATCCACTGCCGTTGCGAGCGGAGCACCTGCTCAAGCAGGCGGAAGTTTTCAACGGCTACGGCCACCTGCTTGGCGCAGCCCTGAAGGAATGCCAGTTCTTCGGGAGTCCACTGGCGGATCGCAGAACTCCCCAGCAGCAGCAATCCGATCGGCGACTTGTTGCCCACGACCGGGACCATCACTAACTGGCTGATCTTTTCGGCCGCGAGAGATTCTTTGGGCTCAGGGCCGGGAGCATTTCGGGTCGTGACCTGGGCGCCGGGCTGGGCAATCAGTTTCGCAATTTCGTCATTGACCTGGGCGAAGCCGGCATCGCGCAGGAAGTCAGAGGAGAGTCCCGCGGCATGAGTCGCTACGAGTTGTCCGCTTTCGAGAAGACGGAACCATGTCGCCCGTACTCCAGTTTGTCGCTGCAACTCGTTGACAGCCGATTGCACTACGTTGCCGTATTGTTGAGCCGTGGCAATACTGGCGGTGATGGCCTGAACGGCGTGGAGTCTTTGCGACTGTGTACGCGCTTCATCGAAGACCACGAGAAGCATGCTCGTTCCGAGCGCAATTTCAGCGAACAGAAATGCGGCTGAGGGAACGCCATCCAGGAAAGGCTGCCATTGCAGATGCAGCGTCGACAGAGAGAGTGCGAGCAACCATGCAGCGGGCTCCCAGCGTCCGCGACGAGCTCGAAGCAGAGCGATCGATGCGGTCAACAGGATGATCCGGTAGCCGACTTCGATGGCGACTCGCAAGGGCAGGGAATCAGGCCACAACAGGATCCGCGCACCGGCAAAGCCGACCAGGATAGGTGTAATCACCATGAGCGGAAGCAGTAAATCTCGTCCGCGGGTGTTGAGCAGAACCGCGCCGGCCAGCAGGCCAACTGCAAGAACGAAGGTCGCTTGCACGGCGACAAGATCGAAGGGAGCGGGAATTTTCCCGGCGAAGCAATGTTCAGCCAATCGCGACGCCGCGAGAGCCGTCCAGCCAAGGATCCAAACTTTCAGGTAATTTTCGCGGAAGGCGCGTAAAGCGAGCAGCGAGGCGCCGAGCAGAATCAGCAGAGCCAATTCCGCGGCCGTCGGCTTAACCAAGCCGAGCCTCACAACCGAGTTCCAGATCGACCAAAGGGACGCGCTCATCGCTATACGGACGTACGTCTTCCTGTTTTTGAATACCACGGCGCGGTAGTTTCTCGATGGAGTTTCCGGACCTGATTGATTACTTTCGGCATCTCGCAGGTGAGTTACAATCGCCGATAGACTTCCGTGTGTAATCTCCATGCCAGATCGAATTCTTGTTGTTGACGACGAAGAGCCGATTCGAGAAATCGTCGCGTCCATGCTCAGTACTGCGGGATATGCCTGTAAACAGGCAGCTTCCGGCATGGAGGCACTCGCGGTTCTCACTTCCGGGGAAGAATTCGAGCTAATGCTCTCGGACCTGATGATGGCCGACCTGGACGGCATTGGCCTGCTGGAGCGGACGAAAGAAAAGTATCCGGACATGCCAGTCGTGATGGTTACGGCGGTGCACGACATTTCGGTCGCTCTCGCCGCCATTCGCAATGGAGCGTATGACTACCTGCTGAAGCCGTTCGAGCGGGAGCAGTTGCTCAATACGGTCAGCCGCGCCCTGGAAAACCGCCGGCTGAAGGTGGAGAACCGCACCTATCAGACAAACCTGGAATCCTTGGTCAAGGCCCGCACCGATCAGTTGCAGGCCGCGATGGGCAGCCTGGAGCGCTCGTACGACATCACGCTCGAAACTCTGGGCGACGCGCTGGATTTGAAAGACCGTGAGACCGAAGGCCACTCCAAACGTGTCACTGCGTTTACTATCGCCATCGCCCGCGCCATGGGCCTGCCTCGCGATCAGATTAATACGATCGCCCGCGGAGCTTTCCTGCACGACATTGGCAAAATAGCGATTCCGGACAGGATCCTGCAAAAGCCGGGGAAACTTGAGCCCGACGAAATGACGATCATGAAGGAGCACGCCTACCACGGCTATCAGATCGTGAAGAAGATCCCGTTCCTCACTGAAGCCGCGGAGATTGTGTACTCGCACCAGGAGCGCTTCGACGGAACCGGCTACCCGCGCGGGCTCAAGGGTGAGCAGATTCCTCTCGGGTCGCGAATCTTCTCGATTGCTGACACACTGGACGCGATCACCTCAGACCGGATTTACCGGCCGGCTCAGACGCTGCAGGCTGCGCGCGAGGAGATTTCCAGGTGGGCCGGACGACAATTTGATCCTGAAGTTGTGAAAGTGTTCCTCGAAATGCCAGACAATATCTGGGACGATCTCCGCAGGGAAATTCACGCACAGATTTATAGAGTGGCGTATTCCACAGGGGCCAAGGGCTAAATTTGCTCGCAAAGGTGGAATGGGTTGAACCGCCGTAATCATCCAAAATTTCTGCTGGCGGCCGGGATTCTGCTTACAGCGATATTGGCGGCAGCCTGTCTGATTCTTCCGCGCGGCCTCGCACTAACCGCAGTCAGCGATCTTTCGTGCGCTTTCCTGATGCTTTTTACGTTGCTCGCGTTTGCCTCGAACGCGGCCGCCAGCAAAGGCCGCGTGCGCTGGTTCTGGCTGCTGCAGACGACGGGGTGGGCGCTTTGGCTGTGCGACCAAACCGTGTGGATCGTCTTCGATCTTTTCCTCAAGAAGAAGCTTCCAGCGATGTATCCCGCCGACGCCTTGCTGTTTCTCGCTGGAGCGCCCATGCTCGCGGGCTTGCTCCTGCGGCCACACCGGCAACCCAGCGAGCGCAGCGCCCGATTGGGAGCCCTCGACTTTTCGCTTCTTCTGCTGTGGTGGCTCTACCTGTACGTTTCGTTTGTCGTCTGTTGGCAGTACATCTTGCCGAATGAGGCGGGGTACAACCGCAATTATGATTGGCTTTCGGGCACGGAAACGATCCTGCTGGCTTCGATCCTGCTGGTCTTCTGGCGCGTAAGTTCAGGACCGTGGAAAAGGTTCTACGGCTGCTTTTGTGGTGCGGTGGCGTTCAATGGAGTCTGGTTCTATCTTCTCAACCGCGCCCTTGAAAAGGACGTCTACTTCACGGGCAGTTGGTATGACATTCCGTACTCCGGTTCGTTCGCCTTGTTTACCGCGGCGGGTCTGATGGGAGTCGGCCTGACGCCGACGCCCGAAACCGCGGCCGACGAGTCGTACGGTTCATGGATGGCGAACCTGGCGATGATTGCGGTGCTCTCGTTGCCGATCATTGCGGTTTATGCGTTGCTTGATCCGGAACTGCCACGCCAGGTTTCGAACTTCCGTCTGCTGGTTACGCTTGCAACCATGTTCATGATGGCGTTTCTGCTGTTTATCCAGCATCGCCGCCTGAACCGTGAATTGCGGCGCACGAATGTAGTGCTGCAGGAGGCCTCACTCACCGATCCCATGACCGGGTTGCGCAATCGCCGTTATTTCTCGGCGACGATCGATGGCGATGTCAGCCAGGCGCTGCGCTCCCACGCCGACGACCGCGACCCGCACACGCGGGATCTGGTCTTCTATCTGATCGACGCGGACAACTTTAAAGAGGTGAATGACCGCTATGGGCACGATGTCGGCGACAAAGTGCTCGTCGAGATGGCCCGCCGGCTGAGCTCTTCGATTCGGCATTCAGATGTTCTCGTGCGCTGGGGTGGTGAAGAATTTCTGATTGTTTCGCGCTACACCGATCGAGCTGAAGCCGAGTTGCTGGCCCAACGCGTTCTCGCTTCGGTTGCCGATACGCCGTTCCTTTTGAGCGGGTCGGACGAAACCATGTATCGCACTTGCTCGCTGGGCTGGGCTGCATTTCCATGGTTTCAGGACAATCCGGCTGCGATCAGCTACGAGGAAGTTCTCACGCTTGCCGATCGAGGCCTTCATCAGGCAAAACAGGCGGGCAAGAACCGGGCGGTGGGGATTCTGCCGACAACCGGAAAGTGCCCGGCAACGACGATTGAAGGATTGCACTCTGATGCGCTTCAAGTCGATCTGCTGGCCGTGGTAGGTCCTGCTTTGGGTAACAGATAAACTCAGCGACAAGGTTCTTGCAGTGGGATAATCCTCTCTGGAGGGCCGCCATGAAATTTGCCCGCTTGTGCTTCATCCTCGTTTTTCTTTCCGCAAGTGCAGCCGTTGCCCAGGATCACCCGGCGGTCAACGCGGCAGCGAACACGGTTTATGTAGGCGCAGACGGAAAATTTGAAGCCGCTCCTGACACGGCTCAGATTCAATTCAATGTGTCCGTCCAGGATGAGACTTCGCAGGTTGCCTTCCAGCGAGCATCAAAGAACGTGGAGCAGGTGAGGCAGGTGCTTCGCAATAACGGGATTGATCCCAAAACGGCGTCGGTAGGATCTCTCTCAGTTCAGCCTGTGTATGAATACAGACCCAAGCAAAGAATTATTGGATACCGCGTGACCACCGACGTCATGCTGAAGCTGAAAGATTTTGCAAAAGTAGGCCCCATTACCCAGCAGCTTGCGGAGGCCAACGTTAGCGAAACACAGTCGCTCAGCTATACGCTCGAGAACATGGACGATGCCAAGAATAAGGCGGTTGAAGATGCATACAGGCGGGCGCGCAACTCGGCCGATACGCTGGCTCACGCCGCAGGACGAACCATCGGAGAACTCTCTTATGCCTCGATCGATACTTTCGAGAATCCCCGAATCGTAGTGCCGCATATGGCCCGCGCAATGTCCGCAATGTCCAGTGCAGCGCCGGCGGCTCCGACGGAAGAGTTCACTCCGCAGGGTGTGACGGTGACGGCGCACGTGAATGCGCTGTTCAATCTAAAATAATTCCACTTCAAATAGTCCTAAAAGTAGTCTTCCGCATCGCGGGCCCGCTGTAGTGTTCTGGCCTTCGTCTGAATCGAAAACTGAATCCCTGCTATGGACAATTTCGATTGGACTGGAAGCTGACTGACACCTAAAGTCCTATGGGTGCAAACCAGTCGTACCCGAACTCGCGGGCTTGTGCGGCGAATGAATCCTCCGGAGCCTTTGACCCTATTTCGTCCGCCGTTTCGGAACTATCAGTTCGACGCAGCCTACGATGAGATGTTCGCGTCGCCAGGCCTGCCGCGTGACCACTATAAGGCGCTGTTCCAGACGCTGCTTGAGCTTCCTCCGGAAGAGCTTCGCAAGAGCCAGCAGGCGGCCGACCTGTCATTTCTACACCAGGGCATCACCTTCACGGTCTATGGCAATGATGAGGGAACCGAGCGCGTCTTTCCCAACGATTTGCTGCCGCGGATCATACCTCACCAGGAATGGCGCAAGATTGAGAACGGCCTTACGCAACGTATCGCCGCGCTGAATCTTTTCCTCGAAGACATTTATCACCACGGCAGAATTCTGGCCGATGGTATCGTTCCGCGAGAACTGGTTTACAGCTGCCGCCACTTCCGACGCGAGATGCGTGGTCTCAGCGTTCCTCGTGGAATCTATGTGAGCATCTGCGGCACCGATCTGGTGCGGTTGCCGGATGGAAGCTTCGCTGTGCTGGAAGACAATCTCCGTGTGCCGAGTGGCGTTTCGTACATGCTCGCGAACCGCAAGGTGCTGAAGAAGGTTTTCCCGACATTGTTCCGCGACTACGGTGTATCCCCGGTGGATCACTATGCGCAGGCATTGCTGGCGACATTACGGGCTCTCGCCCCGGCGAGTTCCACGTCGCGACACGAGCCGAAGGTGGTCCTGCTTACGCCCGGTGTCTTCAATTCAGCATATTTCGAGCACACGTTCCTGGCTCAGCAAATGGGGATTGAACTGGTCGAGGGCCGCGATTTGCTGGTCCACGACAATATTGTTTACATGCGGACCACCGCTGGGTTGCGCCGCGTAGATGTGATTTACCGCCGCGTCGACGACGATTTTGTCGATCCACTGTGTTTCCGCCACGATTCGAGCCTGGGCGTACCAGGATTGTTTAATGCTTACCGGGCAGGGAACGTGGCGCTAGCCAATGCCATCGGAACGGGTGTCGCCGATGATAAAGCGATCTATGCCTACGTGCCGGCGATCATCCGCTACTACCTTGGCGAAGATCCCATCCTTGCCAATGTGCATACATATCTCCTTAATGAGCGCTCTCAACGAAGCTATGTGCTCGAACATCTGGACGAACTTGTGGTCAAGGCCGTCGGAGAATCGGGCGGTTATGGAATGTTGATCGGGCCGCACAGTACCGAGGAGGAAAGGGAAGGCTTCCGGCGAAGGATCGAAGCTGAGCCGCGGAGTTACATTGCGCAGCCGACATTGAGCTTGTCGCGGGCGGCATGCTTTCTTGAAGGCGAAGTGCAAGCGCGGCATGTCGACCTGCGCCCGTATATCTTGTACGGGGAGAACGTCACGCTCGTACCCGGAGGGCTCACCAGAGTGGCGCTGCGGAGGGGATCCTTAGTGGTCAATTCATCGCAAGGGGGCGGCAGCAAAGATACCTGGGTGCTGCGCGCATGAGTCTGAGCACGAGTGACTGCATGGGATATCACATGAAAGCACACGCATGAAAGGTTGGAGGCAAACAACCATGCTTTCCCGGGTCGCGGACAGTCTTTACTGGATGAGCCGTTATCTTGAGCGCGCCGAACATACAGCCCGCTTGATTGACGTTGACTTGCAATTGCGGTTGGATCAGTCTCCGGAAGCCGGCGCGGGACGCTGGCTGCAGCTGCTTGAGGCCTCGCAAGTCCCAGTTCCGGAAGGCGGCAAGCTCGATTCGGCAGCACTCACACATGTGCTGACGCTGGAGCGGACGAACGCGTCTTCTATTTTGTCGTGCGTGGCAGCGGCGCGGGAGAATCTGCGCCAAGTGCGCGAACAGTGCAGCACGGAAATGTGGGAGCAGTTGAACCGCCTCTACCTGCAAGTGAACAGCACGACCGCGAGTGAGGCATGGCTACTGCACACGCATGTGTTTTTTCGCGCGGTGCAGGAAGGCGCTCACTTGTTCCAGGGAGTAACCGATTCGACCATGTCACACGGAGAGGGATGGCATTACATCCAACTCGGGCGATTCGTCGAGCGCACCGATGAACTGGCGCGCCTGATCGGGACGCATTTCGGGCGATTACCCCATCCTCTGGACCAGGCGGTCGAGAGTGAAGAGTATCTCGAGTGGGTTGGCCTGCTGAAGTCATGTGCGGCCTTCGAGGCATACTGCAAGACCTACACGGCTGAAATTCGTCCGCTGCGGGTGGCGGAGTTCTTGCTGTTGAATCCTGAATTCCCGCATTCCGTGCGCTTCTCCGTGGATCGCGTTCACGCTGCCCTGGTCGCGATTGGAGAACTTACGGAGCGTAAAGCCGAGCAACCGGTGCGATTGGCGGGTCGTCTGTGCGCGACTCTGAGTTTTAGCCAGATCGAAGAAGTCATGGCCGCGGGCGCAAGCGCTTATGTCGACAGCGTGCGCTGGCAGTGCGCCCAAGCGCATACGGCTATCCAGCAAGTCTATTTTGACTATTCGGTGGAGTCGGCCCTGGTTTCGTGAGGACATTGAGTAGTTGGGAAATTTAGCAATTAACTAACTTAAGAGCTACGGCGGGGCGATTTTCAAGCACTCAATTACCAAATTCCCAATTACTCAATTCTTGGGAATTCAAAACGTGGTCAGGAGTGAAGTTTGATCTATTCCGTCCGCCATTCGACAACCTTCCGCTACGAGCCTGCAGTTCGGGAGAGCGTAATGGAAGTTCGCCTGCAGCCGCGCAGCGACGGCGACCAGCGCTGCCTAAATTTCACTCTCGACGTCGATCCAGCGGCCAACATCATGCAATACCGTGACTTCACGGGAAACACGGTGCATCACTTCGACATCGCAGGCCGACACACGCGCGTAACAGTCACCGCGCAATCCGCCGTGGAAGTGCAGTCCGTGGTGGCGCCACGATCAGCCGACAGCGGCGACTGGGCCGATCTGGATGCTCTGATTGCCGGCAACGACCATTGGGAGATGTTGTTGCCTAGCCGCTTCGCGCAGTCGAGTGGGTCTCTCGATCAAATCGCAAAGGAGCTAGGTTGTACCCGACGGGGAAATCCCATGGAGTTGTTGACCGAACTCAACGAGGCCATCTACAACTTATTCGCCTATGTGCCCAACAGCACCAAAGTAGATTCTCCAATTGAAGAAGCGCTGCAAACCCGGCAAGGTGTCTGCCAGGACTTCGCTCATATCATGATTGCGCTGGTGCGGCGGCTGAACATTCCATGCCGCTACGTGAGTGGGTACATGTTTCATCGCGATGAAGATAAAACACAAAAGGATCGTTCGGTTGAGGGCGCATCTCACGCATGGGTTGAGGCTCTG
>Ga0070731_10003959_pt1 | contig 13049 bp, 11 predicted proteins | sample Coa_R1_2_FD_66448 | JGI IMG/M metagenome (GOLD analysis project Ga0070731, IMG submission 66448) | Surface soil microbial communities from Centralia Pennsylvania, which are recovering from an underground coalmine fire - Coalmine... | ecosystem: Environmental > Terrestrial > Soil > Unclassified ... | reverse complement strand
ACGAGAATCTTGCCGTCGAACCACGAGCCCGGCTCGATCTTGAGCGTCGACAGCCAAATGCGCACGATTCGCGGCGGAGCGTTCGGCGCGGCGACGGGCGGCGATGGCCAAGCCATCGGCTGTTTTTCCGAAACGATGAGGTTCAGCGGAACCGACACCGGCTTTGGCGAACAGGCGGAAACCAACGCCGCGATCGCCCCTGCTCGCAGCGTCAAGAGGACGGTGCGAAATGGGTTTCGGGGCGCATAACACGATGACTGGCGACAGATAAACCTGGTGGAGTTGCTTACACCCCGGGCGGAGCTTGAACCGTCCCTTCCCAGACTCGACTTGCGCGAGCGCGCCGGCGCACCCACGACGCTCGATTGGCTCGTGACCCTGGCGGGTCTCTGGATCATGACGGGCCTATTCATCGACGCTCACCAGCATCTCTTCCTAGCGGTCGAATCGTTCTTCAATCCATGGCACATGACGATGTACAGCGGTGCGGTCTTCGCGGCCGCCGTCATGGCGGTCGCGATCGCTCGCAGTTATCGCGGCGCAGGCTCAATCTGGCGCGCGATACCCCACGGCTACGTACAGAGCGTTTTCGGCGTCGCGGCGCTTCTGCTCGGCGGCGCACTCGACTTCGTGTGGCATTCCATCTTCGGCTTCGAGCATCAGATGGATCTGCTGCTCAGTCCACCGCATCTCTTCTTACTGAGCGGGCTTTTCTTTCTGATAACTGGCCCCGTTCGCAGCGCCTTGAGCCGTCCGAGCGCATCGAGGCTCGTGGACCAACTGCCGATGCTCGTCTCCTTCGGGCTCGCGTTTGAGATTATTCAGTTCGTGACGCAGTTCGGTTTCTATCCGGAAGCCTTGATGCGCGATCATCCCCTTTCGCAGCCCGCATTCCAGCGCGAGCAGTTCGTCCTGTCGGTCTTTCTCTTCTACCGCCAGTCGCTCGAGATGTCGATCGTCATTTGGCAGAGCTTGTTGCTCGCGGCGGCGGTTTGTTACTTATGCGTTCGCAAACGCCTTTGTTTCGGTGCCGTGATGGTGCTCTGCGTCGTCGAAAAGCTCTGGATCGGGGGCGAACTGTCGACGGGTCTGATGGAGCTGCTGCTCGTCCTGCTCTCATCGCTCGCGGCGGGCCTTATCGGCGATCTGATCGTCGCTAAGCTGCAGCCCTCGGCGGCCAAACGCGAAGCCTTTCGGCTGCTCGGTTTCGTCGTGCCTGCGGCGTATTTTGCCGCATATTTTATCTTGGCGGTGCCGATGTTCGGCGGAACGTGGTGGAATGCGAGCTGGGTCTTCGGTTCCATCGCCGAGGCCGGCATCGTAGGGCTCTGCATTAGTCAGCTCTTACTCGCGGGATCGCAACCCAGCGCTACATGAAGCTCCACCCAAGCGCGTACGTCCTCGCGCTTGCGACGGTCTTCGTTCATCTCGCTTTCTGCCATCGCTTCGGATACTATCGCGACGAGCTCTACTTTATCGACTGCGCGAAGCATTTAGCGTGGGGCTACGTCGATCAGCCGCCGCTCGCGCCGTTTGTGACATGGCTGACGGCGCCGCTCGGATATCCGGTCTGGGCGTTGCGATTCTTCCCCGGCGTGCTCGCGGGCGTCACGGTACTTTTCGCCTGCGCCATCGCGCGGGAGTTGCGCGGCGGCGGTTTCGCGCAAGCGCTGACAGGCCTCACGTGCGTCTTGGCGCCCGGCCTGATCGGGATCGCGTATGGCCTGTCGACGGAGTTTCTCTCACCCGCGTCGTGGACGGTCTTCATTTACTTGACGATCCGGCTGATCAACACGCGCGACACGCGGCTCTACTACGCAATGGCGCTGGTGGTGGCCGTCAGCCTTTACGCGAAATACACAATCGCCGCCTGCGCCGTCGCTTTGGCGATCGGCATGCTGTTCGCAGGACATGCGTCGCTCTTACGCTCGCGGCGGTTGCCGCTCGCAGTCGCTCTGACGGCACTGCTCGTGCTGCCAAATGCGGTTTGGCAAATCGCACACGGATTTCCCATGCTCGAGGTGCTGCACAACGATCAACTGAATCGGCACGCACTCGCCAACGGCATGGCGGACGAATCCGCAAACCGGTGGGTCAACGCGATTTACATGTTCGCGCTTCAGTTCGCTTATCAAAATCCGCTCTTCGCACCGGTCTGGGTGTGGGGACTGATCTGGTTTTGGCAGCAACGCGCGTACCGTTTCTTCGCTGTCGCGTACTTCTTGCTGCTCGGAATGCTCGTTCTAACCATTGGACGAGGTTATTACATCCAAGGTCTCTATCCGGCGCTCTTTGCCGCGGGCGGCGTCGCAATCGAACGCGCCGTCTTTGCCAAGCCGCGCTGGGCCAAGACGGCCGTCCTCGCTGCCACATTCCTTGCCGGATTGCCTATGTTTCCGCTCTCGCTGCCGGTCCTGCCACTGCCCGCGTACATGGCGTACGAGCGTGCAATCGGATTGAGCCGTCCCACTCCACCCGACGGCAAGAGCCATTTGATCAATCCGATGTTCGCCGATCAAATCGGATGGAAGACCATGACCGCAACGGTCGCGGGCGCATATTGGTCCCTTCCGCCGGACCAACGCCGGAGGACCGCCGTGTTCGCCGACCGTTACGCGTACGCGGGCGCGCTCAACTACTACGGTCCGCGCTATGGGCTTCCCACTGCGATCAGCCCAAACAACTCGTACTATCTTTGGGGAACCGGCGGCTACAGCGGACGTTCGGTACTGGCCGTGGGAGCCACCGATTATTGGCTCTTGCTCCGCTGGTTCGGGAGCGTACGGCAGATCGCGGTCTATCGCAACGACTATCGCTGGATGCTCGAGGGCCCGCTCCCGATTTACATCTGCACCCAACCCCGTGTATCGCTCGCGGCGATGTGGCCGCACTTCAAATATTACGGACTCTAAAGTACGAAGGGAGGAATCGCTTCCTGCCGGGTAAGACGTAGCCTGTATGGAAAACCTCTCTGCTGAACGGTCCGCAGGCTGGTCGGCGATCTGCTATGTCGGCGTGCTGGTGCTGGCCTCGATGCTGACCAACGGCATGCCGTCACTGGGTTCGACGCCGCTCTCGATCGCGCTCGCCATCGATGCGCATCGCATCGGACTGCTCTGCGGTGCGTGGCTGGCATTCCCCGCAGCCGCGTTCTTTCTTTGGTTCTTGGTGGGGCTGCGAAGCTATTTGATGAACGCGCCGGGACGACAAGAGGGGTTACCGACGTTCGCACTCATCAGCGGCACCGTGATGACGGCCATGTCGCTGATGGGAGCCGCACTACTCACCGCTGCACTCTACGCTTCTCCCGACAGCTTTAAGGCGCACGCCGTCGGAGGCGTATACGATGCATTTTTCTTCGTGCAAGGCGGCCTCGGCTATGCGCCCGTTTCAATCTTTCTCTTTGCCGCGGCACACAGCATGCGCCGTCACGATCGAGCGCCGATGTGGCTGGCTTGGCTCGGCTATATCGCCGCGCTTGGTGCAGCCGTCGCATCGCTCTCTATTTTCTTCAACGATGCTTTCTTAGCGCCGGGTCAGCCGGGGCCAGGCCTCTTCGGCGCGATCCCTGCAGCAATTTGGCTCGTTGCGACGGGACTGGTGCTCGTCTTTCAAAACAGGCGCACGTCGGGATCTTCGTTCAGGACGTCCGCGGCATCATAGTTCGCGTTATTCAAACGCACCGATACCGCCCTGGCGTTCATGAGATTCGCATCGAGTGGGCGTAGGATCGCTGCCGCCATCTCGGGCGGTAAAGGCTCCTGATCGAGCCAGATATCCACGTTTGCGCCGGTAAGAATCACGGGCATTCGATCGTGCACGCGAGCAACGAGTGCGTTCGGTTCGCAGGTGACAACGTCGCAGGCGGCGGTGCCGTTCTCCGGCTCCCATAGGCCGGCGAAGGCAAACGGCTCGCCGGATTTGAGCGTGTAGTAGAACGGCCGGCGGTCGCGCCACTCGTAGAAGCCGTCGGCGAATTCGATGCACCGGCGGCGAACCGGGCTGCGACGCGCGGCAATGGATTCCGAGCGGATATTAATGCGGCCGCCGATACCCCACCGCAGCTCCTCGACGACGTCGCGACCATCATTGCGAACGCCGAGCACCGATTGCGTCGGCGCGATATTGTACCGCGGGATGCGCGTCTCGCTAAACTCCGGAAAACGAAACCGGGGAAAGGCAGCCGCGAGCGCCTCCGGCTCGGTCAGCGTGAACCGGCCGCACATGATCCTGCAAAGTATGGCATAATAGGGTTGCTTTCCCGTTCTTGACAGGAGGTGCCCCGGTGTTTTTGAGGTTCGTTCATATTTGCATTGCGGCCGTGCTTGCGGCCATTATGCCGGTGACCGCTGCGGCGCAACAGGCCGGCGGAGCGCATCCGTCGGTCGCGGTGCTCGATTTTTCCACCCAAGGTTTGACCTCGAATTGGTGGGGAGCGTTCCAGCCCGGCGTTGCGTTGAGCGATTTGCTCACCGATCGGATGGTCAACGGCGGCCAATTCAACGTCGTCGACCGCAGCCACCTCAACTCCACGCTCGGCGAGCATCAACTATCGGCCAGCGGTGAAGTCGATCCGCGAACGGCGATCAGTGCGGGGCGGCTCGTCGGCGCGCACTATCTCATTACCGGGAACATCCTGCAACTCGACCAGACCGGCGCGAGCGGTGCGAACGCCGGAAGCCTCCTACCGAACTGGGTAGGCGCAGCGGCGGGAAGCGTTAATACGCATCGCGTCACAATCAAAGTCGCCGTACGCGTGATCGACACGCGCACGGGTCAAATCGTCCAGAGCTTCGCCGACGAAGCATCGCGGTCGGGAACGTCGTGGAGCGCGGGCGGGTGGGGCGGTGGCGCCGCAGGCTCGTACAATAACCAGCAGTTCGTCAATAGCGACATGGGGCACCTCATCGACGATGAGGCCGCCAAGATTGCTTCTGCGCTCGATCCCAGCCGCTTTGCTGCCGGTCAGGCAGCCCCGTCGCTCACCGGGCATATCGCTGCAATCGACGGGCATAACGTCATCATCAACATCGGCAGCAGCAACGGCGTCCAAGTCGGGCAGCAGTTCGATATCGTGCGCGTGAAATCGCTTGTCGATCCGACGACGCATCAAACTCTGCACGTCAGTGAGAACGTCGGTAAACTGCAGATCGACTCGGTGAGCCAGAATGCCTCCGTGGGACACGTCGTCGCCGGTACCGCCGCGGTGCGGTTAACGGTGACTGCCGAACCGTGACCTAAGCTGTCTTACGTTTCGTGCAGACGTCGGTGGATTTCACCGATGCGCCGCCGACTTTTCCGGAGAAGTGCAGCGTATAGCGCGTAGGCGAATTGCGGTCGAAGACGTTGGTTAGCTTCGTGGTGGGGTAGGCACTGCGATAAACGATATGGTTCGGATTGCTTCCGCCGGCGTGAAAGACGGCGGTAGAGCGTTCGTTGTCCACCACTACCGCGATCCATTGCCGGCCTTTCGGCTCGTACGTGATCATGCCGAGGTCCGACCCGCCGTGAGTCCAACTATCGTTCTCGCGTAGCCAGTTATTGCCGATGTCGTAGACGTACGTCGCCCGGTAGCTAACCCGGGTCTTTCCGGCCTGATAGCTGCAGTTCCAGCTGCCGACGAGGAAGCGCAGCGACGAAAGCGGGTCGGCGGCGACGGCGGGCAACGACGCGAGCACGGCCCAGACGAGTGAAGCAGCGAGTACCCTCATGATTCCGTTTGTACCCACGCGTCAGACGGCTCCCGTGATGCGAGCGACGACTCGCTCGACCTTCACGACTCGGGTCTTCGTCCAGCGATCGTGGAGCAGCACGCGGCGCCAGATCAGACTTACCGCTGCGATCAACCACCACAGCAAAAAGACGATACCGTAACGGACGATCGTTCGAGCAATGCTGGGCTTGGCGAAATCGGTCGTAACGACCCGCAAGCCCGCGATCATCATGCCGAACGTTTGTCCGGCCAAAATGACGAGCACCGCCAGGTACACGGGAAACCAAAAGAAGAATCCCAGCCGCGCGATGAAGCCCGCCACCATTGCGACGAGCGCGTCGACGCTCAGCGGCACCTCGCTCGCGCCGGTCTTGAGGGCGACGCCCTGGTCCGAGATCGCAAATGGTCCAACCGTCGCCTCATCGGCCGGAGCCGCCGACGGGGACGCCGAGGCGCGGGGCATCATCGGATTCGTCCAATTGAACGTTCCGTGCCCCGTCGTGCCCCTCGCGTGCGGCTTTCCCTCGATGCTGAACGTCCCGCCCGGAGTCGAGATATTGACTTTCCCGGGACTCGCCGAGACGTTCGTATCCGAGCGCTGCGTCGAGACCGATGTAACGTTTCCGCCGAACGACGTGATGATCGCGACGACCACCACGGCGTCGATCGCCCACGCGGTGAAACGCCGCCACCAGCCCGCGCAGTCACGTGGATCGACGTGGGCCGTGCCGGGTGCGGGCAGCGCCGGCGGTTCCTCGCTGCGTTCGCGTAAGAACCATGCTTCGGCGGTCGTATAGGACTGCGTCGCCATGAAACGGCGCAGCGCCGCAATCCGTCGCGTTGCGTACGGTTCGGGGCTCAGCCATTCGCCCCATCGAAGCACCGAGTCGTTCTGAATCTCGTCATTCTGCTCCGCAAACGCTTGGTAGTCGACTCGACGCCCGAACTCATGAAATGCGGCAATTCCCATCGCTCGGATTGCCGCGTCGAGCGAGCCGCAGCAAAGCAATCCAACCTTGTCGCAGGTCAACGCGCATCGGCGCAGCCACGCGCCGAAGATCAGCGATACGATCGCGTTTTCGTTACCGTTGACGCTGAGCAATGAGTGGAAACGCGTGTGCCCGGCTGCGATATGTCCGAGCTCGCGGCCGACCATGAACGATAGCTCGTCGTCGGCGAAGATCTCGATCCAGTGACTGGAGACTACCAGCGAGTACGGCTCACCGAACCCAAGTGCAACGACCGGAACGTAATTGTCCTCGCGCACGAAGATCATCGGCATTGGGATCTCGAGCGCCGCGCAAGTTTGACGCACGATCGTAAAGACGCGGGGATACTGGCGCTGGTGGACGCGCACGCTGGAGCCTAGCAGGCGCCCGCGCGCGAGGGTTACGTAGATCATCGCGATGACGATGAAAAGGGCGGCTTGCGACGCGCCGATCGACTCGTGAAGCACATATCCGATCGCCAGTGCGGCCGGTAATGCGAAAAAGGCCGTCAGCCAGAAGGCTAGGCGTTCCGACCGCTCGCGAAGCGAGCCCGGCCCGTCGAAGAGCGAGTGCACGCGACGCACTCTGACGGTGCGCGCCGCGGTTCCTTCAGGGCGCTAGCGCTTGCGGGCCGCCTCCTTACGCGCTCCGCTCGCTTTCGAGCGTCCGCGTGCCGCTACGGTTCGCTTACGGGTCTGAGCGCTCTTCGCGCACTATCCCCCGCGTGCCGTGAAGTAAAACATGCCGGCCGTCGCGACGGCCATCAATGCAAAAGTTGCCACACCCCACGTACGCGCCAGTGCGGAGCTCCTCCATTTGCCCATGATCGTGCGGTTTGAAGCGAGCCATACGACGACCGCAATGAGCGGCACTGCGGCAATGCCGTTTAATACCGCGGCCCAGAAAAGCGCTTTAATCGCGTCGACTTTCAAGAGATTCATTGCGATGCCGACCAGAACGCCGGCCGCGATCGTGCCGTAAAACCGCTGCGCCCGTGCAAGCGGTTGGCTAAGCCCCTGCCGAAACCCGAACGTCTCCGCCGCGACATAGGCCGAAGACGTAGCGAGCACCGGGACGGCTAAAATCCCCGTGCCGACCATTCCGAGTGCAAAGAGCAGTTCCGCGAAGCGGCCGGCGAGCGGACGCAGGGCCAACGCCGCTTGCTGCGCCGTCGCAATATTCGTAATCCCGTGTGCGTTAAGAGTCGCCGCCGTCGTTACGATGATGAAAAACGCGACGAGGTTCGAATAAATCATTCCCGCGTTGACGTCGGCGTGCATGGTTGCAAGCGACTTCTCGTCGGTTCCGCGTCGTGAGGCGACGGAAGCATTACCGGCCTCCTTCCCTTCCTCGACCATCAGCGAAGCTTGCCAGTAGAAGAGATAGGGCGTAATGGTCGTGCCGAGTACGCCGACCACCGTGGAGAGCCATGCGGCGCTCAGCCGAACGTGCGGAATTGCAAAATTGAGAAGCACGTGGCTCCAGGGCGGCCGCACGATGAAGGCGGTGACGACGTACGCGAAGAGCGTCAAGGTAAGCCATTTGAAAAAACGCGCGAGCGCCGCATACGGCAGCCAAATTTGGGCGGCAATGATGCCGACGCCAAAGAAAAATACGAGCGCGTCGACAGGCAGCGGAACCACCAGATGCGCGGCGTCCGCCATACCCCCGATATCCGCGCCGAGATTGAACGTATTGGCGATGATGACGATGCCGGAGAGCGCGTAAACGAGCAGCAGCGGCAAGCGCTTGCGCATGACCGCCGCGATGCCCTCGCCGGTGACCATGGAGATTCGCGCGCACATTCCTTGGATGACGGCCATCATCGGCGTGGAGATGAGCGTTAGCCACAGCATGGAGTATCCGGTCGCCGCGCCGGCGACGGAATACGTCGAAATGCCGGAAGGGTCGTCGTCGGCCGCGCCGGTTATGAGTCCGGGACCGAGACCTGCGAAAAACTTGCGTAGCCGCGTAACCACCCGGGCGCTTCTACCCGTCCGGCGGCGACGCGAATCAATTAGCGCGTCAATCCGGAAGCAGTGCGGCGATTTCGCGGCCGGGTATTCCGCCGCTGACGGCGGTGAGATCGCCTCGACGTACGGCTTGCGCAGTCGTCTCGAGGGCGTTCATCGCAATGCGATAGAGCGCGCCGCCAACGCTCACGCGGCGTACGCCGATTTCGGAGAGCCGCGCGAGCGGTACCGCTCCGTCGTCCGGCCCGATGAGTACGTTCACGGGCTTGGGCGCAACGGCACGGACGACGGCTGCGATTGAATCCATGTCGGGCAAGCCCGGCGCGTAGAGCACGTCGGCGCCGGCTTGCGCGAACGCAACGAGCCGGCGGATCGTATCGTCGAGATCGGGGCGCCCGTTCAGAAAGTTGTCGGTGCGTCCGGTGAGCAGAATCTGCCCCCGCGCGGCGTTTGCGGCCGCACGGACGCGGGCTACGGCGGTACCGAGGTCGTGAATGGGGCGGTTCGGATCGGCGGTCGTGTCCTCGATGCCCAGACCCGCAAGGCCCGCCGCTATCGCGGCGCGCACCGTTGCGACGCAGTCTTCCGGCTCGGGTCCGAATCCATCCTCGAGGTCGCCGTTCACCGGCAGATCGGTTAGCTTTGCCAACGTCGCGGCGTGCGCGATCGCCTCATCGCGAGAGACGGCGTGACGCCCATCCTGCCGCCCAAGCGAGAATGCCAACCCCAACGAGGTACTCCCCAGCGCGTCAAACCCTGCGCGCTTGAGCAGTACGGCTGAGGCGCCATCCCACGCGTTGGGCATGACGAATGCTTCGGGACGCTCGTGCAGCGCGCGAAACCGATCGTAAGCCGTCGTCATGGTCATTCACTCCTTCGATGTTGCTAGAGCGGCGTCCAGCATTCGCGGGTTGCACCCCGAGCGGCGCGAATGGAAGTGTTGTGAGTGGGTCGCGCCGCACGCTCTCATCCTGGGAGACCTTCGCCGCGCTCGTGGCGGCAGCGGTCGCGCTGATTCTCAATGTCGCGGCGACGGTCGAGCTCTTCGGCACGCCGGGGAGCTTCGGTTACGAGTTAATCTACACCGACGGCTTTGCCGTTGCCGCCGTCGACGCCAATACTCCCGCAGCGCGCGCCGGCATCGCCACCGGCGACCATCTGGATTTTCGCCGCTCGACGCTGCACGATCGAATCGTCGGACTGTCGTATCGGGCACCGACGCCCGGCGAGACCGTGACGTTTACGCTGCTCCGTGAGGGAGTTTCCCGTCAGGTCACACTGCGCGCGAAACGGCTAACGGAAGCCGAATCTCGCGAAGCACTCTTCTCGCCGATCGCTTCGATTCTGCGCCTTACCGGCTTTCTCTACATCGCTGTGGCTTTGGTCATTCTGCTGCGCCGAACGAATCGAATGACGTGGGGACTCTTTCTCTATTTGGTCTCCGTGACGGACGTCAACATCTACGAATTCCCAAACCGCGCTGTGCCCGCAATCGCGTTTGCCTCCGACCTTCTGAGTGTCGCCGGCACCGTGGGACTCGTCGTCTTCGCGGTACGCTTCCCCAGCGACGCACCGCGCGGCTGGCGCGCGCTCATCGATCGCTTCGCGCTTCCGATCGCCGCGCTCTTTGCGATTCCGAATCTGGCCTGGGATGCAACCTCGCTCCTCGGCGGAGAGAGCCCGACCGCGTGGATGTCTTACGGCTCGACGCTCGGCGCGCTTGCACTAATCGTGCTGGCGGCCGCGACACTCGTCGCAACATACGTCGTCGCGCCGCGCGAGCAACGGCAACGCGTGCAGTGGGTGATCGCCGGAGTTCTCGGCACGCTGCTCTCGCTTGGCTCGGCGTGGGCACGGTATTGGTCCGCGACTTATCCGCTCGCCAGTTCCGACGCACTGCTCTGGATCGCGACGCTGCTCTACGCGGCCGCACCGTTCGCGATCGCGTACGCCGTCGTTCGCCAGCGCGTTTTCGAGGTCTCGTTCGTCCTGGGACGTACGCTCGTCTACACGATCGTCAGCGCTACGATCTTCGGCTTCTTCGCGCTCGTGGAGTGGCTCGCAGGACGCCTCATCGAGCAAACCGGAGTCGCGATTGCGTTTGTCGGTCTAGCCGCAATCGGCGTCGCATTTTCACTCGATGCACTGTACGGGCGGGTCGAGCACTTCGTGGAGCGCACGCTGTTCCGCAAGCGGCATCAGGCCGAACAGCGATTGAATGAGGTCGTCGCGGCGTTGCCGTGCGCCGAGAGCGCCGCCGCCGTAGAATCCGCACTGTTGGCCGAGCCGGTCCGCGCCTACGGGCTGAGCGGCGCGAAGCTCTTCGTGCGCAGCGGCGACGGGGAGTATCGTAACGGCCACACTCCGCTCGACCGCTCCATTCCGCCGCAACTGCAAGGGCGACAACGCTCGCTTCGGCTCGCCCAGGACGATGCGGCCTTGGCGGTACCGGTGCTGGTACGGGCGCGACTCTACGGCGTGGTGCTCTACGGACCCCACCGCACCGGGGAGGACATCGATCCGGACGAAGCCTCGTCGCTCGAAGCCATCGCCGTCGCGGCAGGTGTGGCGTACGACCATCTGGAGGCCGCGCGCTGCGAGCGCGATGCGGCGCGCTGGCGCAAACTCGCGGAGCGTCAATCGCACGAGCTCGCGGCGCTGCGTGCGCTTGCTTATCCGGAGCACCGATAGGCGCGGCTGCCGAGCGGGTAAACGATGGGGGCCATGACATTTAGGAAGGAACCCATCGAATGATCCGAGTCCTTAGCGCTCTACTCGTACTCCTGGGGCTTACCCCGGGGGCGGCGGTCGCCGCTAGCTGCGCCGGCGCCAATCCCGCAATCACGTCGGTCACCGTGAAGAACGTGACCACCAGCGGTCAGCTCAACACGTACCACCTCGCCGGTACCGTAACGAACCTCGGCAGCCAAGGGCAGCCGTCGAATACGCTGCAGTTCGTCGACATCTACGTCGATCAAATGAAAAAGAACGACCGGGGCATCCCGCCGCTGGCCCCGGGACAGTCGTATACGTTCGGCTTCGACTGGCCCCGCTCGTCCGACGCCGGTTCCGGCACGACCACGGTGCACTTTCGCGTTCGGATGGTCCAAGGCTCGGACTGCAACCCGGCAAACGGAACCAATAGCGTAACGTTCTAACCCTCCGTCGAAGGCGCGCCCATGAGCCAAGGGCGCGCCTTGCGCGTCGGTATCGACGTCGGCGGAACGTTCACCGATCTCACCGCCATTGAATCGTGGAGCGGGACGGTGGTCGTTGCAAAGGTCGCCAGTACGCCGGCATGCCCCCAACGGGGAGTACTGAAGGCGCTGCGCGTGCTGTTATCGCGTTACCAAACGCCGCCGTCAATCGAGTTCATCGGTCACGCCACCACGATCGCAACGAACGCGCTCTTGGGACAGCTCGGGCTCGAGCTACCGCGCGTTGCGCTCGTTACGACGCAGGGGTTCCGCGACGTCATTGAAATAGGCCGCCAGAACCGGAGCGAAGTCTACAATTTGTTCGTCGAGCGGCCGAACCCGCTCGTTACCCGTGACGACCGGCTGCTCGTGCGTGAACGGATCGACCATCGTGGCAACGTGCTGGTGCCGCTTGATGATGCATCGGTCGATGCGGTCTGCGCGCAGCTACGCGACCGTAAGGTCGCTGCCGTCGCGATCTGTCTGCTCCACGCTTACGCAAACGACGCGCACGAACGCCGTATTGCTCACGCCGTTGCCTTGTCGATTCCCGATGCGCGTATCGCGCTTTCGTCCGAGGTCGATCCGCAATACCGGGAATACGAACGCTGTTCGACGACGGTCGTGAACGCCGTGCTCGCGCCGATCGTCGAGCGCTATCTCGAAGATCTGGTTCGCGAGCTGCGCGAATCGAGGATCGAAGCGCCGCTCTACGTCATGCGCAGCGACGGCGGCATGGCGGCGGAGTCGCAGATTCGCGCGCGACCGGCGGCGATCGTCGAGAGCGGACCGGCCAGCGGCGCGATCGCAGCAGCCTCGCTCGCGCGACGCGCCGGCCCCTCCAAGCTGCTCTCCTTCGATATGGGCGGCACCACCGCGAAGGCGGGAGCGATCATCGATGGGGTTGCTCAAGTCGCCGGCGAGTTCGAGGCCGCCGGCCGGACACACAGTGGACGGGCAGTGAAAGGCAGCGGTTATCCCGTTCGATTTCCATTCGTCGACTTGGCCGAAGTGAGCGCCGGCGGCGGCACCATTGCATGGATCGACGACGCCGGATCGCTGCGCATCGGCCCTATCTCCGCAGGCGCGGACCCGGGACCGGCGTGCTACGGTAACTCCGATCGCCCAACGGTCACCGATGCGAACGTCGTGCTGGGACGGCTCAATCCCAAACATC
>Ga0070731_10003955_pt1 | contig 13053 bp, 13 predicted proteins | sample Coa_R1_2_FD_66448 | JGI IMG/M metagenome (GOLD analysis project Ga0070731, IMG submission 66448) | Surface soil microbial communities from Centralia Pennsylvania, which are recovering from an underground coalmine fire - Coalmine... | ecosystem: Environmental > Terrestrial > Soil > Unclassified ... | reverse complement strand
TGAAGATCACCTGATGCTTTGCGTTGTTACGCCCGCCGTGTACGGAGCGCCGGCGATCGCGATGAAGGACGTCGGGCTCTGGAGGAAGCGAGTCAACGACGCCGCCACGTCGGTCGCCGCAACCGGTGTCCCATCCGCAGTCGGTGCTGCGAAGATGTGGGAAGGAAAGGGCTTAAGCGAGTTTGGCCACCCCGATCCCGCCTTCGATGCTGACCAACGTTCCCAGCGCAGCGGACTGATTGACGGAGTGCTGGAGGATTCGCCTGCCCACTTCGCTCTCCGGCGGGGTGAGCAGCGGGAGACCCTGCCGGGAGCGCGGCACACCCGGACCGGTCAATCTCTCCATGGCATGGATTCTGATCTCTTTGAGGTTTGCGTCCTCGTCGAAGACGCAAATGTGAACGACCGAGCCGCCCGCGGGCTCCAACGTGATGCCGGCGCCTGGGCCGGCCGCCGCAACGGCCTTTCGCTCCGCCTCGAGCCGGAATGCGACGAAGTCCTCGGCTGATGTCTCCGGCGGTAGTCCGAAACGTGCCTTGGACGAGCTTGGAACGTCATCAACCGCGTCGTACTGCAGGAAGAGGGTTGGTTGACCGAAAATCATCGCTTTCCCTTTGTGGAATTCGATACCCCCGTGGACGCCACCGTTGCTGAAGTAGACGTCGGCTCCGGCATCGATGGCTCCCCGCGCGAAGTCTTTGACGTAGTCCTCGAGGCCTTTGCCCAGGCATTGGTCGTGCAACGCGACCATCACGACGTCGGCCCGGCCGCGGGCTTCGCGGATTCTGTCGTAGATTCGTTCGGCGTCCTCTGTGCACATCACAGTCTTATTCGCCGGAGTGTCGGCCGCGACGAACCTTCGGCCCAGGAAGTAAACGGAGTTCTCGTCGTCCACCTCCACTCCGATGTTGGTGGTTGGACCGACGAGCTGGTGGCTGCGCCAAAAACCGTTGGCGCGCAAGATCTTGTCCTGGTCCCAGTCCAGGGCCTTGCTGATCGTGCGGAGCTGTTCGACCTGGGCCTTGGTCACATAAGAGACGGCCTCGTAGCGAAGCAGGTTGACGCCTGGACGAGGCTTGAAGGGAGTCCCGTCGTCGGAAGGGAAGTAACCGGCGGGCCAGGGGAAGTTCAGCCCCTTCGACGCGCGCGGCCCCCAGTCGGAAGCGGCCAAAAACGCGACCCGCATCCCGTTGCTCGCGGTGACATACGCCGGCCCTGAAGCTTCGCGTAGACTGCCGCCGATGCCTGCCTGGGGAAGGCCAGCCGCGCTCAGATGTTTGAGGGTCGAGACGATTCCAGCATCACCAAAGTCGGAGATGTGGTTGTTGGCGGTGCAGACGCCATCGATCCCAAGAGAGTTGAGTTCCTCGAGCATTTCGACGCTACCGGGCATGTAGGTCGCCGACCAGCCGGTTCCCGCGACGAAAGCAGGCGGATCCTCAGGGGCCGGAATCGTGCATTCAAGGTTGGCGAGTGCGACGTCAGACTCGCGCAACAGCTGGATTAAGTTCAGAAATCCGGGCTCATCGTAGTTTGATACCGATTGGGCCAGGTACGTGTTGCCGGTAAGAGCAACGGTAGTCTCCGTACCGCTAGGCCCGTCCTCGCCGCTCATCCCGCGCATTCTACCATCATGTGGAAGATCATTCCAGGTACTTCGATGGCGCCCCCGAGCCTCTCTACCCTTGGCCCACCCCTGAACGCGATCGTTTACATGTCCTCCCGTTTGCTCTCATCGAGAAACGGCGCTCGCGTTGGCTTCCGGCTCTGCTCCGAACCGAATGGACTTGCGATTGTGCGAACGGGACCGAGCACCGGGTGGTCGTACTCGGTAATCACACCACGCTCTCTGGTCTGTTTGTCGTCAAGCGCCCCCGCGATGTCGTTGACAGGCGCGCACGGGATCCCTGCCGCATTTAGCGCCTTGGTCCAATCGGCGACGCTTCGCTTTGTGAAGGTTCCTTTCAGGATTTCGACGAGCTCGTCGCGATTACGGCTCCGGCAAGCAAAGTCAGCGAAGCGCGCGTCGTGCGAGAGTTCAGGCAGATCGAGGACCACGCACAGCTTGCGCCAAAGCGTCTCCTTGGCGCACGCCACGACGAGGAAGCCGTCCGCCGCTTGAAACATCTGAAACGGTATGACGATCTGGTGCGAGGAATCCGGCATACGCTGCGCGGTCCATCCGCGAGACGCATTCCATGTCCCCATGTAGGTGAGTAGCGCGAGCGCCGTTTCGAAAAGGGAGAGGTCGACATCGCCTCCGACTCCCTCGCGACGGGCTCGCCAGACAGCGGCCAGCAGCGCAATCGCGGCAACGTACCCGCTCGCAAAGTCGACAAGCGAGAGGCCGCTCTTCGTTGGAGGTTCCTCAGGGCCGCCTGTGACGCTCATCCAACCGGCCAGCGCCTGGATCGTCGCGTCGTACGCGCCTTGTCGAGCGCGAGGGCCGGTCATACCAAAACCTGAGAGTGATACGCACACGATCTTCGAGTTAACCGAACTGAGATCCGCGTAGCGCAGGCCGAGAGTGGCGGGGAGATCTCCGCGTAGGTTCGAGAAGACTGCGTCCGCGTCGCGAACGAGCTCCGCGAAACGCTCGCGCCCTCCTGGCTCCTGCAGGTCGAGGGCCACGCTTCGTTTGCCGCGATTGAAGCTCTCGAAAAAGAGAGAGCTCCCATCCTCCGCGAACGGCGGAACATAGCGGGCGACGTCCCCGCCGACCTTCGGGTCCTCGATCTTGATCACATCGGCACCGAGGTCCGCGAGCTGCAAAGTGCCAAACGGCCCGGCCCCGAACTGTTCTACAGCCACGATCCGGAGATCGTCGAGCGGAAGCGTCATTTGAACGCGCCTTGCCAGAACAGTGTCAGCCGGCGTGGACCGCTCGACGATCATCCGGAATGAGGTGACGCCGAGGACTTCGCCGGCGATACAACCAACCGCTTTGGTGCTTTTCGAGCTCCGCCGGCCGGCTCGATCGCATCGAGAGACGGGGCTCTATGAGTGACCTTCTCGCCGCTCGGCGCCCTGCGCGATCATGCAGATCCGACAGGGAACCGAGCCTCGGCGCCAGGCATGTGCGGCTCCGTTGTTAATGAGGATGTCCCCTGCGCGGAGCGTGACTTCCGAGCCGTCGTCGACGCGAAACCCGACTTCGCCCTCGAGCACGACCATGATGTCGACGCTATTGGTGTAGTGAAGTCGATGGTAATTGCCTTCCCCGAACTCGCCACCGACGCTGCCGAGCTCCGGCCGGTAGATGGTGGTGCCCAATGGCGGCCACTCGCCCTGCGGGTCGCGTGGCATGGCGTCCTTGGCAGGGAACTCACATACCTGAACCCGAAAGCCGCCCGGAGGCGCGAAGAGCGTGTTGGCGTAGGGGGCAGTCGCATCGGAAGGAAGTTGTGGCACTCCGTCCGCTCCCCATACCTGCCACACAGTCTGCCCGGCCTCAGAGTGGCTGCCGTCCGAAACGATCGGCTCAATCTCGGCGTCGATCGCGAACGTGCTTCGCCCGTCTGAACGCTGTGCCGTTACCACCCGGCGAACTGTCGGTGCTACCACCTCCTAGTGCTCCAGGGCCCGTTGTCGGGTGGCTCAACCGTGCCTCTCATCACTTGGTCCAGCGGAGAGTCTCGCCTTCGAGATAGGACGTGCTTCGAAGATCAACGGTCACGTGCGCGCCACTCTGCGTACGTCCGAAGAAATACGTGACCGGAGAGGCGAGGGGGAGCCAGTCATAGTTCTTCAGTCCCCGTTCCTGCACGGTGTCCCATGCCTGGCACCGCTTAGCACCCACTGCGGCGACAGCCGTTTGAACATCGGTGGCCAGCGTGGGATCGACGATGCGCGCGTAGTTCGTGCCCTTCGACTCGGGCGTCGGCCCGGAGACGATCGTCATGAACGTGAACGGGGCCGGGTTGGGAGCGCTCGTCTCGGCGACCGACACGTCCCACTTCCCACTCACGTACGTGCTTCCGAAGGTAGCGAAGTCGACGTTCAGGGTCGTGACGTTCATCCCGAGGCTCGATAGCTGAGCCGCGGTGTACGCCTGCCCCTGGCCCCACAGCCCGGGAGTTCCGAGAACGGTGACGGAGAGCGTCTGACCGTCCTTGCTGAGCTTGCCGTTGGATCCTTGCGTGTAGCCGTCGTTCAGGAGGACCTGCTTCGCCGCGGCGAGGTTGTACTTCGGAACGAGCGCCTTCGTCGCGGGGTCGTAGCAGGGCGCCCCCGGCGTGAACAGGCTCGGGCCGAGCGACACCGGCACGCCCGGGAACGCGGCCTGCGCCCACGCCTTCGGGTCGATTGCCATCATGATCGCGCGGCGAACCTGGGGATCGGAGGTCGGGTGTCCGGGAAGCTGGTTCATCACGAGCGGAAGGATCTTCGGCGAGGCCACCTGGACGTGTGCGATCGACTTGTTGTGGTAGAGCCGGCCGACGTCCGCGCCAACGATTTGCGATCCGTCCAGCTGGCCCGTCAGGAGCTCGTTGGCGGCGGTCGTGTCGTCCACGATCACCTCCTCCACAACGGTGGGCGCCATCTGGCTCGCGGTCAGGCCGTTAGGGCCCCACTTCCAACGCGGGTTCCGCGCCAGGGTCACCGCCGAGCCGTGCACCGCCGAGACCAGCGTGTACGCACCGCTGCCCGCTGGCTGCGTCGTGAGCTGCGACGGATTCGCGAGACCGGCCCGGCAGACGATTCCCGAGAAAGGACTGGCGAAGCCGTAGATGTTGTCGGCGTTCGGTGTGGCCGAGGTGAAGGTGAGCTGATGCTTGGCGTTGTTCCCGACAGCAGTGTAGGGGCCGCCGGCGAGCGCGAAGAACGAGGTCGGGCTTGAGAAGAAGCGCGTCAGCGACGCTGCGATATCGGTCGCATTCAGCGGGGTCCCGTCGGCGCAGACGACGCCGGGGCGGAGCTGGAACGTGATCTGCTTCCCGCTCGGAGCGATCTTCCACGAGGTGGCCAGATAGGGCTCAAGCTTCCCGTTCGGGCCGGGCGCGATGAGCCGGTCGTAGAGCGCGGTGATGATCGAGACGGTGGGGTTCGGCGTGCCCGCGGGGGGCGCCGGGTCGAAATTGGTGAAGTCGGCGAGCAGCCGGACCCGGAGGGTCGAGGGCAGGGAGGCCGCGTGCGCATTCCTTGCGGCCGAGGCGCTTCCGGCGAGAACTGAGAGGAGAGCAACGGCAAGGGCACCGGCGGCGACGATGGCCATGACACGACGATGATTCACGACCGAGGTCGGGCGCCTCGACTCGGCAGATGCCTGGGCGATCCTGAACACGTTCCTCAGCCCCTTTCCGCACTCACACGATATATGATATGCCAGAGTGAACCTACCACGCTCCACCCTCGTGTCAATGGCAGGGGTCGAAGCGGTTCAGGTTCGGCGAACGGCTCCGAGGGCGATCATGCAGACCCGGCAGGGAACGGACGTCCGGTGCCAGCGGTGGGCGGCGCCGTTTTGGACGAGAACGTCGCCCGCGCCGAGCGTGACGGTGGCGCCGTCGTCCTGCTCGAGTCCGATCTCGCCCTCGAGCACGATCATGATGTCGACGCTGTCGGTGTAGTGGAGTCCGTCGCCGACGCGGGCGCTCGCCGTGCCGTTTGGAGGCCACGTGCCTTGGGGCTCCCTCGCAGGGGCCCCCTGGGCGGGGAACTCGCACACCTGGAGTCGGTACCCCCCGGGCGGCGCGAAGAGCGTGTTCGCATACGCCTGCTCACCCCGGTCGGGAAGCTGCGGCACGCCGTCGGCTCCCCAGACCTGCCAGACGCGCTGGCCTGCGTCGCTGCCCTTCCCGTCGAAACCCTCCGGTCCAACGACGATCGGATCGACCTCCTCGTCGACGACGAAGACGTTTCGTCCGTCCTCGGTCTGCGCGGTGACCACGCGCCGCACCGTGTCGGCTCCGTCAGGAGGACGCATCGTCGGGAAGATGCGCGTGCTTGAAATACGGGCTCTCGAACTGCCCGAAGGCTGCGCCTTCGAACACGGCATGGTAGTTCTGGTCCTTGAAGACCAAGAGCACGGTCGACCCCTCCGGGCCGGCTTCGATCGGCCCGTAAACGGTTCCGCCCTTCTGGAGGCGCGCCTCCCCAGCGCCGTACCACTTCCCGTCGATCGTCTGGCCTCCCTGCAGATAGACGATGACGAAATCGGTCGGGCACGCCTGGCGATCCCAGACGACTCCCGGAGGATCCTGCGCCCAGATGGCCTGCGGTGCGGCCGGGTCGTCCGGGTCGCCCAGGACCATCCGGACCCGCTTGAATCCGGGTCTCGTCTCGAGCTGCGCCTCCTTATCCTCGAAGACGACGTGCGTCGTTCCCGCCAAGGTCGTAAAGAGACCCGGCCCAATGCTGTCGCTCATCGGTCCACCCCTTGTATGGTGTGATGATGCGTATCGTGGAACAGCTGTCCACATATTTTTGAAACGCGGGCGAGCCTAACCGGCATGACCGCGTCTGTCAAACACGATGCGTCGCGACCGTTCCGCCGTCTGGACGACTCCGTGCTGGACGTCTTCAAGCTGCTGCCCGACGCGACGAGCGCCGTCTCGGACGTGCTCGATGAGCTCGGATTCCACGGAGCGGTTCCCGCGTCGACGCTTCGTCCGATCGTCGAAGGCGCGGCGATCGTTGGGCAGGCGGTGACGATTCGCAACGTCCCGCTCTCTGAAGGCCCCGGTGTCGCGGCGCACCAATCGCCGCAGCTCGACGTCGTTAGCGTCCACGAGACGGCGGGGCCCGGCGACGTCCTGGTGATCGAGGGCGTGCAGCACTGCTCGAACTTCGGGGGCATGGCCGCGCTGCTCGCGCAGCGCCGCGGACGGTCGGGCGCGATCATCGCCGGCGGCGCGCGCGACATCTCGCAAACCCGAGCCGTTGGCTTCCCGATGTGGGTGCGCTCGTTCACCCCGGTCTCCGGCAAGAACCGTGTCCGCACGATCGCCCTCAACGAGGACGTGACGATCGAGGGCGTTCTCGTCAGGCCGGGCGATCTCGTCGTGGCAGACGACACCGGCGTGTGCTTCGTCCCTCTCCACCGCGTCGACGAGGTGGCGCGAAGCCTGCGCGACATCGCGAAGTCCGAGAAGGCGGCCGAGGCGGATTTGCGCGCCGAGGACTAGCTCGACGCGCGGCTCATGTCGCGGTCGTGCGTCTCCGCCGGCTCGATCGGCGGGACGAGCCCGGCGAAGTGGCAGGCGGCGAAATGCGACTGCTCGGCCGGAATGGACTGCGGGCTCTCTTCCCGACAGATCGTCCGTTCAGGGAACTGCGTCGGGCCCATGAAGCAGCGGATGTGGAAGCGGCATCCGCTCGGCGGATTCCGCGGGTCGGGGAGCTCGCCGCTGACCGGAGCCGGCTGTCGGTCGTGACCCAGCTGCGGGATGCTGCGGGTGAGCGCGTTCGAATACGGGTGTCGGGGCCGCTCGAACAGGTCTTCCGCCGCCGCTCGCTCGACAATCTCGCCGAGGTACATCACCGCGATCGTGTCGCTCAGGTAGCGGATGACCGACAGGTCGTGGGAGATAAAGAGGATGGACACGCCCGTCTCCCGCTGGACCGACCGGAGGAGATTCAGGATGGTGGCCTGAATCGAGACGTCGAGCGCCGACGTGATCTCGTCGGCGATGATCACCTGCGGTCCCACCGCGAGCGCGCGCGCGATTGCGATCCGTTGCCGCTGGCCGCCCGAGAACTGGTGCGGATAGCGGGACATCGCGCTTTCGCTTAGCTCGACGAGCTCGAGCGTGCTCTGCGCCACTCTGCGCCGCTCTGCTCTCCCGCGAACGCCCCTGAGCGTGATCGCCTCGCCGATCGCCCGGCCCACTGTCATCCTCGGGTTCAGAGACGAATACGGATCCTGGAACACCATCTGCACGCGCCGGCGGTACGCGGGCGAGTTCCTTGAGCGCAGCGTCGAGTAGTCCTCGTCGTCCACGAGGAGTCGCCCCGAGGCGATGGGCAAGAGCCCGACGATCGCGCGCGCTACCGTCGACTTGCCGCACCCGGATTCGCCGACGAGCCCCAACGTCTTGCCAGCATCGAGGCGGAGAGAGATCCCGTCGACGGCCGTCACCGTGTTCGCGCCAGCTCCGTACCTGACCACGACGTCGTCGAGCTCGATCATGATCGCGACGTCGAGAGTTTGCGGTTGGCGACCCAGCATGCGACTTTGCGCACGCCCTCGCGGTCGACGAGCGGCGGCACGTCCGTTCGACAGACGTCCTCCGCGAGCGAGCAGCGTGGGTGGAATGCGCAGCCTGCTGGTCGAGCATGGACGTCTGGCGAGGCTCCTGGGATTTGCGTGAGCGGCGCGTCGAGCCGTTGCGACATGTCGGGCACGGCGCCGAGGAGGGCGCGGGTGTAGGGGTGATATGCCTCAGAGAGCCGGTCGTTCGGCAGCTCCTCGACGATGCGGCCTGCGTACGTGATCAGGATGCGGTGACAGTTCTGTCCGATCAGAGCGAGGTTGTGCGAGATCATGACGATCGCCGTCGAGTGTGTCTCGTTGATCTCCTGGAAGACGTCCATGATCTGCGCCTGGATCGTCACGTCCAGCGCAGTGGTCGGCTCGTCAGCGATCAAGAGCGCCGGTTGGTTCATCAGGCCCATGGCAATCGTGACCCGCTGCCGCATCCCGCCCGAGAGCTCGTGCGGATACCGTCGCATCAGATGCTCGGCCGCCGGGATGTTCACCTCTTGCAGGAGCCTGACCGCCGATTGGCGGGCATCACTCCTGCTGACGCGCCGGTGGACCTCGGCGCTCTCGGTCAGCTGGATGTTGAGTCGCAACGCTGGGTTGAGCGACGACATCGGATCCTGGAAGACGGTGGCGACCGACGTCCCCAGTAGGCGATCGGTCTGCTTCGGCGTCAGCTTCGACAGGTCGCTGCCGCACACGCGCACGGTCCCGCTCATGAAGGCCGGATAGGGGATCAGCTGCGTGATGGCGTTGGCGATCGTGGTCTTCCCGCTTCCGGACTCGCCGACGATGCCGACGATCTCTCCCCGCGCGACGTTGAACGAGACCTGCGAGACGATGTCGACGACGCCCACGTTGCTCGGTACGTGCACCGACAGGTTTTCGACCTGGAGCACGGCTTCGTCGCCATCGCCGCGAGAGGCGACGGACGAGGCCAGGATCTCGGCCAGGTCCTTCTTCGAATGCCGGCCCGATCCGTCAGTCGTCGTCCAGAGCAGAGGATTGAGAAGTCGCGCGAGCGCCTCGCCCGCGAAGCCGAAGCTGAGTGCCGTCAGCGCGATTGCGACCGCGGGCGCGAGAGCCGCGACCGGGGTGATGTAGAACTGCTGGACGCCCTGCGTCAGCATCTCTCCCCAGTCGATCTGCGGGGACTGAACGCCGAGTCCGAGGAAACTCAGCGCGGAGAGGAACACGATTGAGCTCGAGATCGTCGCCGTCACGACGATGACGAGGGCGTCGGCGGTGTTCGCGAGAATGTACCGCACGAGGAGCGCGACGCGGCGGACGCCGAGCACGCGGGCGGCCGCGACATATTCGCGGTTCGACACGGAGATGGCGAGGGTGCTCGCGACGCGCGCGATATAGAACGACCCGGCGATGCCAACACCCAGCGTCGCGCCTTTCGAGCCGGGCCCGATGATTGCCCCGACGAAGATGGCCACGAGCAGCGCCGGGAACGCGAGCATCATGTCGATGAAGCGCAGGACGACGGGCCGCAACTGTCGCGGCAGCAGAATCGCTCCGCCGCCGAGCGCGAATCCGATCGCCGCGGACAGGCCTGCCGCGATGAACGCAAGGCCCACCGACAGGCGGGTGGCGACGACGAGGCGGTACAAGATGTCGCGGCCGAGGCTGTCGGTCCCGAGCCAGTCGTGCGACGAGGGGCCCTGATTCGCGCGGAAGACGTGCAGTTCCGTCGCGTTCTTCGTCAGCAGCAACGGAGCGATGATCATGACCGCGACGACAATGCCGACGCTGACGACCGCGATCGTCGCGCCGGGCGCGCGCCGGAAGTTGTGGAGGATCGGCGGGGCCACTAACGCCGCAACCCCGACTTCGGGTCGACGACACCCAGGCTCAGGTCGATGAAGGTGTTCACAGCCACGACGATCAGGCCCAGCACCAGGATCGTCCCTTGCACAACCTGGTAGTCGTGCGTCTCGACCGCACTGACGAGCTCGGTGCCGATCCCGTTGCGGGCGAACACGTTCTCGACGATAACGGCGCCGGCGATGACGTTTGCGAAGATGACGCCGGCGAGCGTCAGCGCCGCCGTCAGGACGTTCGGAAGAACGTGGCGCAGGTACACGATGTGCGCGGGAAGCCTCTTGCTCCGGACCGTTCGGATGTAGTCCTGTGCGAGAACGTTCAATGTCTCCGAGCGAACGAGTCGCGCGAGGATCGCGGTCGGGGCGAGTGCCACGGCGATCGCCGGCAGGATGAGGCTCTGAAACGGCGGCGTCGAGCCGGCAACCGGGAGGACTCGCAGCCATACGGCGAAGATGAACGCGAGGAAGGTCGCGACGAGGAACTGCGGGAGCGCGCCCAGAACGCTCGTCACGGCGGTGAAGACAGTGTTCGTCCTCGGATGCCGCCCTTCACGCGTGAGCGCACCGGCGGCGAGACCCAATGGCATCGCGACGACGAACACGAGCGCCAGCGCGGTGCCCGCGAGGATCAGCGATGACGTCAGTCGCACCGAGAGGATGCTCGTCACCGGCTCGCCCGTGATGAACGATTTTCCGAGATTGCCGTGGATGAGCCCGTCCGTGTAGGAGATGAGCTGCCGGAAGTACGGCCGATCTACACCGAGCTGGTGACGGACGGTGGCCAGCTCCGCGGGCGTGACGTTGATGCCCGCGGCCGCGACGGCAGGGTCGCCGGGAACGAGCCGCACCATCGAGAAGGTCGCGATCACGAGACCGACCGACACCACGACCAGCGCGAGCAGCCTCCCCGCGACGAACCGGCCCCAGGTGTTCACGACGTCTCTCATGCGCTGCACCTCGAGAAGGTGCTCCTGTCCAGCGTCCTCGCTTCAGTCAGGCGTGCCGCTCCGCGCCGAGAGCGATCATCGCGATCCGGCAGGGTTCCGGACCCTTTCTCCACGAGTGGGTGGCGCCGTTTTGGACGAGAACGTCTCCTTTGCCAAGCGTAACCTGGGCGCCGTCCTCGAGCACCACACCGACCGAGCCTTCCAGCACGATGATGATGTCGACGCTCTCGGTGAAGTGCATGACGCGGTCGTTCATATCTCCGAACTCGTCGCTCACGGCGCCGGTGTCCGTGCGACCGAGCATCGTTCCCAGCGGCGGCCACGTACCGCGAGGGGTCAGCGTGCTACCGCTTTCGGCCGGGAACTCGCAGATCTGGATGCGGTAGCCGCCCGCCGGCGCGAAGAGCGTGTTCGCGTAGCTTCCGGTGGCGTCGTCTGGAAGCTGCGGTATGCCGTCGGCGCCCCAGATCTGCCACAGCTGCTGCCCGCGTACCCTGTTCGAGCCGTCCGCCACCAACGGGAGCACCTCCTCGTCGACGGCGAACACGTTCTTGCCATCCTTCGTCTGGGCGGTGATCACCCGCCTCACGGTCTCCCATGAGCCCTCGGACATCGAGCAACTCCTTTCGCGGTGGTCGGTCCTGCCGTCCCGAAACAGCGGTTCAGCTCGTCGCGCGCTCCGCCCCGAGGGCGATCATTGCGATGCGGCAAGGAACGGGGCCTTTTCTCCAGGCGTGCGGAACGCCGTTCTGGACGAGCACGTCGCCCTTGCGCAGTGTGACCTCGCCGCCGCCGTCGAGCAGCACGCCCACTTCGCCCTCCATGACGATGATCAAGTCGACGCTATCGGTGTAGTGCATGACGCGGTCGTCGACGTCGCCGAACTCGTTGCTCACCTCACCCGTGTCGGTGCGGCCGAGCATCGTCCCCAGAGCCGGCCACTGACCCCTGGGCGTGAGGGTGCTCCCGCTCTCGGCGGGGAACTCGCAGATCTGGACGCGGTAGCCGCCTGCCGGGGCAAAGAGGGTGTCTGCGTAGTCGCCGCGGGCCTCGTCGGGAAGTTGTGGGATCCCGTCGGAGCCCCAGATCTGCCACAGCTGCTGGCCGTGATCCGCGTTCGGCCCGGACGCAACGATCGGCAGAACCTGTTCGTCGATCGCAAAGACGCTCCTGCCGTCCCTCTGCGCCGTGATGACCCGCCTAACAGTCTCCCATTCGCCTTCAGCCATCGAGAGCCTCCTTTCGCCGCCTGACTCCTCAGTCCGCGTCGCGAACGTGGTCGTGGTATGGACTTCCGGTTTCGTCGTCGCCGCTTTCGAACTTCGGCTTGTAGTTCGCGGAGGCGAAGACGAGCAGCACCGTGGAACCCTCGGGGCCGGCGGTGATTGGCCCGTAGACCGTTCCCGCCTTCACGACGCGAACGTCGCCGGCCGAGAACCAGGTGTCGCCCACCTTCTGGCTGCCCTCGAGGTAGAACATGACGAAGTCGGCGCCGTGCGACTGCGCGTCCCACGTGATGTTGGGGGGATCCTTCGCCCAGTAGACCTGCGGCGACTCCTGGTCGTCCTCGTCGCCGAGGATCACGTGGACCCGCTTGAACCCGGGACGCGGCGCGAAGGCGGCCTCGTCGAGCGTCGAGTTCACGGAGCCGTTGCCGCTCGCAAGAAAGCGCGGTTCTTCCCCGATATCGGCCATCGATCCCAACCTCCTTGGTGGAGTCGAGTGACGCTCACGCGCCTTGAGCGAACCTGAAGCGAAGTTTGAATATCATATAAAACGCATGAAAGCCAGCCCGTCTCCCGACGAACGGCAGGCCGTCGTCGCAGCCGTCAGGGACTGGGTCGACCGGGCCGTCGTTCCCACGGCGGCGGCGCTCGAGGATGCGGACGAGTTTCCGACCGCCCTGACGTCCGACATGCGGGAGCTCGGACTCTTCGGCCTCACCATCCCGGAAGAGCACGGCGGTCTCGGACTCGGCCTCACGACGTACGCCCTCGTGCAGATCGAGATCGCCCGAGGATGGATGTCGCTCGCCGGGATCCTCAACACGCACTTCATGGCCGCATGGATG
>Ga0070731_10003954_pt1 | contig 13054 bp, 8 predicted proteins | sample Coa_R1_2_FD_66448 | JGI IMG/M metagenome (GOLD analysis project Ga0070731, IMG submission 66448) | Surface soil microbial communities from Centralia Pennsylvania, which are recovering from an underground coalmine fire - Coalmine... | ecosystem: Environmental > Terrestrial > Soil > Unclassified ... | reverse complement strand
CTGGTATTACCGGGGAAAAGCCTTGCCCGTAAAAAAAATTCTTCGGTCTTTCGAGCCCGGGATACTTCCTGAAGTCTATTTCCAGGCATCAACCGGCAAGTTAATCGAGCGTGATTTGCCGATCTGGCCTATATGGCTCAATTTTCACAGCGGAGCTTTCTTTGGCTATGGCGTGACACCCATTTTTCAGCGACTGGTCGCGCCATTTCAACCCTTAAGTGTAACGATTAATCCGGGAGATTACTATTACACCCAACAGACAATCTGGACAGGAAGTGATCCTTCCAAAATAGTCAACCTCGCGGTGATGTATACCTGGGGAAGTTACTTTAACGGAAATCTGGCGACAACGGATGTAAAGTTGCAATTTGCGCCCATCCCCTATATATCCATTTCCGGCGAGTTCAACCGAAACCGCTTCAGCGGAGTCGGAAGCGGAAAGACTTATTCAACAGTTGATCTCTATATTATACAAGGAAGGTTTGCGATCAATCCCAGAATACAACTGGTAGGGTTTTACCAAAAAAATTCTTTGAACAACTCACAGAACTATAACCTGCGATTCTCCTGGGAATATGAACCGCTGTCGTACATTTATTTGATCTATAACCGCGGGTCAACGAGCCCCTACCAGGAATTGAAGCAGACAGAGGATCATGTGGTAGCCAAGATCAGCTACCTGAAACAATTTTGATCTGACCGGGGAGATCAACTTCACGCCTATCTCCTATTTTTGCATCTCAATAGATAAAATGGGCAAAGTAAAAGTCGGCCTCATACAGGCCTGTTGTGCTGAGGACAAAGCCAACAATCTCGATAGCGCCAGGAAAAAAATCATCGAGGCCGCTTCACAGGGAGCACAAATCATCTGTTTGCAGGAATTGTTCGCTTCGCTATATTTCTGCGACGTCGAGAATTATGACAATTTCGACCTTGCAGAACCTGTACCCGGACCCACTACCGAAATATTCAGCAAGCTGGCGGCAGAACTTGGCGTTGTCATCGTAGCCTCACTGTTTGAAAAAAGAGCCCAGGGAATCTATCATAATACCGTTGCCGTTTTGGATGCAGATGGCAGTTACCTCGGGAAGTATCGAAAAATGCATATCCCGGACGACCCCGCCTATTTTGAAAAATTCTATTTTACCCCAGGCGATCTTGGTTATCAAACTTTCAAGACCGCATTCGGCAATATTGGAATACTGATCTGTTGGGACCAATGGTACCCCGAAGCTGCCCGCATCACTGCCTTGATGGGGGCAGAAATTTTATTTTACCCAACTGCCATAGGATGGGCATTATCACAGGATAAGGCTACAAATGATGAACAATTTGACGCCTGGCAAACGATCCAGCGCAGTCATGCAGTAGCCAACGGCGTCCATGTGGTCAGCGTCAATCGCGTTGGGCTCGAACAGGATGGCGCCATGAAGTTTTGGGGCGGTTCTTTTGTCTCAAACCCGTTCGGACGCATCCTCTGCCAGGCCACGCACGATCTGGAAGAGATATTAATTCAGGAAATTGATACTTCACAAACGGACAGCTACAGAACTCACTGGCCCTTTCTTCGCGATCGCCGGATCGATTCATATGATCCAATTACGAAGAGATTTATTGATCAATAGTTTCTGATTATCAATTATAATCAAGATTGATCTGGATTAAAAATAAAACTAACCATGGGGAAAAGTCAAGTGGCAGGCCTTGTAACAAAAGGTGAGCGTTTAAATAAATATCCCAAGCAGGAAGGCTATTATTTTCCAGCAGAATTTGCATGGCATGATGCAACCTGGCTCAGCTGGCCCCACAAGGAAGATTCATGGCCCGGCAAAATTCATACGATTTTCCCATTTTATTCGCAGTTTGTACGCGAGCTGGCTCTCAGCGAAAAAGTATGCATCAACGTGAGTGACGTTTCCATGATGAACTTTGCGCAAAAACAACTGTCCTTGGCCGGCGCTGACCTCGCCAACATTGAATTTTTCTTTCATCCGACCAACGATGCGTGGTGCAGGGATCATGGTCCGGCTTTTTTGGTCAACCCGCAGGCCGTGCAAAAGAAGGTCATTGTAGATTGGAACATCAATGCATGGGGAAATAAATATCCGCCTTTTGACCTCGATGATATCATCCCTACGCTGGTGGCCAGCCATTACCATATTCCTGTATTCTATCCCGGCATCATCATGGAGGGAGGTTCCGTCGATTTTAACGGCAACGGGACATTGATTACCTCGACCTGCTGCCTGCTCAACCCGAACCGCAATCCGAATTTAACACAGGCACAAATTGAAAAATATTTAGAGAACTTTTACGGTGTCGACCAGGTACTCTGGGTCAGCGAAGGGATCATTGGTGATGATACAGACGGACATGTCGACGACACGGTGAGGTTTGTCAACGAGGACACGGTAATTGCCGCAGTAGAAGAAAACAGGAATGATGAAAATTATCAGTTACTACAGCAGAACCTTTCCGAGCTTAAGAAAATGAGACTACTCAATGGGAAACAGCTCAATATCGTCGAACTACCGATGCCTGGTGAAGTAATATATCAGCAACAGCGCCTCCCTGCCTCTTACGCAAATTTCTATATTGCGAACGAATCGGTGATTGTCCCAACCTACAGCTCGCCAAACGACGAGAGGGCTTTGCAGATCATTTCTTCCTGCTTTCCCTCCAGGAAAACAGTCGGTATTGATTCGACGGATATTATTTGGGGTCTGGGAAGCTTTCATTGTCTCAGCCAACAAGAACCCTCAGTGCCCGGTTGATTTGTCGGGGGTTAAGAATGGATTGCAATGATCGGAATCTGGCTTTTATATGCCAACCTTGACGTATGCGTTCCTTTGAATACGTGCGAAAAGAATGAATGGTGTTTGGGAACGGTGATGATCAAATCGATATTCTTGTCAGCTACGAACATATTGATCGCGTCCATAAAATTATGCAACCGGATAAAATAGAATTCGGGGTTGAATTCACTGAGCATCCTTTCGAGCCTGTCCCTTTCCCGCTGGTACTCAGCGGTCAATTGGATATAGTGCTTCTCGTTGACATTTACAATATGCAAATTTCCCTGAAACAAACCCAATACGGATTTTAAATCACGTAACGGAATCGTCTTTTCGACGTCATCAAAGTCTGAAACCAGCATAATATTCTTCACTCCCTGGAATTGTGATTCAGTAGGAACGATCATTACCGGAACAGTCTCCCTGTCGATGAGGCTTAATGAGGTGCTGCCAACCAGTATTTGCTCCAGTTTGGTGCCCCCGGTTATTCCCATAATCACCAATTGAATATTATTATGGCGGATAAATCGTTCAAGTCCTTCGAGAAAATCGTGTTCTTCTTCTACGGCCATCGTTATGGGAACGGATGTAATGGCTGAAAGTTCTGATTTTACGCTTTGCAGGGCAAGTTCAGTAATCGTCTTCCTGGCGTCGTCATCACTGGTAAGCAGTGACCCATCAGACCCGGCCTCAAAGGTGTCAAATACATTGTAGAGGACCAGTTGGGAGCCGGGAACAACATTGGCGATTCCTGCGGCCAGACGAGCCGCATTTTTGGACGTTTCGGAAAAATCCATCGGGACTAAAAACGTATTCATTTCAAGGTTTTTTTTTGCGCCCCAAAGCTAGTAAATGTTCGGCTTATATTTCGCACCCGCTATACATTATGTAACTTGAGTCTAAATTAAAAAGCCAGCTGATATATGAAGAAATTAATTTCTTTTACTCTTGTTATTTTATGGTGCATGCTAGCCGTCAGTCAAACAGAACAGGTCGCCATTATTCCCGCACCTGTTTCGATGAGCACTCAAGCGGGCCATTTTGGGTTGCCAAAAATAATTAAGGTCGAGGCGCCCAACCGGCCAGAACTAAAGCCGGCGCTCACTCTTTTTAGTGACAAGCTGAAGACCACAACAGGTGCTGAGGTGAACATCACCGCAGTCGAAAACAGTTCCAATACAGTTCGCCTTATCTTGAACAAAAGCCCGAATTCAACGATCGGCAAGGAAGGTTACGATCTGAAGGTGACTCCGGCCGGCATCACCGTTCGCGCCAACGAACCTGCCGGACTTTTTTATGGAATACAAACGCTTTGGCAACTGCTGCCGAAAGAAATTGAAGGTCAGAAATCAAACAAAGAAATAAAATGGCAAGCGCCATGCGTTACCATTGAGGACTATCCAAGATTTGCGTGGCGCGGACTGATGTTCGACGTCGCGCGTCATTTTTTTACAAAGGAACAGGTCGAGCGTTATATCGATGACATGGTGAAATACAAATTCAACCTGTTACATATGCATCTCACTGATGACGAAGGGTGGAGAATTGAAATAAAAAGTTTACCCAACCTGACCAAGGTGGGAGCATGGAATGTAAAGAAAGTTGGCTATTTCGGAACCTTTTCCGCACCGACGCCTGATGAACCAAGAGATTACGGTGGATTCTACTCGCAGGATGACATCCGCGAACTGGTCAAATATGCAAAGGAACGGTTCGTAAACATTTTACCGGAAATTGATGTTCCCGGTCACAGCCTGGCAGCGGTCGTTTCTTATCCCGAACTGTCCTGCACACCGGGCGCCGACAAATACCATGTGCGTTCGGGAGAAGAAATCATGGACTGGTCTCATGGTCAGCCGCCAGTGGCCCTGGTCGACAATACGCTTTGCCCGGCAAACGAAAAAGTCTACGATTTCCTTGACAAAGTTTTAACCGAGGTGGCTCAACTTTTTCCGTTCGGATACATTCACATGGGAGGCGATGAGTGCCCCAAAAATTACTGGGAAAAGAGCGATGCGATTAAATCCCTGATGCAGAAGGAAGGACTTAAAAATATGGAAGAAGTACAAAGCTATTTTGAAAAAAGACTCGAAAAGATCGTCGAATCAAAGGGCAAGAAATTCATGGGCTGGGACGAAATCCTCGAAGGCGGCCTCGCTCCGGACGCGATCGTGATGAGCTGGCGGGGTATAAAAGGCGGAATCGAAGCAGCCCGGCAACAGCACCAGGTGGTGATGAGTCCAACGACCTTCGTCTACCTGGATTATATGCAGGCAGATCGGGTGATGGAGCCGCATGTGTATGCCACGCTAAGGTTAAAAACATGTTATCAGTTCGAACCCGTACCGGACAGCGTGGATGCAAAATATATCATGGGCGGCCAGGCGAACCTGTGGACAGAACAGGTTTACAATATGCGTCATGCCCAATATATGACCTGGCCACGTGCCCTCGCGATAGCAGAATGTGTGTGGTCACCCAAAGACAAAAAGAACTGGAATGACTTTGAGGCAAGGACCGAGCAGCATTTTGCCAGGCTCGATGCGGCAGAGACAAAATACGATCCGGCCGTCTATGACCCGATATTTAAAGCCAGCAAGACTGCTGATGGTAAATTGCAAATTGAGATGAGTACGGAAATTGATGGGCTTGATATCCACTACAGTTTTGATAACTCATTTCCCGACAAGTTTTATCCGAAGTATACACAGCCACTCATTCCGCCGAAGGACGCAGTCGAAATGAAAGTAATCACTTATCGTGGCGACAATCCCTTGGGCCGAATGACGGTAATGTCCATTCAGGAAATGCAGCGCAGAGCGGATCGAAAACGCAGCGATGATGAATGATCAAAACCCTGCTGGCTGATTCCAGACCCATAATTCTGCCTGGAGATGATATCAGTTGCGCCCGTTAATTCTGCTCAAGCTCGTCTTTTGAAGGGAGCTTCGGAAACGGGTTATGCGGTTCAGTCTGGTACCAGAATACCGTGGAACTGATGTCGGAACGCTGAACGAGATAAGCCCCATTGCCCTTCCATCCCAAATCTTGAATGGTAACGCGAAGGCTCTTGTCAAAACGCACCGGGTCCATAATATGCCATCGGTACAGGCCAAACCTTTCCTGGGACTTGTATAATCCGTCGGGTCGCAACACTTGCGCTAACCCCGTATATGCAGTTGAGAATTCTGTGTATTGGTGATTGATTTCAAAATCGTATGAGCCGCAAAAGTAGTCCTCCGTGCCTGTGCCATTGATGGTGGGGAATCTGCCATCACCATCCATGTAGAATTTAATCTCCCCCTCACCCCACCATCCATTATTGCGGACTCCCCAGGCCAGGTATGTCCCCACATATTGCCCTTTTCCCCTGATGCTGTCCACGAGGGTGCAGATTCCGTTTTCGACCGGATTTTTCCTCCGGAATTGGGCATGGAAATAACCAGCGTCCTGTGGCACTTCAGTGAGCGTATAGTCAATTTGGTAATAGAGGTACATCGCTTCGGTATTGATATTTGTCATGGTAATCCTGCATTTTTTACGAAAAGGCATTACCCAATAGCAATTGAATGCACTTCCAGGGTTAACGGTAACCGGCAGCGAATTCAAATGCGCGTAGACGCCCCAGCCCATACCGAAAAAATCGCCCACCGGCGTTTCAACGGATGCTTCCGGCTCATCGTCCCAATAGATTCTGAAAATAGAAAACCGCCAATTTCCGGTTGGGGTCATCCATATGTGTTGAATGGCACCAGAACCGCTAATCTCGGCCATCGTAAAAGTTTCACCGGGTTTAATGACGATAAACGGATTGACTTTCCAACCCTGTCCCAATTCGCGGGCAGCATCTTTGGCACTCCCGTTTTGAAGGGTCGCCATTCCGCCTTTTCCCGGTTCGCCAGTCAGATTTTCGGGGCCTATCGAACGTGTTTTCGCATCCGATACGCGCGATAGATTTCCAAGATTCAAATCAAGTCCATTAAAGGAACCGGCACGTTGCGCCACCACAAAGGGAAAAGAACAAATGACAATCAAGAAGGCAATCAGATTTTTCATACAGCAGCTATTTATTTGGTAACGAAATTTACACAAACATTTCTGGAAAACTCCCAAGAAAAGTCTGTTCTGCCTACTATTTGAATTTGAAATGGCGGCTGCAGCGTTAGGAAATCAATTGTACGAAATTCACTGTTCAGCATACAATATTCAGAGACATAAAAAATTTTGCAAAAGCATTATACACCTTATCTTTACAGCCCAAAAAAATGAGGTATGGGAGTTTAGCTCAGCTGGTTCAGAGCATCTGCCTTACAAGCAGAGGGTCGGCGGTTCGATCCCGTCAACTCCCACCAGCCCCGATTGATTTCGGGGTTTTATATTTGATAGGTCATTTTGTCTCCGTAGCTCAGTTGGTAGAGCAGCTGACTCTTAATCAGCGGGTCCAGAGTTCGAGTCTCTGCGGGGACACAAGAAAATCAAAGGTTTAGAGAAGCTGAATTTGACATTTTCCTTTCCCTTGCTTAAGCATCACCAGTTAATTCTAGTGACATGAATTTTCCTCTATCACCCTCTCTGGAGTGAACATTTTTTACTGTTACCATAAAAAACTTTTTTAGTTGTGTAAATAAAATTTGATTTTCGGGCAAGGCTAACCCGGGGGATAACCAAGACCCACACAAGGCACCAGGGGGTATAGGGATGGTGTACTTCTTACTCCCGTGTATATAAAATGGAAATTTTTTCTGGGAAAAAATTGGGAATGATTCCTAAGAAAAATAAGACCCATCCATTTGGCTTTGAAAACAATAACCCTGAACGATGGGAGAAAATTCTCGATTGTTAATATAAAATAAGGATATATTTTGAAGCCAACATAGTAGTAACTCCTTGTGCCTTACCGCTTCTTATTAATTCATTCAAGATGATATTCTCTCTTTAATAACGCAATAAGGTTTTCAGCTGCGTGTTTCATTTCGGCCTCATATCCCCTGTTTAGAAAGCTTGTAGCAAATAAATAATGAGCCTCAATGCATAAACGATTAATGGCCTTGGGATCATCATCGAATAATTTAGGATTTCCTGCTGGCCTAACAATACCATTTTCCCTTAACATGTCACGAAATACAGATGCATCAAAAATGTTCTCCGCTATATTCCTGTAATTGTTCAATTGGGTTGATTCAAAAGACTCTCGATACTGCAAAAACCGAATTGACGCATCATACGACATGATATCGTTGGAAGCTGTAGTATTCCTGATTAACCGTAACCCACCTGAATATTTCAATTGTTGCATGGTTCTATCTGCGTTAACAAAGAAGAAGTTTTGTCTGGATACAAACCGTGCTAAATAGTAAATTTCATTAGTGAATTTGTTGTGGTCTTTTAATTTTATCATCACTATTAATGAATCAAGCCGGGATTCTCTTAAGATTCGCGCATTTATTGCAATATCGATTTTCAAGTTATCCATCTTTAGATCTTCAATTAACGAACTGATATATTCCTTTTCCCTATCCCTTTCAATTACATGCTCCAGTTGGTATTCAGCCAAAAATCCACAAAAAACAGCGAGAAACAGCATTAGGAATTCGTAGAAATAATGCCATATTCCCTTTCCAGGGGTCTTATGTAGATGTTGTGCGTGAGTTTCCATATTTTCATTCTTAACGTTTGAAATTTGTAGTTCATCATTTGCCAATGACGCTTCATTGTACTCTTCGCCGGGTGTTTGTTCTAGGTTTTGTTCTTCAACCATTTTCAGTTTTGTTTTCCTTCATCTGAGTTTCTTGTTGAGGTATATTTTATCCACAGATGATTTCAAGGGTAAATAAATGACCATAATTCCGCTTCAAATAGGCATCTGGATAATGAATTCCGTAAATCCTCCTTCCTTGGTATTTACACTTATTTCCCCTCCATGGGCTTTTATAATATCATAGCTCAGTGATAAGCCCAATCCGGTTCCTTCTCCCGCAGGTTTGGTGGTAAAGAAAGGCTGGAATATTTTATCAATGATTTTTGCAGGAATGCCGTTGCCGTTGTCCTTTACTCTTATCTCGATTTTATCTCCAATCTTTTTTGTGCTTACTGAAACAGCAGGTTCGTATCCCTGAATCTGCTCTTTGCTCTTTTCATTTACGGCATAGAAAGCATTGTTGTATAAATTCAAAAGCACGCGACCAATGTCCTGCGGGATGATGTTCATTTTGCCGATGTTTGCATCAAAATCAGTATTTAGTATTGCATTGAAGGAACTGTCTTTTGCCCTTAATCCATGATAGGAGAGACGTAGGCACTCATCGGCTACGCCGTTAATGTCAGTTGGCTCCCTTTGACTGCTGCTTGAACGAGAATGTTGCAGCATTCCTTTTACAATTGCATCGGCACGCTTGCCGTGATGGTTTATCTTGTCCTCATTTGCTATAACATAATTTGCTATTGATTTTACTTCATCAGTATTCCCTTTGTCAATTTCATCCTTCATTTCAACAAGCAACTCTTTGTTTACTTCACTAAAATTATTCATAAAATTCAGCGGGTTCTGAATCTCATGCGCAATACCCGCGGTGAGTTCGCCTAGGCTTGCCATCTTTTCAGATTGTATGAGTTGTGCCTGCGTAGATTTTAATTCGGTATAAGCTTTTTCAATCTCTTTGGCCTGTACCAGTTCTCTATCCCTTGTTTTTGCACGTTCCCTTTCTATCACTATTTTTCGCCGGAAGCGGTCGGTAAAAAATAGCCCCGCCAGTAAACAAAGTCCGTAAAAAATATATGCCCACCAAGTTCTCCACCAGGGTGGTAAAATGGTAAAGGTGATGGCAGTTCCTGTTTCATTCCAGACACCGTCAGCATTAGCTGCTTTTACACTAAATGTGTAGGTGCCCGGACTTAAATAAGTATAGCGCGCCTGTCTTATAGTTCCTGACTGAACCCAGTCTTTATCACCCGGAGAAAGCTTGTATGCAAACTGGCTTTCAGTTCCCCTGTTAAATAGCAAACTGGTAAAATAAAAAGTCAGGTCGTTTTGATTATATCCTAGTGTAATGTTTTTGGCCACTGAAATATGAACAGGCATTTGGCCGCCTTTGCCAAGAGTGGCCGTTATGCCGGCAATATCCAGGTCAGTGAATACTACCGGCGGAGCCTGTGTATCTAGTTTGATCTGATCTGGATAAAATGCATTTATACCATTTACCCCTCCAAAATAGAGCTCACCATCGACTGTATTACAAAATGCCATTCGGTTAAATGCCAGACTCTGTAAACCATGTTTTTTATTATACCACTGGAATTTTTCGCTGGCCGGGTCAAAACGGCAAAGACCGTTATCGGTGCTTATCCATAGTATTCGCTTTATATCCTGTTGTATCCCCATAATTGTATTACTCGGTAGACCATTGGAAGTATTATAGCGTTTGAGAATTTCTCCTTGGCTATTTATTAATAAAAGGCCAAACAGGTTATCACCCACCCAAAAATTTCCTGTTTCTTTGTCTTCCAGTATGGAACCCAAAACGAAAAGCGGTCCCCTGAAATAATCTATATAAGAAACAAATTTCCCGGTGACGGGGTCAAATTTTGTTATCCCCCCTTGATCAGAACAACCAATCCAGATATTTTTTTTTGAATCTTCCGTGATACAATAAACAGCATTACTTCCTAGTCCATTCTTGAATCGTTTTACAACCTCTTTATTAAATATCTCGGCTTCCTGGGGGCTTATTTTTGTCACCTGAATCCCCCAGAACTCGGAATGGTATGGGACAGAAGCGTTCCAATGCCCATATGAAAAATGTGCGTCTGATTTATATTTTAACCGGTAAGTTCCTGTATTTAAACGGATTATTCCCGCACGTATCCGGGCATCTTCAAAGCCATCACTTAAGGTATTGGCAAAATTCATATTCCACATTGATTTTCCCGAAGCATCTTCTATCCATCCCCAATCTTCATTATTTATACTGGTCATTTCTCCCATACCGGTTACCAAAAGGTCAGCTGGTTGAGCAAGATCAAAACTCACAGTCATATTGACATTATCTGCAGGGTGCAAAATGGCAGCCACCCGCCGGTCAGGAGTGGTGCACTGAGTGATTAGGTTGAATAGTTCATGCGTATAGCTGCTGTCCGCTTTTTGGTAATAAGTAAATGTGTTGTTGTCATAATCAAAATGGTTTAGTCCTGTATAGGTACCAATCCATAATGTTCCATCAGAAACTGTTTTTAGAAAAGTTATCCCATTATACATGAGGCTATTTGCTCTTGAAGTGTCATGTACAAAATGACTAAAGCTGCCTTTCTTGCGATCCATTAAATTAAGGCCACCACTTGTAGCCACCCAGAACCTTCCTTTCTTATCTTCTGCAATAGATGAAACGGCTCCCTTGCTTATTGAATTTCCATTATGTTCTTCATGGCGGTAGTGCGTATAACCACCTGTTTTTTTATCATACCGGTCCAGTCCGGTATTTGTGCCAATCCACATGATACCTGGTTCTGAAGGAGTTTCATAAATTGAATTAACCGTGGCATCCTGCAGGCTGTTTGGGTTACCCGGAATATTGTTGAACAGTGGAAATTGGTTGATGCGGGATTCTTTGTTCATTCCTGAACTGTATGAACCTAACCAAACCATGCCGGTCCGGTCAACAAAAGTGCATGAAATATATCCCCATAAACCATCTTCTTTTTTTTCATCTGGCACATACCGGGTAAACCGGTTGGTCTTTCTATTGTAAAAACTCATCCCTGTATTACCATGAAACCAGATGTCCCCTTCCGATGTTTCATATGGATTAATTAAATATCCGGAAGCCGGGGTGGAAAGGTCGCCAGGCTTTGAAATATAATGGGCAAACCTATTTGTCACCGGGTCATATCTGTCCATGCCCTTGCCAGTTGAAATCCAGACAAACCCGCTTTTATCCGGGTAAGGGGTTATTAAAACCGTATCGCTCAACAAACTCGCCGTATCTGCTGTATTATGCCTGAATTGCTTGATTTGTCCAGTTTGGGTATTCAGGATATACCAACCTTTAAATGCATAATACGATGAAATGTATAACTCCCCCTGCTTGCCGGCAGTAATGCCGCCTATTTTTCTAAAATCTTCAGCCATTGCAGGTGATAGATTGGGTTCATAGCGAATGAATTTATCTTTTTTAGGGTCAAGCCGTTGCAGTACGTTTTCGTTTTCACCAATTGTACTTATCCAAATTATCCCATTTTTATCTTCTGCAAAACCAAAATGTTCATATTCATAATATATACTATTGCCGGTGAGGTGGTGGGGGTTTTCCCGGTCATTGTTGAAATAATCCCAGGTACTCGTTTTTGGATTGAACCTGTTTAATATTGATTTACCATTAATTATTCTTATTGTCCAGATATTTCCCTGTTTATCCTGACGGGAAAACCGGATACTCGGAAAACTATTATTTACGCTGCTATATTTGTCCGGGTATTCAATAAAACGCCCGGTTGCCCTTTCAAAGCGGAACAGGCTTTTACTGCCAATCCAGATATCACCATTCCTGTCTTCCCATAATGAGCCTACAGTCCCTCCCTTTAAACTATATGGACTATCCGGATTATTTTGATAAGAAGTCATTATATTTCCATCATAACGCACGAGCCCGTTCAGTGAGCCCAGCCATATAAAGCCCAGATGATCCTGTAATATGCAGAATACCGCGTTTACCGGTAGCCCGTTAGCCACAGTTAAGTGCTCAAAGCGGATACGCTGAGGAGTCTGCTGGGCAATCGATAGCATTGATGAAAAGCTGAGGACAAAAAGTAAAAATATTTTTCTCATAAACCCGACAGGTTAAAATATCGATCAGGCGACAACATGATACGCACAAGAACATCAGGTCAGTTGATTTCATCTTCCTGTTCCCCATCAAGCACAGTTAAAATGGATGACTTAAAAGATGAAGGCAGATTGATAGGGAAGGATGATGATCTGAAGTTAATAAAAATTGATTGGCTCATGTCAAAACTTCCATTCATAGTCATAAAATAACCGGACAATTATATAGCATTAAGTATGACTTTTTGTTATTGGTCGGTCACTGTATGATAGGAAAAATGACTGGCTGATCAATTTTTCATGAATCATTAATATCACTGGAAGGGACAATTCAGAGTTCCGAAGGCCGATGGGCTTGTCTTAGATGGCCATCGGGCATTACAAGATTGGCCATTTATTTACCAACGTATTTTTGTGGTTATTTTGACTTTTCGGTTTTCGATTT
>Ga0070731_10003953_pt1 | contig 13056 bp, 16 predicted proteins | sample Coa_R1_2_FD_66448 | JGI IMG/M metagenome (GOLD analysis project Ga0070731, IMG submission 66448) | Surface soil microbial communities from Centralia Pennsylvania, which are recovering from an underground coalmine fire - Coalmine... | ecosystem: Environmental > Terrestrial > Soil > Unclassified ... | reverse complement strand
GGCGCCGCTCGCCGCAACGGCGATCTGCGGCAAATGCTGTTCGAAGCTCAGCGCCGCTTCAGCACGAACCAGAACGTGCCGTCGGCCTCGCCGTGCTCGAGCAGCGCGTTGCCGGTCTGGCGCGCGAACGCCTCGAAATCGCGGACGCTGCCCGGATCGGTCGCCGTGATCCGTATGGTCTGGCCCGACGCCATGTCGTTCAGCGCCTTTTTCGTGCGCAGGATCGGCAGCGGGCAGTTCAAGCCGCGCGCATCGATTTCGCGATCGATCGTCTGCATGGAGGAAAACGCAACGCGAAGGGGTTCGTTGATTATACCGAGCGTACCTCGAAAGCTCGTTATCAATCCGCGTCGCGGATTTTCTTCACCAGCGCCGTCGTCGACCGCTCGTAGACAAACGGAATCGCCACGAACCGCCCGCCGCGCGCGAGCACCTCGGCAGCCCCCACCGTCGTGGCGAGCGAATAGTCGCCGCCCTTGACGAGCACGTCGGGTGCGCACCCGATGATCAGATCGAGCGGTGTATCGGTGTCGAACGGCACGACCAGGTCGACCGACGCGAGCGCGGCAAGCACCGCCATCCGATCGTCGAGCGTGTTGATCGGGCGTTCGGCGCTCTTGCCGAGGCGCCGGGCCGACGGATCCGAATTGACGGCGACGACGAGCGATGCGCCAAGCGCCTTCGCCTGTTCGAGATAGGTGACATGACCGCGGTGCAGGATGTCGAAGACGCCGTTGGTGAAGACCAGCGGACGCGCGAGCGCGAGAATGCGCTCGAGTGCGTGCGCGGCATCGGCGAGCTTCGCTTCAGAAGTCGGTTGACAGTTGTCAGTTGTCAGGAGCGGCGGCATCAGGTCTTCAGTGGCGCGCCATTCAGGCGCGATCGGCGCCATCGCCGACACCCCCAATTGACAACTGTCAACGGACGCTGACAACCGACATCAGTCGATGTACTCGAACAACTTCACCACGCGCACCACGCCCGACGTGGTCGCGGCGATCTGAGCCGCGGCATCCGCTTCCGAATGATGAACGAGGCCCATCAGGTAGACGACCTGCCGCTCGGTGACCACCTTCACCAGGTTCGCGGGAAACTTGTTCTGCTCGACGAAGCGCGCCTTGACCTTCGACGTGATGTACGAGTCGTTCGTGCGCGAGCCGATGCTCGACACGGGACCGACAACGACCTCGTCGTCGACGCGGCGCACCTTCGCGGTCGTGCGCGCGATGTCCTCGATTTGCGTCTTGAGCGCCTGTGTCGGCACTTCGCCACTCAAAAGCACGATGCCGTTGTAGCTCGTCACGTTCACGTGCACGCGATCGCCGAAGCCCGCGCCGACGTTGTTCGCGATCTTGAGCTCGATCGCTTCGTCGTCGGCCTGCGCGCCCACCGAGCGTCGATCGGCGACGACGAGCGCGGTTCCACCGGCCGCCGCACCGATGACGAGCGGCACGCAACCGGACAGCAACACCGAGGCGGCGGCCAGCATCGCGAACATTGCCAAGAGCAGTCGTTTCGTCATGCATCGTCTCCGAGCAGCGTGGCGTCGACGACGTCACACAGGCAGTGAATGGTGAGCAAATGGACTTCCTGAATGCGCATCGTGCGCTCGTGCGGAACGCACAGGTGGACGTCCTCGGGTGCGAGAATTTCGCCGATGCGCCCGCCACCCTTGCCGGTCAGTGCGACGACCCGCATCTCGCGCTCGTGCGCTGCGATCACGGCGGCGACGACGTTCGGCGAATTGCCCGACGTCGAAATTGCAAGCAGCACGTCGCCTTTGGCGCCGAGGGCGCGTACCTGCTTCGCGAACACCTGCTCGAACGAATAGTCGTTGGCAATCGCGGTGAGCAGCGACGTATCCGTCGAAAGCGAGATTGCCGGCAACTCGGGTCGTTCGCGCTCGAAGCGGCCGACGAGTTCCGCCGAGAAGTGCTGCGCGTCGGCGGCCGAGCCGCCGTTGCCGCACGCGAGGATCTTGCCGTCGGCGAACAGGCAATCGGTCAGCACCGCGCCGGCGTGCGCGATTTCCGCGGCCATCGATTGCGCCGCCGCCTGCTTGAGCGTCGCGCTGTCGGTGAAGTGGGCGCGAATGCGCGCGAGGTGGTCGATCATCGCGGGGAATTCTAATCCACCGCGAGCACGTCGCGTCGCCATTCGATTGCACCTGGATCGAGCGCGTCCATCAGGATCGCGTCGAACCGGCATGGCGGCTCGTCGCGCAGCGACGCGAGATAGCCGCTCGCCGCGGCGACGAGACGCGCTCGCTTGCGCGGCGTGATGCTTTCGGCGGCGCCGCCATACGCGCGCGAACTGCGCAGGCGCACCTCGACGAACACGAGCATGCGTCCGTCGCGTGCGATGAGGTCGATCTCGCCGGCGCGCGTGCGGAAATTGCGCGCCACGATCGCGAGGCCCTGCCGAATCAGGTAATCGGCTGCAAGCGCCTCCGCCAGCGCGCCGGCGCTCGTCAAGGCGTCGAATCGAGCGGCGCGAGCACGCCGTCGCGGTAGACGCCGATGCGCCCCTCGCGCTGGAATTCGCGGCCGGGACCGAGGCTCACGTGGCCGGTCGCGCCGTCGAGGTCGAAGCGTTCGGGTGGTGCATCGGTGAACGAGTCGGCGATGCGGAAGGCATCGCGGCCGAGCGCGTAAAGCCGCGCGAGCGCATCGCTGTCGAAATCGCGCCGCTGCACGTTCGCGAACACCGGCGCATCGGGCGTCAGAAGCCACGGGATCTCGACGACGCGCACCCCGTCGAGATCGCGCGCGACGGCGGGGCTCGGCCGCTCGAACACGAGCCCGCTCGCATACGCGACGATGTTGCCGATGAAGGGTTTCACGAGCGCTGCATGATCGCCGGTGACCGCGAGCACGACCGCGTCGGGCGGATCGCGCGAAAGCGTGCGGCGCAACGCGGTCAACGCCTCGGGAGCAGGATCGAAGCGCAACACGGCGGGCGCCGCGCCGCCGCGCTTCGTCCATTCGCTTGCGAACGATGCCGCGAGTCGTTTCATCAGCGGCGAATCGCCTTCGACGATGTCGATCGAACGCAACCCGTTCGCGAGCGCACGCCGCGCGAGCGTGCGCCCGTCGCTTTCGACGGTGAGTGGAAACGCATAGATCGCGGGCGGCAACGGCGTGCTTTCGTCGAGCTGATTGAGCGCAAGCGTCCACGGCAGGTCGGCGTTCGCGAGCGCGAGTGTGCGCAAATCGTCGCGAACGAGCGGCCCGACGGCGACGCGAACGCCCTTCGCGCGCGCAATTTGGAACGCCGCGACGACGCCGTCGCGCGCGTGCGGAATGACCATGCACAAGCTGCCCTTGCCGGCCGCGTTGGCAGCATCGAGGAAACCGTCGCGCACCGCGCCCGCTGCCCGCGCGAACGCGGGTTCTTCGAGCGGCAGCACGAGCGCTATGAGATTGCTCGTCGGCGGCGCGGGAATGCGCGCACCCGGCGCCGGCATCGCGGACAATTCCGAAGGTGCAGGCGCGTTCGTCTCCCCGTTCTCGATCGGCGGCGGAAGCTCCTCGTACGCGGGCGGGGGACCGGTGTCGGGCAACGGCGCTTCCTGCGGCGGCGGAGGCGAGATCACGCGCACGCGGGTTGCGGGGCGCATCGGCGCGCACGACAATGCCGCCGCGGCGAAGACGAGCGCGATCAGCGCGCACAATGCGCGTCGCGCCGACAACGGCAGCGAGGCAAAGCGGAATGGCGGAGCGCGCATGAGGGAAGGGACCACGCGATGGACGGTCGACGCTGCGGAAGCCCCGTTCCGCGCCGAGGGCGGCTCATTATATGTGGTGGCGACGCCGATCGGAAACCTGCGCGATGTCACGTTGCGCGCGCTCGACATCCTCGCGAGCGCGGACATCGTTGTCGCCGAAGACACGCGCGTCGTGTCGATATTGCTCGCGCGTTACCGCATCGTTGCCCGCGCGCAGGCGCTTCATGCGCACAACGAAGCGCGTCGGACGCACGCGCTGATCGCGGCGCTCGACGCGGGACGAAGCATTGCGCTCGCAACCGACGCCGGCACGCCTGCGATCAGCGATCCCGGCGCTCGCCTTGTTCGCGAGGCGCACGCCGCCGGGCATCGCGTCGTACCGATCCCGGGCGCGAGCGCGCTTTCGGCCGCGGTGTCAGCAGCGGGCCTGGTGGCGACGCGCTTCGCGTTCATTGGATTCCTGCCGCCGCAGGCGAAGGCGCGTCGCGAGTGGCTGACGATGATCGCGCGTTGGCCGATCGCGCTCGTGTTCTATGAGGCGCCGCATCGGATCAAAGCGACGCTCGAAGAAATTGCGGGCGTTCTCGCTCCCGCCCGCATGCTGACGATCGCGCGCGAGATGACGAAGACGTTCGAGACGATCGCGTCGATGCCGCTTGGTGAGGCTGCAAAATGGATGGCGCAGGATGCCGACCGCTCGCGCGGCGAGTTCGTGCTGCTCGTCGACGCGCCGGTCGACGAGGCGACCGATGCGCTGTCGCCCGACGTCGATCGATGGCTCGCCGCGCTGCTGTTGGAATTGCCGCCGTCGCGCGCCGCGCGTGTGGCTGCTGCGGCGACCGGGCTCGCGCGCCAGACGCTCTATGCGCGCGCGCTCGAGATCTCCGCGCGAAGCGCGCGCTGAACGCTCGCTTACACGCCGAGATGCCGCCCGAGCGCTTCGCCTTGCTGCGCGAGCGACGCCGACCACCCTTCCAGCACGACCATGCCCTTTTCGAGCACGATCGCGCGATCGGTGTTGGCGAGCACGAGCCGGTAATTGCGATCGACGATCAGCGACGCGATGCCGCTTTGCCGGATGTCGCCAATCACGCGCCACAGGACTTGCGCGATCTGCGGCGCGAGGCCTTCGGTCGCTTCGTCGAGGATCAGAAGCTCCGGATTGGTCATCAGCGCACGGCCGATCGCGAGCATCTGCTGCTCGCCGCCCGAGAGCGTTTGACCTCCGCTCGATAGCCGCTTCGCGAGTTGCGGAAACGTTTCGAGCACGCGCTCGAACGTCCATCCCGGGCGTGCATCGCCCGGCGGCCGCGCCGCGAGCAGCAGGTTCTCGCGCACGCTGAGATTCGGAAAGATGCCGCGTCCTTCGGGCACGTATGCGATGCCCATTCGCGCGACGAGATGCGCGCGCAAGCCCGTGCATTCGCGGCCGTGCACGAGCACGCGACCCGCGCTCGCGGGCACGAGGCCCATGAGCGTGCGGACGAGCGTCGTCTTGCCCATCCCGTTTCGACCCAGCACGGCCAGCGATTCGCCCATGTTGATCGCGAACGATATGCCGCGCAGCACGTGGCTCTCGCCGTAGTGCGCATGCAGTTCGTGCGTTTCGAGCAGCGCGCTGATCGCGCCGATGTTCATCGGGCTTCGCGCCGATCGATCGCGCTATGCATTCGCGGGCAAGGCGGTCATCGGCTCGCAGGAATCGCCGAGGTACGCGGCCTGCACGGCTGCGTTCCCGCGAATCGCCCCGGGCTCGGCGGATGCGATGACGGTGCCGTTCACCATGACGGTGATTCGATCCGCGATTCGAAATACCGCGTCCATGTCGTGCTCGACCAGGAGAACCGCGCGGCCCCGCTTCAGGCCGGCGAGAAGCGCGAGCATTCGCTCCGTTTCATCCGGACCGATGCCGGCGAGCGGCTCGTCGAGCAGCAGCACCGTGGGGGCCGTCGCGAGGCACATCGCGATTTCGAGTTGTCGCTTCTGGCCATGCGACAGCGTGCCCGCGACGCGCTGCGCTTGCGCGGTGAGCCCGGCCTGCTCGATCGCCTGCTCGGCCTGCTCACGGCTTTGTGGACAGCGTTGGGCCCTCGTCCACAGATCGAGCGGATGCTGAAAGTGCGCCTGCGCGGCGAGGCGGCAATTCTCGAAGACCGTCGCGTTCCGAAAGATCGTCGTGCGCTGATAGCTTCGGCCGATGCCCGCGCGCGAGCGTCGCGGTTGCGGCCAGTGCGTCACGTCGCGGCCGTGCAGATGGACGCGGCCGCTGCTGGCGGCGATTTCGCCGGACAGCACGTTGACGAGCGTCGACTTGCCCGCGCCGTTCGTGCCGATCACCGCATGCACTTCGCCGCGAACGAGCGCAATCGACGCGCGATCGACGGCGGTGAGCCCGCCGAAGCGACGCGACACGTCGCTCGCCGTCAGCAGCGTGTCATCCGGCATGCGGAATCGGCATGCGAAGGCGTCGAAATCGCGCGGGCAGCGCGACGACGCCGTTCGGCATCAGCGCGACGCACGCGATGATCGCAAGGCCGAGCGGCAATTGCCAATGCCGAGCGAAGGCGCCGAAGACCGCTTCCGACTGAAAGACCTCCTTCAGCAGCACGAACACGAACGCACCGAGCACGGGTCCACGCAACGTCCCGATGCCGCCGAGGATCAGCGTCAGCAGCACGGCGCCGGATTGATGCCACGCGAGGATCTCGGGATTGACGAATCCATCTTTCACCGCGTGCAGAAACCCTGCGACGCCCGCGAGCGCGCCGGCGAGCGTGAACGCCGCGAGCTTGTACGGATACGTCGAGAATCCGGACGCACGCATCCGCTGCTCGTTCGACTTGATGCCGGCGAGTGCCTGGCCGAAGCGCGCGCGGCCGATGAGCGCGAGAAGCGCGTAGACGACGACCAGGCAGCCGAGCGTCGCGTAGTAAAGCGTCATCGGCCGTCCGAGGTCGAGAAGCGTGACGTCGCCGATCGCGAGCCGCGGTTTCGCATACAGATAGAGCCCGTCGCTGCCGCCCGCCAGGCTCGTATCGTGAAAGACGAAGTACGTCATCTGCGCGAACGCGAGCGTCACCATGATGAAGTAGATGCCGCGCGTGCGCAGGCACAGCGCGCCGATCACGCATGCCGCGATTGCCGCGATCGCGAGAACGGGGGGAAGGAGCCAGGCGAGCGATGGCGCATCGGTCTTCGCCGACAGCAACACGGTCGCGTAGGCGGCGATTCCGAAGAACGCGGCGTGACCGAACGAGACGAGGCCGGTGCCGCCGACGAGCAACTCGAGCGACAGCGCGAAGATCGCGAGGATCATCGTCGTCAGCACGAGATCGACGTAGAACCCGCCCCCGATGTGCGGAAACAGCGCGAGCACGACGAGCGCGGCAGCGAGCGGCCAGAATTTCAAGAGGCGGCCGATCGCGGGCGGGATCGCGATGCGCGGGAGCTTCACGCGGTCCTGAACAAGCCTTCGGGACGCCACAAGAGGATTGCCGCCATCAGCACATAGACGAGCAGGCCCGCGATCTGCGGCATGAACACCTTGCCGAACGTGTCGACGAAGCCGACCAGAAGCGAGGCGGTGAGCGCGCCTCTCACCGAGCCGATGCCGCCGATCACGACGACGACGAACGACAGGATCAGCACCTGGTTGCCCATGCCCGGATACACCGACGACGCTGGCGCCGCGATCATGCCGGCGAACACGGCGAGCGCGACGCCGCCCGCGAACACGATCCGATATAACAGGCGGATGTCGATGCCGAGCGCCTGCACCATCTCGCGATTGCTCGCGCCTGCGCGAATCGCCATGCCGACGCGTGTGCGCGTGATGACGAGATAGAGCGCGAGGGCGACCGCCATGCACACGCCGGACATGAACAGTCGATAGACGGCATACGTCATGACGCCGCCAAGCGGAACGGTCCCCGCGAGCCATGCGGGCGGCGCGACGCCGTGCACGTCATCACCGGCGAGAATGCTGCGAAGTTCCTCGAGGACGAGGATCAGTCCGTACGTCATCAGCACCTGCTGCAGATGCTCGCGCTCGTAGAGGTAGCTGACGAACGCCCATTCGAGCACGTAGCCGAATGCGATCGACAGCACGATGCCGATTCCGAGGGCGACGAAGAAGCCGCCGCCGACGTTCGCCGCGGCCCATGGCGCGAGCGCGTAAGCGAGGTACGCGCCGATCATGTAAAAGCTGCCGTGCGCGAGGTTGATGATGCCGAGGATGCCGAAGATCAGCGTGAGCCCGCTCGCGACGAGGAATAGCAGCAATCCGTACTGGATCGCGTTCAGGCACTGCACGAGGAAGACGGCGAGGTCCATTTGCGCTAAGGCGACTTCGAGCAGCTCATTTCATGCTGCATCCCTTGGCCGGATCGGCGAGCGACTTCACCGCCACGCCCTGGTAGCGATTCTCGGTGCCCACGACCTTGCGCAGGTAAATGTCCTGCACCGGATTGTGCGACTTCGACAGCGTGAACGCGCCGCGCGGACTGTCGATGCGCGCCTTCTCGATGGCTGCGACGAGTGCATCGCGCTTCGCGACGTCGCCCTTCACGGCATCGAGTCCGATACCGAGCATCTGCGCGGCATCGTAGCCCTGTACGGCGTAAACGTCGGGCGCGCTCCTGTAGGCCTTTTCGTACTCGGCGCGAAACGCCTTGTCCTTCGGTACGTCGAGTCCGTCGGCATAGTGCAGCGTCGTGAGCATGCCCTGCGCGCTCGCGCCTTGTGCTTCCAGCGTGCCGTCGGTGAGGAAGCCCGGGCCGTAGAGGGGAATCGTCTTGTTCAGGCCGGCGGCCGCATAGTCCTTGACGAACTTCACCGCGCCGCCCCCTGCGAAGAACGCATAGACGGCGTCTGGCTTCGTCGCGGCGATCTCGGTCAACAACGCCTGGAACTCGACGTTGGGAAAGGGCACCGTCAGCTCCTTGACCACTTGGCCGCCGCCCGCTTTCAGGCCTTCCTTGAAGCCTTCGACCGATTCGTCCCCGGCCGCGTATTTCCACGTGATCGTCACGACCTTCTTCGCGCCGCGCTCGCCGGCGACCTTGCCCATCGCGTACGCGGGCTGCCAGTTCGAGAACGAGCTTCGGAAAATGTTGGGCGCGCACATCGCACCGGTCACCGCGCCGGCGCCCGCGTTCGGATCGATCAGCAGCGTGTTCGTCTCCTTCGCGACCTTCGCCATCGCCATCACGACACCGGAGTGCACGGTGCCGACGACGACGTCGACGTTGTCGCGCTTGATCAGCTTGTTGATGTTGTCGACAGCCTTCGACGGCTCGGACTCGTCGTCGACCTTGACGTACTCGATCTCGCGGCCGCCCAGCGTGCCGCCGCGTTCCTGCACGTAGAGACGAAAGCCGTTCTCGATCGCCGTGCCGAGCGCCGCGTATGTTCCGGTGTACGGCAGCATGAAGCCGACCTTGATCCTGTCCTGCGCGCTCGCTACGCTCGCTACCGCGCAAAGCGCCGCGACAAGGCCGATGCGCGAAACGGTTGCACGAAACCTCATGACATTCCTCCCCCGTTGGCCGCGCCGTCCGAACGGCGCGCGATGAAATCGGTGACGGTGCGCGTCAGCGCCTCCGGTTGATCGCGTTGCGGCGAATGACCGCAATTCGCGAGCACCACGATCTTCGCATGCCGCGCGCGTGCGCGGATGCCTTCGACCTGAGCCAGCGTTCCGTACTCGTCGTTCGCGCCTTGCACGACGAGCAGCGCGCAACGAACCTTCGCCACCATCGCTTCGATCGACCAGCCGCGAAACGCCGGGTCGAGCCAGACGTCGTTCCAGCCGAAAAACGCCGAGTCGACGTCGGCGTGGTAACGGCCGAGGCGATCGCGAAGATCGCCCGCCAGGTACGTCGTGCGCGCCGCCGCGATGCTTTCGATCGACATGTCCTCGACGAAGATGTGCGGCGCGAGGGCCACGACGCCGGCCACTCGCTCGGGAAACGTCGCGGCGTAGATCAGCGCGATCGACCCGCCGTCGCTATGCCCAAGAAGCCACGGTTGTTGACCTCGTGCGCCGACGCCGAGCTTGCCGAAGAGGCGCGGCAGCACGTCGCGCGCCTGGGCGTGCATGAAGTCGACGGGCCAGCGCTCGTGATGCCTGCGCGGCGTGGATCGGCCGTAGCCCTCGCGCGAGAACACGAGCCCGCGAAAGCCGCCGGCGTCGCAAAGCCGCTGCGGATAGTCCTTCCACATCGCGACCGAGCCCAGGCCCTCGTGCAGGAAGACGACGAGCGGCGCGGAACGCTTGTGATCGCGCTCGCGGCGGGACGGTTCGATCCATCGGTATTCGAGCGCGACCTGGCGCCCGTCATGCGCGATGTCGACGAACGAGACCGAGCTCATCGGCGTGGCGTCGCGCTTCACGCCGGCGAGCCGCTGTGCCATCACGATCGTCTCTGCTCGCGCTCGCGCAAGCGGAATCGCTGGATCTTTCCCGTTGCGGTCTTCGGCAGCTCCGGGACGAACTCGATGTAGCGCGGGTATTTGTACGGCGCGAGCTTGTCCTTGACGAACGCCTTCAGCGCATCTTCGAGGCCGCCATCCGCACACTGTCCGGGCTTCAGCACGACGAACGCCTTGGTCTTCGTCAAACCTTCGGTATCCTGCTTGCCGATCACCGCCGCTTCGAGTACGGCCGGATGCTGGACGAGCGCGGCCTCGACCTCGAACGGCGACACGTAAAGGCCGCTCACCTTCAGCATGTCGTCGCCGCGGCCCGCGTAGACGTAGTAACCGTCGGTGCACCGAATGTACTTGTCGCCGCTCTTCGTCCATTCGCCCTGGAAAGTGGCGCGCGACTTGTCGCGGTTGGTCCAGTACATGAGCGCGGCGCTCGGTCCGCGAATGAAGAGGTCGCCGACTTCGCCGTCCGCGACGGCGCGTCCATCCTCGCCGCGAAGCTCGACCTCGTAGCCCGGCACCGGAATGCCGGTCGTGCCGTAATGGACGTCACCCGCGAGGTTGGAGAGGAAGATGTGCAGCATCTCGGTCGAGCCGATGCCATCCAGAATCTCGACGCCGAAGTGCGCCGTGAAGCGTTCGCCGATGTCGCGCGGCAACGCTTCGCCGGCGGACACGCAAAGTCGCATCGCAACATCGGTGCGTGCGGGAAGATCGGGTGCGGCGAGCATGGCCGCGTAAAGCGTCGGAACGCCGTAGAACACGGTCGCGCGATGCGCCACGAGCCGCTGGAACACGGCCTTGGACGTCGGACGCTCGGCCATCAGCACGGTCGTCGCGCCGGCCGACAGCGGGAACGTGAGCGCGTTGCCAAGTCCGTAGGCGAAGAACAGCTTGGCCGCCGAGAAGCACACATCGTCTTGCGTGAGACGAAGGACGTTCTGCGCGTAAAGCGCGTCGGTCCAATAGGCATTGGCATGCGTATGCACGGCGCCTTTCGGCGCGCCCGTCGAGCCGGATGAATAGAGCCAGAACGCGATGTCGTCGGCATGCGTTGCCGTCGCCTCCGCTTCGCGCGCATTGGCGACGTCCGTTGCGAAGCGCCGATGCGTCGGCGTTCGCGCGTCATCGATGATCCAAACCGTCGCCACTTCGTGCGTGCCCGATTCCATGGCGCGTTCGAGCGAAGGCAGCAACGCGGCCGATACGATGGCCGCGCGCGCTCGACTGTGCGCCAGCACGTACGCGTAGTCGGCTGGCGTCAGCAACGTGTTGAGCGCGACGGGAACGATGCCCGCATGCAGCGCACCCAGGAATGCGACGGGCCAGTCGACGCTGTCGTGCGCGAGCAGCAGGATGCGTTCCTCGCGCCGCAGTCCCTGCTCGCGCAACATCGACGAGCACCTGCGTATCCGGCTCGCGAGCTCGCCGTAAGTGAGCTTCGTCCGGTCGTCGATGTACGCGATGCGATCGGCGCGTGCGGCGTTGCGCGCGATCAGGTGTTCGGCGAAGTTGAACGAGGGCGGCGGCGAAAGAGGTGTCGTCATGGCAAGCCGCGCGTCGCTCGCGGAATCGCCGTGTCACGCGGCGGCGCTGCATTATAGTGCCGTGCTTCGAAGCAAGGGAGGACCCGCCGCATGACATGGTCGATCGTGGCGCGCGATGCGTCGGGCGCGTTGGGCGTTGCCGTCGCGAGCCGATTCTTCGCCGTCGGTGCGCTTTGCCCGTATGCTCGAAGCGGCGTCGGCGCGATTTCGACGCAGGCGCTCGTCAATCCGCACTATGGACCGAGGGCACTCGATCTGCTCGCGCACGGGGAGGGCGCGACGCGCGCGATCGAGACTTTGACCGCGAACGATGCGGGACGCGATCAACGACAAGTGCACGTTGTCGATGCGGCCGGCGACACTGCCGCACATACCGGAGCGCAGTGCATCGACTGGTGCGGACATCGCACGGGTGACGGCTTCTCGGTGGCGGGCAACATGCTCGCCGGTCCCGCGGTCATCGAGGAGACCGCGCGCGCGTATCGCGACCACGCGCATCTTTCGTTCGCCGAGCGCCTGATCGTCGCGATGCAGGCCGGCGAGGCGGCGGGAGGCGACAAGCGCGGCAAGCAGGCCGCTGCGCTCCGGATCGTGACCACCGAAGACTATGCGCTGCTCGATTTGCGCGTCGACGACCATGCTGACCCGCTTGTCGAATTGCGCCGGCTCTTCGACGTGAGCCTCGAACGCTACCAGCCGTTCGTGTCGTGCCTGCCATCGCGAAAGAATCCGCTCGGCATCGTCGATCGCGCAGTGATCGAGCGCGAGATCGAGCGATTTCGTGCAACGCGCGAAACCGGCAATCGATGAAGTTCGCGGACTTTCACGTGGGACAGAAGCTCCGCTTCGGTCCGGCGGACATCTCCGAGGCCGAGATCGTCGCGTTCGCCCGCGAATACGATCCGCAATGGTTCCACGTCGACGTCGAGCGCGCCAGATCGAGCCGATGGCAGGGTTTGATCGCAAGCGGCTGGCAGACGTGCGGCATCGCGATGCGGCTCATCGTCGAGGGCGCGCTTGCCGAGTCCGAGTCATTTGGCTCGCCAGGGCTCGAATATCTGAAGTGGCTCGCGCCGGTTCGCCCCGGTGACGCCTTGACGGTGAACGCCGACGTGCTCGACGTGCGAAGATCGGAAAGCCGGCCTTCGCTCGGCCTCGTGCGCTGGCGCTGGCAGGTCGTCAATCAGAACGATGTCGCGGTGCTGGAACTTGTCGCGACGAGCCTGTTCGATCTGGTTCCGGTCTGATCGATTTCCGTCGTTGCGCCGCCGCGCACATCGATGGGTGGGCCCGCCTGGGATCGAACCAGGGACCAAACGATTATGAGTCGTCTGCTCTGACCGACTGAGCTAC
>Ga0070731_10003951_pt1 | contig 13061 bp, 11 predicted proteins | sample Coa_R1_2_FD_66448 | JGI IMG/M metagenome (GOLD analysis project Ga0070731, IMG submission 66448) | Surface soil microbial communities from Centralia Pennsylvania, which are recovering from an underground coalmine fire - Coalmine... | ecosystem: Environmental > Terrestrial > Soil > Unclassified ... | reverse complement strand
ACGGTGTGCAACGAGATCTTTCGCGAGATTGTGCGACAGAGCCGGCAGTTCGCCTCGCGGGAGCTGCTGATACTGGCTCATCAGGACGTCGTGGATCGCCTCCTGGACGAGGAGTCCGCCACCTTGGGCGAGCTCGAAGCCCAGATCGGCCGGCCCATCCGCCTGCAGGTCGAGGCGCTCTACGGCGTTGATCAATACGACGTCGTACTCGTCTAGGGGACGTGTGAGGAGGGCATGACGCCAGCGGAGGATCCTGCCGTGGCCGCGCAAGTGTCGCGCGCCACCTGGCGGCGGCGCGGTGCGCTCGCCGGCGCCTTGCTGGCGCTGCTCGCGCTCGGGGTTCTTACCTACCCGCTGGCGGCCCTGCGCGTGCCCGAGCAGCGCGCGCGCCTCGAGGATCTGCTGCGCCACGAGACCGGTCTCGAGGTGCGTTTCAGCCGGCTCACGCTGCGCTGGGGCTGGCTCGGGCCCGAGGCGGTGTTGCACGATGTGCAGCTCGGCGCACCGGGCGCGGCGCGGCCGACGCTGCGCGCCCGGCGCCTCATCGCCAGCCTCGACCTGTGGCGACTGACGCGCGGCGGCGAGCTGAGCGCAGGCCGCATCACGCTCGAGGACCCCGCCATCGACCTCGCGCCGGATGCGGCCGGCCCGCAACCGGCCGGCGCGGGGCGCGACAGCGATGCACTATCGCCTGCACTGCGGGTGCTCGCCGGCTGGCGTGGCGGTGGCATCGACATCGCCGGCGGTACGCTGCGCGTGCCGCTCTCGACACAGCCGCCGCTCAGCCTCGGCATCCGCCATGCGCAGCTGCGCCGACTCGGCGCGCGCTGGAGCGCGGACGCGCAGCTGCTGCTGCCGGCAGGCCTCGGCGCGGATGCGCAGCTGGCGCTGCGTCTCGAGGGCGAGCCGGCCGTGCCCGAGGGTCTCAACGGCACGCTGACACTCTCCGGGCAGCAGCTCGAGCTCGCCGCCTGGCGCCCCCTCGCCGCAGGTCTCACCCTCTCGTCCTACCTTCCTGCCGCGGGCCGCGCCGATCTCACCCTGCGCGCGCAGCTGCGCGGTGCGCACCTGGCGCAGATCGAGGGGCACGTGGAGGCCGCGCAGCTCCGCTGGCGGGGGAGCGCTGCGGATGCGCTCACGCTGCCGCAGGTCGCGGCCGACTGGCAGCTCGCGCGCAGCGGCCCCGGCTGGCAGCTCAGCGCGAAAGCGCAGGGCCTCGGGGCGGAACGCGAAGCGACACTCACGCTCACGGCGGCCGGCCACGGCAGTACCGTGCACGGCGTCGTGCAGCACGTGCCCCTGCCACTGCTCGCCGCCCTCGCCAACCTGTCCGCGCCCGAGTTGCCGCTGCAGAGGCTGGCCCTCGGCGGCGAGGCGCGGCGACTGGAGTTCGACTGGGATGGCGGGCGTGCGCCCGGCGCACGGCTGAGCACGGCAGCGCAGCTCGAGGATGTCGCCATCGCCATCGGTGCGGCGCGCCTGCGTGGGTTCAGCGCACAACTCTCCGGCAGCCCGACGGCTTTCACGGCGCAGCTCTCGGGCGATGATGCGGCACTGGACTTTCCGGGCGGGGGCGGCGAGCGCCTCGGACAGCTGCATCTCTCGAGCCTGCTGCGCTTCGAGCGCGCCGCGCCCGGCTGGTCGCTGTCGAGCGATGCGCTGAGCGTGACGCGCGGTGAGCTGCGCGTGACGGCGCGCGCGGCGCTCTCCGCGCCCGCGCAGCGCGCGCCGCTGCTGCGCGCCAGTCTTGCCATCGAGCACGCCGACGTGACGCTCTTCGCCGGCATGCTTACGGCCGACTCGCTGCAGCGCTTGGGCGCCGACCTGCCGCGCCCGGAGAGCGGTCGGCTCGAGAGGCTCACCCTGCGCTGGAACGGGCCGCTCGCTGCGACCGTGAGCCAAGCGGGCGCCGGGTTCGAGGGCGCAGCCAGCGTGCACGGGCTCAGCCTCGCGGCCGCAGGCGACTGGCCGCGCCTCGAGAACATTGCCGCTGAGCTCAGCTGGCACGACGCGCGCGGCCAGGCGCGCATCGCTGCTGCCGACAGTGGCAGTCTTCACCTGCAGGGCGGCAGCCTCGCCTGGGACCTGCACGGCGTGCAGCGCTTGCGCCTGGCGGCGCTCCTGAGCGGCGATGCGCAGGAAGGGCTCGACTGGCTGCGGGGGCATCCGCAGCTCGCCGGGCGCCTGAGCGCCGCGGGCGCCATCGACCTGCGCGGTGCGACGCGCACCGCGCTCGCCGTCAGCGTGGCGCGCAGCGGCGCTCCACACGTGCGCCTCGCGACGCTGCTCGATGGCGCGCAGCTCTATGCGGTGGCGGGCCTGCCGCCGATCGAGTCACTGCGCGGCACACTCACGGTCGATGACGGACACCTGCAGCGCTCACAGCTAACTGGCCAGTGGCTCGGCGGGGCGGTCACGCTGCTCGCCGGCGAGCGTTCCGGCCGGCACGGGCCGCTGCCGGTATTGAGCGGCCACGGCGTGGCCGCCGCGCCCGAAGTCCTCGCGGCGGCGCATGCGGGCACTGCGATGACGCAGCTGGCGGGGACCACGGAGTGGCGCGCGCAGCTGCTGCTGTCGCCGCAAAACTGGCGGCTGCGCGCCGAGTCGAGTCTCGCGGGACTTGCGAGCATGCTGCCGGAGCCGTTCGCCAAGGCCGCAGCGACCCCACTGCCGCTGCACATCGAGCTCGGCGGCGCCGACTCCGCGGCACTGCTGCAGGTGGCGCTCGGCGAGCGGCTGCACGCGGTGGCGCGGCTCGAGCGCAGCGGCGACACCTGGCGCATCGAGCGCGCTGCGCTGCGCCTGGCGGCGGGAGTGCCGGCGCTGCCAGCGCAGCCGCAGCTGCTCCTCGACGGCCGCGTCGCGCACCTCGATCTGCCCGCCTGTCTCGCGCTGTGGCGCGCGGCGAGCATCGACCGCGCGCTGCCGCCGCTGCAGGCGCAAGTGAGCGCCGCGACGCTCACGGCCGGCAGCCATCGCTACGATGAGGTGCTGCTGAGTGCACGCGCCGATGCGGCGGGCAGCGCGCTCACGCTCGCCTCCGCCGGGCTCTCGGGCGATGCACGCTGGCCGGCCACCATCAGCGCTGCGCAGCCGGCGAGCGTGCATCTGCAACGCGTGGCACTGGCGCCGCCCGCCGACGCGCTGCTGGCTGCGGGCCTTGCCGCCGCGCTCGCTCCGGCGAGCGAGCTCAGCGTCGATGAGCTCACCCTGGACGGCCACGCGCTCGGGCGGCTGACGGCGCGGCTCGCAGCGCAGAGCGGCACGCTCAGGGTGGACGAGTTCTCGCTGCAGGGCGCGGCCGCCGTCAGCTCCGCCAGCGGCCAGTGCCGCGACGGCGGGTGCCAGCTGCGCTTCCGGCTCGACAGCCACGACGGCGCCGCGACGCTCGCAGCCTTCGGCCTGCGACCCGAGGCGAGCGCCGCGCACGCGCAGCTCAGTGGCGAGCTCGAGTTCGCCTGGCCTGCGGAGGCGCCACTTGCAACGCTCGGCGGCCATCTCCATATGCAACTGGAAGATGGCAGTGCGAGCGCGCGCCCAGGATCCGCGCCGCGTTTCGCGCTGCTGGCGGTGCCGGCGCTGCTGGCGGGGCTGGGGCCCGCCGCGGGTGCGCCGGGCGGCGCGCTGCATTTCGACCGCCTGGTCGCCGACTACCAGCTGAGCGACGGCGAGGCCAGCACTATGGGGCTGCATTTCGATGGCGATGCCGAGATCCTGGTCCGGGGCCGTATCGGGCTCGAGCGCCAGGACTACGACCAGCAGGCCTGGATCCTGCACGGCGAGGAGCGCCTGCCGGCCCCGGTCCGGCGGCTGTCCCCGACACCCCGCGTGGCCGCGGCCTGGCTTGCGCTGCGGGAACTCTTCGGCGCCGGGGCGTCGGACCCCAGAGGAAACGCCCTGCGTTTGCGGGGAGCCTGGAACGACCCCATAGTGAGCCCGGCAGAATGAGGTAAGGCATGAAGGTTGCGGCACTGCAAATGACCTCGGGCCCGGACGTGGCAGCGAACCTCGAGCAGGCCGGGCAGCTGCTCGAGGAGGCGGCGACGCAGGGGGTCCGTCTCGCCGCGCTCCCCGAGAACTTCTCCTTCATGGGCCTCAAGGACGCCGACAAGCGCAGCGTCGCCGAGGCCGATGGCCAGGGCGCGGCGCAGGACTTTCTCGCGGCCAGCGCCAAACGCCTGCGGCTGTGGATCGTCGGCGGCACCATTCCGCTGCGCTCGGGCGCGGATGGGCGGGTCGCCGCGGCATCCCTGGTTTACGACAGCGACGGCCGCCGCGTGGCGCGCTACGACAAGATCCATCTCTTCGACGTCGACCTGCCGGGGCGTACCGAGAGCTACCGCGAGTCGGCGCACGTCGCCCCGGGTTCCACGGCCGCCGTCATCGATACGCCGGTGGGCCGTCTTGGGCTCTCGGTGTGCTACGACGTGCGCTTCCCCGAGCTGTACCGGCACCTGAGCGCCGCCGGTGCGCAGCTGCTCGCGGTGCCGTCCGCGTTCACCAGCCCCACCGGACGCGCGCACTGGGAGACGCTGCTGCGCGCCCGCGCCATCGAGAACCTGTGCTACGTGATTGCGCCGGCGCAGTCGGGCTTCCACCCGAGCGGCCGTGAGACCTACGGCGACAGCATGATCGTCGACTTCTGGGGGCGGGTGCTGCAACGCGTGCCGCGCGGCCGCGGCTGCGCCATCGCCGCGATCGATCTCGCGCGCCAGGCTGGTGTGCGCGAGAGTTTCCCCGCTTTGATTCACCGCACTTTCGCGCCCGAGAGCGGCGCAGGAACCAATCCATGAGCGCTGCTGCCCACGCCGATCCCCTCAATGTCGCCCGCGATCTGATCCTCGCCCCGAGTGGGCTGGATGACGCGCGCCTCGACCGCGTGTTCGGCGAGGTGCTGGCGCACTCGGTGGATTTCGCGGACCTCTATTTCCAGCTGGCGCATCAGGAGTCCTGGTCGCTCGAGGACGGCATCGTCAAGGACGGCAGCGCCAGCATCGAGCAGGGCGTCGGTGTGCGCGCGCTGGCCGGTGAAAAGACCGGCTTCGCCTACTCGGATGAGATCGTGTTGCCGGCGCTCACCGAGGCCTCGCGCGCCGCGCGTGCCATCGCCGTGCAGGGCGGTGAGCGCCGCGTCAGCGCGTGGCGGCAGCAGCTCGGCCACCGGCTATACCTGCCGGCCGATCCCGCCGCCGCGCTCGCGACCGCCGACAAGGTGGCCTGGCTCGAGCGCGTCGACCGCGAGGCGCGGCGCATCGACCCACGCGTAGTGCACGTCACGGCGAGCGTCGTGGCGGTGCACGAGGTGGTGCTGGTCGCCACCAGCGACGGGCAACTGGCAGCAGATGTGCGGCCCCTGGTGCGCTTCAACGTCTCGGTGCTGGTCGAGCAGAACGGGCGGCGTGAGCAGGGTTACGCCGGTGCCGGCGGTCGCTTTTCGCTGGCGGAACTGGTGGCCAACGAGCGGCCGCTGGCGCTAGCCCGCGAGGCTGCGCGCCAGGCGCTCATCAATCTCGAGGCGGTGCCGGCGCCCGCCGGCACCATGACCGTGGTGCTCGGCCCGGGCTGGCCTGGCATCCTGCTGCATGAGGCCATCGGCCACGGCCTGGAGGGCGACTTCAACCGCAAGGGCACCTCGGCGTTCGCCAACCGCATCGGCGAGCAGGTGGCCGCGCCCGAGTGCACCGTGGTGGACGACGGCACGCTGTCGCGGCGCCGCGGCTCGCTCAACATCGACGATGAAGGCACGCCCACCCAGTGCACCACGCTCATCGAGAACGGCGTGCTGCGCGGCTACATGCAGGATCGCCACAACGCGCGCCTGATGGGCGTTGCAGCCACCGGCAACGGGCGCCGCGAGTCGTTCGCGCACATGACGCTGCCGCGCATGACCAACACCTACATGCGTCCGGGCCCGCACGCGCCGGAGGAGATCATCCGCTCGGTGGAGCGCGGCATCTACGCCGTCAACTTCGGCGGCGGCCAGGTGGACATCACCTCGGGCAAGTTCGTGTTCTCCGCGAGCGAGGCCTACGCGATCGAGAATGGCCGCATCGGCGCGCCGCTCAAGGGCGCCACGCTGATCGGCAACGGTCCGGACGTGCTGACGCGCGTCTCGATGGTGGGGAACGATCTTAAGCTCGACGACGGCGTCGGCACCTGCGGCAAGGACGGGCAGAGCGTTCCCGTGGGCGTCGGCCAGCCGACGCTGCGCATCGATGCACTCACCGTGGGCGGCACCGCCTGAGATTCTGTCAAGCCTGACCCGCGCCGCGGCGGTGTAGGCGTCAAGGACGCCGACAGCCTTGTCGGAACTCCGCGACATCGTGACCGCCAAACACTAGGGTGTGATTCTGCACACGCTCGGGAAGCCCGCGAGCTTCTACCGTGATCGGGCGATTTGCACAGGCGAAGAAGGGAATGCCATGCCAGCGAAAGATGCCACCGTCGACACCGTCGAGACTCAGAAGCTGAACCTGCCTCCGGAGCTGGTGGCGGAAGTGCGCCGCACGCACCAGGGGCGCGGCGTCGATTTCAAGGTCGCGGCATTCCAGCCGACGCTGTGGGAGCGTCTGGCACGACTGTTGGGTCTGCGCTGACGGGGCCGGCACCGCCGCCACCCTGTTAGGTAACACCGGCAGGCTCATTTCCAACTTGCTGCCCTGTCGAGTTAGGATGGGGCCATGCAGCGCCGCGCGCCCCACCTATCCCGCCCGGTATACGAGTTCCTGCCCTGGATTTACATAATCTGCGGAGTGCTGCTGCTCATCGCCAGCTATCTGCTGTCCGGCTTCGCCAAGCTGAGCCTCGCGGTCGGCCTGGCCGGACTCGCGGGCGTGGTGGGGGGCTACGTGGTGTTGCTGCGGCGGCGCGATTACCGCGCGCTGCGCGCCGAGTACGCTGACCCCGACTCGCTCGGCGACGACAAGCCCTGAAAGCGCCTAGCCGCGGCGTGCGGCGGGCTCGCCCTGGGGGATCGGGCTTTCGGCCGTCTCACTCGGCGCCGGCGGCTCAGGCAGCGCCTTGATTCCCGGCACGGTGTCGGTCTGCGTGGCGCGGCTGCGCGGGGCGCGCTCATCCACGTAGATCAGCTCGTGCTTGCCGACCAGCACCACATCGCCGTCGTTCAGGTAATGGCGGCGCACGCGGTTGGACTTCACATAGATGCCGTTGGTGCTGTTGAGATCCTCGATCACGCACGAGTGTTCGGTGGTGATGATCTGGCAGTGGTGGCGGCTGACGAAGCGGCTGTCGATCTGCACGTCGTTATCTGGCGTGCGGCCGACGATCAGCCGTCCAGGCTTGAGCGGCACGTCCTGCACGGTGCGGCCCTCGGCGGCCACCAGCAGGTGGCCGTAGGCGGGCGCAACGACCCCATCACGGCCGCCCGCGGCGCGCGGCAACTCGAGCTCGGGCTCCGGCGGATGCTGGTGGACACGCGCGCCGTACTCCTTCCACTGCAGCTCCGCGACCGCGCTGGCGACGTCGGCGCTGGTCACTATGCCGCGGTCGGCGGTGAAGGCCGCCATCATCGCCGTGTCGCACAGCGTGTTGATGAGACGCGGCACACCGCCGGTGTAGCGGAAGATTTCCGGGAAGGTATCGGCGGTGAACAGCTCGCGGTCGCCGGCGCCGGCGACGTCCAGGCGGTGCTGGATGTAGCCCTGCGTCTCCTGTTCCGAGAGCGTGGTGAGGTGAAAGCGCAGCCGTACGCGCTGCGTGAGCTGCTCGAGCGTCGGCGCATCGAGCTTGTTGTTGAGCTCGGGCTGGCCGGCGAGGATGATGCGCAGCACCTTCTCCTTGGTGGTCTCCACCCCGGAGAGCATGCGGATCTCCTCCAGCACGCGCATGCGCAGGTTCTGCGCCTCATCGACGATCAGCAGCACCTTGCGCCCCGCGGCGTACTGCTCGATGAGGAAGTTGTTGATGGTGCTGATCAGCTCCGCCTTGCGCATCTTGAACGGCGAGAAGCCGAACTGCACCAGCACTGCCTGCAGGAAATCTATCGCCGACACCTGCGTCTGGTTGATCTGCGCCACTACCACGTCCGCCGGCACTTCCTTGAGGAAGGACTCGATGAGCGTGGTCTTGCCCGAGCCGATCTCGCCAGTGATCACCACGAAGCCGTCGGTGAACCAGATGGTCGACTCCATGTACGCCTTGGCGCGGGCGTGTTGCTTGGAGAGATAGAGGAACTGCGGGTCTGGGCTTAGCCGGAACGGCAACTCCTTGAGTTTGACAGGTTCGAGATACATGGGTGTTGGCTCGCGACCGATGTTACGGGATGCGAACGTCGACGGCCAATTCCTTGATGAGGGCGCGCGCGCGGGCGTCGCGCCGCGCTGCGGTAGCTTCGACCAGTGTGCAATGGCCGACCTTACGCCCCGGGCGCGGCGCCTTGCCGTAGTCGTGCAGGTGCAGGCCCGGCACCGCGAGCAGCTTGGCAGGCGGCGGCAGCGCGCCGATCAAGTTGATCATCGCCGCATGTCCGAGCGCGCGCGTGTCGCCGAGCGGCAGCCCCAGGATCGCGCGCAGGTGGTTCTCGAACTGGCTGGTGCAGGCGCCCTCGATGGTCCAGTGCCCGGAGTTGTGCACCCGCGGCGCCATCTCGTTGGCGATCAGGCGGCTGCCGCGCACGAAGAACTCGATGGTCAGAATGCCGCTGTAGCCAAAGTGCGTCAGTACGCGCATCAGGTAACGCGCCGCCAGCTGCTGCAGGCGGCGCGTTCCGGCCGGTGCGCAGGTGAGGCGCAGGATGCCCTGGCCGTGCACGTTGCCGCACAGCGGGTAGACCGCCATCTCCCCGCCGGTGCTGCGCGCGCCGATGATCGACACCTCGGCGTCGAACGGCACGAACTCCTCGTACAGCAGCGGCACCGCGCCGAGCTGCGCGAAGGCGTGCGCGGCAGCGGCGGGGCTCCTGATCAGCGCCTGTCCCTTGCCGTCGTAGCCCATGCGGCGCGTCTTCAGCACGCCGGGCAGGCCGACGCGCCGCAGCGCGCGTTGCAGCTCGCGCGCAGAGCCGACCGCCTGCCAGCGCGTGGTGGGAATGCGCAGCCGCTCGAACAGGCGCTTCTCGGCGACGCGGTCCTGGCCGGTGGCAAGCGCAGCCAGCGGCGGGCAGATGCGCGTACGTGCCTGGCGCCGCGCCGCCTTGAGGCTTGCCACCGACACGTTCTCCCAGTCGAAGGTGATCACCTCGCACCGCCGCGCCAGTTGCGCCAGCAGGCGCTGGTCGGTGAAAGCCCCGGTGAGCAGCGGTGCGACGCGTCCCGCCGGCGCATCGCGCGCCGGATCGAGGCACAGGAAATCGAGCCCGAGCGGATAGCCCGCCAAAGCGAGCATGCGGCCGAGCTGGCCGGCGCCCACGATGCCGACAGTCATGGGGCGGGCGGTGAGCGCGGATCCGGGTTACCGAGCACGCCCTGTGTCTGCCGCGCGCGAAACGACTCGAGCGCGCTGGCGATGGCGGGATGTCGGTTGCCGAGCACGGCGGCGGCGAACAGCGCCGCGTTGGTGGCGCCGGCGCTGCCGATGGCGAAAGTGGCCACCGGCACCCCGGCGGGCATCTGCACGATCGACAGCAGCGAATCGAGGCCGCCGAGCGTCTTCGACTGCACCGGCACGCCGAGCACCGGCAGGCTGGTCTTGGCGGCGGTCATGCCGGGAAGATGGGCAGCGCCTCCGGCGCCGCAGATCAACACCTCGAGCCCGCGGCCGCGTGCGCCGGAGGCGTACTCGAACAGCAGGTCGGGCGTACGGTGCGCCGACACCACGCGCACCTCGTAGGGCACCGCCAGTTTGTCCAACACGTTGGCGGCGCACTGCATGGTCTCCCAGTCGGAGGCAGAGCCCATGATGATGCCAACCAGCGGTTGCATCACGGCATTGTAGCGAACAATGCCCGCAGAGCGCGAAACAACTCGCGTGCCGCTGCGCCCGCGGTAGCTTCGCGCGCGCGCTCGCGGCGCGCCGCCTCCACGCGCTCGCGCCACGCGGGGAGATCCAGGTCGGGGCGCCAGCGCGCCAGCTCGGCGAGCGCCGGCTCGCCCTCGCTGATCAGCCGCTCACGCCAGTTCTCCAGGCGTTTGAAGCGCTCGCTCTCGCGGGCAGCCTCCGCACCGTGCGCATTGAGCGCCGCGCGGATCGCCGTCAGGTCGAGGGCGCGCATCAGCTTGCCGATGTACTGCCGTTGCCGTGCGCCGGCGGCGCGGCTCTTGATGTGGCGGGCGGCGCGCAGCGCCTCGAGCAGCTCCTCGGGCAGCTCGAGCGCGGCCAGCTCGGCATCGCGCAGCTGCACTAACGCCTCGCCGAGCTCCTGCGCGGCGTGCGCGGCGCGCTTGCGTGCGCTCTTGCTGGGGCGCTCGTCGCCCCCCTCAGCTTCGGGATCCTCTGCCGTGGCACTCACCCGTGGCCAAGCCCATGATCGGCGCGGTCTGCCGCAGCGCGCTGAAGGATGCCGCCGCCGGCTGCTACAATTTAGCTCAAGTCAGCGACGAAGCATCATGTCCGCAGAAAAACTGCCAGCCGAAGTAGCGCTCACCGACATTGCCCGCCTGGCGCTGGAGGAAGCGCAGCGCGCCGGCGCCACGCAGTGCGAGGCGGACGTCTCCCTCAGCCAGGGCCTGTCAGTAAGTGTCAGGTTGCGCGAGGTCGACACGGTCGAGTATCAGCGTGACCGCGGACTCGGGGTGACGGTGTACTTCGGCAAGCGCAAGGGCGCGGCCAGCACCGCCGACCTGAGTGCCGCCGCGGTACGCGAGACGGTCGCCAAGGCCTGCGCCATCGCGCGCTACACTGCCGAGGATCCGTACGCCGGACTGGTGGAGCCGGAGGCGCTGGCGCGCGACATCCCCGACCTCGACCTGGACCATCCGTGGGAGCTGACACCGGAGCGCGCCATCGAGCTGGCGCGCGAGTGCGAGGCGGCGGGGCTGGCGGTGGATGCGCGCCTCAGCAACTCCGAAGGCGCCGCCGTCAACAGCCAGCGGCACACCGGTGTGTACGGCAACTCGCTCGGCTTCCTCGCCGGCTACTCCGCCACCAGCCACTCGATCAGCTGCTCGCTCATCGCCCAGGAGGGCGATGACATGCAGCGCGACTACTGGTACAGCATCGCGCGCGATCCGCAGGACCTCGAGGCGGTGGCGCGCATCGGCCGCATCGCCGGCGAGCGCGCCCTGGGGCGCCTCGGCGCGCGGCGGCTCACCACGCGCAAGGCGCCGGTGGCCTTTGCCCCCGACATGGCGCGCGGCCTGTTCCGCCATTTCATCGGCGCCATCAGCGGCAGCAGCCAGTACCGCAAGGCATCGTTCCTGCTGAACGCCGCCGGCGAGCAGGTGTTTCCCGCGTTCCTCTCCATGCACGAGCGCCCGCACCTGCCGAAGGCGCTCGCCAGCAGCCCGTTCGACCAGGAGGGCGCTGCCACGCACGACCGCGAGCTGGTGCGCGCCGGCGTGCTCGACGGCTACGTGCTCGGCAGCTATTCCGCGCGGCGCCTAGGACTCAAGAGCACCGGCAATGCCGGCGGCATCCACAATCTCTTGGTGGCGAGCGCCGATGGCGGGCTCGAGGCCGCCGCGTTCCTCGAGCGCCTCGGCACGGGACTGCTGGTGACCGAGCTCATGGGGCAGGGCGTCAACAACGTGACCGGCGACTACTCGCGCGGCGCGTCGGGCTTCTGGGTGGAGAACGGCGCGATCGCCTACCCGGTGCACGAGATCACCATCGCTGGCAACCTGCGCCCCATGTACCGCGACATCGTCGCGCTCGGCGGCGATGTCGATGCGCGCGGTGGCATCCGCAGCGGCTCGGTGCTGATCGGCGAGATGACCATCGCCGGGGAGTGAGACGGCGATGAGTGAGCTTGTCATCCGGCGCCTAAGTGCCGCCGATGCCGCCGATTACCGCGCCATCCGCCTCGCGGCGCTGTCGCAGGATGCGCCCGCCTTCGGCTCGACGTACGAAGCGGAAGCTCCGCGGGCGCTCGCCGAGTTCGCCGCGCGCCTGGAGAGCGCGGCGGTATTCGCCGCCTTCGCCGATCGGGTGGTCGTCGGCATGGCGGGTTTCAGGCGCTGCACCGGGGCGCGCGAGGCGCACAAGGCGTTCCTCTGGGGGACCTTCGTCGAGCCCGCCTGGCGGCGTCGCGGCACCGCGCGGGCGCTGCTTGCAGCGCTCCTCGCCGCCGCCACTGCCGAGGTCGAGCAGCTCACCCTGTCGGTGGTGCAGGACAACGCCGCAGCAATCGCGCTGTATCGCGAGTGCGGTTTCCAGGTCTACGGCACCGAGCCGCGAGCGCTCAAGAGCGCGCACGGCTACAGCGATGAGGTGCTGATGGTGCGCTTCCTCTCAGCGCGCGCCTAGGTGGCGCGCGGCGATGAGCGCCGGGCGCGGCACCTCGTCCACCAGATCGCGCAGCGTCAGCTCGCCGCAGCGGTTACGGCGCGCCTCCTCGATGCCCTGCAGGATGCGGTCGATCGGCGGTAGCGGCAGCGGCTGCGGCGCCAGGTGGCCGCTGCGCTGATTGCGCGCCAGAGTGAGAATCTCGTACACGCCAATGCGTGCGATGTCGCGCGCCGGCACCAGCTCGTCGTCGTCGGTGACGATCAGGAGGCCGGCCTTCTCCATCGCGGTGGCCATCTGCGCGACGGCGATGCCGGGCAGTCCCAGCTCCGCGGCCAGGCGGTTGACGCTCCAGCGCCGCCCGCCGGCGACGTGCACGCGGCCGATGAAATACATCAGCTGCAGTGCCAGCTGCTCGATCTCCGCGCTCGACAGGCGCAGCTGCTGCAGGCCGAGCGGCAGATAGGTCGGGTTCTGCACGTAGAACGAGAGGCGCGCGCCTGCGAGCAGGATCAGCCAGCCGAAGTAGGTCCACAGCAGCGCTGCCACCAGGAACGCGAGCCCGCCGTAGACGATGGTGAGGCGCGCCGAGTGCACCACGAAGGCGGTGAACATCCTGCCGACCGCCGCCCACAGCACACCCCCGACACAGGCGCCGGTGAGCGCTGCGCGCCAGTGCACCCGCGTGTTGGGAATCATCATGTAGAGCGCGGTGAAGAAGG
>Ga0070731_10003949_pt1 | contig 13065 bp, 5 predicted proteins | sample Coa_R1_2_FD_66448 | JGI IMG/M metagenome (GOLD analysis project Ga0070731, IMG submission 66448) | Surface soil microbial communities from Centralia Pennsylvania, which are recovering from an underground coalmine fire - Coalmine... | ecosystem: Environmental > Terrestrial > Soil > Unclassified ... | reverse complement strand
GGTCGGACGCTGAACGTCTCTCGCTGCGACTGCGCGTTTGGGCGCGGGGCGGACCGACGCATGGCTCCCTGCTGGCCGATCGCCACGACGGCTACGCGGTGCCCATCGGCGTGCGAGGCGAAGCAACGCAATGGCCGGTTCAGAACTCGTAGCGCGCGCCAAATTGCAGGACGCGCGGTGTATTGAGCGTCCCGTTATACTTGCCGAAGGATCCCTGCGATCCCAGGCTAAGGGAAGACTGGTTCACGTCAAAGGACACTGTATTGGTCACATTGAAGGCCTCGGCGCGGAACTGAATGCTGTGCTTTTCGTCGTACGGCATCACGAATCGCTTGCCCAGGCCCATATCGATGTTGCGGAAGCCGTCACCGCGGACCGGGTTGCGCGATCCGCTCTGCCCAGGAAATGTCAATGCGAAGGTGGCGAACGCGGCGTTGGGGTCGGGGAACATGTTGGGACCCCCGGTCAAGGAATTCTTGGTAGTCCCAGTTAGAGTCGGCGCAATATGTGTGCCGGGTCCCTCCACATTCCAATTGGTGGACCAGAAGCCGCCATTGTCCAGAAACGCTGGGAGTCCGGTGGAGAACCGCACGATGCCGCTCAACTGCCATCCACCCACGATCGCGTCCATCCAGCGGCTCATGCTGCTACCAAAGTGCTTGCCCCGGCCAATGGGAAGTTCCGCCACCCAGAAGCCGCTGATCACATGCGTGGCATCGTAATCCGAGATCGCACGCATCTGCGAAGGACTCCAGGGATTCACTATCTGGCTAATCACGCGGCCATCGGTTTCGCGCGTGGATCCCAGGTCGATTGACTTGGACCAGGTGTAGTCCAAGTCGAATTGTACGCCGCTGCCGAAGGTCTTGCGCAGGGTTACCTGCAGCGCATTGTATGTGCCGGAACCCCTGCTCCGGAAGACAGCCAAAGATGAGAACTGTGGGTTGAACAGCGCGTTAGGGCCGAACTTGCTGCAAGGGCTGCATCCGTAGCTGGGCCCATCGTCAATCGCGGCCAATGCCGAGGTGTCGTTGCCGATTCCGGCGGGAACCCAGTAGTTCTGGTAGAGGTTCTGTGTAGCGGTAAATCCGCCACCTGCGTAACCGGGAAAAATATCCTCAAACCAGGGAATAGGCTGTACGCTGCCCACCGGTGCATTCGCGCGCAGGTATTGCTGCATGATGCTGGCGGCCTTGAAATAGTCCATCCCTGACGTCTTGTCCACCAGATCCGTGGGAATGGCGACATCATCGCCTTGCAGTGACTTGCGCGAGAAACGGCCGACGTAAGCCGTCTGCAGGAAGAAGCCATGACTAAACTCGCGGCCAATGCTGAAGTCAGCGTTCATAGTGTAGGGTGCTTCCAGTTTGTCGTCCAAGCCGGTGGTAATCGCGAAGGCGTCCGGAGCGGTCTGCGGAAAGCCGCCCGGGGGCGCCGCCGGGAGCAATCCACCGGGCAGTTGTGTGACGCCTGTAAAACGGGGAGCGGTGGACTCGTCGGCATTCGCCGGGTTCGAGAGTTGCGTTGAAAAGCCCAACGCGGTGGCATTGGCAAGCTGGATCAGGCTTTGGCCGAACAGATCATAGTACATGCCCCAACCCATGCGAATGGACGTCTTGCCAGGTCCGCCTGTCAGCTTTTTCAGCCATCCGCTGTCGTAATCGGGGGAGTACGCGATGGAAGCGCGCGGCGCGAAATGCTTCTGAAACGGGTACAGCGGCCGCCCGCCTGGGGCGTCCTTCAAGTTAAACGTGAGCACCGGCGCCATAGATTGGGGCAACCCCTGCTGGGCCAATCCTCCGCGCTCGTTGAACCAGTCGCTGAGGGTGACGTTGCTGGATGTCTGGATGCCGTGGGTCTCATAGAGCGCCGGGAACAACGAAGCGCGCAGGCCCAGGGAAACCGACAGGTTCCTTTTCACCTTCCAGGTATCTTTGACATACAATTCGTACTCGTTGTCGGCATAGGTACGGTTGATGGGAGAGCCCGCCGGTAGCAGGGAGCCGCTCTTGGTGTAGTAATAGTAGGCGTCGCCTTCCGAGATGATCCCCAGGAGATCGGTCATCTTGCGCTCAAAGTCGGTTTCGTAGTTCGGATCGGCGTCCGGCACTGCATTAAACATCGAACTGCCAGTGTCCGCGAACCAGGACGAGTTGGCGAAGCCGTCGCTGAAGGTCCCGGTATCGCTGCGGTTGACGCGGATAAACCGCATAACACCGCCAAAGTCGATCGAATGCGCTCCCCTGGTCCAAGAGGTATCGTTGGAGACCTGATGCAGCGGGATTTTTTGTCGCTGGCTCAAGGAGGTGGCATACAGGTTGTCGATGTCGCGCAGCGTGACATAGGCTTGGGCTTGTACGCCAGTGATGTCATAGGCTTGACGGGTCAGGCCGTAGTGCCAGGTGCTCACCAGGCTCGGCGAAATGACCCAGGTGTAGCCGGCCGCCATACCCTTGCTGTTTTCCAGACGCAATTGCGAGTCCTGCTGGCCCGGGAATTGCGGTACCCCGGATGAAGGCGTCAAGTGATCGTTCTGCAAGTTCCCGCGGAAGAAAAGCTGGTGCTTGCCCGCACTGTCGATCTGGTAATCCAATCGCGCGATGTAGGTTTGGTAGCGCAGGGGCGTGGAGCTTTTGAAGCGGTACCCCAGAGTATTTATCCCATCGCCGACTGTCGTGTCGTTGGGATGAGGGTAGCTCTGTAGGAGCTGTAGAATCGCCGGATCTGGTCCGATTCCCAGGGGATCGACCTGCGTGGCTATCTGTTGCGGCGTTAAGTATCCGATCGTGCCATCGGCCTTGTGGTACGCGAAAATGCCCTGCCTGTACGTGTCCGTAGGCACGATCCGGACCGCACTGGCGTCCTCTGCATCCCGGCGGCCCTCCACGTTCAAGAAATAGAATAGCCGGCTCTTCTTGATCGGACCGCCTATCGCCCCGCCGAAGATGTTACGAATCAGTTTCTGGCGGGGAACTCCCGCGGCATTATTGAAAAAGGAATTCGCCGAGGTCAGGGTATTCCGCGTGTATTCGTAGAGTGAGCCGTGCAATTCGTTAGTTCCACTCTTAGTGACGAGCGAGACCTGCGCGCCGGAGGTGCGTCCCTGGTCGGCGCCTCCATTGGTGGTGGTCGTGCGGAATTCTTGCACGGAATCCAGGGTGACGCGGAGTACGCTGGTAAAGGCCGCCCGGGTTTGCTGATCGTTCACATCCACGCCGTCCAGGAGCACGTTGCCCTGATCGCTCTTGCCACCGTTCACTGCTCCGCTGCGATAGTCGTCGCGAATGCTCGGATCGCCGAAGTACGTTACCCCGGGCTGCAACGAGAGTAATCCCACCACATTGCGGGCTTCCATGGGCAACTGCGTGATGGGACGGTTGTCGATGGCGTTGCCGAGCGAGGCGTCCACCGTGTTCACCTGGCTAGCTTCCGCAGAAATGGATACCACTTCTGTGAGGCTGCCGACCTTTTCGAACGCCACGTTCACAGTCGCCGGGCTGTTCACCAGAAGCTCAATTTTGCCGACTATGATGTCCCCTAGGCCCTTCGCCTTAGCTGTGAGCGTGTACGTGCCGGGTTGCGCTTCGGCAAACAAGTACCGGCCGTTGGAGTCCGACACCGTCTGCCGTTGCGCGCCGGTCGCGTTGTTGACCAGGATAAGCTGCGCGCCGGGCACGACGGCACCGGAGGGGTCGCTGACGACCCCGTTCAAAGAAGTCATCTGCGCGTAAGCACCGCCGCACAGAATCGTGAAAAGACCAAACGCCAAGCTAAATCTCGGCATGCGGTTTCCTCCTTCCCCAAGGAACGTGCCGGTCAGAAACCGGTGAAGCGCGAATCGTACAAAAGTATTCCAAAGACTCGACGCTGTCAAGCGTCATTTTGCGGTTGCTAATTAGTCAAGTGCATCGCGAGATCAAGGAAGCCGTCAAACCCGTCAGTCTCCGAGTTGGAAGAATCGCTGCGCCGAACGAGCCGAACGGAAAAACGTGAAGCTAGTGACCGTCGATCATTGCTCACGCCATCTCGGATTCTGCTCTGCTCTTGTCTTGTTGAGATGCCAGACTCCGGACATGTTCGGCCAACACTGGGCGACCACGTAGCCGCCAAAATCAGGATTGGTGTACGGAGCTAATCGATGAGTGTGCGCCCGAGCACGCCAACTTTCAATGGATGGAATCTAACTTGTTTCTAAATCGGTAAGGGTTTCCAAACAGATGACTTATCGTCAAGTATCGCCGGAGAGGGGTCATCCTCGTCGCGCGGTTGGCCGCCGCAAGGCTTCACGCCGCTAATGTGACCTAGCGCCCGCCAGATCTCGAACGATAGAGACGGAGTCCGGTAACCGTACCTGCCAACCTCCTGCGCAGGGCGGTTCGGATACGGCGCCTCGGCGGGTGAGGCGGCCGGCCCGGTCCGGCGGCGAAGCGTCCCGCGCTGCGGCCGGCTGCGCAGTGGCGCGTCACGAATTCGCGGGCGCGCTGTCTCAAATCACAACCCGCGCCGCCACGGCGACGCCCGCCCTGCCGGCCGATCACCCCGGTCTACACAGTGCCCATTGGCTGAGGCGGCCGGCCTGGTCCGGTGGCGAACAGCTTGGGCTGCGACCGCGTGCCGCGGGGTGGCGTGTCACGAATCCGTAGGCGCGCCGTCTCAAATTGGAACCTCCGCCGCCACGGCGACGCCCGCCGGCCTGAACGCCGATCGCCGCAAGGCCTCCGCCTTCCCCCGGATTTCGCTTTGGGCTTCTCAATGGATAACGATAGCGATATGCGGACTGATGGCAACCTTCGAGACACGGATCAGCAGCCCGTTGTCGGCTAGAGACTGGCTTCTCGTTAAGGACATGAGTGTAGAGAAGTGGTGGCAAGCAAACGCAAACCTGGTTCGCGGAGAGGGTAGCCTCGGGACCCCCGTCTGAAAATGTGACACCTACGGAGTTGCCGCATTGGTAGGGCGATTGCTCATCTCTGATTGGGAGTTGACGGCTGCGACTAAGGGCGGTAAACCGTGCAACAGCGCAGGGCAGAAAGGCTTGTGAATGAAGGATCTGATAACGTTGGTTGCCAGATTCGGGAAAAACCATTGGGTTCTTCTGAGGCAAAATCCCGAGGGCTGGACCTTCCAAATATCGGGAAAGTGCCTTTTGCAGGAAGATCTCGGCAGGATGAGCGAAGATAAGGCAAAACGGGTTGCATTAACTAGGGCGAAGGAGTACCTGCGAAAGCGAGGGCTGAAACCAAAGCCGGCCCCATCGGAATCGTCCTGGCAGGTGGCAGTCAAATATGCCACAGCGTGAATAGGTCAAGATGGCCCGACTCGGAGTTTGGGATCACTGCCGAGGCCACCTTACAATCCGCTCACCTGGATCAACGGTAGACGTCCGCAAGTGTTTCTTTACCACCAACACCACGAGGCGCCCCCGGGCATTCGCAGGTCAGATCCAGTGCCGCCCAGCCGCGCACGTCGCCCTGCCGCCCGATCACCCCGAGGGCTACGCCGCGCCCATCGGCGGGCGAGGCGGCTGGCTCGGTCGGACGCTGAACGTCACGCGCTGTCCACCTCGCGTGGCCGCGCGTCACGGATCCGCAGCCACGCTATCGCTAATCAGAGCCCGCGCCGCCACGTCAACGCACGCCGCCACGTCACGCACGCCGCCACGTCACGCACACCGCCCTGATTGCCGCTCACCGCAAAGGCTGCGCTGCGCCCATCGGCGGCGAGGCGGCCGGCCCGGCTCGGCGCCGAACGGCTGGCGCTGCGACCGCGCGTGGCCCCGCGGCGGCGCATCACGAATCCGCAGGTGTCCCGTGGCCGTCAGCATCACGCTACCGTTGCCGACCTGGTTGCCGGTACGCAGCAGTCGCCAGTGCTGACGATCTTCGCACTCTCACGCATTTGCTCCACGAAGCTTCGGTGCGCGTCAGTAAGCAGATATCGACAGTGGCCGGCGAATCTCGGCGGATTTGGTAGCGCGTGGACTGGCAGTGCGGGGTTGCTGTTCGCAATGCGGACTTGAACTAACTAGCCTGTCACGGGTTTTATCGCCAATCGCTGTCCGAAATCGGACATAAGCGTCCGCTACGGGAACGGGGGCCGGGTCTAATCGGTTGAATCCAGGCGGATCGCCACGGCACGCCAAGTGCTTGGCTCTGGCGCTGAGGACTTTGCATGCTCGCTTCCGTGCGGATCGCCGTTCGATCTCTGGCCCGCCGACCGTCCGTCGCGATGGTCGCGATCGTCTCCCTCGCTGTCGGGATCAGTGTCAACTCCGCCGTCTTCAGCATCGTGGATGCGGTGTTCCTGCGCCCTCCGGCGGTCAGCGACCCGGGGAGCCTGATCCAGATTTCCGGCAATTTCAAGGACAGCGGATCCGCGGTCCTCGACTGGTCCGATTATCGGGATATCGCCGATCAGGGCTCGGCCTTTTCCGCGGTAACCGCTTCCATGTTTCGCGGCGGAGCGTGGCGGAACGGCGATGAGAAAACGGCGCTCCTGGTGGACGCGGTCGGGGACAACTACTTCGATATGCTGGGAGTGAAGCCGTTTCTGGGTCGCCTGCCCGATCCCAAGCTCGACTATGCAGCCGATTCCGATCCGCCCATAGTGCTGGCGTATTGGCTATGGCGGGAGCGTATGGGCGGCCGTCCGGATGTCATCGGCCGGCGCATGGAGTACCGCGATCACATCTGGCGCATCGCTGCGGTGCTCCCGCCGCAATTTCGCGGGTTGAGCACCATGGGCCAGCATCACGTCTGGATCACCGCCACGAGCTGGGGCCGCTATTTCAGCCACGATTTCGAGCGCGGCAGCGGTCAGTTCGAAGTCATCGCGCGCCTGCGCCCGGGTGTATCCCTGGAACGGGCGCAGGCACAGCTGGACACGCTGGCCAAGCGCATTGAGTCCAACGATTCCCACGTACCTCGAGGCAGGCGCCTGGTGGCCTGGTCCATCGCCCGGGAGATGCGCAGCCGCCTCCGGCCGGGCATGTTTGTGCTGGCCGCGGTAGCGCTGGTGCTGCTGGTGGCATGCGCCAACGTTGCGGCCGTGCTGCTGGCCCACGCCGAGGCGCGGCGCCGGGAAATCGGGCTCCGGCTATCGCTGGGAGCGAGCCGGCTCGCGCTGGTGCGTCAATTCCTGACCGAGAGCACCGTACTGACCCTGGCGGGAGCCGCAGCCGGATTGCTGGTGGCGTATTGGCTGCTCAGTGCGATACCCCTGCTCGCGCCTCCGAGCTCATTTCCGGTGAACTTCGACTTCCGCATCGACCTGCGGGTGCTATTGTTCACGGCGGCTTGCGTGGTGGCCACGCTGATCATTTTCGGGCTCGCCCCGCTCGGCTACGCGTTGCGCGTGTCCCTGGTCGAGTCTATCTCGGGATCGCGCTCGACGGGTCGGACCCCGCGCTCTTTCTTGCGCTATGCGCTCGTCATCGGGCAGGTCACGCTGGGGGTTGTGCTCGTCGGCGGGGCCGTGGTGTTGGGGCGCGCGCTCGGCGACGCGCAGGCGATCTATCCGGGATACGACACGGCGCGACCGCTTGCGTTGGTCTCCGCCAGCGTCGAAGATCAGACGGGTCGTAAGCCCGAATACCAGATGTTCAACGAGGCCGCCGCGCGCATGGCGGCGGTGGGCGGCGTCGAGGCGGTGACGTATGCCCGCCACCTGCCCCTCGTCGATTCGGGCCAGGGAGCTACGCTGTCGGTGACCCCGGAAGGATCTCCGGCCGACGCTGCTCCGTCCCGCGTTTACTTCAACCTGGTCGGCCCGAAATTCTTCGAAGTCACCGGCGCGCGGATGTTTTCCGGCCGGGTCTTCACCGATTCCGACTTTAGCGGAGGCGTGCGCGTGGCCGTCATCAATGCGGCGGCGGCGCGCCGGTTCTGGCCGGGAAAGAACCCGTTGGGGAAGATCCTTCGCACCAAGAAGGACGCTTATCAGGTGGTGGGCGTGGCGACCGACGGCCGCATCGGCTCGCTCCACGAAACGCCGGCTCCGGTGCTTTACCTGCCGGCCTCCTGGATGGAATGGGGCGAGACCATCCTGATCGCGCGCACGAAAACGGATCCGGCCGCGATTTTGAAGGAACTCGCGCGGGCGGCCGGCCAGGGCAACGGGCTGCGCATCTACGAGTCCCTGACGCTGCGAACGCTGTTGAAACAGGCGCTGTACGTGGACTGGATTCCGACGGTGCTCGGCGGCTTCCTGGCGATTATCGGCTTATTGCTGGCGACCGGCGGGCTGTACGGCGCGGTCTCGTATGCCACCGAGCGGCGGCTCAGCGAGTTCGGAGTGCGCATGGCTGTGGGGGCGCAAGCCGGGCAGATCGCTACTTTGGTATTGCGCCAGGCGGCTATGCTGTGCACGGCCGGCGTGCCGGCCGGAGTGGGCCTGTTCATCGCCATCTATCACTATTACGGCGCGACATTGCTGCGTGACCGGCCCATGGATCTGATTGCGATCTGCGGCGGTGCCGTGATCACCGTCGCCGCCGTGCTTATAGGGGCGGTGTTGCCGGCCATGCGCGCCGCGCGGCTGGACCCGGTGGAGGTTTTGCGGGCCGAGTAGTGCGGACCGCCCGGTCGGCTCTTTTTTCCGAAACTCTACAAAATCGCCTTACACCCAGCGGGGCGACGCGACCGGCCGGGTCCGGGCGCCGAACTTCTTGCGCAGCGACTCGTGTGGCCGAGGTGGCGCGTCGCGAATCCGCAGGGGCGCCGTCTCAAATCAGAACCTGCGCCGCCACGGCAGCACACGCCGCCCTTGATGGCCGACCACTACAGGTGCCACGCCGTGCCCATCGGGTGGCCGAGCCGGCCGGCTCGGTCCGGCGTCGAACGTCTGGCGCGGCGAACGGGGTTGCGCTGCGACCGTGCGTGGCCGCGCGGCGGCGCGTCACGAATCGGCATTGTGCCGTCTCGAATCAGCGTCCGCGCCGCCTCGACGACGCACGTCGCCCTGATCGCCGACTACGGCTGCGCGATGCCCCATCGGCGGGGTGCGGCGGCCAGCGTGGCCTGGGTCCGGCGCCGAACGGCTCGCGCTGCGACGCGCGTGGCCGCGCTGGCGCGGCACGAATCCGCAGGTGCGCCGCTTCAAATCAGAGCGTGCGGCGCCAGCGCACCGGTGCGGTCCGGCGTCGAACGGTCTTGCACCGCGACTGCGGGTGTGTGCGCGGTGGCGTGCGATCGAGCTGCAGCCGCGGCGGTCGGACGCGGCCCTGCCGTCGTCACGCCGGTCCTCGCTGGCCGACCACCACACGGGCTAGGCTTGGTGAGCGGTGAGGGTGCGCTACGGAGGCCGTCAACCGGCACCCAATCTGTCGTCGCCGAAGCGCAATCGAGCCTGTCATTTCCTCCTGCGACACGGACGTCGAAACGATGGATAATGCCGTCCGCAAAATGTTCAGCGTGTCCAAGAGTGCGGAGCCGCGGCGCCAGCATGCAGAGCCGCACGCGCGGAAGAAGCGGGCCGCGAACAAAACCGACTGAACCGTTTAGCAGCCATGTTCCTGCAGGTGCTTAATCACCGCATACTTTGTCCGATCTCTTCGTTCCATAGCCTCCGCAATCTGTGTCTCCAGAGAGAATCCTTCATCACGCAGGAGTGCCTTGATTTGTTTATCTTGTAACCTGTTGCACTCCTCTACTGCCGCGGTGAACCGCATGATCAGCCCGCGCTTCTCGGCACAAGCACTGATGGCAGGAGCGGCCATGACCAAAAGACTACCGCTGCGGGCCGCGCGTGTCTGGTCAAAAGAGATCATGCGACCATGCGCGGCGTAATGATTTTTACGGTTTTGAAGCCCTCCGGCCTGTCACGCCGTCGCGGAGACGACAAAAAGTGATAATCTGCGGCATTCCGCCGCCTACGGGACGCATTTCCGCTGTGATGGCCGGTCGCTACAAGGTCTACGCTGTGCCCATCGGCTGTGCGAGGTGGCCGGCCCGGTCGTGGCCGAACGTCCACCGCTGACCGACCGCGCGGTGGCGCGTCGTCATCCACGGCCCCGGCGGTTGGTGGATCGCGGCTCTACCGCCCCCACGCCGACGCACGCCGCCCTGCTGCCCGCCCCAAGTCCTAACGCCGTGCCCATCGGCGGGCGAGGCGGCCGGCCCGGTCCGGGCGCCGAATGGAGTGCGCCTACGACCGCGTGTGGCCGCGCGGTGGCGCGTCACGAATCCGGGCGCGCCGTCTCAAATTCGAACCTGCGCCGCTAACCCGAGCTCCACACCGCCCCTGATCGCCGATCACCCCAAAGGGCTACGCCGTGCCCATCGGCGGTTGAGGCGGCCGGCCCGGCGCCGAAGCGTCGTGCGCTGCGACCGCGGGGTGACCGCGCGGCGGCACGTCACGAATGATCATCGCTTGTAGCACGTGTACCGAGCGGGCCGTCGAGGCTGAAGATCTCGTGGATGCGAGCGAGTGGCGGCGATTATTCTTTCGGAACCGGAGCGTTCTGTTTAACTGGGCTTAAGACTCGTGTGTAAGTTTTCGCATCGAAAGCCCATGGTGCAAGCTACTCCTGCCGCAGCACGACATTGGGGTCGAGACACGATGCGCGCCGCGCCGGAGCATACGCGCCCAGCGCCGCCGCGGCCACCAGTCCGGCTGTCACCAGCGCCACAAAAGGCAAATTGAATGACGGTACGCCCAGCACAGAGGTGACCGCCTTGCTCGCCAGGAAGCATAGTACCAAACCGATCGAGACACCGACGGCAGCCAGCCCCATTCCCTGCTTCATGATCATGCCCAGCACTCCGGAACTGCCGGCGCCGATCGCCATGCGGATGCCGATCTCGCGCGACCGCAGGCTTACCGAATACGACATGAGACCGTAAAGTCCCACCATCGCCAGGACCAGCCCGAGCAACCCCATCCCTCCGATGGTCTCTGTGAGGATTCCGAGGGTCTTGGTCGCGCGCTGGTCGAAGACTTCCTCCATGGTGCGGACGCCGTACATCGGCTGGCCGGCATCCAACGCGCGGACTATTTCCTGCAGCGGTCCGGCCACAACGCTCGAGGGACCGGCTGTCTCGACCAGGATTGTCATGGTCTGCTGCGGGTTTTGGGAAAGCGGCAGATAGAGGTATTCAACGGGTGGCTCGACCAGAAAGAAGTACTTGCTCTGCCGGGCCACTCCGACGATCTCTAGCACCTCGTTCTTGTCGTTCTTCAGTCGGAGCCGTTTGCCAAGAGCGCTCTGATTGGGGTAGTACTTACGCGCGAACAACTCATTCACGATCGCCACCCGCCGGGATTCAAGCCGGTCGGTCTCCTGGAAGCCCCGGCCCTGCATGATTGGCACGTTGAGCGCCTCGAAGTAACCTTCGCTCACGGTGTTCGAAACCACGCTGATCGCTTCGGTCCCGGGCGGCAACTGGACACCTTCCGGAATCACCCGGCTGAAGTCGCCTCCCGGCGGCAGCATCGGAACGGCCTGCGTTAAGGCCACGGATTTCGCGCCGGTTAGATTTCGCGCCCTCTCCAACAGCAGCCGGTAGAACGCTTTGGCCTGTTCCGGAGTGTTCCTCGCGAGCGTGGGATTGAAGCTAGCCATCAGCAGATGGTTTGTGCGGAAACCGGCTGGCGCGGACATAACAATCAGTACGCCGCGGTAAGCCTGAGTCGCGAAGACCAGCAGCACAAGCGCTCCGGCTACCTGCGCAATCACTAACGTGTTTCTCCCCAGGAGACGCCGGCGCTTGCCGTCATCCGCCTTTCCGGACTTAAGCGCCGGCACCAGGTCGGGATGGGTACTCTGCAACGCCGGCACCAGTCCAAACACAAGGGCGCTCGCCACAGAGGCGAGAATCGTGAAAAACAGTACCCGCGGGTCCAGCCTCACGTCCAGCACAACAGGCACGTCGGCAGGGATTTTGATTTGCGCAAACAGATCGGCGCCGGCTTTCGCCACCAGGAGCCCGAGCGCTCCGCCGAGCCCAGCGATCACCAGACTCTCCGTCAACAGTTGCCGGACCAGGCGGCCCCGGCCCGCTCCAATTGCCAGCCGCAGGGCGATCTCACGCGAGCGCGCCCTTGCCCGGCTCAACAGGATATTCATCACGTTCGCACAGGCGATCAACAAAACCACGCCGGCCAGTGCCAGGATGAAAAAGACCAACGCGGCGTCCAGCGGACTTTGCTTGAGCCTCGCTTGGACGTCCGTGTCTACCACCATGGAGCAGGTCCGATTCGTCACCGGGTAGGCCTGGGCGAGCTGCAACGAGATGACCCTGGCCTCAGCGGCGGCCTGGGCCACGCTGACGCCCGGCTTCAGACGCCCGTGCACGGTCATGCCGCGGTTGTCGCGCTTCTCCAGCATTCCTTGCTGCAGGTCGCCCGCTAAGCTGGGCCCCATAGCTAGAGGGACAAAGAGCGCGGAACGAATCAGCTTGTTAGACCCGGTGAACGGCTGCGGCGCCACTCCAATTACAGTGAAAGGGATATTGTTCAGGAAGACGATTCTTCCGACGACGCTGCGATCCGAGGAAAGCTCGGTGCTCCACAACTCGTGGCTCACGACGACCACCGCGTCGCGACCCGGCACTCTGTCTTCGTCGGGCCGGAAAACCCGCCCCAATTCCAGTGGCACATCCAGTACGCGAAAGAAATCACCGCTCACCAGTTCGCCGAATTTCATCTGCGGTAGCGCGCCCTTTTCGCTTGCGAATCCAAACTGGGAATATTGGGATGCCGCCAGACCCGCATAGGATTTGTTCCGCTCGCGGAGGTCCTTGAAATCCGGATAGGACAGCCCGGAATACTGGACGATCCCCCCGATGGCCTCGCCCCGCACTTGCGACTGGACCACAATGAGCTCGGAAGGATGCGGCACGGGCAACGGTCGCAGCAGAAGCGCGTCCGCCAAGCTGAACATGGCAGAGTTAGCGCCGATTCCCAACGCGAGTGAAATAATGGCTACTAGAGCGAACCCCGGACTCTTGCGTTTGCCGCCTGCGTCATGTTTTTTTGAATCCAGCAAGGCTTGCCGCAACTGCGCGAACGTCAATGATGACGGGGGTTTCGCGGGCATCGTAAGCTTTTTGTGCGTGTCATGCCGGC